>WNFI01681637.1_pt2 | contig 12916 bp, 7 predicted proteins | sample 5400471 | NCBI WGS metagenome assembly WNFI01 (sample SAMN13153348, study PRJNA577476) | soil metagenome | isolation source: 100 cm saprolite on Douglas fir-dominated hillslope | place: USA:California | collected 2013-09-17
CACCGGCGTCGAGACCGCCAACGTCAAGATGTCGATGAACCCTTTCGACGAGATCGCGGTCGAGGAGGCGGTGCGCCTGAAGGAAGCCGGCGTCGCGACCGAGATCGTCGTGGTGTCATGCGGCGTTCAGGCGTGCCAGGAGACGCTGCGCACCGCGCTCGCCATCGGCGCCGACCGCGCCGTCCTGGTGGAGACTGACGCCGAACTGCAGCCGCTTGCGGTAGCGAAGCTCCTCAAGGCGCTCTGCCAGAAGGAGTCGCCGCGGCTGGTCATCATGGGCAAGCAGGCGATCGACGACGACTCCAACCAGACCGGGCAGATGCTGGCGGCCCTCCTGGGATGGCCGCAGGCGACGTTCGCCTCGAAAATAAGACTCGAAGAGGACACGGCCGTGGTGACGCGCGAGGTCGACGGCGGGCTCGAGACCGACGCCATCAAGCTGCCGGCGGTCGTGACCGCCGACCTGCGGCTGAACGAGCCGCGCTACGTCACGCTGCCGAACATCATGAAGGCGAAGAAGAAGACGCTCGAGGTTCTCAGGCCCGATATCCTCGGCGTCGACGTAACGCCTCGCCTCACGACGCTGAAGGTGGTGGAGCCGGCGAAGCGCAAGGCGGGAATGAAGGTCGCGGACGCGAAGGCGCTGGTCGACAAGCTGCGCAACGACGCCAAGGTGATCTGAGATGGCGGTTCTCGTCGTCGCCGAGCACGACAACCAGTCGGTCCGCAAGGCGACCCTCAATGCCGTTGCCGCCGCGCAGAAGCTGAGGTCCGATATTCATGTCCTGATCGCCGGCCACGAGGCGGGAGCCGCGGCCAAGGCAGCGGCGCAGATCACCGGGGTGGCGAAAGTGCTGCACGCGGATGCGCCGCAGCTGCGCGATTTCCTTGCCGAGAATGTCGCCGCGGTGGTTGTTTCCGTGGCGAAGAACTATTCGCACCTCCTCGCGCCGTCCACGTCCAACGGAAAGAACGTGATGCCGCGCGTCGCGGCGCTGCTGGACGTGCAGCAGATCTCGGACATCGTCGCGGTGGAGGGCGCCGACACCTTCGTGCGTCCCATTTACGCCGGGAATGCGCTCGCCACGGTGAAATCCAGGGATCCGATCAGGGTGATCACGGTGCGCACGACCGCCTTCGATGCAGTGGCGGCAGCGGGCGGCAACGCGAGCGTGGAGAAGCTGGCCGCGCCGGCCGACAGCGGCCTGTCTTCATTTGTCGGGCGCGAGGTGTCGAAATCGGAGCGCCCGGAGCTCACCGCAGCGAAGATCATCGTCTCCGGCGGCAGAGGCATGGCATCGGGGGAAAATTTCACCAAGGTATTGGAGCCGCTCGCTGACCGGCTGGGCGCGGCGATGGGCGCTTCGCGCGCGGCGGTCGACGCCGGGTTCGTGCCGAACGACTGGCAGGTCGGGCAAACCGGGAAGATCGTCGCGCCTGACCTCTACGTCGCGGTCGGCATCTCGGGCGCGATCCAGCACCTGGCCGGAATGAAGGACAGCCGGGTGATCGTGGCGATCAACAAGGACGAAGAGGCGCCGATATTTCAAGTCGCCGACTATGGAGTCGTCGGCGACCTGTTCCAAATCGTGCCGACCCTGGTCGAGGAGCTGAAGAAATGAGTGCGTATGTAGCGCCCTTGAAGGATATGCGGTTCGTCCTCAACGAGCTCGCAGGGCTTGCCGAGGTTGCGAAGCTGCCGGGGTTCGAGGAAGCCGCACCAGATACCGTCGACGCGATCCTCGAGGAAGCCTCGAAGTTTGCGTCTGAAGTACTTGATCCAATTAATTTTTCAGGAGACCAGGAAGGCTCTAAATTGAGCGACGGCGAGGTACGTACCCCGCGCGGCTTTCGCGACGCGTACCGCAAGTTCTGCGATGGCGGATGGAACGCGCTGCCCTTCGAGCACGAGTGGGGCGGGCAGGGGCTTCCCAGGCTGGTCTCGACGCCGGTGCAGGAGATGTGGAAGAGCTCGAACCTCAGCTTTTCGCTCTGCCCGCTTCTGACCCAAGGCGCGGTCGAGGCCCTGCTGCTGCGCGGTTCCGATGCTCTGAAGCAGGCCTACCTGCCGAAGATGATTGCAGGCAAGTGGACCGGGACGATGAACCTCACCGAGCCGCAGGCCGGGTCGGACCTGTCCCTCGTGCGCACACGCGCCGAGCGCCAGGGGAACCAGTACCTGATCTCGGGCCAGAAGATTTTCATCACCTACGGCGAGCACGACCTGGCGGAGAACATCGTCCACCTGGTGCTCGCGCGCGCGCCGGACGCGCCCGAGGGCGTGAAGGGGATCTCGCTTTTCGTCGTGCCGAAGTTCGTCCCGGGCGCCGACGGCAAGCCGGGCAAGCGCAACAGCGCCAAGTGCGCCTCGATCGAGCACAAGCTCGGCATCCATGCCAGCCCGACCGCGGTAATGGTGTACGACAAGGCGGTCGGCTACCTGGTCGGCGAGGAGAACCGCGGCCTCGAGTACATGTTCATCATGATGAACGCGGCGCGCTTCGCCGTCGGCCTGGAGGGCGTGGCGATCGCCGAGCGGGCGTTCCAGCGCGCGCTCGCCTTCTCCAAGGAGCGCCTGCAGGGCCGCGACCTGGTGGCTGGCGGCAAGACCGTGCCGATCATCCGGCATCCGGACGTGCGGCGCATGCTGATGCTGATGAAGTCGCAGACCGAGGCGATGCGCGCGCTTGCCTACACGACCGCCGCGGCGATGGATTTTGCTCATAAATCGGAAAATCCAGCCGAGCGAAAACGGCATCAGGCGTATGTCGACCTGATGATTCCCGTGGTCAAGGGATGGAGCACCGAGACCGGCATCGAGATCGCCTCGCTGGGCGTGCAGGTGCATGGCGGCATGGGCTTCGTCGAGGAAACCGGCGCCGCGCAATATCTGCGCGACGCGCGCATCACGACCATTTACGAAGGCACGACCGGTATCCAGGCGATGGACCTGGTCGGCCGCAAGATCGCGCGCGAGGGCGGTGAAACCGCGAAGCAATGGCTCGCCGAACTGAAGAAATTCGAAGCCGAGCTGGCCCGTTCGAAGCATCCCGATGTTCAATCCTTCAAGACTCAATTCGCCCCGGGCGTGCAGGCGGTCGCCGACTGTGTTGAATTCATCGTCGCATCCAGCGCGAAGGACCTGCGGCCGGCATTTGCCGGGGCGGTGCCGTTCCTCGAGCTGATGGGCGTCGTCGCCGGCGGCTGGCAGATGGGGCGCGCGGCGCTCGCGGCCGAGCGCAAGCTGCAGAGCGGCGAGCGCAATTTCCTCGAGGCGAAGATCGCGACCGCGCGCTTCTACGCCGATCACGTGCTGGTGCAGGCGCCGGCGCTGCGCAACACCGTGGTCAACGGCGCGGCCGGCGTAATGGCGCTTTCCGAGGACCAGTTCCTCGCCGCTTAGCTTTCGGCTTACGCGCCGAGGCCGAGGAAGCGGCGGATGCGGCCGAGCAGGTCGCCTTGCCGCGCCGCGGCGGTATCGATCACCGATGCGGCGAACGCCTCGCGCGCACGCTCCAGGTCGCCGCGCCGCGCGTCGATCACGCGCTTCACTTCCCCGGCAATCTCGGGCCGCGTCTGCAGCAGCCGCTGGAACGATCCGCGGTCCAGGCGCCAGCACTCGACGTCGGTTTTTGCCACCACGGTCGCCGTGCGCGCGTCGCCCGTCATCAGCGCCATCTCGCCGAAGAACTGTCCCGGCCGCAACAGGGCGAGGACCTGCGGCGCGGCGCTTGGCGGCTCGTAGAGCACTTCGGCGTCGCCGAAGGCCATGATGTACAGCCAGTGCGCGGTATTGCCCTGCTTGGTGATGACGTCGCCGCGGGCGAACGGTGCATACTGCAGATGCTCGGCGACCTCGGATTTCTCGTTGTCGGAAAGCCCGGCGAACAGGGCGACCTTGCCGAGCATGTCGAGGCGCCGCGTCAGCTCGCGGCGGCGCACCTTTTCCGCATGCGCCTCGTCGCGCTGGATGGCGTGCGTCGTGTGCTGCGGCTCGGCGATGCGGATCCCGGCGCGCTGCAGCGAGGCAAAGAGGTGCACGCGCACCATCGAATCGGTGAGGTCGTCCTCCATCAGGTCGGTCAGGAAGTAGCGCAGCTGGTAGCGCAGGTTGCCCGACTCGAAGCCGTAGAGCACGCAGCTCGCCGCCGGCGTGCGCGCCACGTTGGTCATGGCCAGCTCGCGCATCTCCTCGTCGACGATGGCGATCACGCGCGCCGGCGGCACGGCGGGGTCGACCATGAAATTGAGGATGCGCCGCCACTGCAGCGGCGCGCCCTCGAGCCGGCCGAGGATCGCGACGCGCGACTTCATCAGCGTGCTGTTCGGGATCACCACCGTCTCCCAGTTGCGCGTCTCGATCAGCGTCGAGCGCCAGCGGATGTCGCGCACGCGGCCGACCAGGTCGTCGACGCGCACCCAGTCGCCGACCCGCACCGAGTTGTCGAGCTGGATGGCCAGCCCGCCGAGCAAGTTGCCAAGCGTGTCCTGCATCGCGAAGGCGAGCACCGCGGTCAGGATTGCCGAGGTGGTGATGATGCTGGAGAGGTCGACGCCGGCGCCGCGTAGCTGCACGAAGCCGTAGATCACGTACGCGACGACGATCGCCAGGTCCTCGATGATGCGCGGCATGTCCCTGCCGAGGAGCGGCAGCAGCAGCCGGAACACGCCGAAGCCGAACAGGCGGATGAGCGCGACCGCCGAGAGGATGCGGAACACCGCGTAGACCGTGTTTGCAGCGCTTGGGAAGTCGAGCGCATACACGGCTCCGGCGGAGGCCTGACCGACGACGCCGAGCAGGAACAGCCACAGCGTGTTGACGAACACCCTGCGCTCGTGCCGGCGGGCGCGCAGCAGCAGGACCGTCAGCACCAGCGCGATGACCGTCAGCCAGAGCGCTTCGGGGCTCCAGAACCTGGGCGTCAGATCGGTGGTTTCCATGGGTGCTGGCAGCAGTCTACATGTTGGGATAGTTGGGGCCGCCGCCGCCTTCCGGCGCGACCCAGACGATGTTCTGCGTCGGGTCCTTGATGTCGCAGGTCTTGCAGTGCACGCAGTTCTGCGCGTTGATCTGCAGACGCGGCGCGGTCTCGAGGTCCACGAACTCATAGACGCCCGCCGGGCAGTAGCGCTGCTCCGGCCCGGCATAGATCTTCAGATTCTGCAGGGGTACGGAAGGATCCTTGAGGGTCAGGTGGATCGGCTGGTCCTCGTTGTGGTTGGTGTTGGAGATGAACACCGACGACAGCCGCTCGAAGGTAAGGACCCCGTCCGGCCTGGGGTAGGCAATGGGTTTTACAGAATCCTTGCTTTTCAGCGTCTGATGGTCCGCCTGATGGTGTCGCAGCGTCCAAGGCGCTTTGCCGCGTAACACCATCTGGTCGACGCCGACCATCAGCGAGCCGGTATAGAGCCCCTTGGACATCCAGGGCTTGAAGTTGCGGGCGCGGTAAAGCTCCTCGTAAAGCCAGCTCGAGCGGAACGCTTCGGGGTAGGCGACGAGCTCGTCGCCGCTCCGTCCAGCCTGGATCGCCTGCGCTGCCGCTTCGGCGGCGAGCATGCCGCTCTTGATGGCGCAGTGGCTGCCCTTGATGCGCGAGGCGTTGAGGAATCCGGCTTCGTCGCCGACCAGCGCGCCGCCCGGGAAAACCAGTTTCGGCAGCGACTGCAGGCCGCCGGCCGTGATCGCGCGGGCGCCATAGCAGATGCGCTTTCCGCCCTCCAGAAACCGCCGGATCGCGGGGTGCGTCTTGAAGCGCTGGAATTCCTCGTAGGGCGACAGGAACGGATTCGAATAACCGAGGCCGACGACGAAGCCGACCGCGACCTGGCGATCCTCCATGTGATACAGGAAAGACCCGCCATAGGTGTCGGCATCGAGCGGCCAGCCGGCGCTGTGAAGCACGAGTCCGGGCTGGTGGCGCCCGGCTTTCACCTCCCACAGCTCCTTCAGCCCGATGCCGTAGACCTGCGGATCGGCGTCTCGCTGCAGGGGGAACTTCGCGAACAGCTGCCTGCCCAGATGCCCGCGTGAGCCCTCGGCGAAAAGCGTGTACTTTGCGTGCAGCTCCATCCCGGGCTGGTAGGCCCCGGTCTTCTCGCCGCTGCGGCTGATGCCGAGCTCGCCGGTGGCGACGCCCTTTACGCGCGCGCCTTCGTAGAGGATTTCCGCCGCGGCAAAGCCGGGAAAGATTTCAACGCCCAGGCCCTCGGCCTGCCTGCCCAGCCAGCGCGTCAGGTTGCCGAGGCTGATGACGTAGTTGCCGTGATTTCTGAAGCAGGCGGGCAGCAAAAAGTCCGGCGTCCTGAAGGACCCCGACTCGGTAAGGAAGAGGAACCGATCTTCGCTCACCGCGGTGTTGAGCGGCGCGCCTTGCTGCTTCCAGCCGGGAAACAGCTCGGCGAGCGCGCGCGGATCCATCACGGCGCCCGAAAGGATGTGCGCGCCGATCTCGGAGCCTTTCTCGAGCACGCACACGGAAAGTCCGGCGGACAGCTGCTTCAGGCGGATCGCCGCGGCGAGGCCCGCCGGCCCGCCGCCGACGATCACCACGTCGTACTGCATCGATTCGCGCGGCATGGCGGGCAATTATAATCGCCGGCCTATGGAGGAAGCGCGGAAAGCGATGCCCGTGTGGAGGCCGGCGCCCGAGCGCGCCGCACAGACCGACATGGCGCGCTTCATGGCGCTCGCCGGCAAGAAGAGCTATGACGAGCTGCATGCCTGGTCGATCGCCGAGCGCGGCGCTTTCTGGAACCTGCTGTGGGAGTTCTGCGAGGTCAAAGGGCAGAAGGGAGCGCGCACGCTCGTCGACGGCGATCGCATGCCGGGCGCACTGTGGTTTCCCGACGCGCGGCTGAACTTCGCCGAAAACCTGCTGCGTTCGCGCGGCGACGGCGATGCGATCGTTTTCTGGGGCGAGGACCGGGTCAAGCGCCGCTTGAGCCATCGCAACCTTTACGACCTGGTGTCGCGGCTGTCGCAGGCGCTTGCCGACGCCGGCGTGAAGAAGGGAGACCGCGTGGCCGGCTACCTGCCGAACCTGCCCGAAGCGACCGCGGCGATGCTGGCCACTGCGAGCCTCGGCGCGGTCTGGTCGAGCTGCTCGCCGGACTTCGGCGTGCAGAGCGTGCTCGACCGCTTCGGCCAGATCGAGCCGAAAGTGCTGTTCTGCGCCGACGGATATTTCTACGGCGGCAAGGAATTCGACTCGCAGGAAAAAGCCGTGCGAGCGCTGGAGAAGCTGCCTTCGGTGGAGGAGTGCGTGGTCGTCGACTACGTCGGCGCGCCCGCCACGGCCGGCACCTCGCTCTACGATTTCGTCGATCCGTTCGACGCCGGCGAGATCCGCTTCGAGCCGGTCGAGTTCAACCATCCCCTCTGCATCCTGTACTCCTCGGGCACCACCGGTGTGCCGAAGTGCATCGTGCATGGCACCGGCGGGACGCTGCTGCAGCACCTGAAGGAGCACCGGCTGCACAGCGACGTGAAGCCCGGCGACCGCGTGTTCTACTTCACGACGCTCGGCTGGATGATGTGGAACTGGCTCGTCTCGGGCCTGGCGTCGGAGGCGACCCTCCTGCTCTACGACGGCTCCCCGTTCGTCGAGCGCGGGCGACTGCTGTTCGATCTCGCCGACGCGGAGGCGATGACGCATTTCGGCACCTCGGCGAAATTCATCGACTCGCTCGCCAAGGTCGGCCTGAAACCGAAGGAGACGCATCGGCTTGAGAAGCTGCGTGCCGTGCTCTCGACTGGCTCCCCGCTCCTCCCCGAGGGCTTCGACTACGTGTACGCGAACCTCAAGGACGACCTCTGCCTGTCGTCGATCTCCGGGGGCACCGACATCGTCTCCTGCTTCGTCCTTGGCAATCCCATGGGAGCGGTGTGGCGCGGCGAGATCCAGGCCAAGGGTCTCGGCATGGCAGTAGAGGTTTTTGACGAAAACGGCAGGCCTGTGAAGGGGGAAAAAGGAGAACTCGTCTGTACCAAGCCGCACGGCGGCATCATCGTCTATGGCCGCTCCGACGCGGTGCTGAACCCCGGCGGCGTGCGCATCGGCACCGCCGAGATCTACCGCCAGGTCGAGCCGCTGGACGAGATTGTCGAGTCGCTGGTGATCGGCCAGGACTGGGCGGGCGACGTCCGGGTCGTGCTGTTCGTCAAGCTGCGCGAAGGCCTCGCGCTGGACGATGCGCTCGCGAACGCAATAAAGAGAAGAATCCGCGAGAACACCACCCCACGCCATGTCCCGGCCAAGATCCTGCAGGTTGAGGATATCCCGCGCACCAAGAGCGGAAAGATCGTCGAGCTGGCGGTGCGCGACGTGGTGCACGGCCGGCCGGCGAAGAATCTCGAGGCGCTCGCCAATCCCGAGGCGCTCGAGCACTTCAGGAACCGCGCCGAACTACTGGAGTAGCGCCGAAGAGGCGATCGAAGTATTGCCTCTTGAGTCGGCACCGCCTCTCGAAAATCGGGCGATCCACGTCCATGATCACTGATCCCGCCTTCCAGAGCTGAACGTTCCAAGGCTTGCCTTGAAGCACGACATGGACGTACATCGCATAGGATTCCGCGAAGTCGTCGAACGGATTCGTCGCTGCGAAGAGCGAGACGAAATCGCTGTTCACGAGCTCGCGATACACCGGCTCGATATCGCGCGATGTGAGTTTGGAGGCGTCAAACTTGTAGAAATGCACTGCGGCGCGGGTTCTGAACCGGTCATCCGCGTTGCTTGCTGCCTTCCCGTTGACCCGAGTCCACGACAACGCCGAAAAGGGGAATGCCGCCGGGTCGCTATTTTCCCTCCAGCTGCCGTGATGCTCCTGAGCCGCGCCCGCTAAATGCCCAATTTCGTGAAGCAGGATATATTGGATCGCCTTGGAGCGATTGTTGCTTTGGCCTGGCTCGATTGTCGCGACTAGCTCCACTTCCCTGTGATCGGCAAACGGGCTTCGCTCGCGCCACGTCGCCCACTCGTTTGCGGCTCGTGCAAGGGAGCCCACGTCCAACACAATGAAGCCGCGCTTGTTTGCACGGTAATCTTTCAACAGCTCGCTGTAAGCCGTGCCGCCGAGATTTCTGACGAGAAACACGCCTACCGCATGATCGATAAAATGCTTCAGCACTTGGGAAGGCATGTTCTCGAGTGCGGACGCCGCATCATCGACGAAGGATGCGTCTAAATTTGCGGCATCGGGGCGCTCGCTCCACCCTTGTAGCGCGTTGTCCTTGCGGAGGAAATCGAGCACTACCTCCGGCGCAGCGGCCACGCGTTCCCTGGGGCTGCGTTGCAGCCAGTCATTCCAAGTCTCCAGTCGGAGAGCGGCGTGCTCTGTCAATGCGGCATCCGGAGCGCTCGCGTCCAGCGGTGCGAGCGCGATCGAGAGGCCAACGGCCAACAGGACCGAAGGTGATTTCATGATGCTGCTTACCGTCGCGGCGGCAAGGGGCTCGGCGCGAGCACCGGGCGTCCCTCGAGCGATGGTCGCGTCGGGCGCAAAGTCGCCACGCGCTCGAGCGCGATGGCAAGGGCCATCTCCAGCTGACGATCGCGTCCCGCGGCGTAGTCCTGCGGTGCGTTGTCGACATCGATGTCCGGGTCGGTGCCGTAATTCTCCACCGCCCAGCCCACATCGCTGAACCAGAATGAAAACTCGGGCTGCGTGGTTTCCGTTCCGTCAACCAGGCGGTGCCTCGGCCAGATGCCGATCACACCACCCCAGGTGCGTTTGCCGATCAGCGGGCCGATCTTCATGGCCTTGAAGCAGTGCGAGAAGATGTCGCCGTCGGAGCCGGCATGTTCGTTGGTCAGGGCGACGACCGGACCGAACGCCGAGTCCGCGGGGTACGGCATCGGCCGCTCCCAGCGCGCGAAGTCATAGCCGATGCGCCGCCGCGCGAGCTTCTCGAGCAGCAATTGCGACACGTGCCCGCCGCGGTTGTAGCGCACGTCGACGATCAAGCCGTCGCGCTCGCATTCCAGAATGAAGTAGCGATGGAACTCCGCAAAGCCTGCCGACATCATGTCCGGCAGGTGCAGGTATCCGACGCGCCCGTTCGAGCGTTCATGTACCCAGCTGCGGTTGCGCTCCACCCAGTCGCGATAGCGCGCCGGCACCTCGTCCTTGAGGAGCGTCACTAGCACCGTCCTGCGAACCTCGCCCTTCGCCTGTGCGAGCTCGAGCTGGACCTTGGCGCCGGCCTGATGGACGAGCAGCGCGGGCACCGGCCGCTCGCGGCTCACGGGCTGACCATTGACTGCGAGCACGCGCTCGCCGACGCGAACTTCGACGCCGATGGCGTTCAGCGGCGAATCGGTGTCCGCCTCCCAGCTGTCGCCCGCAGCGATATGCGCGATTTCGTTGCCGCCAGTCGCCGGGTCGAAGCGGAAATCCGCGGCGAGCGCGCCAAGCGCCACCGCCGGCGGCTTGCGGTGGTCGCCTTCCGCCTCGTAGGCATGCGAAGTTCCCAGCTCGCCCTGCATTTCCCAAATCAGGTCGGAGAGCTCGCCACGCGTGGCGACCCGCGCGAGCAGCGGCTCGTATTTGCGAACCACCGCGTGCCAGTCGACGCCGGACATGTCGGCGACCCAGAACTGGTCGCGCTGCAATCGACCCACTTCGTGCAGCATCTGGCGCCATTCGAGCGCCGGCTCGACCGAGACGCGGATCCGCTCCAGGTCCAGCCAGCCGGTTTTGCGCGAATGCTCGGGGTAGCCGGCATCGCCCTTGTCGTCGTGTTTTTTGCCGGCTTCGAGCGCGCGCATGCGCTTGCCTTCGCGCAGCACGAGCGTCTTGCCATCACGCGAAAGCGCGAACCAATCGACCTTCTCGACCAGCGTCTCGCAGTGCGTGGCAGCGAAATCGAAGCACTCGAGCCGCCCCGGTTTCTCCGCGTGTCCGCCACGCCCATGCGCGCCCGCGACATCGAACACCGTCCACAGTGCCTTCCCTGAAATGCCCGCGATCTGACGATACCGTCCCTCGGGCACCGGGAAGGCGGCAATGCGCCTCTCCAGTCCCTCCAGATCGATGCGGATGGCCCGGTCAGCCACCGGCTTGTCCTTTTCCTCTTTCGTCGAAAACCCGCGCGGCTCGGGATCGAAGGGCGGGTGGCCGCCCGCTTGCAGGGCGACCAGATAGGGGCGCACGCCGCGCGGAAATGAGAGCTCGAAATGCACGTTGTCATAGACCGGATCGAACGTGCGCACGGAAAGCAGGTACAGGTAACGCCCTTCCGGATCGAACGCCGGGCAGAAGTCGCGGAACTCTCCGCTGGTCGCCGAGACCGTTTTTCCCGTCGCCACCTCGTACAGCCGGATCGCGCTGTGGCGCGGACCGGTCCAGAGCGGGAACGCGAGCCACGCTCCATCGGGCGACCACGCGAGCTGTTCGCTGCGGCCGAATTCGCTGCGCGCGATGACACGCACCGTTCCGGCGTCGAGGTCCGCGAGCAGCACCTCGTTGCGATGATTGGCGAGCGCAACGCGCTTGCCGACGGGTGCCGCTTCCAGAGCGACGATCCGGCCGACATCGGCGTCGAGGGTCCGCTGCGCCGTGCCGGAGAACACTTGAATCCGTTCTTCACCTGACGCGTCGCTCACCGCGAGCAACGACTCTCCGTCTGCAAGCCAGCGGCCAAGACGAAAGCGAACGCCATCGGGAGCGCCATGCTGCCGCACGGCACCTTCCCACAAGGCGAATGAGAACAGCTTGCCGCGCACGTCTGCGGCAAGGCTGTGACCTGCCGGGTGCACGTCGAATCCGCCCAGGAAGTCTGGCGCAGGAACGAATTTGCGCGCCGCCTGGGTACGATGCGCCGGCACGTCGATCTCGAGCCGCTGGGTCGCGTCGCGTTCAGGATCGAACAGCCAGAGATCGGCGCCGCATTGATAAACGATGCGCTGGCCGTCGGTCGACGCGTGGCGCGCGTAGAACTCCGCGTGGTCGGTGTGCCGGCGCAGATCAGCGCCGTCGTTGCTGCACGAGTACAGATTGCCGACGCCTTCGAAGTCGGACAGAAACCAGACGCGTCCGGCGAGCCACATCGGGCTGGTGAGGTTGCCTTTCAGCTGCGACAGCCGCTGGAACTCGCGGACCGTACGCGAGGTGGTTGACCTGGCCATACGGCAGCAGTTGCGGCAGACCGCCGTCGGCATCCAGCGTAAACGCTCGATAGTTGCGAAAGAACGGTTGCCCGTGCGTCGTTACGAAGAGGATTTGCCCCTGGGGCGTCCAGCCGCGCACGATCACGTCCGGTCCGAGCCAGGTCATGCGCCGCGCGGGACCACCCTCGGACGGCATGCGATAGACTTCCGGATGCTGCTCGTCGCGCCCGACGTACGCGAGCCAGCGTCCGTCGGGAGAGAGCGACGGATAACCAACCTCGCCCAAGCCGGCGGTGAGGCGCCGAGCCACTCCGCCCGAGGCATCCGCACGCCACAGATCGTCGTCGCAAACGAAAACGACCGCATCGCGCGAGATCGTAGGGTGCCTCAGGTAGCCTCGCAGCGCCATGAAGACGAATTTTGCCTCAGGTAATTTGTGGCGCGTCGGGCATTCCTGTAAACTTCCCCGTCCCACCACGCGCTAGGTAGATGACCAAGTATGTCTTCGTAACCGGTGGTGTAGTTTCCTCCCTGGGGAAAGGCATCGCCGCCGCCTCCCTTGCCGCGATCCTCGAATCGCGCGGCATCCGCGTCACCAACATCAAGCTGGACCCGTATATCAACGTCGATCCGGGCACCATGAGCCCGTTTCAGCACGGCGAGGTGTTCGTCACCGAGGACGGGGCGGAAACCGACCTGGATCTCGGGCACTACGAGCGCTTCCAGAGCTCGAAGATGCGCCGCTGGAACAATTTCACCACCGGCCAGATCTACGAGTCGGTGATCAAGAAGGAGCGGCGCGGCGA
>WNFI01317050.1_pt1 | contig 12914 bp, 15 predicted proteins | sample 5400471 | NCBI WGS metagenome assembly WNFI01 (sample SAMN13153348, study PRJNA577476) | soil metagenome | isolation source: 100 cm saprolite on Douglas fir-dominated hillslope | place: USA:California | collected 2013-09-17
CAGGCCTGACGGCCTGGGCTAACACTGTTCCGCGCCTATGGCGCTCGCACGTTGATTAGCTCCCAGGAGGGCCTAGATGGGCAAACGAGAAGATCAGAAATTACCGCCGATTCACCCTGGTGAGATTCTGAGGGAGGACTATATGAAGCCGCTCCGCATCACTGCACACCGTCTAGCGATGGCCCTTCATGTTCCAGCAACCAGGATTGCCGAAATTGCCCATGAGCGCCGGGCCGTCACAGCGGATACTGCCATTCGGCTGGGAAGATACTTCAAGACTACCTCTCGTTTCTGGCTTAACCTCCAGTCTGCAAATGATCTGGAAATCATCGAAGATGGAACGCTCGCCCAGATTGAGAGTGAAGTAAGACCGGTCGCCGAGAGGCTTTCAAGATAGCCCAAACCGGAGAACCCGCGTTCTTGATCGACCATTCACCCCCTGATCTTCGCTGATCGCTGCTAAATCTCTCCGTTTCAATGGCTTGCATTCGTCTCTGGAGTCCCTAACCAGATAACCTATGTGCTGGGAAAAGTGTCTAAAAGGGTATAATCAACAGATCAAAATGAGCGCATCTGAAGCTAAGACTTTGCTACTGCTGAAGCCCCGGGGTTTTTGTGCCGGGGTCGTCCGTGCCATTGATATTGTCCGCATCGCGCTGGACGCCTTTGGTCCGCCCATCTATGTGCGCAAAGAGATCGTCCACAACCGTTACGTGGTGGAAGACCTGAAGGACAAGGGCGCAATCTTTGTCGACGAAGTTTATGAAGTCCCTGACGGCCAGCGGCTGATCTATAGCGCGCACGGCGTTTCGCCCAGCGTGCGTGAAGCCAGCAAGCTGCGCAACCTGCGCGTGATTGACGCCACCTGTCCGCTGGTGACCAAGGTCCACGTGGAAGCGGTGAAGTATGCCACCGGCGGATACAGCATTATCCTGATCGGCCATCATGATCATGACGAAGTGATTGGCACTCTGGGTGAAGCCCCGGAAGTAACGCAGGTAGTCGGCAGCGCGGAAGAAGTTGCCACGCTTGAGGTCCCGGACCCGACCCGCGTCGCCTATATCACGCAGACCACACTCAGTCTGGACGAGACGCAGGATGTAATCGCGGCGTTGCGCAAGAAGTTCCCTTTGATTGAGGGCCCGCACGCGCAAGACATCTGCTATGCCACGCAGAACCGGCAGACCGCGGTAAAGGATGTGGCGCACCAGGCGGATCTGCTGCTGGTTGTGGGATCGGAGAACAGCTCTAACTCTAACCGATTGGTGGAGGTCTCCACCAATCTGGGTACACCTTCTTATCTGATCGATACCGCGGATGACATCAAGCCGGAGTGGCTCAACGCTGTAAAGACCGTTGCGCTCACGGCGGGCGCATCCGCGCCGGAAGTCCTGGTGGAACAAGCGGTGGAGTTCCTGAAACAAAAAGGATTCAACACGATCCGCGAAGTGGAAGTCATGCCGGAGAACGTCCGGTTCGGCCTGCCGCCGGAGATCGTGGAAGCAATTGCAGCAGCTCCTGCTGTGGAGTAAGCCAATGAGTACGATGTCGAACCGGCATCCCGCGCAGATGCTTTTCGGAAAAATCGATGACATGCTGGGCCGCGTGGCCCACGGCATGGCAAAAGCGCGCGACTACCTGTTTTCCCGCCAGCATGAAAACGGTTATTGGTGCGGCGAACTGGAAGCCGACAGCACACTGGAATCTGACTACATTGCCATTCATACTTTGCTGGGCACCGGGAACCGCGGCCGTATGGAGTGTGCCGTGCCGGAAATCATCCGCCATCAAAATGACGACGGTTTGGGCAATACGATTACGACGCGGTGCCGGCTGTTCCGCCGGAGATAGTACTCTTTCCCAACTGGTTTTGGTTCAACATCTACGAGATTTCTTCGTGGTCGCGGGCCATCCTGGTGCCGCTCTCGATTGCGTATGCCAAGAAGCCGCTCAAAAAGATTCCCGACGAACTGGGCATTGATGAACTGTTTATCGGCGGCCGTTATGGCAAGCACCTGCACCTGAAGTGGGCGCCGGAAAAGATTTCGTGGAGAAATTTTTTCCTGGTCCTGAATCGCGTGGTGCATTTCTGCGAACGCTTCCACATCCGCCCGCTGCGCACGCTGGCGCTGAAGAAAGCGGAGCGCTGGATGCTGGAGCGGTTTGAGAAATCGGACGGCCTGGGCGCCATCTATCCCGGCATTCTCAACTCAATCATCGCCCTGCGTTGCCTGGGTTATTCAACAGACGATCCCCAGGTCATTCGCGCCCTGGATGAGTTTGAAAAGCTGGGCATCGAGGACGCCGGTATCCCGGATCATTCCGAACCCACGTTCCGCATGCAGCCTGCCATCTCTCCGGTTTGGGACACCGCGTACGCCATGTTCGCGCTGGGTGAGAGCGGCGTGCCGAAAGATGATCCCCGGCTGTTGAAGGCGGCTGACTGGATTTTGAGCAAGGAAGTCCGCAACAAAGGTGACTGGGCGGTCAAAGTACGCGACGTTGCGCCGGGCGGCTGGTACTTTGAATTCAACAATGAGTTTTACCCTGACGTGGATGACTCGGCCATGGTCCTGCTCGGTCTGGATAAGGTTGACAATCCGCGTGAGCGTTATCAGCATGAGGTTTCCAGTCGCGCGATTGACTGGATTTTTGCCATGCAGTGCAAGAATGGCGGCTGGGCGTCTTTCGACAAAGACAATACCCGCATGGTCTTCCAGCACATCCCATTCGCCGACCACAACGCCATGCTCGATCCGCCCACCGTGGACATTACCGGCCGCGTGCTGGAAATGCTGGCTACCTACGGTGTGCCTAGCGATGATCCGCGAGTGCAGAAGGCGATCAAGTTTATCCTGAGCGAGCAGGAGCCGGACGGATCATGGTTTGGCCGCTGGGGCGTCAACTACATTTATGGGACCATGCTGGTGCTGCGGGGGCTGCAAGCCATGGGCGTGGACCTGCATGAGCCTTATGTCCAGCAAGGCGCGGAGTGGCTGCGCATGGTGCAGAACTCTGACGGCGGATGGGGCGAAACCTGCAGTTCGTATGACGATCCCAGCATCCGCGGCATCGGCCCGAGTACACCGTCGCAAACTGCATGGGCCGTCATGGGGCTGTTGGCTGCGGGCGATACGCGCAGCGACTCAGTGCAGCGCGGAATCCTTCACCTGCTGGAAACCCAGAGGCCGGACGGCTCTTGGGACGAGAACGAATACACAGGCACAGGTTTCCCGCGCGTGTTTTATCTGGCGTATCACCTGTACCGAGATTACTTCCCGCTACTTGCGCTTTCTACTTACTCGCGCGAGTTTTCCGAGTTGTATCGCGAAGGCAGTGTAGGGTATGCGCGTGGGTGAACGATGCGCAGGCGAGGGTGCCTGCGGTCCAAAAGAATTAAAATGAATGTGGAGCACAGCCGCCCTCGGCTGAGCTGCAAAGAACTCAAGGAGACGTGATTTGCCGGTACCAATTTCTCAGATGTGGACGGTTGCCAGCTACGTGGTCAAACAAAAGGTCACGGGGCGCAAGCGCTATCCGCTGGTCCTGATGCTGGAACCGCTGTTCCGCTGTAACTTGGCCTGCGCCGGCTGCGGCAAGATCCAATACCCCGCCCACATTCTCAAGAAAGAACTCACGCCGGAGCAATGCTTCCAGGCCGTGGACGAGTGCGGCGCGCCTATGGTCAGCATCCCCGGCGGCGAGCCGCTGATGCATTCCCAGATCGGCAAGATCGTGGAAGGCCTGGTAGCGCGGCGCAAATACATCTATCTCTGCACCAATGCGCTGCTGCTCAAGGAAAAGATTGATCTGTTCAAGCCCAGCAAGTACCTCACCTTCTCCGTCCACATGGACGGACAGCGCGAACACCACGATTTCTCCGTCTGCCGAGAAGGCGGATATGACGCGGCGCTGGAAGGCGTGAAAGAAGCGTTGAAACGCGGATTCCGCGTGACCACCAACACCACGCTCTTTGACGGCGCCGACCCTAACAGCGTGCGCGGATTCTTTGACGAGATGATGGGGCTCGGCGTCGAAGGCATGATGCTTTCGCCCGGATACTCGTACGACAAAGCTCCTGACCAGAAACACTTCATGGGCCGCGCGCGCACACGCAAGCTGTTCCGCACCATTCTCTCCAACCGCAAGAGCACATGGCGATTCAACCAGTCCACGCTCTTTCTGGAGTTCCTGATGGGCAAGCGGCAGTACACCTGCACACCTTGGGGCATGCCAACGTACAACATCTTCGGCTGGCAAAAGCCCTGCTACTTGCTCCAGGACGGTTACGCTGACACTTTTGCGGAACTGATGGCCGCAACCGCATGGGAGCAATACGGCACCGAGTCGGGGAACCCAAAGTGCGCCAACTGCATGGTGCACAGTGGCTACGAAGCTTCCGCCGTCAATGAAACTTTTGGTTCGCTCCGCGGGTTCCTGGCCACGGCCAGGGCCACGATCTTTACCCGGCACAAGGACGCGCAAGCGCTCCAGCTTCTGAATGAAGCCACGCCTCCGGTCCACAGCTACAACCCGCTGGTGCAGATCAACAGTACCTCCGACCAGCTTGAGGAGACCAACGCATGACCGGCCGGGCCAATGGTGGTTCGAAGAATGAAAGTTCGAAGGATGAAACCGTAGTAGCTTCCGCACCTGTTATCAGCAACCCGGACTCTCTGGAAGTCTCACCCGGATTCGCCCATGAAAAGCTGGAAGGCTGGGTGCCCGCGCTGGCCAGCGAAGAAGAGGTCCGCCAAGCGCTGGAGAAGGCATTCGACTATCGCGGCGACGTGACCATCACGCGCAAAGACGGCAGCAAAGTTGAAGGCTACATATTTGACCGGCGCACGGGCAAGACCCTGGCCGACTCTGCGGTGCGGCTCTTCCCCAAAGACGCTGACGCAAAGATCTCCGTTCCCTATTCCGACATCGCTGCGCTGGCCTTCACTGGTCGTGACACCGCCGCCGGAAAAAGCTTTGAAGCCTGGGTGCGGAAATACTGGGAGAAGAAGCAGGCGGGGGAGAAGAACATTGGTATTCAGCCCGAGCCTCTCACGTAAACTGGTCTCGAAAAGCGAGGGACCCCAATTTGCGACAAGCTGTTCATCTGAACCCGCAGGCGAGAATCAATTCCCGGTCTTGAGGACGCTCCTGTGAAAAGGAAAGCCGCCAGCCGAACGGCTGCCAAGAAGGCCCCAAAGAAAGAGAAGGCCGTAAAGAAGGCCGCGAAGAAGAAGGTCACAAAGAACAAGGTCGAAAAAAAAAAGGCCCCGGCGAAAAAGAGGAATAAGAAGGCCGCTGAGCCTGTCGCAGTGCAGGGAGTCGAGCCAGCAGGCAGTGAAACCATGGTTAGCGAAGCAACGGTTAGCGGATCGATGGTCGATGAGGTTGGTGCCGGGACGACCAGAAGTGATCTGCCAAGAATCGACTTGGCCGCCGGCGAGCCGGTGATTCATGCGCCCGTGGGCGATGGATCTGTTCCCGCTGAAGCTCGCGGCAATGGTGCTGTCAGCGCGGAACTGGCAAGCGACATTGAAGAAGATCTCAGGCTCGGGCGCGAGTTCATGAAGAAATACTGGGAGACCTTTAGGGCGCTGGCGAAGTGAGCGAGCTTCGGTGGATCAGCAAGACCGCTATCGTTCTCTTGCACGCGGAGAGCTTGGCGGAGCATGGCGGCATGGAAGGTGTGCGGGACGCGGGGCTTTTGGAATCGGCACTGTCGCGGGCTCGTAATCTGCACGCGTATGACGGAGTTGACGACATTGCCATGCTTGCCGCTGAACTCGGCGAAGACGAACTGGCATCCTGGGTTCGCGAATACATGGATTCGCGAGTACATGATGGACGGCAAACATAAAGCATGAAGGTTTTCGTCACAGGCGCCACCGGATTTGTCGGCAGCCACGTGGCCCACGCACTGGCTGAACAGGGCGCCGATCTGCGTCTCCTGGTGCGCGCGGGCAGCCGGACTGACAACATTGCAGACCTGAAGGCCGAAACCGTCGTGGGCGATTTGCGTGAGCCGGACTCTTTGAAGAAAGCCATGTCCGGCTGTGAGTTCGTCTTTCACGTGGCCGCCGACTATCGTTTGTGGGTGCGCGATCCGGACCAGATGTATCGCTCCAATGTGGAAGGCACGCGGGCCATCATCCGCGCCGCGCAGGAATGCGGTGTGCGCCGCGTGATCTATACCAGCTCCGTGGCCACCATGGGGTTCAACAAAGATGGTCGTTTGGCGGATGAAAATTCTCTCGTCACACAGGCGGACATGGTGGGTCACTACAAACGCTCCAAGTTCATGGCCGAGCAGATTGCCTTGGAAGCGGGCCGCGAGGGAAAAAACGTAGTGGTGGTCAATCCCACAACCCCCATCGGCGAACGCGACATCAAGCCCACGCCCACTGGGCGCATCATCGTGGATTTTCTGAAACGCAAATTCCCTGCTTACGTTGATACAGGATTGAACATGGTAGACGCCAAAGAGGTTGCGCGCGGACATCTGCTGGCGATGGAAAAGGCCGTGCCGGGCGAGCGTTACATTCTGGGCGGAGAGAATCTTACCTTGAAGCAGATCCTGGACAAGCTGGCCGCGCTGACCGGGCTGCCATCGCCGACCATGAAGGTCCCGCATGCCGTAGCGCTGGGATTTGCGGCGTTGGACCAATTCTTTACCGGCACGATCCTGCGCAAAGAGCCGCGGGCAACGATTGACGCGGTCAAGATGGGCCGCAAGAAGATGTTCGCTTCTTCCGCCAAAGCGGAGCACGATCTGGGTTACAAAATTGTTCCCATAGAAAATGCGCTGCGCCGTGCCATCGATTGGTTTCAGGCGCACGGTTACGTGGAGCCGGCCATGCAGGTTGCTGCGGTGAGTGCATGAGCAGGATTGCCATCATCGCCGCCATGGAACGCGAACTAGCGCCGCTGGTGCGCGGCTGGAAGCGGAGCACGCTGGATTGCGCGGGCCGAGCGTTGACCTGCTTTGAGAAGCAGCCCCCTGAAAGTCAAGACATGGTCGCCGTTGCGGGCGGAATTGGCTGCAAGAATGCCGAGCAGGCGGCCAAGGGCGTAGTCGCGCAGTACCATCCGGCGATGCTTGTTTCCGCCGGGCTGGCTGGAGCGCTGATCCGTAGTTTGAAAGTTGGAAGCATCGTCACACCCAATGTGATTGTCGACGCCGCCACCGGAATCGAATATCGCTGCGCTACCGGCGGAGGCAGCATTGGCGGGGGAATTCTGGTCAGCTCTGATGAAGTTGCCGGCGCGGAGGCAAAGCAAAAACTGGTGGAGCGCTTTCACGCGCTGATCGTGGACATGGTCGGTTTCCGCTGCGTTAAGGCCATCTCTGACGAGGCTGATTTTGTCATGCCGCCGCTCAGTGGCTTTGTCGATGCGGAAGGCAAGTTCCAAATCGGTAAATTTGCAGGCTGGGCCGTTTTCCGTCCGCATTACTGGGCCAAAATAGCCGCTCTGGCGCGAAACAGCCGCAAGGCAACCGAGGCGTTATGCGGCTGGCTGGTTAAGGACCTGTCCAGCGGCCTTCCGGCGGGCAAAGTTGTTACACTGGATGGGGCAGAATTTTCAGAAGCAAAGAATTGAACGATTGTTTTAGAGGGTTTTTTAGCGGATGGCAACTGTAACCAAATCAGAAACGAGCAGCAAAAATTTTGTGGTTCCGCAGACCATGCAGGCCGCGGTCTATCGCGGCAAGGACGATGTTCGGCTGGAGACAGTCCCCATCCCGGAGATTGGTCCCGGCGAGGTGCTGATCCGTGTGCATACCTGCGGCATCTGCGGCACTGACCTGAAGAAGATCGCCGCCGGCTCGCATTCCGCGCCCAGGATTTTTGGCCATGAGACTGCCGGACAGATTGTGTCAGTGGGCCAGGCAGTCAAGAATTTCCAGATCGGTGACCGCGTCATGGTGTTTCACCATATTCCATGCGGGGAGTGTTATTACTGCCAACACAAGGTCTTTGCGCAGTGCTTGGTGTATAAGCAAGTCGGAGCCACGGCCGGATTTGAGCCCAGCGGCGGAGGGTTTTCGCAATACGTTCGCGTCATGGATTGGATTGTGCGCCGTGGTCTGGTAAAAATCCCCGCGCATGTTTCTTACGAACAGGCTTCTTTTATTGAGCCTGTGAATACCTGCATGAAGGCCTTGAAAGCCCTACAGCTTCAACGGGATGAGACCATCCTGGTGATCGGGCAGGGGCCTATCGGTATCATCCTGGCGGTTCTGGCCAGGCTGGCAGGCGCGACTGTAGTAACTTCCGATTTATATCCCCAACGCCTTAAAATAAGTGAGGGTTACGGGTTGCGTCACAATATCAATGCCTCGGCAGCCGACCCGATGAATCGTGTACGGGAGCTTACCGAAGGCCGTGGCGCGGATGCCGTCATCCTGGCGACAGCAGGCAACAGCCTGGTCCGGCCGGCGATTGACGCAGCGCGCCCTGGGGGAAGAATCATGCTGTTCGCGCAGACGCAGCGCAGCGAAGTGGCCATTGATCCGGCCGCAATCTGTGTGGATGAAAAAACGGTTCTGGGATCGTACAGCGCGTCGGTTGATTTGCAGGAAGAAAATGTCCGGCTGGTGTTCAGCGGTGGAATTGATCTGGCCCAGTTGATTACGCATCGGTTTGGGTTACAGCAGGCCGTGGAAGCCTTGAAAGTGGCTTCGCATCCCGGCCCGGAATCAATGAAAGTAGTTATCCAACCTGGATTGGAGTGGGAGAAAAGTTGAAAGGACAAATGACAGCCGCCGTCCTCTACGGCAAAGAGGACATCAAGATTGAAAGAGTGCCCATTCCAACACTGGAGACCGGCGAGGTCCTGGTGAAGGTGAACGTGGCCCTGACGTGCGGCACCGATCTCAAAGTCTATCAGCGCGGCTATCATGCGCGCATGATCGTTCCACCGGCCCTGTTCGGACATGAGCTTTCCGGAGTGATCGAAGAGGTCGGCCCGGGCGTGCGCGACTTCCGCCGCGGCATGAAAGTCGTCGCCCTGAATTCCGCTCCCTGCGGCTCCTGCTTTTACTGCCTGAAGCACCAGGAAAATATTTGCGAGGACCTGTTGTTTAACAACGGGGCTTATGCGGAGTACATCAAGATTCCGCGCCGCATTGTTGAGACCAACATGCTGGCCTTGCCGGACGATGTTAGCTTTGAATCCGCCGCCATGACGGAGCCGCTAGCCTGCGCGCTGCGTGGCCTGCAGGAAACAGGCGCGGACATCGGCGATACCGTCACCGTGATCGGCGCCGGGCCGCTGGGACTCATGTTGATTCAGGTGGCCAAGCTGACCGGATGCAAGGTGATCAGCGTGGTCAAGCGCGGCGAACAGGTATCGGCGGCAAAGCGCTTTGGCGCCGACGAAGTAGTGCAGATCGGCCGCGTCGCGGATCCAATCGACCAGGTCATCGGCGTGACCGAAGGCCGCGGCTCAGATATCGTAATTGAAGCGGTGGGCCGCCCGCAGACCTGGCAGTGGGCCGTGGAAATGGTGCGCCGTGGCGGCGTGGTCAACTTCTTTGGCGGATGCGCCAGCGGCACCAAGGTGGAACTGGACACCAATCGCCTGCATTACTCTGAGATCACGTTAAAGGCCACGTTCCACCATACGCCGCAGACCGTGCGCAGAGCGTTTTCTCTCATCGCGGAAAAGAACGTCAAAAGCACCGATTACATCACGGGAGAAGCGCCTCTTTCCAAGCTGAAACAGGTCCTGCAGCAGATGCTGGATCGGGGCAGCCAGATTAAGACCGCCATCATTCCCGGCCACTGATATTTGATCATGTCCGTATCGCCTACAAGCACTTCTTCCATGCCGTTGGGATGGAACGCGCTGCCGGAGTCGTATCGCATTCCTGCCTCCGCTCCTTCTTTACCGGAGGCACAAGCCTATTGCGAGCGGCTGGCGAAAACTCACTACGAGAATTTTTCCGTCGCATCGTGGTTCCTGCCGGGCAAACTGCGCCAGCATTTTTACAACGTCTATGCTTATTGCCGCATTTCTGACGATCTCGGCGATGAAGTCGGCAATCCGCAGCAATCTCTGGAACTGCTGGATCAATGGGAAGCCGAGTTGAATGCATGCTATGGCGGCTCGCCCCGGCATCCTGTCTTTGTTGCACTGGCTGAGACGGTGAAGCAGTGCAGCATTCCCAAACATGAATTTTCCGATCTGTTGATCGCCTTCCGGCAAGACCAGACGGTCATGCGCTTTGAGTCCTTTGATGACGTGCTGGCGTACTGCCGCTATTCCGCCAATCCTGTTGGCCATTTGGTGCTCTATCTCTGCGGCTACAGCGATGCGGAGCGGCAACAGCTTTCTGACTACACCTGCACCGCGCTGCAACTGGCCAATTTCTGGCAGGATGTTGTCACAGACTATGGCAAAGGCCGAATCTATATTCCTCTGGAAGACCTGCGCCGCTTTGGCGTGACCGGAGAAGACATTGCCCAGCGTCGCGCCAAGCCGCAGTTTCTGGAGATGATGAAGTTTGAAGTAGAGCGCGCGCGAGAGTGGTTTGCGCGCGGGCTTCCGCTGGTGAAGATGGTCAACCACGAATTGGCCATTGATCTTGACCTGTTCAGCCGCGGCGGCCTCGAGATTCTAAACGCCATCGAGCGCCAGGACTTTGATGCGTACGCGGTCTGCCGAGGCATTGCCCGCCGCGCGGCCAAAAACTTTTATTACGGCTTCATGGTCCTACCCGCGGAAAAGAGAAATGCCCTCAGCGCCGTGTACGCATTCATGCGCCACGCCGACGACATCTCTGACGAGCCCGGCATGGACGCGCAGCAGAAACGCCAGAAACTAAGTGACTGGCTCGAAGCGACCAAAGCCGTCTTCGCCGGCAACGCCACCGACGATCCTGTGCTGATGGCGCTGGCCGATGCCCAGAAGAAATTCAAGATCCCTCCCGAGCTTTTTGAAAAACTGGTGTACGGCACCAGCATGGACCTGGACATTCCGGCCGGCGGCGAAGTTCCCACAGTCGTCTGCCAGACCTTTGAAGAGCTGCGGCACTACTGCTACTTTGTGGCGTCGATTGTGGGCCTGGTTTGCATACGCATCTTCGGCTACCAGGATTCGAAAGCCGAGTTTCTGGCGGAAGATTGCGGTCTGGCGTTCCAGCTCACCAACATTATCCGCGATGTGAAAGAAGACGCGGGCATGGGCCGCATTTATCTTCCGGAAGAGGATTTGGCGCGCTTTAACCTCTCCGCGGCACAGTTCTCGTCCAGCAACCTGAACGGGACCGCACAGCCGGAACAACTGCGTCCGGTGCTGGAGTATGAAGCGGACCGCGCGCGCAAATATTATGAATCGGCCAAATGGCTCATGGAACTGATTGACGAAGACAGCCGTGGCGCTCTCTGGGTGCTGGTGGAAATCTATAGCCGTCTGCTCAAGAAAATCGCCGCGCGCAATTATGATGTTCTGACGGAGCGCGTGAGCCTCACTCTTTGGGAAAAACTGAAAGTGCTGTCTCGCGGATTCCTGCTCCGCTTCGCATGACGGATTCACAACAAAAAAAAGTCGCAGTTATCGGCGGCGGGCTGGCCGGCCTGGCCGCAGGCTGCGCCCTTTCTGACGCCGGATTCCGCGTGACGCTTTTTGAGCGCCGGCCTTATCTCGGGGGCAGAGCGTCTTCTTACGAGCATCCTGGGACCGGCGAAGTGGTCGACAACTGCCAGCACGTGCTCCTGGGTTGCTGCACCAACCTGCTCCATTTTTACGCACAGCTCGGCGTCAGCGATAAGATACGCTGGTTTGACGAGCTTACCTTTATCGAGCCCGGCGGACGCGCCAGCCGCATGTCGCCGTCCTTCCTGCCGGCCCCAAGGCACAACGTGCCCGCTTTTCTCAGCCGGAAGATTCCGATGAAAACTTTCTCGAATGGCTGCATCGCAACAAGCAGACCGAGCAAGCCATTGAGCGCTTCTGGAAAGTGGTGCTGGTGAGCGCGCTCAATGAAGACCTGGATCGCATGTCCGTCCGCTATGCCGCGCAGGTTTTCCGCGAGTCATTCATGAAATCAGCCGCGGCGGGGCGCATGGGCCTACCCAGCATTCCTCTGTCTGATCTTTATGGCGCGGCGATTGAATATATTCGCGCTCGCGGCGGAGAGGTTCTACTGCGGACTCCGGTGATGGCTATCGGACCGAAGCAGAGTAGCGTAGGCGTGCTGAGCAGCGCAGGTGAGCAACAAGTTGATTTTGTAGTGCTGGCAGCGCCGTTTCAGAACGCTGCGGGCCTGCTGCCCGCGGACAATCTGGCCCAGCCGCTCAAGCAACAACTTACGCATTTTGAGCCGTCGTCGATCACCGGGATTCATCTATGGTTTGACCGCGAGATTACAACGCTGCCGCACGCTGTGCTGCTGGATCGCACGATCCAGTGGATGTTCCACAAATCGAAATTTCATGACGCGAGAGAAAGCACCAATCAGGGCAGCTATGTTGAATTGGTGGTGAGCGCATCAAAGGCCTTGGTGCAGAAATCACGCGAGGAGATTCTGGAACTGGCGACACGTGAGCTGGCGGAGTTTTTTCCAATTGTCAAAGAAGCCAAGGTCATGAAGGCGGCCGTGATCAAAGAGGTTTACGCCACGTATTCCATTCTTCCCGGACTGGATCAATACAGGCCTGAAGCCAAGACAGATTGGCCAAACATTTTTCTTGCCGGCGATTGGACGGCCACCGGCTGGCCTGCAACCATGGAAGGCGCGGTGCGCAGCGGCTATCTTGCGGCGGAGGCGCTGACGGAGCAGTCTGGGCAGAGGCAGAAATTCGTCATTGCGGACCTGCCGGCCACAGGATTAATGAAGTTGTTCTCGTAAGCGCGTGCTGCTTCTTCCTACTTCGCCAGCAGCGCCACTCCCACACACACCAGCGCGGCGG
>WNFI01569862.1_pt1 | contig 12914 bp, 2 predicted proteins | sample 5400471 | NCBI WGS metagenome assembly WNFI01 (sample SAMN13153348, study PRJNA577476) | soil metagenome | isolation source: 100 cm saprolite on Douglas fir-dominated hillslope | place: USA:California | collected 2013-09-17
CCCCAACGGCTCGCCGGGCACGTGCGTATCGCAAGTGGAACTCCTCTTCGGCAATTCGGCCCTGGACTTCCCCGTGGTGCGTTCGGACGGTAGCTTTGCCAGCTTCGGGCTGATTCCGGGGACCTACTCAGTGTTCACGTTGGGCGGCTTCGGGTCGTCGTGTCCCGGCAGACAGGTGACGGCGCAAGTGGTGGCAGGACAGACGACCACGGTGAATATCACCTTGCCGGCTATCGCGAGCGCCGTCCAGGTTACCGTCCTGCACGCGGATGGCACACCCTATGCCGGCGCGCAGATCTTCATGAACGGCGCCTTCCGCGCCACGGCGGACGCCAACGGCTTAGCACTCATTCCCAACGTAACCGAAGGTGGCTATCTGCTGATGGCCCGCGATCCCAGCACCTTTACCACGATCGTGAACGGCTCGGTTGTGGTCAGGCCGGCTGACGACGCGCAAGTTGTGAGCGTTACCCTGGCGCAGGTGACGCAGGCCAGCCAGGTCAATGGGTTCATCTTTGCCGGCGACGGCGCAACTGCGGTGAAATTTGCTCAAGTCCAATTGATTGACACCGTCTCTGGCCAGACACTGGCGTTTGCGGGTTCGGACGACACAGGGGCTTACAGCTTTACCAACATCTTCACCCAGAACCCGGCGTTTACCGTGATGGCGCAGAGCTTCGGCAAGACCGCCCGCACCAACGGGACTTTCACGGGACCTGGTGATACCGAGACCGTCAACGTGAACCTGCCGGTGGCCGTGGTCCAGGGCAAGGTCACGTTCTTCGACGGCACGCCGGTTTCTTTCCCCAATATCTTTGCTTCACAGACCAACGCCAACGGCAACACGCAAACGTTCTTCCCGCAGTTCAACGATACCGACGGGAATTACCAGATCCTTGGCTTGAGCGCCGGCGATTTTACGATCACCGACAACGAGAGCAGCTTGACCGCCAAGGTCTCCGGCGCCATCACAGACGTAACCGCTCCCGTCGTCGTCAACGTCGTCTTGCCGCCGTCCGGGACGGTGAAAGGCCGGGTCTTTGATGCGAACGGCGCGCCGGCCTCGGTGAGCGTCAGTCTGACTGGCAACAACCTCAATTCCAGTTTGAACACGTTTGTTTCGGGTGGACAGTACGAGTTCGATCACGTGCCGCTCGGCGCGTTTGATGTTGGTCCCGGCGCAACCGGCATTCTCTCGCGCGACGGTGAGACGCTGACGATTGACATCAACGCTCCGCCGGCAGCGACGCTTACCGGGACGGTCTTCGAGTCCGATGGTGTTACCCCGGCTTCTGCCAACGTGCTGGCAGGCCCCGGAACGTTCACAGGCACAGATGCTTCCGGTCACTATCAACTCACACTGACCGCGGGCCCTGCCGCGATCATGGCGGCCGATGGCACGAACTTCGCTTTCGGAAACATCGTGATCACCCAGGCAGGACCGAATGTCCTGAACCTGACGCTCGCTCCGGCCGTTAACCTCCAAAACGCGTTTAACTTGGATGGAAATGACGGATTCCGCTACGACGTGGGCTGCACGGGGGTCATCAGCAACGGCGGCGTCATCGGCGCTTTCCCCCTGGCTTTCCAGTCCGCCTACTTGCTGAAGATCAATGGCGTATTTTTCCCATGCGTCACCGGCGCCACGCAAGACCTGAACGGCCGCGAACTGGCCATAACGGCGGTTGACGCGAGCGGTCTCACCGTCACGCGCAAAGTCTTTGTCCCCAAGGCGGGCAAGTTCGCGCGCTACCTTGAAGTTCTCTCCAATCAAACCGACTCGCCCATCAGCGTTAGCGTGGAAGTGGATGCCAATGAAGGCGGTCGTGACAGCGAGGGAGGATTTATCGGCCCGCTGCACCTGCTCACTGATCCGGCTGCCAACGGCAACACGTTCGCCGTCACTACGCAGCACAACGGATGCTGCGTCATCGGCGATGTATTCGACGATGGAAGAGGCCGGGTCAACGTGGCCGGGACGCACTACGTTGAAGGCGATCTCAACGTTACTTACCGCTGGGACAACGTGGTCATTCCGCCGGGATTGACGGTTTCCTTCATGCACTTTGGGATCCAGCGCAGCGGTCCACCGCCAAGCACGGCCGCAGCGCAAGCGCAGTCTCTGGTCAATCTGACGGACGCCGACGCCCTGGCTGGCCTGAGTTCCACGGATCTGGCGTCGATCTTGAACTTCAACGCCGCGCCCGGAGGTTCGGTTGCCGGCACAGCCAACGTCCAAGTCACGGTCCTCGGCCTGGGCGGTACTGGTCTGGCGGGCGCGCAAGTTGTCTTGCAGAACGCTTCAGGCTCGCTGTTGGCTACGCCAACCGCAGCGGACGGCACGACGACGATCTTCAACGTGGCGGTGGGCGACTTCACGGTGAGGGCCTTCAAGAACAACTTCGCAGGAAACGCGACCGGCAGCGTCCGTTCGAGCGACGTTGGCGGCACCGTGGGCATCACCATCAGCGCGCCGTTCTCGGGCACGGTGCAAGGCACGGTCTCCGTTAGCGACGGCACGACCGTGGTCGCAGGCGCGGAAGTGAGCCTCTTCGATATCAGCAGCGGCGACTTGATCGCCGTTACCAGTACCGACGTTTCCGGCTTCTATCAGTTTGCCAACGTGGCCGCGGGCACCCAGGGCTTCAAGGTTCGTGCCTTCGCGCACATAGCGCCGAACAGCGTTGCCGAGCAGACAACGAGCCTGGCAGCGAATGGCGGTACCGCGATCGTGAATCTGGTGCTGCCGTTGTCCGTGTTGCAGGGCACAGTGTTCTTCTTTGATGGAACCACTCCCGTAGCCAACCCGAACGTCTTCTTGACCAAGTCCGACAGCTCAGGGAATCTCCAGGCTTTCATCGCGAACTCGACCGACGCGAATGGGCACTACACATTCCTCGGCATCCCCGGCGGTAATGTGTCGATCCTCGCCCAAGATGGGGCTTCTGGCCTGCAGACCACCGCGACGACTACAGTTCCTGACTCCGGTAATCCGCCGGCCTTCAACATCGACCTTCCGGCAGCAGGGAACGTGAACGGCACAATTACTGACAACACCGGGACTGCGGTCTCAGGCCAGGTGAACATCGGCGATCCTGGAAACTCGTTTGTGAACACCACCTTCACTGACGACACGGGCGCGTACCAGTTCTCGAACATTGCCGTCGGCCCCTTCCTGCTCCAGACAATCAGCTTCGGCACGCCCGGCAGCGCCAGCCGGCTCGGAGCCCTGACGGCAAACGGCCAGACACAGACCGTGGACATCACTCTGCCTGCAACCGGCACTGTAACCGGAACCGTATTCCGGGCCGACGGCGTGACGCCGCAGCCATTCGCGTTCGTCACCGTGCAGAGCGGCCTCACGCAATACTTCGGCTCGGCGGACAACACCGGTCATTATCAGATCACCGGCGTGCAAGCCGGCGATCTTGAGGTGAGCACTGGCTTCCCGGCGGCCGTCACTCAGTCGAGCCTTGCCGTTGGACAGACCGCTACGGTTGACCTCATCGGCGGAACCGGAACTGGATTCTTCAACTTCCTATTTTCAACCGGTGGGTTCGCTTACACGCTCTTCCCGGATGGAACGATCGAGGGCGGCTCCAGCGATGAAGGATTCACCTTCCAGAGCCCGTTCTCTCGTGCCGACGCTCTCATGATTGCCGCCGACCCGGCAGCGTTGCCGCAGTTCTCACTGGCCGGGACAGAACTCAACAACAAGCAACTGGTGCTGGGTCCGGTGGATGTCGATGCGCTGAAGATCACCAGGAAGATATATGTCCCGAACAACGCCGGCTTCGTGCGCTATCTGGAGATCATCTCCAACACCAGCAGCGCTCCGGTCACGTTCGACTTCGGCCAGCAGACCGGTACCTACCTGGGGAGCGTAGCCATCAACTCAAGCTCCGGCAACGATACCTCGTTCATCGTGCAACCGGGCGGCAGCAGTTGCTCGGGCTGCCGTCTGCCGAATTTCGCCGAGGTGATCGCCGGACCCGCGGCCACGCTGCCGGTGACCAGCGTTCAGGTGCAGCCGGGATCAGGCCAGATTCTCTACCGCTGGAGTCCGGTAACAATTCCCGCCGGCGGCACGATCATCTTCATGCACTTCGTACTACAGGTAATTCCGAGCGATCTGGCGGGCCTGCAATCGCAAGTCCTGGCGCTCGAAAACCTGACCGATCCCAACGCGTTGACCGGCATGACCGCTCAGGAAAAGTCTGAGGTCGTCAACTTCAGTGGTCCGGCCCTCACCGGTTCGTTGTTGCCCATGCGCCGTCTGTGTGGCCCCGGCACTCTGGCCGGTGCGTGTTTTCTGCAGAAGGACGCTTTGGCACAAGCAGGAGTGCCTCTATCACGCACAGGTCCGCGACCGTCGCAAACATGGACGGGATACGGCAACCCTGGTACCACTTTGAATTTCATTCGCTCGCCACATTGGCCGGGCGCAGTGGAGGTTTCACGATGATGGGTCGCCGATATTTTGTAATTTTCGCCCTGCTTCTCTCGCTGGCGATGGGAGTTGGGTTCGCCATACAGCCAACGGCGCTGCCGGAGTTTGAACTCTCGACTCTGGACGGGCAGGCGGTCAAGAGCCTTGATCTTGCCGGCCAGGGGCACTGGCTGTTGATCTGCGTCCAGCCCAACCATCAGTTTTCCGAGCGCCTGCTGAAACTTCTCAAGCGAGAGGACTATCCGCAGGTGGCCGCGAACGCCATTGTCGTTGTCTTGGGGACTGCGGAAGAAGCCAAGGTCTTGAAAGCCGCTTATCCAGACCTCGCGACAGCGCGCTGGTACGCGGACAATTCCAGGAACGCTTTCTCCAAATTGAAGTTGCACGGCGTCCCTGTGATCGTGGGCCTGGACAAGAAAGTCATGCTCTGGAACATCAACGGTGTTTTGCCCGATCTCAATACGGAGAAGTCGATCGTGAATACGTGGCTCCAGTGAGTAAGTGGGTAATTTGGTAATTGGGTAGTTGAACAACCAGGCTGCGATTGCATACGCAATTACCCAAACTACCGAATGAGATTGGCCGCGAGTTCGAAGTTTGAACTCGAATCTGTTCCACCGAAGGGGTTTGTGGGATCGATGCTAAGGAAAGTCGTCGCTCTCGTCGTCGTATACAGCTGCTACGCCAGCTCACTCTGGACGTACGCCCAGCCCATCGGTGGCGTGGTGAGGCGTCCGGCCGGCTTCGCAGTTCCGAGCTCTCCTCGACCTTCGCTGGATGCCCTGACGCACCTTGCGGGCGGCGTCGATCCCTATGCAGCGGCCGGCGGCGCGGACAGCTCGCATTCGTACCGGCCCACCATCTACACGAATTTTGACGAACTGAACGCTCTCAACCACGTTGACGACGACCAGCCCCCCTCGAACTGCACGGTCCACTCCTCATCGCCTGCTTCCGATGACGATGGTGAAGGTGGTCACGGAGATCCGTACGCGCAGTACAAGCACCACAATTACAGCTACGGCGACGACGACAAACCCCGCGGTCCAAACCCGCCGATTACGTCTACGGGACTGGCCATCTTTGGGCCCCAGACCTACACTCGCACCCACGGTGGTCCCGACGACTTTACTTCGACCATCACTTTGCCGTCCTGGGCAAGCCAGCCGTTTTTCCTGCATTTGGTGAACGGCGACGGGGCCGGGAACCACCGTGTTTCCTCTGCAACCATCCGCCTCAACGGGACGACGCTGATCGGTGAGTCCGTATTCAACCAGAACGTGGCCACGGTCGATTGCGCCATCCAGCTTACGACGCAGTCCACGCTCCAGGTGGACTTGGACAGCAAGCCCGGATCATTCCTTACCATCACCGCGCTCGGCCAGCCGCAAGACCGCACGCCGCCGACCGTGAGCATTGCCGCGCCGGCCAACAACTCCGCCATCAATACTCCGCAGGCACACTTCGATGTGCTCTACCAGGACCCGACGGTGTCGGGACAGCCAGCGGCTTCTGGTATCAACCTGGCTACATTGCAGGTCCTAATTGACGGAGCGGACCGTACCAGCTTGTTTGCCAAGCGCCCGAATGAAGCCACGGCTGACCTGCCGGCTTCACTGGCTCTGACGCAGGGTCCGCATACCGTTACTGCGTCCATTAAGGACAACACCGGCAACATCGGCCAGGCAACCGCCCAGTTCCAAGTGGATACGACCGCGCCCACGCTCGCGATCGCGCAGCCCGCAGCGGGTTCGTTCCTGAACAACCGGACAGCGCAGGTCCAGCTGACCTACAGCGATAACTTCGCCTTGAACCTGGCATCGCTGAAAGCCACCGTCAACGGGACCGACAGCACCGCGCTCTTCACCAAGACGGCGACCGGGGCCACAGCCACACTGTCCGGCCTGCCGTTAGGCGGAAATACGATTGTCGCCGGCATCAGCGACCAGGCAGGCAATCCGGCCACGGCTTCCATTGCTTTTAACGTGGATACGACGCCGCCGGTGATCACGATTGTGCATCCCGCCGCAGGTTCGATCCATGGCGCGGCGAGCGTCGACTACCTGCTGCAATACAGTGACGACCAAGCCATTGATCCGAACACGCTGGTAGTCACTGTGGACGGCAGTCCTTTAGCGGTGACGCCGGGCGCCACAAACGCCTCCGGTACCTTCACGCTGGCCAACGGCACCGGTCACGTACTGACGGCTTCGATCAAGGACAAAGCCGGCAACCCGGCGACCGCGTCGTCGACGTTCACGGTGGATACCTCGGTTCCGGCTGTCCACATCGTGCTCCCGGTAGCCAACTCGGCTTTGAATAATCCCACGCCGCCCTTCCAGGTCCAATACAACGAGAGCATCAGCGGCGTAAACACGGCAACCTTCAAAGCTTCGGTCGACGGCAGCGACGTCACTTCGCTCTTCACTGTAGGCAGCGGCAGCGCTTCGGCGACTTTGCAAACCCCTCTCGCTGACGGTACCCACCTGTTCGCGGCGCAGATCGCCAGCGACGCAGGGAACGTTGGGCAAGCCAGCAGTCAGGTCTTGATCGATACCATCAAGCCGCAGTTGACGATCGTCTCGCCGACCGGAGCTGTCAACTCAGCAACGCCGGTTGCCTTGGCGCAATACTCTGATTCCGGCTCTGGAATCGATACGACTTCGGTCCACATGACGCTGGACGGAGTTGACGTAACCGGAACGTTCGCTGCGAGCGCGTCCTCCGCCACCGGCACCTTGGGTTCGGGCGCAAGCTTGAGCGAGAGCACGCACCAATTGGCAGTCACTGTGGCAGACAAAGCCGGAAACGTTGCCCAAGCGTCATCGAGTTTCCTGGTGGATGTGACGCCGCCGGCGGCTTCCTTCTCCAGCCCCGTGAACAACTCCTTTATTAATAACCCGCAGCCGGCCATCACGTTGACCTACTCCGACTCCGGATCGGGCGTCAATACCAACTCGATCCATCTATTCCTGCAGCAGGGAAGTACCGCGGAGACAGAGATCACTTCGCTGTTCGCGTTTGTCGCGGGGCAAGGCAGTGGCACCATTCCCGCTGCGTCCGCGCTGACGCCGGGTACCTATCACCTTCGCGCTTTGGTGGTGGACAACGCGGGGAACCAGACTACGGCCACGTCAGCCTTTGTTGTCGATACCGCTCCACCGACGTATACCATCGTAGCGCCGCCCGCCAATGCTTTCTTAAACACCGCGACGCCTACGTTTACGGTGACCTACACGGACGATTCAAGCGGGGTTGACACCGCGAAGTTTGCGCTGCTGGTGGACGGTGTGGACCGCACCAACCGCCTCACAGTCACCGCCACCGGCGCGAGCGGCACGCTGCAAGCCAGCGACGCCCTCGCCGACGGGACACATCAGATCTCTGTCACTGTGCTCGACCGCGCCGGTAACACCGCGCCCGTGGTGCCGCAATCCTTTTTGGTTGACACCATTCGGCCGACGTTAACGATTACCACTCCAGCGGCGGCGTCTTTCACCAACAACAACCACACGCCGATCGCGGTTACGTATTCCGACAGCGGCAGCGGAATCGACGTGACTTCGTTCCAGGTGTTGATTGACGGTGTCGATCACACTGCGGAATTCACCGCCACCGCGACCTGGGCCAGCGGCGCAACCACGGCTGCCCTGCTGGACGGGGCCCACAACATCACGGTCAACATCAAGGACCTTGCCGGGAACCTGACCGCGGCAACCACGCCGTTCACGGTCGATACCGTCCCACCGCAGATCACGATCCTCCAGCCGCCGGATGGGATTTTCACCAACGCGTTTTCGATCACCGTCAGCGGCACTGTAACCGACATTGCGCCGGTGACGATTACGGTGGCGGGCAAGGCTACTCCAGTCGCCGCAGATCACACATTCACCGCAACGGTTACGCTGACCAGTGATCCCACGCAGCCAATTACCGCCTCCGCAACCGACGCGGTGGGCAACGCATCCTCGGCCACCGTCAACGTCAAGGTCGACCGGGTTCCGCCCACTATCACCGCCACGGTTACGCCGGCACCCAATGCGGCAGGGTGGAACAACACCAATGTGACCGTGACCTTTACCTGCGCCGATGACTACTCCGGCGTGGCCACATGCCCGTCTCCGGCCAGCGTGATCACGGAAGGAGCCAATCAATCGGTGATCGGGCAGGCCGTGGACAAGGCAGGCAACACGTCGTCGCCACTTACTGTCAAGGTGAGCGTGGACAAGACGCCGCCAGTCATTACCGCCGCGTACGCTCCGCCGGCCAACACGGCAGGTTGGAACATGACGGACGTCACTGTCACCTTCGTGTGCTCTGACACTCTGTCCGGTATCGTACTGTGTCCGCCTCCGCAAATAGTGATGACGCAAGGCAAAGCCCAGCCGATCACTGGAATAGTCAGTGACGTCGCGGGGAACACGGCGTCGGCCACCGCGACCCTCAACATTGAAAAGACCGCTCCTACCATCACTGCGACTCTGACCCCGGCGGCCAACACGGCGGGCTGGAACAACTCTGACGTTACGGTCAACTTTCAGTGCACTCCGAGCGCGTCTGACATCGTGAGCTGCCAGTCGCCGGTGACAGTCAGCACGGACGGAAAGAACCAGCAGGTCAACGGCACGGTGACCGACCAGGCGCTATCGGGAATCGTGCAGTGTCCTTCGCCGACGACGGTTTCCACCGAAGGCGCCAAGCAGAATATCGTTGCCCAGGCAATGGACCAGGCGGGGAACATAGCGGCCGTCACCACCGCCCTGAGCATCGATAAGACTCCGCCCACCATCACCGTCACGGCGACTCCGTCACCCAACGGCGGCGGCTGGAACAACAGCAACGTTACAGTCAATTTCAGTTGCAATGACAATCTCTCTGGCGTTGCCAGTTGTCCTTCGGAGCAGCTAATCACCACCGAAGGCCAGGGTCAGAACACTTCCGGTCAGGCCACGGACGTTGCCGGCAACACGGCGACCGGGTCGATCGTCTTGAACATCGACAAGACGCCGCCCACCATCGTCCAGATCTCGACGCCCGACCATATTTCCAAGCTGCACAGCGGGCAAGTCAGCGTCACGGTGAATGACAACTTTACCGTGGCCCAGGTCGTAATCTCGGTGAATGGAACATCGCTGGGCACGTTTACGACTCCGCCTTACCAGACCGCTTTGCAAGTTCCAACCGGCGCTAACCCGGGGGACACGCTCACGGTGACCGTGGTCGCCACGGACCAAGCGGGCAATTCTCAGACAGCCTCGCGCGGCGTAAGCGTGGCCGCTGATGGCGTGATTGTTGGCCAGGTATTGTCAGACACCACCGGTCTGCCCGTGCCGGGCGCAAGCGTGCAGGTGATATCGGCCAGCGGCCAGACCGACCAGACTGATGATCGCGGCCGCTATTCCTTCCAGGCCACTGATGCCCACGCGTTTGTCTATACGACGGATACGAACAGCACGACGGTGGAAAGGGAAGTCTTCGTCCAGCCTGGCGCCGGTACGGTAGCAGTCGATGCGCGTCTCACGCCTCTGGCGTCCAAAGTCACAATAGGCTCATCCGGAGGAATCCTCAAGGCCGGATCGATTTCGATTTCCGTCCCGGCAGCGTTTGTGGCGGACGGGACCAACTTCCAGCTCACGCCTCTCTCCGGACAGGGATTGCCCGGACTGCTGCCTCTCGGATGGTCGCCTCTGACCGCGTTCGATCTGCGCGCCTCTGCGGCAACCGCGAACCTTCCCGCTACGATTTCCAGCTTGCCCAACGCTGTCATGCACCTGGTGACGTACAACCCATCGTTGCATGCGTGGACGATGGTGGCGCAGAATTTGCAGCCCGTAAGCGGGGCAGCAAGCTTCACGGTCCCGACCACTGGCGCGTATGCCCTGGTTGTGCCTGATGCGCCGCCTGCACCCGCGGTGCCCATTGTCATCCCGGACATAGGGGCTGCCCTGACGGGCATTACAGTGCAGCCAATCGATCCCGCCGTCAGCAGCAGCGGTAGCTTCAATCCCGCCGTGTTGCCTCCAGCAGGCGGCACTGCCACCGCCTCGCTAGGTCTACAATCACCCAGCTTTACGCCCTCGGGCACGGTGATTCAAGCCAATGTGTCGGAGAAGTTCTCGCTGGCTTCAGGGGATGTGGTTTCCGAGCAGACCCGTTCCGAGGACATCGTCCTCTACAACGCGCAAGCCCCGGCGAACTCCTCGATGGGCGCGCAGTTCCCGGTTACGCCGTCGCACAAGTATTCCAACACACAACTTCTCACCGGCAAGATCCATCTTGATATTCTCGCGGGACGCGAGGGTGTCCGCGGCCAACCGGGTGGCAACGATCCCCTTACGTTAACCGACGGATTTACCACCATCTCTGTTCCCGGAGGCGCGCTCAGCCAGGACACTGCCATTGCCATTCAGAGTATTCCGTTCGAGGATTTTGTGCCGGCTTCGAGCACTTTGAGTGCTCTACAGGAAGTTCTGGTGGACTTCTCCGGTGAGGCCCTGAATACGCCAGCGCAGCTTTCGATTCCCGCTACCGGTCTTGATCCCACGCACAACTTCCTGCTCACGCAAGTGCAGCGGATTAGCGGCGTGCCGCACATGGTGGCGGTAGCGCTGGCCCAGGTGAACGGAAGCATCCTTACTTCTGTTTCGTCGCCGGGGTTGCCCGGAGTGATTCGCGGCGGCGAGTACGTCTTCTACGATATCTCTGCTCCCATCGGGTTTGTACAGGGAGCGGTATCGTCCACGGCCGGAACGGTGCAAGCGCTGGTGCAGACTGATTCGCTCCCCATCACGAGCGTTACCGGCGGCGACGGTCACTACATCCTTCCCGCCTTGGCGGGTACCGTCAACCTGAAGGCCAGCGCCCCGGGTACTTTGCTCTCCGGCACCGCCACGACGCAGTTGACGGCGGGACAGACGGTAGCTCTCAACATTCAGCTCGCCGGCTCCGCCAACACCGCTGTGGTTGCGCCTGCTGACGGCAGTCTCCCAGGTTCTGCTGCAGCAGTTCGTGTTGTCGGTTTCAGGCACAGCGCTGACCTTCGCGCCGGTCAGCAGCCTCGATCCGGCCGCCCAGTACACAGTGCAAGTGAGCGGTTTGGCAGACACCTCCGGCGGAGCGATCGTCGTTCCTACGTCCACGTTCACGACCAAAGCCGCGGCTACGCTCAATTTCGATCCCAACCAGATCACATTCGGCTTCCCTGATCAGAACGGCAACATCCATGTCAGCGCGCCTGCTGGTTCGTTGCCTCCGGGAACCAAGGTAACGATCGTTGACCAATCGAGCGCCGTGGTTCTCTCGCTCACCGCTTTTAACGACGGATCGTTGACGGGCGACTTCCCCGGCACCATCAATGACGTTTTGCAGATTTCCGTTACCGACCCCAATGGTGCGACGACGACCTTCACTCGCAGCCAGTTCGTGGCTGCGGACGGCTCTGTGGCGGTCGGTCCCGGCGGCGGTACGGTCACCGGTCCCGGTGGAGTCGAGCTGCGCATACCTGAAGGCGCGCTCGATCAGGGATCTGTTTTCAAGATCGAATCGTTTGGCTCCGACCTGTTCCCGGAACGTCCTGACGTTCCCGGTGGCCATTTCGGCGGCGGAATAAGGATCCCCTCCACCAAGCCAGTCACCTTCAAGAAAGAAGCGCACTTGGCTTTCCCCATGCCCGCGGAGGCCCCCTCGAGCGCCTTCTTCCAGGTGTTTGGCCGCTTGGTGGGACCAAACAATCAGGTTGTGTTCGAAGACATCGATTACGCCAAGCCGGAAGGCCAGGGGGCAACGGCCAAAGTGGTCACTGCCTCGTTCCCGTTCCGAGGGCTCATTGGCTTCAACATGCTCATGACCCAGGCTGACTTCACCGGCCAGGCAATCGACACGGCTTTCAGTGTCCCACCTGTAGCTCAATTAGGATTGGAAGCGGTTGCCTTCATCACTTGGGTGGCGAACGATATACTGCCTGGCATCGCGCTAGGCGGCGCGATTACCGGCCGTGTCCGTTACCCGGTGCCGGCAGGAGGAATCCTGCCCGATGGGAGCATCAATAAGACGGGCGACGTCGTTTTCGCGGGCGTGGCCAACGCCCGAGTCACTGTCGACGTAAATGCTTCTACGCACGCATTGGGCAGCAATCAGACCGTGGCGATTACCCAGACCGACGGAACGTTCACATTCTCCGATCCGAGCTATCATGGTGGAACCATCGTTGTCGTTGCCTCCGATGGCAAAGGCGGGTTCGTAAGGGCGAATGCCATCGAAGCCGTTGCCCTCACCGACAAGACGGTCAACGACTTTGCCGGGCCGTTGCTCCCGTTCTATCGAAACGTTGCGTTCGCTGACATCGTGGTTCCGGCGCCTAATCCGCCTCCGCCGGCTCCGCAAATCGGCATCACCCTCTTTACCGAGGATGCGACGACGCATCTCCGCCAGCCGGTGAACGGACTCGTAGCCTCAGGAACGCCGC
>WNFI01690296.1_pt1 | contig 12914 bp, 11 predicted proteins | sample 5400471 | NCBI WGS metagenome assembly WNFI01 (sample SAMN13153348, study PRJNA577476) | soil metagenome | isolation source: 100 cm saprolite on Douglas fir-dominated hillslope | place: USA:California | collected 2013-09-17
CGAGAAGCCGCCGACCTTGAGCTGCGGCACGCCCCAGCCGACGGCGAGGTGGACGATCGACACGTCCTCGGTCTCGCCCGAGCGCGCCGAGACGATCGCGCTGTACCCCATCTCACGGGCGGTGTCCCAGCAGGCAAGGGTTTCGGTGACGGTGCCGACCTGATTCGGTTTCAGAAGAATTGCATTACACGCGCCTTGAGCATTTCTTAGTTTCGCTGCGCTGGTGACAAAAAAATCATCGCCGACGACCTGGATCGGGGCCGCTTCGGTAAACGCCCGCATGGCCTCGGCGTCGTGCTCGGCGAAAGGATCTTCGATCGAGACGATGGGATAGCTCTCGATCCAGCGCAGCAGCATGGCATGCAGCTGCTCCGCGGAGAGCGCGCGGCCATCGAGCGCGAACTGGTAGCTGCCGCCGCGATAGAGCTGGGTCGCCGCCATGTCGAGGGCGATCGACACGTCGACGCCCGGCTCGAGCCCGGCGTCGGCGATGGCGCCGACCAGCTCGGCGAGGGCTTCCTCGTTCGACTTGAACGCCGGCCAGTAGCCGCCCTCGTCCGCGACCCCCTGCAGCGCTCCCTTCTTCGCCAGCCGCGCGCCGGCGGCGGCGTACACCTGCGCGGTCCATTCGAGCGCCTCGGCGAAGCTGCCGGCGCCGATACAGATCACCATGTAGTCCTGCACGTCGATCCGCCCGCGGGCGTGCGCGCCGCCGCCGAAGATCTGGATCTGCGGCACGGGCAGCGCGACGCGGCGCTCGCCGGCCAGATGGCGCCAGAGCGGCATTTTCGCCGCCGCGGCGGCGGCATGCGCGCAGGCGAGCGACACCGCGACGATGGCGTTGGCGCCGAGGCGGCTCTTGTCGGGGGTGCCGTCGAGCTCGATCAGCCGTCGATCCAGCGCCGCCTGGTCGGAGACGCTGAGCGCGCGCAGCGCGTCGCGGATGCGCGTGTTGATGTTGTGCACTGCCCTCGGCACATCGATGCTCTTCGCTTCGCCCGAGCCGGTGGACGCGCCGGCGGGCGCGATGGCGCGGCCGGAGGCGAGCGGCGTGGTGCCGCGGCCGACGATGACCTCGGCCTCGACCGTGGGCCGGCCGCGCGAGTCCCAGACCCGCCGGCCTTTTACCTCGATGATTCTTGCCATGCCTTCTGAATTTCGCCCAGAGTGGCCGGCGGCTGCGCGAGCATCGCTCGCGCCACCCTGCGGACCAGGTCCTTGCCGTCGGTGAGATATTCCACCGGGGACTTGCCGTCCACCCTGGCGAGCAGCAGGGCCGGCAGCAAAGCCGCGGTGCGCGCCTCGAGAGACTTGGGATCTTCGTATGACATCCGCTCGAGATAACCGCCCCGCAGAGCGGCAAAACAGTTCAGGAACCCGCTTCTCGCCTGCGGCACCCACAGGCATTTGAGAAGCAGGTGGTTGAGGCAGAAGGCGAGGTCGAAGGCCGGATCGCCGTACCACGCGCACTCGGCATCGAGAAACACCGGCCCGTGCGGCCCGACGAGGATGTTCTTCGGGCTGACGTCGCCGTGCACCAGGCACAGCTTGGTGATCGCGGTGCGCGCCAGCAACGCCAGAAAATTCGCCTCGAGGTCAGGATGCGCGGCCGCGGTGGCGACCAGATAGGGCTCGAGGCGGATGGCGTAGAAGATGTCGTCGGTCGCGAAGCGCCGGGCCACCTCCTCCTGGTTGGCGGTCGCGCTGTGGATCGCCGCGAGCGCCCGGCCGACCTTCGAGGCGAAGCCCGCATCGGCGTGCCCTTCCCGCAGCAGGTCCTTCCACACCGGGTGGCGGGCCGGGTCGAGGTACTGCATGGCGAGCACGCCGCCTTCCTGCGCGATGACCTGCGGCACGGCGCCCGGCACTGCGGCCGCGGCGACGCGGAACCATTCATATTCATAGCGGCTGCGCTCGACCGGCGCTTCCCAGACCTGCGCCACGCGCAGGCGCGGCAGCGCGCACTTCACGCACACCGGCCCGCTCGCCAGGTCGACCCGCCAGATATCGGACGAGACGCCGCCGCCGAGCGGCTCGACATGCGGGACCTCGGCAGGTCCGGCGACGCCGGCGCGGCGCAGCAGCCGCAAGACCGATTCGTTCAAGGCCGGAAGCGCTGTAGATTGGAGCGCAGCCAAAGGCCGAGCAGCCCGAAGCCCAGGCCGAACGCCGCGAGCATCGGCGCGTAGCCGAACAAGGCAACCGCCAGGCCCATGGCCGCCACCCCGGTCGCTTGACCGCTCGCCCATGCCGAGGCGTAGAGCGCTACGGCCGCGCCGCGCGCGTCGGGCGCAACCTCCGTCGCCTTGAGCTGCACGGTGTTATGGATCATATAGAAGGCGAGGCCGAGACCGAGGGTGCAGGGAATGGTATACGCCCAATGCGGTGCGACGGCGACGGCCACGAACAGCAGGCAGCCGAGCGCGCCTCCGGCCAGCACCAGGCCGCGCTCGCCGAGAGCGCGGATCAGCCAGTTGACCAGCGCGGTGTAGAGGAGGCCGCCCAGCCCGTAGCCGGCGAGAATCAGGCCGATGACGGTGAACGACAGGTCGTAGCGCAGCTTGAAGAAGGCGCCGAGAAAGGCATAGGCGCCGAAGAAGAAGAACGTTTCCGCCACCCCGGTGCCGACGAGCCAGCGCATCGGCGGGCGCGACAGCAGCTGCCGGTGGATGGCGAGCGGCGAGAAGCGTCCGGGCACCGGCGCAGGCCAGCTTTGCGCTGTGCGCACGAAGAGGATCAGCGATACTAGAAGGAATACCGCGCCGAGGACGACGAACGAGGCGCGCCACCCGACCCAGTCCGTAAAGACGCCGCCGAAGAGCGGCCCCAGGGTCTGTCCGGCGAGCGAGCCGGCGATGAAGTGCGCGATGGTCGGCTGGCGTTCCTCCAGCGGGACGACGTCGCCGATGTAGGCCATGCCGAGCGCAACGGAGGCCGAGGCGAAGATCGCGGTGACGAAACGCAGCGCGGCGAGCGAGCCGACGCTCCAGGCGAACGCGCAACCGATGCATGCCGCGCCGGAGAGCGCCATGGAGAGGGTGACGACCCGCAGCTTGCCGAAGCGGTCGCCGAGCGGGCCCTGCACCAGGACCGCCCCGGCGTAGGCGAACGCGAACGCGGTCATGACGGACGCCGCCGCCGACACGCTGCTGTCGAATTCGACTGCCAGCCTGGGCAGCATCGGCTCGACGCAGCGCAACGAGATGCCCGCATTGAACCCTGCCAGCGCAAGAAGCAGGATCGCCTCGCGGCGCCGCGAAGCGTCGCTAGGGCGCAAGCCGCTCGATTCTCCAGCCGCCGCCGCCGCGCGTATAAAGCAGGCGGTCGTGCAGCCGGTCGGCACGGCCCTGCCAGAACTCGATGCTCTGGGGCATCACGCGGTAGCCGCCCCAGTGCGGCGGCCGAAGGGGGCGCTCGCCATGGCGCGAACGGGCTTCTTCCATGGCGGCCTCCAGCGTGGCGCGGTCCGGCACGCGCTCGCTCTGCGCAGAGGCCCAGGCCGAGAGCCTGGCGCCCAGCGGCCGGGTCGCAAAGTACGCGTCCGATTCCGCGGCGCTCACCTTCTCGACGCTGCCCTCGACGCGGACTTGCCGCTCCAGGTCCGACCAGAGGAACACCAGGCACGCGGCAGCCCGCGCGTCGAGCTCGCGGCCCTTGCGGCTGCGGTAGTTCGTGTAGAAGACGAAGCCGCCGCGCTCGATGCCTTTCAGGAGCACCGCCCGAGCGGCGGGCGCGCCCGAGGCTGACACCGTGGCAAGCGTTGCCGCGTTGGGCAGCGGCAGGCGCGCGCGCAGCGCGTCCTCGAGCCAATGCTCGAACTGGCGCACCGGATCGCGGTCGGCGTCCGCCTCGGAGAGGCCCGCCCGCATGTACTCCTGTCGCAGCTCGGCGACATTCATCAGGTCATTTTACCTAGGCGCTTGGCGCATTTAGGTGATTCGCAGCATGACCCGGCCGTGGCTGAATTCAGACTGCCGAGGGAAAACGCCGCGTTCCTCCAGTGAAAATCGTTGACATGCATCGCAGGATTCGGCATCTTGTCCCCACCGCTGCCCGCCAGCGGCGCAAATCCGGGATCGACTAGCGAACCGTATCGTTCAGAGGAGAATCGAGATGGCGAAGAAGAAGGCGAAGAAGAGTGGCAAGAAGCGTAAGCCGAATGCAGCATTCATGAAGCCGATGACGCCGAGCGCAGTGCTTGCTGCCGTGGTCGGCTCCAGTGCAATGCCGCGCACCGAAGTGACCAAGAAGATCTGGGGCTATATCAAGCGCAATAGCCTGCAGGACAAGAAAAACCGCCGCATGATCAACGCGGACGACAAGCTCAAGTCCGTGTTCGGCGGCAGAAACCAGGTGTCGATGTTCGAGATGACCAAGCTGGTCAGCCGCCACCTCAAGTAATCCACATTCAAAGGGAGAAAAGGGCCGCAGGGCTGCGCCTGCGGCCTTTTCATTTGTGGTACGAGGTCACGCGTTCGACCTCGTTCCTGGAGCCGAGGATCACCGCGACCCGCTGATGCAGCCCTTTCGGCTCGATGTCGAGGATCGGCGTGCGCCCGTCGGTCGCCGCGCCGCCCGCCTGCTCGACGATCAGCGCCATGGGGTTCGCCTCGTACATGAGACGCAGGCGGCCGTCCTTGTTCTTGGAGTCGCGCGGGTACAGGAAGATGCCGCCGCGCGAGAGCACCCGGAACACGTCCGCCACCATCGAGGCGACCCAGCGCATGTTGAAGTCCTTGCCGCGCGGCCCGTCGCTCCCGGCGAGGCATTCGTCGATGTAGCGCTTCACCGGCGGCTCCCAGCGGCGCATGTTCGAGGTGTTGATCGCGAACTCTTCGGTGTCCTGCGGAATGCGGATGTCGCTGTGGGTCAGCACGAAGGTAAAGGACTCGCGGTCGAGCGTGAAGGCATGCGTCCCGTCGCCGACGGTGAGCACCAGGACGGTGGTCGGCCCGTAGACCGCGAACCCTGCCGCCACCTGCGAGCGTCCCGGCTGCAGGAAGGCCTTCTCGTCCGGGTCGCAGTACTTGCCGTCGCCCAGCTTGGGGCAGCGCAGCACCGAGAAGATGGTGCCGACCGAGATGTTGACGTCGATGTTAGAGGAGCCGTCGAGCGGATCGAACAGCAGCAGGTACTCGCCGCGCGGATAGTGGGTCGGGATCGGCCGCGGGTTCTCCATCTCCTCGGAGGCGAGGGCAGCCAGGTTGCCGCCCCATTCGTTCGCCTCGAGCAGGATCTCGTTCGACAGCACGTCGAGCTTCTTCTGCACCTCGCCGTGCACGTTGCGGGTCGCCGTGCCGCCCAGGCCGTCGCCGAGCGCGCCCTTATTGACGCGCGTGCTGATCGCCTTGCAGGCGCGGGCGATGGTCTCGATCAGCAGGCGCAGGTCGGCATTGATCAGCTTCTTGTCGCGCTGCCGCTCGATCAGGAACTGGGTCAGGTGGACGCGCCGCATGGGAGGGCATTTTACGCGAGCCGCTTCGGGCGTATGATCGAAACTCTTTTTAGGGAAGGAGGGGAGTCATGCGTTTCATCACGATAGCGAGCGCCGCTGTTCTGACGCTCGCCCCGTTTACTTCAGTATTTGCCGAAGACTCCGACCGGGTCGGCGACCTGTTACGCACCGTCAAGAAAGCCCGGCTCATCGATCTGTCGCATAACTGGGAGATTACTTCACCCGTCGCCGCGGTGAATCCGTTCTACTCGTTTGCCCTCAGCGCGACCCACGGAAATACGAGGGGCGCGTTCGGCCCATTCGGCGAAAACCCGGTGGGGCAGCTGTCCTTTACCGCCGAGGTGCAGCATTTTAGCGGTCAACACGGCGCGCCCAGCATCGATGCGATCGGGCACATCGGCCGCGACGGAAAACTTTTCGGCGGTGTCGATGCCGCGGCGTCGACCAGCAATCCGGACGGCATCGGCGCGAGCGGGGTCGGAGCCAATCTCGGGATCGATAAGTTCCCGAGCGATCTGCTGATCAACCGCGGCGTGCTGCTCGACGTCGCGACCATGGTGCGGGGCGACTCCAGTCCCCTGCCGGCGGATTTCGAGATCACCTCCGAGCACCTGCGGCATGCGGCCGAGCAGCAGGGGGTGAAACTCAGAAAGGGCGACACGGTGTTCATTCGAACCGGTTGGGCGCAGTACTTCAAGGGCGGCGAGGCGATCTATAACGGCAAGTTTTCGCCGGGGCCCGGGCTCGACGCTGCGAACTACCTCATCAGCAGCGGAGCGCGCGTGGTCGGCGACGACACCTTGACGTTCGAGAAGCGGCCGCCGCTCGCCGTCGCGGACGGGAAAACGCAGGTGTTTCCGGTCCACATGCGGGTGATCGCGGATTCCGGCATTTTCATCATCGAGAACCTCAATCTCGAGGAACTGGCGAAGGCCAAGGCCTATGAGTTCGTAGTCGTGGTGCCGCCACTCAGGATCCTGGGCGGCACAGGCTCGGCGCTGCGCGTCCTGGCCTTGGTGCCGCGCGACGAGGACTGAGAGCGATTACCTGACCCGCCGGCGCGCGAACCATGCGCCGGCGAGCAGGCAGGCCGCAAGCAGCCAGAACGCCGGCGCCATGCTGCCGGCGAGGACGGATAGCGCGCCCGAAGCGAGCGGGATGAACGTCGAGCTGGCGTTGATCATGGTGGTGCGCACGCCGACCGCCTCGCCCTGGCGTCCGGGCGGCGACGCCTCGTAGAGCAGGGACATGATGACCGGCTGCGCGCAGCCGAGCCCGAGGCCGAGCGCGAAGGAATTGGCCATCAGCAGCGACACGCTGGCGACGAAGGGAAACAGCAGGTAGCTCAGGCCGGCGATCGCCATCGAGGCGGCGAGGACCCGCCATTGGCGCACGCGCCGGATCAGCACCGGCATCGCCAGCCGCACCACGAAAGTCGCCAGGGCGAAGGTGGCCATGATGCTGCCGATGGTCGCGGCAGCGAGGCCGAGGCGCGCGCCGTAAAGCGGCATCAGGAACGAGTACAGGTCCCAGCCCATCGCCAGCACTCCGCTGACGATGAAAGTACGGCGCAGCCCGGGCACGCGGAACAGATCGAGCAGGTGGCGATTTTCCGGCAGGGTCAGCGAGCGGTCGGGCCGCGGCAGCGGGCGCTTGCGCGGCAGCAGTAGAGCAAGCGCAAGCACCGGAAAGAACGCCAGCACGAGGAACGCGCCCGCATGGCCGAGGCCCTCGATCGCGTAGCCGGCGACGAGCGGGCCGAGCGAGCCGGAAAACGAGAAGCCGAGAGCCAGCCACGAGAAATTCAGCGCGCGCTGCTCGGGCGCGCCGTGTGCGCCGATGACGCTGTTCATGCCGATGTGCACGCACATGAAACCGAGGCCGAGCAGCGTGCTGGACAGAAAGAGAATTTCCAGAAAGGGAAACAGGAATGGCAGCACGCCGCCGATGGCCAGTGCGGCGAAGGCGGCGGCAAGCGGCCAGCGCGGTCCTATGCGGTCGATGAGCCGGCCGCTCGCCACCGACAGCAGCATCGGCAGGAGCGCGAACAGGGACATCAGCGCGCCGACGGTGACCGGCGAGGCACCGAGCTGCAGCGCGAACAGCGCCGTGGTCATGCGGCTGCCGACGAACGCCAGGTGGCCGAGGGCGTTGAGCGTTACGAAGTAGACGATCGCCAGCGCGGGCTCCAGACTGTCATCGCGACGCCGCCGCACGCCACGGCCATGCCGAGGACCGTCAGCCAGCCCGGCGCGACCCCGAACAGCGCCAGCTCGAGCGCCACCGCGAACACCGGCGGAAGATACATCATGCTCGTGACGCGGGCCGCGCCGCCGTGGCGCAGCAGCCAGTACAGCCGCGAGCGCGAGCGGCGCGAGAATCGCGAGCGAGGCGGCGAACTGGATCACCGCGGCGGCTTTCAGATCGGACCTCGGGGAAAAAACCTTCTGGTAGAGCGTGGCGGAGGTGACGCCGGCAAGGGCCACCAGGGTGCCGGCGAGGCTGCCGAGCGTCACTTCGCGAATGTCGATCTTGTGCCAGACCACCAGCGCGACGCCGGCGAGGCCGATGAACACGCCTGCCCATTGACCTCGCGCCAGCCTTTCACGCAGGAATCTGGACGCGACCACAGCGGTCAGCAGCGGCTGGCACGAGATGATCAGCGCGGCGACGCCCGCCGACATGCCGAGGTATTGCGCGTAGTGGCTGCCGCCGAGCTGCACTGCGTGCATGAGCACCCCGGCAACCACCAGATGCCAAAGCTCTTTCGGCGTTTTGGGCCACGCCGGCGGAGCGAAGAGGATCAGGGGCAAAAGGCAGAGCAGCCCGAATGCGAAGCGCAGGCTGAGGAAAGTGAAAGGGGGCGCGTACTGCAGCCCAATCTTCGTCGCGACGTAGCCGGCGCCCCAGACGGCTACGAAATACCAGGCGAGTAAGACTTTCAGCTGCCGCGCGCCTGGAGCGCGGCGATGCGCACCTCGATCGGTGGATGCGTGGCGAAGAGGTTGAACAGGCCCGAGCGGCTGGTGATGCCGAAAGCCTTCACCGACTCCGGCAGCCCGTTGGTTTGAAGCCCGCCCAGGCGCGACAGCGCTGCGATCATCGGCTGCGGCGTGCCGAGCAGCCGCGCCGAGCCCGCGTCGGCGCGGAACTCGCGGTAGCGCGAGAACCAGGCGACGATCATCGAGGCCAGAATGCCGAACAGGATCTGGCACACGATCACGGTGATGTAGAAGCCGGGGCCGATGCCGCGCTCGGTGCGAAACACCGCCTTGTCGACGATGTAGCCGACGAGGCGGGACAGGAACACGACGAAGGTGTTCAACACCCCCTGGATCAGCGCGAGCGTCACCATGTCGCCGTTGGCGACGTGCGACAGCTCGTGCCCCAGCACGGCTTCGATTTCCTCGCGGCTCATCGACTCGAGCAGGCCGCTCGAAACCGCGACCAGCGCCGAGTCCTTGAAGGCGCCGGTGGCAAACGCGTTGGCCGGGCCCTCGTAGACGGCGACCTCGGGCATGCCGACGCCGGCCTTGTCGGCGAGCTTCTTGACCGTTTGCACCAGCCAGTACTGGGTCGTGCCTTCCGAGCCGTCGATCACCTGCGCTCCGGTCGACCACCTGGCGATGGTCTTCGACATCAGCAGCGAGAGGAACGAGCCGCCAAATCCCATCACGGCCGAAAACAGGAGCAGCGTGGTGATGTCGATTCCGTCGGCCATCAGCCAGCGGTCGAGCCCAAGCACGCTGACGACGACGGAAAGAACCAGCAGAACCGCGATGTTGGTGGCCAGAAACAGGACGATCCGTTTCATGAATTTGTTCTCCTTGGTGCCCGGTTAGATGGGGGACTCGCCGGTTGGTTTCAAGCACGCGCAGCCCCTTGCAGGTATTGTACTGAGAGAGGAACACGTGACGGACCCGGACAGGCAGCTGGCGGAAGCGCTGCAGGCGGTGAAGGCCGCGCATTTCGACGCCGCCGGCGCGGCGTGCGATTATGCCGCGCTGGCGGCTTCAAGGGAGCGCGGGCGGCTTGCCGCGTGCCTCGCCGATCTCGAGAAGTTCGATCCGAAGCGGGTCCGCATTCCGGCGCAAACCGCATTCTGGGTGAACGTCTTCAATGCCGGCGTCCTGCGCGACACCCCCGAGCTGGAGCTCGCGGCCAGCCTGGGCGAAGTCCAAGCGTTCTTCGAGCGTCCTCGCCTCAGGATCGGCGGCCAGCTCTACTCGCTCGACGATGTCCAGCACGGCCTGCTGCGCGGCAACCTGCCCAAGAACGGGCGCCTGAGACCGCCGATGCTGCGCGACGATCCGCGCCTCGCCTACATGCCGATCGCCTACGACGAACGGGTCCACTTCGCGATGCACTCGGCGTGCCGTTCGTCGCCGCCGCTGCGCGTGTTCGACGGCGGGCAGCTCGACGTCCAGTTCGACGACGCCTCGATCTCGTACGTGCGCTGCTCGGTGCGCATCGAAGCCGGCGGCGCCGTGGTCGTCGTTCCGCGGCTGCTGCGCTGGTACGCCGCGGATTTCGGCGGCGAGAGCGGGGTGCTGGAATTCGTGCTCACGCGGCTCGAAGACGACGCGGCGGTCGACCTGGTCGACCGCCGGCGCGGCCGGGTTAAACTGCAGTACGCCGCATTCGACTGGGCGCTCAACCGCAGAGAGGCGAGCGATGGCAACCACTCTTGAGCAGTTCGCACGGGAGTGCCACGACATCCTCAAGCAGGATCCCGGGCCGGCCGGGCGGCGCAAGCTCTGCGCGCGCCTCGAGACTGCCTTGCTGAACGCGAGCTTCATCAAGGCCTGTCTGAACGACCAGACGCCGGAACGGCACATCCTCTACGAGGACCCCGAGCTCGGCTTCTGCATCCTCGCGCACGCCTACCACGGCGCGAAGGACACGCCGCCGCACGATCACGGCCCGTCGTGGGCGATCTATGGCCAGGCGAAGGGCGAAACCGAGATGACCGACTACGAGCTCGTCGCGCCGGCCAGCAGGGAGAAGCCGGGCAAGGCGCGCCCGGTTCGCACCTACCAGCTGACGCCGGGAATGGCCTGGCTCTATAACGAGGGCGATCTTCATTCGCCCCGCCGCAGGGCAGCGACCCAGCTGATCCGCATCGAGGGCACGAACATGGAAAGGATCAAGCGGCTCAAATTCGAATTGGTACCATTGCCGTCCTCCAACTGACTTTCCGGGATATCGATGAAACGCAAATACGGCGCTGCGCTGGCGCGCGAAACCATTGCCGAAAAGGGCATGCGGGAAGCCGCCAAGGCAGCCGGGAATAACCGCAACAATTTCGGCTCCATTTCGCGCAAGGGTTCTGTCACCCGAGGCAAGCGGCGCGGCAGGGCGTACCGGGCCGGAATAAAATAGCCTTTCGCCCGTTGTCTTGACCTCGGCCGCGTCAGCGGCCATGATCGAACGCGCATTTCGACCGATTGGGGAGGGGATATGCGTTTCGCACCGGTTCGCGCCGTCGCGGCGCTGGCGCTGGCTTTCGGCATTCTGGGGAGCTCTGCCCTTGCGCAAATGAGCCCCGCGCAGCGTTTCGAGCTCGCTTCACCGGACGAGCAACCGCTTCGCGACGTGTCCCTCGGGACGCAGCCCCTGACCGTGTTCCTCAAGATGGCCGGTGATCCCGTCGCCGTGGCCAGGAGCCGGGCCCCGGGCAAGCAGATCTCCGAGCCCGAGCGGCGGTCCATCGCCGACAGCCTGCGCCGGGAGCAGGACGCGATCACCCCGACGATCGAGGCCATGGGCGGTACCGTGGTGGCGAAGCTCCAGCACGCCATTAACGGCATCAAGGTGCGCGCGACGCCTGCCCAGCTCGCTGCGATGGCGACATTGCCCGGCGTGGTGGGCATCAAGCCCGTCCGGTTCTACAAGCCGCTCAACGCGGTGAGCGTGCCGTTCATCAGCGCGCCGGCCGTCTGGGGCGGCTCGCCCGCCTTTCACGGTGAGCACATCAAGATCGCGATCATCGACACCGGGGCCGACTACACGCATGCGAACTTCGGCGGTCCCGGCACCATCGCGGCGTTCAACGACGCCTTCGCCAACAGCACGAAGCCAGCCGACCCGGCGCTGTTCGGCCCCAATGCGCCGAAGGTGAAGGGCGGCACCGACCTGGTGGGCGACGACTATATTGGGTCCGATCCGAAGCACAACACGCCGCATCCCGATCCGAACCCGCTCGACTGCGAGGGCCACGGCAGTCACGTGGCGGGCACCGCGGCGGGGTTCGGCGTCAAGGACGACGGAACGACGTTCCGGGGGCCGTACGACGCGAACACTCCCAACGTGAAGTTCCGCATCGGGCCCGGAGTCGCGCCGCTGGCGGACATCTACGCCGTGCGCGTCTTCGGATGCACGGGCGACACCGACGTCGTCGTCGAGGCCATTGACTGGGCCGTGGAGCACGGCATGCACATCATCAGCATGTCTCTCGGCTCGGACTTCGGTTCGTCGGACACCGCTGATGCCGAGGCGTCGGAGCAGGCAGCCGAGGCCGGTCTGATCGTGGTGGCGGCAGCTGGCAACGCCGGCCCGAGCCCGTACTTCCTGGGTTCCCCGGCTGCGGGTGACAAGACCCTCGCGGTGGCGGCGATGGATTCGACGGCGACGTTTCCGGGCGCGATGGTCACGCTGGACACGGGCAAGAAGCTGACGGCGCAGAACAACAACGCCGGGGCGCTGCCCAGCGGCTCGCTGTCGATCTTCGTGCTTCCGGATACGGCGGGGACCGGCGCGGAGGGAGTGTCCCTCGGCTGCGACGAGAAGGAGTACGACCCGGCGAAGATCACCGGCAAGCTCGTCGTGACCCTCCGTGGCGTCTGCGCCCGGGTCGATCGCGCCATCTTCGGCCAGCGGCACGGAGCCGCGGCCGTGGTGCTGATCAACAACGGCACGACGTTCGGCATATTCGAGGGTGACATCTTCGATCCGGCCAGCGGCAAGATCGTCACCATCCCGTTCCTCGGTGTGCGGGGCACCTCGCAGAGCGTGCTGAGCGCCGACGCGCGCGCCGTGATCGCTGCCGCCAGCACGACGCTCGCGGCCGCCGACATCGCGAACCCGGGCTTCAAGCGGTTCGCGGCGTTCACTTCGGGCGGTCCGCGCAACCTGGACAGCTTCCTCAAGCCTGACGTGACCGCGCCCGGCGTGAGCGTCCTGTCCACGGCGATCGGCACCGGCAATCTCGGTGTGCGCGCTTCCGGCACGTCCATGGCGACGCCGCACGTGGGCGGGGTGGCGGCGCTGGCGCTTGAGTCTCACCCGGACTGGGATGCGGAGGACGTCCGGCTGGCGATCGCCAACACGGCCGATGCTTCGCAGCTCGGCGACTTCCAGGCGAAACTGGGCGGCTCCGGGCTCGTCCAGCCGTTCGCCGCCACGCGCACCTCGGTGGTCGCGCGCGGGACGAGGGACGCCGGCAACGTCAGCTTCGGCG
>WNFI01191409.1_pt1 | contig 12913 bp, 14 predicted proteins | sample 5400471 | NCBI WGS metagenome assembly WNFI01 (sample SAMN13153348, study PRJNA577476) | soil metagenome | isolation source: 100 cm saprolite on Douglas fir-dominated hillslope | place: USA:California | collected 2013-09-17
CCGAACGCCGCCGACATGGCCATCGAGATCAACCGCGGGATCGACTGCGGCCTCGTCAAGGCAGAACCCCGCTCGGCGGCGAACACGACGCCGACGACGCTCGAAGAGTTCGCGAGGACGACGTTCGCTCCAGCGTTCAAGGCGGCGCCCGAAGCAGGATTCGGGGACCGGTTCGGCGGGTTCCTCCTGCGGTCGTACCTGTTCGCGACCGGCCACCGCGCGGCGTAAGAGCGCGTTTGGCGTGGTCTTCGCCGAATTGGGTCACCAGGATGCCCGGCATGCCTCACGTTCGAGTCCGACGACCACTGGCGTACCCTGCCGCTCGCGTCCGCGCTTCCGGCCCGTGAATTGGGTGCCGCCCAGTTTCCCGACGTCGCGGTGTCTGTACGATTGACGGCTCTGACGATCCGGACGTCGACGGATGGCGAAAGCGCCAGCCACCCGCCGGTGAGTTTCAGCCTCGGTCTCAACTCACGAGGGGGGCGGGTGGGCCCCGTACGGACAAAGAAAAGGAACCAGAGATGATGCTGATGGATAAGGTTGCAGTGATCTACGGAGCCGGAGGTGCGATCGGCGGTGCTGTCGCACGCGCCTTTGGCAGCGAAGGGGCCAAACTTTTTCTCACCGGGCGCCTCCGGGCACCGGTCGACGCGGTCGCGAAGAACATCGTTTCCACCGGCGGATCCGCCGAGGCGACGGAGGTCGACGCTCTTGACGAGCAGGCTGTGGACAAGCATCTACAGTCCGTGATCGAGAAGGCGGGCCGCGTCGATGTCTCGTTCAACGCGGTCGGGATCCCGAACGCGAAGATTCTGGGTGTGCCTCTGGTCGAGCTCGATGTCGAGCAGTTTTCTCTGCCGATCACGGCCTACGCGAGATCATACTTCCTGACCGCACGCCTGGCCGCAAGGCACATGATCCCGAACAAATCGGGGGTGATCATGACCGTCACGGCACTCCCCTCGCGGATGGGCACCCGATTGAACGGAGGCTACGGTCCCGCGATGGCCGCCAAGGAGGCACTCACTCGAGACCTATCCGCCGAGCTCGCACCTCACGGCATTCGCGTAGTCAGTCTGCGACCGCATGGCATTCCGGGGACGCCCACGATGAAGGATATCTTCGAGCTCAAGGCATCGCGCGCAGGCATGAATTGGGAACAGTTCCTAGCGTATCTCGCAAGCACGACCCACCCGCGACGGGTCATGACGCTCGAGGAAATGGCAAACATGGCGGTCTTCATGGCTTCCGATAAGGCAAGCGGGATGACGGGAACGACCGTCAACATGACCATGGGCAGCCTCGATGACTAGCGGGTTGCGTGGCGGTCAGCGCAGGCGACGGCGCAGTTTATTAGAAACCCAAATAACTTCAGAAGGAGAATCCACGTGAAAATGAAAAGATATCGATACGTGTTGTGCGTGCTGCTCGCCGGCTTAGGTGCGACCGCCACGAAGGCACAGGAGGCGAAGTACCCGCCGCTGAGCGAGTACATGATGGCTCGAGACGCCAAAATTGCGTTGGCAAAGAGCGCGGCCCCGGACAGCATTTCCAGCCGCGCGGCAATTAAAGTCCTGACGGCGTCGGGTTTCCAAACCGCGCACGAGGGGGACAACGGCTTTGTGTGCATCGTCATGCGCGGGTTTACCGGAGCGCCGACATTCACTCCCGTCCACATCCGGGCCGGCATTATCTACGACGCGACAACCCGGGCTCCTATTTGTCTCACTCCACTGGCCGCACGAACCGTACTGCCGTATTACGAACTTCGGACAAAACTGGGGTTGCAAGGCAAGACAGCCGAGCAAATTGCCGAGGGAGTACAATCGGCTTACGACAAAGGCGAGATCCCAAAGCGCGCGGACGTCAGTTTTGCCTACATGTTCTCGGCGGACCAGGTGCTAGGACCTGCGGGCCACTGGCATCCTCATGTGATGGTCTACCTCCCTTATTACGAGAATTCCATGCTCGGAAACAACGGCCCCGCGTCCCCCCCTCTTCCAACCATCGGCGACGATGCCGGAACACCGTTTGCCGTCGGGTTTATCCCGGTGGACGACAAACTGGCCATCAAAGCACGGCCATAATCGAACCGGGCGGTGGTGGCGCGCCCGCTTTCCGACGTCGCGGTGTCTGCATCATCGACGGCTCTGACGCCCCGGGGCGCCGACGGATGGCGAGGAAGCATGCTTCGCGATGACCAACGGCTCGCTCGAGCCTGCCGTGCGCTGCTCGCGACCGTACGCCTTGAACGTCTGTGGACGGAGGATGGCCCGACGCCGGAGGCGTCGGAGCTCCTCGAAGCCGACGGCGGTCCCCTTTCGTCGGGCAAGCGCATCGTGCTCCTCGCGGCCTGGACCTTCTGGAACGGCGCGGGCGGTCTGAGACTTGCCGAGGTCCTGGAGCAATTCGACGCCGATCCGATGGACGCCCTGTGCTTCCTGGTGATGGCGTCCAAGTACGGCGACGATCGCTGGGTTCATCAGCAGCTCAATACATGTGGAAATCACGGCGCATGTCACGCCGGGCCAGGACGACGGCGGCGTGTTTCGGATCGCGGTGACGTTGCACGGAAGGATCCCGGGAGTCGGGGGTGAAGAGGCGCAGGCGCTGATGGAGGCGGCGCACAAGGTCTGCCCGTACTCGAATGCGACGCGCGGGAATGTGGAGGTAGAGCTGGTGGTGGAATCGTCAGCGTCGAGGTCGGGGTGATGAAATGCTCATACACAAAACGGCCCAATTGACGTCTGAACTTCGGCTTCACTACGTCACTTCCGGCGGCGGAGAACGAACGATCGTCCTCCTTCACGGATTCCCGCAGACATGGAAGGCATGGCGGTTCATTATCCCTGCCCTTGTCGCAGAAGGTTTTCGAGTCGTCGCTCCTGATTATCGAGGCGCAGGCAATTCCTCAAGGCCGGCTAGCGGATATGACAAGCGTACGATCGCGATCGACATCCACACGCTCTTGAGAACACAGCTACGGATCGAACGCCCCGTGATCATGGTCGGACATGACATTGGCCTCATGGTTGCCTATGCGTTCGCCGAGATGTTCCGTGAGGACGTTTCTCATCTTGTCGTCGTCGATGCACCTCTTCCAGGCACGGCCATATTTGATCAACTTCGGACTGATCCTCGTGTGTGGCACTTTGCATTCCATGGAGCTCGTGATGTGCCGGAGATGAGATGCTGGTCGCCGGGCGTGAGTATCAGTACCTCCAAGCCTTCTTCTCGGCGCGCATGTTCGATCCATCGGCGATCGACCGAGACACCTTCGATGCCTATGTATCGGCTTACGCCGCTCCCGGTGCCATGCGTGCAGGATTCGAACTGTATCGGGCCTTTGATCAGGACATTCAGGATAATCGGGCTGCCCTCGCACGGAACGGCAAACTGGAGATCCCCGTTCTCGCCGTTCACGGCGCCATCAGCAACACCGGTCCGCGCATGGAGGACATGATGCGCGAGGTGGCGAATCACGTGACGACTCTCTGTGTGGCGGACACCGGACACTGGGTAGCTGAGGAAAACCCGGACGGATTTGTGAAGGGGCTGCTCGCATTCCTGTTGGCCAAGGAGCTGCCTTGAAAGCGTACAGCCCACGAAGCAGTCTTCCGCCTCTCTATTCGCGGCATGCCGCTGAAACGGTGCGACTCGAGGCCGGCCCCGCCGCCATCGTGATTTCAAGTTGTTCGAGCTTTTGCTCGGGGACGAATCCATTATCATCCCACTGTCTTGCCTCGTAATAACCGCGAACCATGCCCCGCAGCTCGTCTCGAGACAACCCTACGCCTCTGGCCACGCCCGTCGGCAGGCATTCGCTCAGCAACCGCTCGGGCAGCCAGTCGCTTTCGGGCTGCCAGCCCTCCCGGATGTTGAACAGCTTCTTCAGCGTATGAATGCGCTCACCGGTGAGACGCACTTCCGCGCTCGTGTAGTCCCAGCCGGTGACTCGGGCAAGTATCTCGGCGGCTTCCGAATAGAAGTCGGTAAAGCACTTCCGCAGGAATTTGCAGACAATCAGCGAATCCAGCACCGCCGCAAAGTCTTCCGATGCCGCGACCACCCTGCCCCGGGCTGGATCACCGTGCAATCGGTCAACCTCGCCGGAAAAATCGGCTTCGTACGCGCCAGACCGGTTGTGACATGCGCCGCGCGGGCTGACGGCCAGGCCCAACGCCATGGTCTTCAAGCTCCGCGGATCGTATCCCGGAAGCTCGAGGCCCTTGACATGCATCGCCCAGTAGCCGCTGTTGTTGCCCGTTTCGATGGCGGCGCGCCTCGACCCCTCGGCCAGCAGCGCACCGATGCCTTGCCGCTCGGCAATCGCGTGAATGGCGGCCAGGACGCCTTCCCGGTGACCGAAGCGCAATCCCAGTGCCTGCGCCTCGGGCCATAGCCCCTTCTCGACCGTCTCGATCGCCCACGCGAGCGTGCCGCCGGTGCTGATCGCATCGAGCCCGTAGCGATCGCACAGACGGGCCGCTTCGAGCACGCAGGCAGGATCGCTGATGCCGCAGAGCGGCCCCAGCGCAAACAACGTCTCGTACTCGAGCCGCTGCTCCTCGCCGCGATCGGAGGTGAACAGCCGCTCGCAACGGATCGTGCACGATGCGCAGCCGTGCCGGCGGCTGAAATTGTTGTCGGTGAGCGTTTCTCCACTCAGGGCATCGGCGTGTTCGAAGGTCGACTGCTGGAAGTTGCGGGTGGGCAAGGTGCCCAGACGATTGAACACAGCGAGGTTCGCGACGGTTCCCAGGCGTCGGTACTTGTCCGTCACCGAACCGATGCTGCGGCGTCGCAGGGCATCGGCGATGATCTCGAGCTCCCGCGGATGGGCCACAGATGTCTCTCGATCGCCGCAGACGGCAATCGCCTTCAGGTTCTTCGACCCCATCACCGCGCCGACCCCGCCGCGGCCGGCATGGCGGCCTTCATTGCTGATGGTGGCGAAGCGGACGCGATTCTCACCGGCGCGGCCGATCGATGCCACCCACGCAGCCGGACACCTCACATCCGAGCGAATGAACGACTGGGTCTCGTCGGGGGTCCTTCCTCTCAGCGGTTCGGCATCTCTCACCTCAACCGTCTGCCCGTTGATGAACACGTAGACCAGCGAAGGCGCCTGGCCGGTGATCACCAGGCCGTCGATGCCAAGGCGCTTCAACTCGAGGGCGAAATGGCTCGACGACAGGGAGTCTGCAATCATCCCGGTCAGGGGTGACTTGGTGACCACGGCAAACTTCGCCGTGGTGGTGAGGCCCGTCCCGACCAGCGGAGCGCTCGTGAAGACGAGCGGATTGGCTGGCGACAGCGGCTCGACGCCCGCCGGAGCGTAGTCACACAGCAGGCTGGTGCCGAGGCCGATGCCGCCCAGATATCTGCGAAGTCGCGATTCCGCGACGTCATGGTATGCACTGCGCCCGCTGGTCACATCGATGTGCAGCACGCGAGCGAAAAAACCGTGCACCACAGCTCTCTAGCCTCCGGCGTCCGCCGAGAGAATGACGATGCTGTCCCCCGGATTGACCACGGCCGTCGGGCTGCGGACAAACGCCAGCCCGTTGACGTTGCACGCATAGCCGTCGACGAGACGCGTTCGATCGGCGCTGATGACGTGGCCCACCAACACCGGCAGCTTTTCGGCAAGCGCCGCAAACGCCTCTGAGAACGTCGCGTCCGGGGGCAGCGAGAGAGACACCTCGCTGGTCCGCGCGAAGAGCCGCGCCACTCCGAACAGCTCCACCGTGCAATGAATCGACGCCTGTGACTCTCGACCGCGGCGTCCGGTGAGGTGACTCCAGCGCGTGAGAGCCTCGGCATAGTCCTGCGGGGTGTTCATGTTGAAAAAGCTCGAGCCGTCAGGATCGAAGCGGCGGATCTCGTCTTCATCGATCCTGCGGAGTCGAACCTTGTCGAACAGATGGACTGGCCGCAGCTCCCCGCGCTCGAGCTGCCCCGCGAGAAGCGGCAACACGCTTCTGCGATAGACCGCATGCAGTGGCTGGAAGCGGCCCTCCCAGTGGGGTACGACGACGTCGTGGTCTGATATCTGAGAGAGAAGATGTGAGATCAGATCGATGTTCAGAAAGACCGAATCGCACGACGTCACGAAGGCGGCGTCGCTGCTCGCTGCCGTGAGCCCGTAGTAAATTCCCCCGACCGGCCCCTGATAGGCGACGTCGTCGGACACCAGCGTGACGGGCAGCGAGGGCAGATCCTGTCCCGGCGCGGTCACCACCACCACTTCGCCAAACCGACATTGCAGAGCGGCCACGACGTGAACGATCAGGGGCTCGTTGTCGAAGAGGAGCAGCGCTTTGGCTGTTCCCATCCGCGAGCTCCTGCCCCCGGCAAGCACGATCGCCGTCGCCGCGGTCGCGTTACTTGACATTACTGGCATCGTCCGACGGCGCTCCCTGCTCGAGCCAGAGCCTGAATTCGCCCGAGGCGTGGGCCAGGCGCCATTCGTCGAACACGGCTCTGGCCATGGCGAACGCCGGGCCGACCAGGTCCCGGGCCTTGCACGTCCGAGGATACTCGAGCAGCCATTCTTCGAAGGCTTCCGGCTGCGGGTCGTCTTCGACCGCCTGTCGCAACAGATCGCGCTTGACCGAAAGGCCGAACGCATCCGGAGTCTGATCCCGTTTACGGTTTCGCCGGCGTCCTTCTGAGGCTTCGAGCGCCGCGAGGAGGGCTCGGCACACGTCGGCCGGGCGAAGCGCGTGCGATGGATCCGAGAGGACCTTCATGAGCTCCAGGCCGGGAAGCGTCGCCTTGCGCCTTCATCGGTCACCGTGATCTCGAGCGCATGCCCCGCGCCCGACGGACGCGTGTACCCGTGTTCGATCGCGGCCACATCGAGATCGACGCTGGCAAGGTCTTCGATCATGACGGTGTCCGCCGGGCATCCCTGCAGCCGGGTCAGCGTCTTGACGTATCCGAGGCAGCGCCTGCATGCCTCGATGACGGCATTCGAGCCGCCGTTTTCCGGCACGAGTGAGACGAGCTCGCCATGATCGCTGGTATCGCAGTACGGGCACCATAATGCGCGCGCGTGCCAGTCGCCGCCGCACCGGCCGCACCGGAAATGCCGGCTGCGCTCGATGCCGCGCACTTCGGCAAAGGCCGGCCAGGCCCCGCAAACCGGACAGTACCCTTCCACCCAGCTCTCGGACATTGAAGACGCCCAACGCCGATTGCACGCGTGGAGAAATGGCACGGGAAGGAGGCTCACAACGGCGTGAAGCGCCTCCGCGTCCGCGCCGGCAGCCGCCACGAGTTGGTTGATGCGGTTGCCGTCCTGGCACAGTGACGCGGTGAACAGCGCCGACATATCCACGTCCGCGTAGCGCGGCGACTCCAGGGTCGCCATCTTCGGCGTTCCGGCGCGCGACGCGATGCCGATCAGCCGCTTCAACAAGCGGCGAATCGAATCCCGCTGCAATGACAGCGTGGCGCCTGCGAGGAGCGGAACCGCAGTCCGCGGCTCGTGTGGGTTGGCCGGAACCGCCGCGTCCCAGATCGGCGCGCGTGTCTCGCGCAGAATCTCCTCGACGACGACGAGCCACGGCTCCCATTCCGGGCGTTTGCGTCGAAGACCGTGCAGACCGGCGTCCGGTGTCATTGTCATCGGCTGAGTTGCTGAGCCTGCCGGGCGGGTGCCAAAGGCGGATGCCGCTCGATGGGAATGCGATCCGGCGTCTTCCAGAACGGGTCCGACCCTTCGTGCAGTTTGACCGTTTGCCCCCGGTTGCCGACGTCCGCGCCAGGACCATCGCCGCGCGTACGCGTCGTCTCCGGACTGGCACAGCCGGAAACGGCGGCACCGATCAGGAGCATGGAGAGCGTGAGCGTCTTCATCTCACACCGAAGCCGACGAAAAGACGATGACGACGCGAAGAAGGAAACCGCCAATCAAGACCAGGACGGCGGCGGTCGCCATGCTCATCTCGGGAAGCCGCCGCGCGCGCCACAATAGAACAAGTGGAGCGATCATTCCCAGCCCGGTCGCGATCAACAGCAGCACGCCCCAAGTATTCATCCAGGCGCGCAAGACCGGCCCCAGCGAAATCATCACGGCGATCAGGACCACCACCTCCACCGCGATCACCCAGGCGTCCAGGCGATGCAGATCGGCGACAGCGGGCGTGGTCCGGCCGGATCGGTGCGCCAGCAGTATCAGCAACGCCGTCGACGTCGACGCGGCCGATACCACGAACAGCAGACCGAGCAGCGGCGTGTCGGACCAGATCGGACGATTCGTCACCGCCAAGAGTACCCCGGTGTAGCCGGCAACGTAGAATCCAGCCAAGCCGCCGACGACCGCGGTGACGCGGCCTGGCGCCGACGGCGCACGGAATGTGCGAAGCCTCGACCACGGGATCCGCCCGTCTTCTGCGAGCGCTGCGAGAAACGACAGAAACGCGAAGGCCCCGAAGAGCATGAGCCCCCAGGAGCCGATCGACATCGGCGACCAGGTCTTGATCATCGGCCGATAGGTGTTGCTCTCGATCAACATGTGCCAGAACCGCAGCGGCCTTCCGAGATCGATGATCAGCACCAGGCCGCTGAGGACCACGCACGGAAACGCGACATAGTACCCGAGATGAGCGAGAGGACGGTCCTCGCTCCTTCCGAACAGGTCGATCAACGCTGCCACGAAATAGCTGCCGCCAGCCAGGCCTCCGACAAAGAAATAGGTCGCGATGAGCCACGCCCAATGTGGATCGGCGCTGAACCAGGTGCTCGATGGCGCTCCATTCATGGCCGCGGCTCCCAGTGCTCGCGCGCGCCCCGATTCCGGAAACTGAAGATGCCGGTCAGGCCGACGATGATCGCGCCCAACGCCGCATACAGAGACGCGGGAACCAGATTGCGCGTCGGCATCTTCGGGTCGGGTGGCAACCGGTAGACTTCCGGTTTGTCGACCAGCAGGTAGAACGAGTTGAGTCCTCCGAGCATCTTCTCGTCGGCGCCGTAGAGATACGCCCTGTTCTCGCCGGTCCGGTGCAGTTGCTCGACCCGTGTCTGCGCTCGCTCTCGAAGCTCGCGTATGGTGCCGAACTGAATAGACTTCGTCGGACAGGCCTTCGAGCAGGCAGGCTCCATGCCACCCTGCAACCGGTCGTAACAGAGCGTGCACTTCTGCGCCGTGTGCGAGACCGGGTTGATGTCGATGACACCAAACGGGCAGGCCGCGATGCAGTCGCGGCAGCCATTGCACACGTTCGACTGGATGACGACGGTGTCGAACTCGGTGCGGATGATCGCGCCGGTGGGGCAGACCTCAAGACACGCGGCGTGGACGCAGTGCTTGCACACATCGCTCATCAACAGCCATCGGCCGTCCTTACGGTCCTCGGGGAACTGCTCGATGAACTTGACGTGGCGCCAATGCGTGCCATCGAGCCTGCGAGTGTTGTCATAGCTGTCGCCGCTCAACGTGTTGACGCCGCCGTTGGTGCTGGGCAGCTGATTCCATTCCTTGCAGGCGACCTCGCAGGCTTTGCAGCCGATGCACACGGTCGTGTCTGTGTAAAATCCCATCGGCTCAGGCATAACAGTCTCCGCTCATCTCATGCCTTTTCGATATTGCAGACAAAGGCCTTCCCCTCGTGAATCGTCACGTTGGGCTCGCCGACCAGCGCCGTCAGCTCGTTGACGATATCGCCGGTCACGAGGCCTTCATAACCCCAGTGCCACGGCATGCCGACATGATGGATGATCTTGCCATCGACCTGGAGCGGACGCAGGCGGCGTGTGAGGAGTGCCTTCGCCCTGATCTGCGAACGTGGGCTGGTGACTCGCACCCAGTCGAGATTCTGAATCCCCTTTTCCCGCGCCAGCTCGGGGCTGATCTCCACGAACAGCTCGGGCTGCAATTCCGCGAGCCACGGTAGCCAGCGGCTCATCGCGCCGGCCAGGTAGTGCTCGGTGAGCCGGTACGTCGTCATCACGTACGGAAATGCCGGATCGGCGACGGCCGCCAGTCGATTGCCGGGCTCGTTCCAGTACTTGAGCACCGGGCTCGACTGCTGTTTGTAGAGGGGGTTGTGCACCGGCGATTCGGCCGGCTCGTATTGCGTCGGAAGCGGACCGTCGACAAGGCCGGTCGGAACGTAGAGCCACCCGACTCCGTCCGCTTTCATGATGAACGGGTCGGTCCCTGAGAGAGCGTCGAGGCCAATGCCGCCCGGCGTGGCCTTGGCGGTCGGCGCTTTGGTTGGGGCGAAATCCGGCACGTCGTAGCCGGTCCACTTCGCTCCGTCCCACCAGATCCACTTCTTGCGCTCGCTCCAGGGCTTCCCGGACGGATCGGCCGACGCGCGGTTGTAGAGCAGCCGCCGGTTGGCAGGCCAGGCGTAGCCCCAGTTCAGCTCCGCACCGCGCTGGCCGGGTGGATCGGGCCGCTTGCTGGCGGCAAGATTCCTGTCGGGCGCTGGAAAGACGCCCGAATAAATCCACGACGCGCACGTCGTCGAGCCGTCGTCGGCGAGGGCGGCGAATCCCGGCAGGTGCTTGGCCGGGTCGGCAGTGAAGTATCCGTTCAACTCCTTGAGGAGCTTTCGCGGGTCGGGCTCTCCGATCTGCCGCTCCGCAGGATCTTCGTGCTCGTAGTCGAACATCAGGTTCTTGAATCCCTGATCGCGAGGAGCCTGACTGTCGGCATACAGTGTCTTCAGCCGTTTGCCGAGCTGATAGGTGAACCACACATCGGTGCGACAATCGCCCGGCGGCTGCGCCGCCTTGAAGTGCGTCTGCATCATCCGCTGCGTGTTCGTGAACGTGCCCTCCGTTTCCGCAACCTGCGCCGCCGGGAAGAAGAACACCTCGGTGTTGATGTCCGCGGGTTTGACCTCGCCGCTCTTCACTTCGGGCGCGGAATTCCAGAACTGCGCGGTCTCCTGCAGCCAGTTGTCCTTGACGACGAGCCACTCGAGGCGGCGCATGGCCGCGCGCTCCAGCTTGGCGTTGAGCGAGGTCGCCGGATTCTGGCCGACGCACAACATGCCCTTGACTTTGCCGGCATTCATGGCCACGAACATGGGAAGGTGCGAGTGGTCGCCCAGAATTCTCGGATGCCAGCCGAAGCCGAAATCGTTGTCCCGAGTCGCGGCCTCGCCGTACATGGATTTGAGATACGAGACCACGAACTTGGGCGTGTTGGCGTAGTAGCCCGTCGGTACGGTTTCTGCCGCCAGGTAATGAAGGAGGGTGTCGTGGTTCTTCAGCGCTGTCGGAGCCGGCAGGTATCCGTGAATCGAGTGATACAGCGTCGGCACGTCGGTCGATCCCTGGATCGAGGCATGGCCGCGCAGCGCCATGATGCCCGCCCCTGGGCGGCCGAAGTTCCCGAGCAGCAGCTGCAGCAACGCACAACAGCCGATAATCTGCGGCCCGTTGGTGTGCTGGGTCCAAGCCACGGCATACGCAAACGATGTGGTGCGATCGGCGCCGGAGTTCTCGAGGATCGTATCGGCCACTTTCAGAAACGTGTCCTTGGGGCACCCGGTGGTGCGCTCGACCATCTCCGGTGTGTAGCGGCTGAAATGCCTCTTGACGATCTGGAATACGCAGCGCGGATTCTGCAGCGTGTCATCACGCTCGGGCGGCGGCTTCAACAGCGATTTGACCAGTCCGTCGTACGGAGGTCCGGAGGCAGATGCCGGCGGCCGGGCCCCCGTGCCTGATGTGATCCCCTTCACCTCACCGGACTGCGCGGTCGCCGCGACCCTGCCCTGATCGCCGATGACCGCGCGGTGGTACTGCCAGCTCTGGTTGTCGTATTGGCCGATGGACCCGTTGTAGGGCCACTCCGGTACGCCGCCCTTGTACTCCATGAATCCCGAAAACACGCCGTCGTTGTCCTCGGCATCCTTGTAGTCCGGGTTGATGATCGTGGCGGCGTTGGTATAGGTCCCGACCCACGACCGAAAGAACGGATCGCTGTTCCAGCGTTCGCTCTGGATGACGTGACGAATGATGCCGCCCAGAAACGCGATGTCCGAGCCCGCGCGGACGGGCGCGTAAATGTCCGAGACAGCGCTGGTGCGCGTGAACCGGGGGTCGACGTGGATCAGTTTGGCGCCATGTTCCACCTTGGCCTGCATCGGCCAGCGGAACGCGACGGGATGATTCTCCGCCATGTTGGATCCCATGACGACCACGCAGTCCGAGTCCGCCATGCTGCGCGGATACATCGTGGCTGCGCCACGACCGAGCCTGGTCCCCAGACCGGGGACACTGGAGCTATGTCATATCCGGGCCTGGTTCTCGATGGCGACGATGCCGAGTCCTCGCATGAGCTTCTGCTGAATATGATTCCACTCGATATCGAGCGTCGCGCCGCCGAGCGAAAAGATGGCGGTCGTCGCGTTCACCACCTTCCCGTTCGGCAGTTGTTCGATAAAGGTCTCGTCGCGGGTTTTCTTCACGAGCTCGGCGACGCGGTCCATCGCGCGATTCAAGTCCCAGACCTCCCAGCCGGTCGCGCCGGGAGCCCGATGCAATACTTGAGTCGGCCGATTGGGATTGATGTGCAGCTGGAATGTCGCCGCGCCCTTCGGGCAGAGGGTCCCTTCGTTGTGAGGACTGCGGGAGTCGCCTTCGATGTTCACAATCTGGCCGTCCACGGTATGAACAAGCGTCGCGCAGCCAACTGAGCAGAAGGGACAGACGCTCGGCGTCACCTTCGCGTTGGCGATCCGGAGCGCCTCCGCCTGCGCACGCACCGGCTGGAGGTCGACACCCGACGCGACCAGCCCGCCAAGTGCCGTCGCGCTGCTGCCCGCAACTGAGAATCGAAGGATATCGCGGCGCGAAATCTCCATTGCAGAGACTCCTTCCTCGAGTACGGCAGGCCCGCGCGTGCAGACAATTGCGGCTCGATCCCACGGCGCGCGCCGAC
>WNFI01238252.1_pt1 | contig 12913 bp, 9 predicted proteins | sample 5400471 | NCBI WGS metagenome assembly WNFI01 (sample SAMN13153348, study PRJNA577476) | soil metagenome | isolation source: 100 cm saprolite on Douglas fir-dominated hillslope | place: USA:California | collected 2013-09-17
GAAACGGCTTGAACAGGAAACCGCCATGGCTTTCTGTCTGCTCCAGCGCCGCGATCAGCCGGCTCCAGCGCAGGCGCTGGCGGTAGATCCAGTTCGACATTCGGCCGTGTCCTTTGGCGAGGTGGCCGAACTCATGCGCCAGCACCGCCTTGAACTGCGCCTCGGTGAGCGACTTCACCAGCGGCAGGCCGATCAGCAGATAGTTGCGGTGCCAGCCCAACACGCCCAGCCGCGGCGCCTGCACCACGCCGGCGTTGAAGTCGTCGTTGACCAGCACCTTGTGGAAGCGCGGGGCGCCGAGCTTTTGCTGCAACTCAGCGATTATCGCAAACAGGGCCGGCGCATCCTGCGGGCCGATCTCCTCGCCATCGGGCGGGGGAATGCGGACCCAGAGTGCCTTCAGCACGACCCAGAGGAAGAAGCCGAGGATCACGATCAGCTTCACCGCCACCGCCTTGAACACCAGCAGCGATGCCGCCAGCGCAACCAGCAGCGCCAGGAGGATCAACAGGATCGCGCAGATATAGGCGTTGCCCAGCAGCGCGAGCAGCAGCACGCGCAAGGCGTAACTGCGCGGCCGGCTCCGCGCTACCTGCTCCAGCCGGAACACCAATGCGTCGAATTCCTGCTGTGTCATGTCCGCCTCCCTGCAACCCGGTAAATTGTCATCCTCCGGGGTCGTTCCGTCCAGATACCGCGGTTTCGGGATAGCCCGGTTCCCTATAACATCGGCATGACGAATGCCGGATCCATTCCCGAGACTTGCCGTGTAATCTGGGCAACGCGCGATCCGGTGCGGGCGTGCCGCGGAAAACGCTGCCAACAAGAAAGGGAAGCCGTATGAACCAGGCGCTTGCATTCGACCACATCCATCTGATCAGTCGCGACGCGAGGGCGGCCGCGAACTGGTACCAGGAAATGTTCGGGGGCGAGATTGCCGCGGAACAACCGAACTTGCGCGGCGCGCCGCAGATCGACGTGCGCATCGGCGGCGTCACGCTGGTTATCCGCGGCCATCGGCCGGGGGAAGCGCCGGTCGCCACCAAACCCATGCAGCATTTCGACGGGTACTCCAGTCACGACGAGTGGGGGACCGACCACTTCGGTTTCGCCTATCGCGGGGACCTGCGGGCATTCTGCGCGGAGCTGGAGAAAAAGGGCGTGCGCATGGCGGTGGAGCCGTGGGAATTCAAACCCGGCCTGGTGCTGTGCTATGTCGCCGCGCCCGATGGCGTGAGCATCGAAATGATTCAGGCGAAGGAATAGTCGCGGGATAAGGCGAAAAATTCCCGCCCTTTGGTATGCAGCCGCAGTCTCGGATTTGTCGAACGCATCGGGTACTCCGCGTGGCGTGTTCGTGCGTCGCCATGAGTTGACCGATGTCGGGCGATTCCGGGCCATGATCGAACGGTGAAAGGCAAAACTTGATCCCGCGCGTTTCCCTGCTCGGCGCCCCATCGATCCTCTACAATTTGGTATCTCTACGGCCGGGGCGATTAGATATGCAGAAACTGAATGGCGTATTCGATAACCGGGACACGATGCAGCGGGAAGCCTGGATAGATGGCGAGATGGCGGCGCAGTGGCCGGCGGCAATGTGCGAGGACATGACGCAAACGCTGTTGCCGTGGGAACGCGCGGTACTTGAAAAGCCATGGGGCTATTACCCGGATCCGCCTCGCGCGCCGTCATAGAACACTTCCCCGGCGCCGTGGCATCGACTTGTCAACCGCAAGATCAGGTGTTGGCGCAATGAAAGGCGACACACCGCACTACAAAATATCCACAGTTCCCGGAATGAAACCAGTCAGCGCGGCGCCTTCAATCCGCCGAGCTTGCCGACCAAGCCCTCCGCGAGGCGATCGAATAACGGCGGCTCGGAAACTTCCTTCGTGATGATGACCTCACCGAGTTGGAATCTTCGGGCAAGCTCGGTGCGCGAACATTCGAGCGTGGTTTTGCCGTGCCGGTCTACAAAGAGAAAGCGGGATTTGAGCGGGCTGACATAGGACAGTTTTGCCAGCCTCGGCTCTTTTTCGCCTTTGGCACGAATTGCCACCCACGTCCCCGGTGCAAGATTCTCGGGAAGTTTGACCTGGCCGGTGGCGCGTTTTGCCTGCGGAGTGCCTCCTCCGAGCTGGGCCGTGAAGTCTAGATCGTCGACCTGGACTTCGCCCTTGCCGAACGGATTATTGATGGTAACGGCTGCGCTGAAATCCACCGGCGCCGGATTTGCGGCTTTGGCTTGCTGTGTCGGGGGCGGTCTGACCGGGGGCGTCGGGAGCGGCCGAACGGCTTCCCTGGGCGCAGGCACCGGTGCGGCGACGGGCGCCACATTGACAGGCGGCGTCGGAGCCGGCGGTTTGGGAGGTGGAGCCGGGACCGGTCGTGCTACCTCCATGGGCGCAGATGCCGGTTGCGTGACCAGTGGCAAATCAAAAGAGGGCAAGTCGAAAGGCATCGGCGCCACTGGTTCCGCAGGCGGTATCGACTCGGGTCGGACAGCTTCACTGAGGGAAGCTGCGGGTTCCACGAAAGGGGGCAAATCAAAGGGCATCGGCGCCGCCGGTTTGTCGGCGTGCGTCGGCTCGGGACCAGCCGCTTCCATGGGCGCAGGTTCGTCGACAGGCGGCATTTCAAAAGGTATCGGGGCGGCCGAATCGGCAACAGGCGCCGGTTCCAGCCGAATTTCTTCCAGGGACGCGGAGGCAATTTCAGCGACTGGCGCCGGCTCCACAGAAGGCTCATCAACGGACGGCAATTCCGGTTGCACGGGGCTGTCCGCAATGCTTGCCTCGAGGGGTGCAGGCGCCCTGGGTTTTTCGGTCTTGCCGATGAGCTCGGAATGGAGCTTCCTCATTTCGGCGAAAAACCCCAGGCGCGCGGAATCTTCGACGCCGGCGGTCTTCAAGCCGTCGGTCAGGCGCTTGAGCAATACCGGCACGAGCGTAACCGCCTTGCGGCGTTCATCCTGCGTGTCTTTGGGTTCGACACTCGAAATGAGCAGATCCATGGTTTCGAGCGCGTTCCTCCAGGCATCGCTGTCTTCGCCGTCCGTGACCTGGATGACCAGCAGCAGCTTGATCCATTGCTGGACCAGGAACTCGACAACCGGGCGCGGAACCGCGCGATCCCGGATGCGAACCTTGATCTCCGCCTGCGCAACGGTCTTGGCGAGAGCGAGGCTTTCCTGCTGCTCCATCTGTGTCGCAGTGGACCTCGTCTCCTGTTCGACGCGCTGGTCCTCCTCCGTGATCAGCGTCACCAGCCGCTCCCGCACGACGGTGAAGATCTCTATGTTGTCTTCGAACCCGTCCATGAGTTCCTGGAGGATGGTCTCCAGGCGCCCAAACAGCGGATTGGACGCGTTGACGTTCGCAGGCAGGCGCGACGAAATTTCGCCCAGAGTGTCGAGCATCTGCCGGGCCGGATGGTTTTTTCTGGAGAAGAACGACTTGTCCGCGATTGCGACCTTGAGCGTCGGGATCTGCAGCCGGCCGATGAGGCCCTTCACGCCGATGGGGATCTTGGGATCATCGAATAGTTGATCGAAAAGCAACGCCACGATATCCAGCGTCATGGAATCCATCTGGTTCATGCCGGCGCCCAGACTGCTTCCCTTCAATTCGCGCAGGACATTGGTCGTCTCGGGCTCGCCGGTGATGATCGCCCGCACCGGGCTGCCATCCGATGCCGCACCTGGGTTGGCAAGCTGGATGCGCGTGAGGGACTGCAAAAGTTCCGCGCCCTCGAGTATCGCGTGACCGCCTTGCGCTTGCGTTCCCGCGACGGGTATGCCGTCAACGGGCGGGCCGCCCGATCCGGCGGCGGCAACTTGTAACGGCGCGCCCGTTCCTCCTGCAGCGCCGGTCTGGGCCCTCGCCTTGAGATTGCCGGCGACCAGATTTTGCAATACCGAAAAAAAGTCCTGCTCGCCGCCGGTTGCGCTGTCTTCTGCAGGCGCGCCGGCATCGGGTTTCCCGGCGGGGGACCCCTTGTCGCGTGACTGCCGGCCCGCGCTGCGGATTTTGGGAAGGATGGAATTTTCCACCAGCACCGCATTCACGTCCTTGTAAATGGCGCGGACGTCGTCCAGCACATAATCGTCGAACAGTTTGAGCAGAACCATCCGCACATCGAGGTTCGAATCGATCTGATGGCAGGTGCGCATGTACGCATCGCAGATCGCTTGCGGAGTGAACGGGTTGTCCTCCGCCTGGAGGTTGGCATCGCCGAGCAGCACCCCCACCCGCTGGTCCAGGGCAACGAGTTCCTCCTCGCAGTACTGGCGCAGCTTGTCCGCCATCGCGTTGAACCTGAGCGTTTCGTTCAGGTCGTCTTCGGCCACCAGCTCCAGCTCGAGCGAAGACAAATCGATGTTGGCGAAACTGTCGCCTATTTTCTTCACCCGGTTGCTGCGCTCCTGGAATTCACGCAGATAGCGCATCCGGAATTGCGTCGCGATGGTGTCGCGCTGCGCGAGCACCTTGTTCCTGGTTACCGTGTAGAGCTTTTGCGCTTGCGGATCCCGTGCTTCACCGGCAAGCGCCGAAAGGGCGTTGTCCGCCTTGTTCAGCATGCCGGCCAATGCCTGGTCCAGGCGCCCACAGACCAGGTCACGGCACTGCGCCAAAAGGCTGTCGAACGACGTTGCTTGGGGCATTACAACAACCGGAGCCGAGAAGAATAAAAGGAAAAAAGGACGCTAAATTCCAGCTTCTCGTGCGCGGCCAGGGGCGAGCGAGCTGGATCCGAAGTGTCGCTTATGCATGAGCTCTACGAGACGTTCTCTTGGCACTGGGATAGGGTCGGGAGGAGCCAATATCATGGCTATTGTGCCCGAATGAGGCCATTAACGACACGCCCAAATCGAGCGTGGCCGGATATCCGGCCGCGTTCTTTCCCGGAAGGCGGGGCGCGATTCTGCCTCGACGCAAGCCAGGCGGCCGAGCGGCCGAAGTCGAACCGGAACCCGATTGAGGGCATAGCGCTCGGGGAACAGGTCGCGGATGAACGCCGTGTCGATCGCGCCATCGATGACGGTGTGCGCGACGAGCGGCGCGAGCTTGTCGGCCGAGCGCCGCGTCACGCACGTCGTGTAACCCTCGCGCGCGAAGCGCCGGGCAATCGCGCCGCCGGTCGCGTCACCCGCGCCGACGACAAGGCACACGCCTTTATCGGATTTCGCGTTCGTGAGCGTTACTCCTTATTGCAGGGGCGTGCGGAACAGGTGCGAGTTCATCCGCCCCGGGGCTCATCGACTTCCACGCCGTCGCAAGTGGATGGCTCGACGGGAACAGCGCGCGCCTCACTGCTTCATCTATCTACGCCTCGAAGACGATGTCTTTGCCGACAAAGCGGCCGATCTTGTCGCCGAGGGATCGACCGGAACGACTTCGCAGGCGATGCCGGACTCTTCCAGGAACAAGGCGACCGTCAGGGGATTCGGCGTGAGATAAAAGCGAAAACGGATCAAGACCGTCTCCTTTCAGTTATTGGTTCCGGACGTCAGGGGACGGGGACGGATTGTGCGCTTCCAGTGCGCACGCGCCAATATGGACACCCGATTGACCGAACCGCCAATCGGGTGCCGGGTTCTCGAAAGTGGCGCCGAACCTGCGCCGCTACGATCGGTGCCTGTCAGATTTGCGCCATGCCACCGTCGACGAACAATTCCGCGCCATTCACGTAACTGCTGTCGTCGCAGGCCAGGAAAGTGACAGCCTTGGCGATGTCGTCCGGCGTGCCAGCGCGGCCCTGGGGTGTAACGGCCACCATGCCATCGATGAAGCCCTTGATCTGCTCCTCGGTCAGGCCGAGCAGCGAGAATCCGGGCGTGGGCACGACGCCCGGGCTGACCGCGTTCACGCGGATTTTCCTGTCCTTGAGGTCCACGGCCCAGCCGCGCGCGAAGTTGCGCACCGCCGCCTTCGTGCCACTGTAAATGCTGAAGGCCGCAAAGCCCTTGCTGGCCACAATGGAAGCGTTCAGGACGATCGTCGAGCCCAGCGGCATCAGCGGCAGCGCTTTCTGCACAGTGAACACCACCCCCTTTACATTGGTGTCGAAGATCTGGTCGTAATGGTCCTCGCTGATCGAACCGAGCGGCGCGATCTGGGCGATGCCGGCATTGACGAAGATCGTATCGAGCCGGCCCTTCTGCTTGCCGATCGTGTCGTACAGCCGATCGAGGTCGGCCAGCTTCGAAACGTCGCCCTGCACGCCGGTTACGTTGCCGCCGATCTGCTTCACCGCGGCATCGAGTTCCTTCTGGCGCCGGCCGGTGATGTAGACGTGCGCGCCTTCCGCGACGAATCGCTTCGCGGTGGCGAGGCCGATTCCGCTGTTGCCGCCAGTGACGAGTGCTACCTTGTTGTCCAGCTTTCCCACGTTGATTCTCCTTAGGTTTTCCGCGCGAGGCGGAAGGTTATTTATGTAGTAAATGATACATATCGTGGCGCAAGCCTAAGCGGTTTGCCTCGGCGCGTCAAATAATTTAGTATTGATCGCTATGAAAATGACCCAAAACCCCGTCCTTGCTGTTCGCGGGCGGCCGCGCGCCTTCAACCGCGAACGTGCGCTGCAGCGTGCGACCGACGTGTTCTGGCGCAAGGGCTACGACGGGGCGTCGCTGAGCGACCTGACATCTGCCATGGGCATCAATCCGCCCAGCCTGTATGCCGCGTTCGGCGACAAGGAAACGCTGTATCTCGAGGCCCTGGAGCACTACGTCAATGGCGCCGCTTGCCGCAAGGCGGTCCTCGACGACGCGCCGACGGCCCGCGCCGCGGTCGAGGCCTTGCTGATGCGATCGGCCACGGCGCTGCCCGAAATCGGCCTGGGCTGCATGCTGGTGACTTCGGCCGTCAATGCCTCGTCGCCTAAAGTCCGCAAGACGCTGACCGCCTGTCGCGCAGGCGTGGAAGCCGGCCTCAAAAAACGCATCGAGCGCGGCGTGCGCGAAGGCGAATTGCCGACGGGAACGGATGCCGCGGGTCTCGCGAAATTCTACGAAACCGTGATGCAGGGCATGTCCACGCAGATCGCCGACGGCGTAGCGCCCAGGGTTTTGCAAACGATCGTCGCGAATGCCCTGCGAGCCTGGCCGGAAAAGAAATCTTCGAAGCGCAAGGGCGCGTGAAACGGTCCCTGCTGCGCGCGCTGTCCAATTCGCATCCATTTGTTTCCGTACTGGCCTTGCGTCTCAAGGCGTCGACGAGTTTGCTCCCGGCTGCCCTAAAGTCCGATTTGTGCTGTTGACCCGGGCGCGTATCGACCGGAACGAGCACGAAGGCAGCGCGGCTATGTGTGCAGGCGTACCGAAGCCGTTTCGCTTTTCAGGTAAGATTGTGCCTATCCAAGTGGTGTGTCGGCCCCGCCGGGAAAGACAATGCCGAGGGCGGCAGGTACTGGAATCGTCCGCTAAGAAAGCATTGGTGCAGTGGATGTTCAAGTTCACGCATCAGTGCAATCGCTTGTCCATTCGCGCTGCGTGACCGGCCGGCGCAATAGCGCCGCACCAAGGACGGCCCGCCGCTCCAGGATTCTAGGCAACGTGCCATGCCCGATTCCACGCGACATCACGCGGGACCGGCCGGCGCCTCCTCTCACAGCAACGGTCAGGGAAGCGCCAGCGGTTCGCGCCCATCGGCGACTTCCAGATTTTTCGGCGGGCGGGCAGTCGCGTTCGTCGTACTCACCCTGTCGCTCGCCCTCACGATACCTTGGTCGATGCGCCTTCAGGCATTGCCGGGTTTCGGCAGCGCGGTCGGCGAAACTGGTGCGATGTTCTTCGCCGCCGGCGCCGTCATCATCAGCCTGTTGCTCTTCGCGCTGGTCTGGAGCCTCACTTCCACCCGGTTGCGCGCGGAGGCGCTCGCGCTGGAAATGACCCGCGGCCTGCGGGAAAGCGAAGCGCGCTTCAAGAGTCTCGCCAATCTATCCGCCGACTGGTACTGGGAGCAGGACGAGCACTATCGGTTTACCGAGCGCAGCGGCGGCGGCCGCGGATGGTCGAAAGCGGCGATCGCCAATACCATTGGCAAGACCCGCTGGGACCTGCCCGGCGCCGGCATGAGCGAACAAGACTGGGCGGCGCATCGCGCCGTACTCGATGCGCGCAGGCCGTTCAAGGACCTGACCTTCAGACGTTCGGACGCGGGCGTGTTGCATCACATCTCGGTGAGCGGCGAACCGATCTTTGACGAACAGGGCATCTTCAAGGGTTATCGCGGCATCGGCAGCGATATAACCGAGCGCCTCCAGCGCGACCAAGACCTGCTGGAAAGCGAAGCACGCTATCGCAATGCGTTCGACGCTGCCGCGATCGGGATGGCCATCGTCTCCCTCGACGGCAAATGGCTTCAGGTCAATTCGCATCTGTGCCGTATGCTCGGTTACAGCGAACCGGACCTGAAGAAGCTCACGTTCCAGGAGGTGACCCACCCGGACGATCTGGAGGTGGACCTCGATTACGTAGAGAAGGTATTGCGCGGCGAGATCCCCAGCTACCAGATGGAGAAGCGCTATTTCCATCGGGACGGCCATGTCGTCTGGGTGCTATTGAGCGTATCGGCGGTGCGGGGGAACGACGGCGCTCCATTGCACTTCGTTTCCCAGGTCCAGGACATCACGGCGCGAAAACGTACAGAGGCGGAACTCGCCGCCAACCGCCGCTTCCTGGCCGACCTGATCGATGCGATTCCGTTGCCGCTGACTGTCAAAGACGACAATCGGCGCTTCGTACTCGTCAACGAGGCGACCGGCCGTCTGCACCAACGGCCGGCCGGCGAATTCCTCGGCAAGCTGGACAGTGCCTTCTATCCGGCCGAACGCGTCAGGCAGATCTGGGCCGAGGACGATACGGTGATCGACAGCGGCACGGCGCTGGAGGAGGAACAATTGTTCCAGACCATCTCGGGCGAGATGCGCTGGGTCGTCAAGCACAAGCGCAGGATCGTATCGCCGGATGGCCGGCGCTGGCTGATCACCGCGCTGTTCGACATCACCGGGCGCAAGCTTGCCGAAATCGCGCTGACGCAAAGTGAAACGCGTTTCCGCGCGCTGACCGAAATGTCCTCGGATTTTTACTGGGAGCAGGATGAAAATTTCCGCATTACCTCGATGTCGGCGGGAGTGGAGAAATCGGTGGGGATCGATTCGCAATGGCACATCGGGAAGACCCGCTGGGAAGTGCCGGGCATCCTGCTCTCCGACAAGGAATGGGCCGCGCACAGGGCGATACTGGAAGCGCATCAGCCATTTTCGGAATTTACGTACGAACGAATCGGCCGCGAAGGCGATACGCGATACTTGAGCATAAGCGGGCAGCCGATCTTCGATGCACAGGATAACTTCATCGGCTATCGCGGCATAGGCAGGGACGTGACCGCCGCGAAAGTCGCCGAAGCACGCATTCAGTACCTTGCCTATCACGACAGCCTCACCGCGCTGCCCAACCGTTCAAGTTTCAGCCTGATCCTGAACCCCGGAATTGCCCGCGCGCGCCGTGACGGCAAGAATCTGGCGGTGCTGTTCATCGACCTAGATCGCTTCAAGAATATCAACGACACGCTGGGGCACGACGCCGGGGATACGTTGTTGCGGGAGATCGGAAACCGGCTCAGGCACTGCGTGCGCCAGGCCGACACCGTGGCCCGCCTCGGGGGCGACGAGTTCGTCGTCCTGCTGCAGGATATAGGCGAGCCCGCGAATGTGGCCATGGTGGCGCACAAGATCCTTTTCGAACTCGCCAGCTCGATCGACATTCTCGGGCAGGAACTCCGGGTCACGGCCAGCATCGGCATCAGCATCTACCCGCAGGATGGTCAGGACGAGCAAACGCTGATGAAAAACGCGGACATCGCGATGTACCATGCCAAACAGGAAGGCAAGAACAACTTTCAGTTCCATTCCGAGCAAATGGACACCCACACGCTGGCGCGGCTGGCGCTGGAGTCAAGCCTGCGACGCGCGCTGGAGCGCAACGAGTTCCAGCTGCATTACCAGGCCAAGATAAACCTCGGCACCTCCCGCATTACCGGCATGGAAGCGCTGCTGCGTTGGCAGCATCCGGATCTTGGAATGATCCCGCCCGCGCAATTCATCCCGATTGCCGAAGAGATCGGTCTGATCGACTCCATCGGCCAATGGGTGATCAGGACCGCATGCCAGCAGAACAAGGCCTGGCAGGACCGGGGCTTTGCGCCGATGCGTGTGGCAGTCAATCTTTCAGCGCGCCAGTTCAACGACGAAAACCTGGTAAAGAGCATTGCCGCCATTCTCGCGGAAACGCGCATGGATCCGACATGTCTGGAGCTCGAGATCACCGAAAGCATGATCATGCACAACGTAGTCATGACGATGGAGAAGCTGACTGCGCTCGGGAACATGGGCATCCGCATTGCCATCGATGATTTTGGAACCGGACATTCTTCCCTTGCCTACCTCAAGCGGTTTCCCATCGATACGCTGAAGATTGACCGGTCTTTCGTAGCCGATCTTACAAGGAGCACGGAAGACAAGACCATCACGGCCGCCATCATCACGATGGGAAAGAGCCTGGATCTGATCGTGGTGGCCGAGGGTGTGGAGACCCGGGACCAGCTCGATTTCCTGCGCGCGCACGGCTGTGACGAATATCAGGGTTACTACGCCCACAAGCCCGTGCCGGTGGATGAGTTCGCGCAATTGCTGCAAATCGAGATGGATCGGCTTCTAATTGCTCCGACCTAGTACCCGGCGGTTTCCTTCTCAAGTGTCCGCGCCATGCTCATGGAATGACCCGGTCGCGCCTGAACTGCGCAAACATGCGCAGGAACATTTCCTGCGTGTCCACCATGTCGTGGAATCCAAGAAGGCGTGCCCGGGTCGTGCTTGAAACGATGTCGTAGTCCGAATTGAAAACGGACTCGGGATAGCCCCACGCGACTATTTCATCGTAGCGGTGCGGCTTCAAGCCGTGTTTCGAAACGATGCCGTCCCACACCGGCGCCTTGTCCGCCATCAGATCCTTCAGGCCCATGTGCCGCGGCGGGGCGAGTTCCATGCCGAAGAAGTCGGCGAACTGCGGCCACACATTCTGCCAGCGGATGAGATCGCCGTTGGTGATGTTGAAGGCCTGGTTGGCCGCCTTCGGTGCGGTCGCCATCCAGGTGATGCCCTTCGCGAGCAGGGCCGCGTCGGTGGCCTGATAAAGCGCGGAATAGGCCCCCGGTTTTCCCGGAAAACTCAGCGGCAATCCCAGTTCCTTCGAGATAACGGCGTACACGGCGATCGCCAACGTCAGGTTCATCGGCCCGCCGGTCGAGAAGCCGCAGACGGCGTGTGGACGCACCGCGGACCAGGTCCAGTGCCTGCCTTTCTGGCGCTCCTCGAGGAAATCCTGCTGGTTATAGTAGAAGTTCGGCGGCATGTGGCGCGGATCGTCTTCCACGGCGGGTGTCTTGAAGGGGCCGAGATGATTGCCGTACCACTTGGTGCCTTCGGACAAATGCACGTGCTCGAGTGCGGGCGAAGCGGCCTCGATGACGTCGACCAGATTAACGAGCATGGCGGTGTTCGCTTCCACCAGTTCGCGCGGATCGGTGCGCTCGATGTAGGCCACAAAGAATACGTGGGAAATATCAGTTAGAGACGCCAGCTTGCTCCGGCAATCGACACGGTCGAGCAGATCCACCGGGATGTGGGTGTAACGCCCCGGCAGGTTCGGCTTGCGGCGCGACAGGGCGACGATGTCCCAGCCGCCCTGCTCGAGCAGGTGGGTGATGAGATAGCTTCCGACCAGGCCCGAGGCGCCGGTAACGATGGCTCTGCGTTTTGTCATGACAGTAATCGATCCAGAGTAAGGAAATTAAATGACGACCGAACGGTGGCCGAAGCATCTCGGGCTTCGGCACGTTCCTCGATCGTATCGACGCGATCCGGGTAGAACGCGAGATGATGCTTGATCGCCGCGACGGCCGCATAAGGTGCCTCATAAGTCCACACCGCGTTGACCGAGCGCCCCCCGCCGGCAGGGACGCTGTAGTGGGCGCTGTCCCCCTTGTAAGGGCAGTAGGTCGTGCGGTCCGTGCGTTGCAGAAGCGACATGTCGACATCGCTGCGCGGGATGTATTGCACCGGCCGGTACCCCGCGGCCGTCTTGCCGCCGTTGGCGCCGATGATCTGGCCGGTGACGTAGCTCGCTTTGCCGGACCCCAGATAGACGATGGCATCCGCGATCTCTTCGGGCCGGCCGAGACGTTTGGCCGGCACGCCGGCGGCGAAGGCGGCCTTCCTTTCGGCGCTGCCCGTAAAGCGATCCAGCATGCCGGTGTCGATCGGACCGGGCGAAATCGCATTGACGCGCACGCCCGCAGCTGCACCTTCGAGCGCTGCCGATTTCGTCAACCCTTCGACCGCGTGCTTGCTGGCCGCGTACAACGCCGCGCCCGCAGCGCGGCGGATGCCGAAAGTGGACGAAAGGTTGACGCCGAAGGTCCGCGCATTTCTCGACCATGCGATCGACGCGCTGAAGCGGCTCGACGTGATCCAGGAATCCGGTTCGCAGAGGTCGCGCGAGGCGGCACGACCCGCGCCAGGTTGAAAACGCCGATAGCGGTGCGTTGTCCGGGCGAGTGCCGCAAGGCGCGGCGCTTCAGCGCAGCATCCACCAGGCAACGAGTGCCGCCGCGGCGGGCACTCCGAATACGAGGAGAAACATTGGCGTTTCTTCGGCGACCGAGTAGCCCGCCATCTTGATGCCCATATACATGTTGATCCCTGCGCCAATGAACCACAGCGGAAGGAAGACCAACGCAGCGGTTGCGATTGCGGGCATGCCTCCAGCAAGATAACCGGCGAGGGCGCACAGGCCGAGCAAGCCGAATCCAATCGCGAGGACGATGATCGTGTGCATGTTCGTTTCCCTTTC
>WNFI01046237.1_pt1 | contig 12911 bp, 11 predicted proteins | sample 5400471 | NCBI WGS metagenome assembly WNFI01 (sample SAMN13153348, study PRJNA577476) | soil metagenome | isolation source: 100 cm saprolite on Douglas fir-dominated hillslope | place: USA:California | collected 2013-09-17
TAGTGAGCGAAATGTCATCGCGCAAGATGGTTGGGACAGCGACAATGCCCGGACGGATCGGCAAATCCGGGCGAAACACACGGATAGCCAGCGTGATATTTTGTACGACAATCTGACCGGCGAATTCAATAGCCAGGGAAAGCAGTGCCGACCATGCTGCGGGTTTGAGTGTCCAGACGGGCACGTCAATAGCAGAGAAACGATAGGTCACCGCCGCGATAACGAGGCTGACGAAGGCTCCCCATAATACTTCCTCTACATGCAGGTTGCCGATCAACAACATCCACACCAGGAAGGTCAATAAGAACGTACCGATCAGATGTCGCGGCGATACAGGCCCTGTAATGCCGGGCAGTTCGCCTGGCGTAAGTCCCTTGAACTGCCTTAATTCGGCAATCCACCGGGAACCGCTCATTGCCTGAATCTGCTCCGGCGAAAAGTTATTTGTATTGAATGCGGTCAATAACCCGCACGTGGGACACGTGAATACAAACTGCCACTCGCCATTGTCAACGCCCCTGAGCGGTTTTGCCCGCAGCCCTCGCGCCGGAACAATAGCGCCGCACAGCGGGCAGGTTAACGAGATATTGCGAATATTGGGAGGTAATCCATTCAGGATTTGTCGTGCGGACTGTTCGGGCAAGGAAGAATTATTTGAATTCATTAGCCTGCTCACCTGAAGAGAATCTACTTCTCAAGTCAATTATAAGGTTGCCAGTGGCTTTCGGAAAATACAAGTCTGCGCGGGAGCAATGTTTGCTAAACAACGCTACAGAAGAGCTATCGTAAAAACTACAACTTGCGACCTATAAAACCTTTCCGCAAAATGCGGGGGGAAGTAAACTGAAGGTAAGTCTACAATCAATGCTTAAGTCAATAAATCCATGACAACGCCATCTCACCAAATCCCCGTCGCCCTCGAAATCGGCAAGAAGCGTACCTTTGCCTCGGCTTTGGACTGGCTGGGCTGGACGCGCAGTGGTCGGGATGAGGCAGCGGCGCTCAATGCGCTACTTGTGTATGGGCCACGGTATCAACGCGCGATTAGTTCGGCGCATCTCAGCTTCCATGCGCCGACTGATCTGTCCGCATTCAAAGTGACCGAGCGCTTAACGGGCAACTCAACAACCGACTTTGGCGCGCCGGACATTGCGCCATCGGTTGATTCGGAGCCAGTGGACGCCGCAGCGCTCAAGCGTCTGGAAACTGTCCTAGACGCGTGCTGGCAGGCTTTCTCGGAAGCGGTTGAGTCGGCTAGCGGTAAACAACTGCGAAAGGGGCCGCGTGGCGGCGGGCGTAACGTCGAGCGGATAGTCGATCACGTTATCGAGAGCCACTATAGCTATCTGGGAATGATTTATTGGCGGGAGCCACACGAGACAGTGCCTGACATTTCTATCATGATCACGGCGATTAAGCAGGCCGATGCACAGGCGCTCGCGTTTGCCACATCCGATGAGATGCCCAAGACTGGTCCACATGGCGGTGCATTGTGGATGCCGCGCTACTTCGTCCGCCGCGCCGCGTGGCACATCCTCGACCATGCGTGGGAAATTGAAGACAAGCTTGAGCCTTAGATAAGATACAGAATCCCCTTGTCGCAAATTTAGACAAATGTTCTACAATCATCTCCAAATTAAGGCCACGAGGAGATGCTTATGTCAACTACTCAACCTGACGGTTATCTTGCTTTGCCCGCCACTGATAAGGGCAGTGCCGTGTTAGTTCTCCACCCCTGGTGGGGGCTGAACGACACCATAAAGGCGTTCGGCAAACGACTGGCCGACTCCGGTTTCGTCGCCTTCGCTCCAGACCTCTATCATGGCAAGGTCACAGATCAGATTGCCGAAGCCGAAAGGCTGGCTGCGGCTCTGGAAGCAAACGACAACCGGGCCAGAGCCGATGTCGCAGAGGCCGCAACGTTTCTCAAGGACCGCGTGGGATCGTCCGATTCCGGCATAGCTGTGATTGGCTTCTCGCTAGGTGCGTATTTTGCGCTGGAGCTGTCGGTCACTGCGCCCGACACTATCCGATCCGTTGTCCTCTTTTACGGTACTGGCCCTGTTGACGTCAGCAAATCGAAAGCAGCCTACCTCGGTCACTTCGCGGAGAAAGATCCGTATGAGCTACCATCCAATGTCGTTGACCTGGAAGCGGCCCTGAAACGTGTTGGTCGTCCCGTGACTTTCTACACTTACAGCGGCACCGGACACTGGTTTTTTGAACCTGACCGCGTGGACGCATATAATCCGGCAGCGGCAAGCCTCGCATGGGATCGAACGCTCGCGTTCTTGAGACGTACTTCTACCTCATAAGGGTCATTGATCCGATTGTGCGTTATCGAGGTGGACAACACGATTCCCGTACCACAAGTTCGGTTTCGAGTTGAATGTATTGTGGCGGTTGATCGATGTCTTGAAGCTGTTCAAGGAGCATTCTCGCAGCGGTCTTGCCCATCTGATAAAGCGGTTCGCGCACGGTGGTCAATTTGGGGTTGACGATACTGGCGAGCAGCGTGTCATCAAATCCGATCACTGAAATATCTCCGGGGATTTCCAGATTATGTTCCCGCACGCTATCCATTACATTGAGCGCGGCTGGATCGCTGCTTGCCAGGATCGCTGTCGGCGGCTCCGGCAGCGCTAACAATTTATCGGTAAGCGCGCGCGCCTCGGACCTGACAAAATCGTCTTCCTGTACCAGGGCCGGGTCGAACGCGACGCCATATTCTTCAAGGGCAAGCTGGTAGCCTTTCAGACGTTCGACGGCTGTATTCAGACTCATGACATCAGAGATGAATCCAATCCGCCGATGATTCAATTCCAGAAGATAGTGTGTCGCGTCGTAGGCTCCTTTGCGGTTGGTTGTTCCCACGGATGGGCTTCCGCTACTGACGCCATCGACATCGACCAAGACATGCGGGAAGTTTACTTTTCGCAGCGCATCAAGGTAGCTTTCCTGTCCCATCGGCACAATCAGCAGCAGGCCGTCGGCGAGGCCCCCGGTAATTGTAGAAACGTATTGGGCCTCTTTTCCCCGCTGGCGATGCGTCGTGTAGAGCATCAGATCGTAGCCGACTTCAAATAGTTCCTCGTCGATGCCTCGGACTACCTCTCCGATGTACTGATTACCCAACGCATGAACAAGCAGCCCAATGATGCGCGATTTGCCGTGGACCAGGCTGCGAGCATGTTGGTTGGCAACATAGCCCATCTCTTGCATCACCGCCAGCACACGTTGGCGCGTCTCCGGGTTGACACGATCAAAGTTGGTTGCCACACGCGATACGGTTGAATAAGACACACCTGCTGCTTTGGCAATGTCGAAGATGGTAACCTTACCCGTTTTCCGCTCACCTTGTCTCACGAGATATCCCCCAGAACACTCTATCACGGTGCGATTATACACTGTACGTATTGGTGGACCATTATAAAGCAATTGTATTTTATATTAGCTTGCTCATCTTTGCTGGCTGCGCTCATACGTTCTGCTTGACAGGTTTTGAAAACCGTGTTAGCTTGTTTGCAAGCGTTTGCACAACGCGTCATTAGAGTATAACCCCCCACCTGAAATCGACAACAAGGAGGTGTTTTATTGCCGTGAGTCTCCCGGTCCAACAAATGGTTTTTGCTATTTAGAAAGGACAGAATGATGAAACGCCTCCGATTGTTAGTTTTACTCTTTACTATTGCCGCATTCATCTCCGTAGCACCCATTCATGGTCAGGCAAGCGTAACGCTCCATGTGATGCACTGGACGCCGGATATGGTCAAAGGTGGCGATCCGACTGAGAAAACCGCCTGGTGGGATAAGATCACCAGTGGTTTTGAATCGGCGCATCCGGGCGTAACCATCGAATCTAACTTTGTCCCCTTTGCACAATATCTGCCGACCTTAACCGCCGATGCGGCAGGCAACCAGTTGCCCGATGTTTTCTTTGGTCATGTGATCGTAGCGCAGCTTGGTCGCGCTGGTCAGGTCGTGAACTACCGCGATCTGCCCGGTTTTGATGATGCTTACTTTAAGCGCTTCTTCCCCGGCCCGGTCCGGCAGTTTACGTTTGACAAGGGCGCGGTGTATGCGCTGCCCTGGACCGCACAGATTTTCGGCCTTTTCGTGAACGATAAAATCATGTCACAACTTGGCCTGCAACCACCGAATACCTGGGATGAGCTGATCGCGATGGCTCCCAAGATCAAAGCTGCTGGCTTCACGCCACTGGCCTGGGGCAATAAGGCGGGCAACGTCGGGCCGGACTTTGTGCTGCCACTGATCACCCAGTACGGCGGAGACGTATACGCCCTTGACGACCTGACCGATCCGAAAGTAAGCTGGAATTCCAAGCCTGTCGTCGATGCGCTCACGCTTCTCGACAAACTGACCAAAGCCGGTGTCTTTCTTGACGGGATCAACGGCATTGATGAGAACACAGGCTGGCAAATCGCCTTTCAGGGGAAAGCCGCCATGTTGTACACCGGGTCGTGGGTACCCAACACCATTGACACACAGGCACCGGCAGATTTCGCGCAGAATTACTCGGTTCACAAGGTCCCGGCAGTGACAGCAGATGGTGTCCATTGGTCTGGCGACGGCAGCGGCGAAGGATGGGCCGTCAACGCCAAGAGTCCCAACAAAGACATGGCGATTGAGTTTGTGAAATACCTCGAAAGCGATGAGGTTCAGACTATTCACACCGCCGGAGCGCAGAATATGCCGCCGCTGCCAAGCGCGCTAAGCCAGCTTACCAACGCGAAAGTTAAAGAGATGGCTGGCTGGGCTACTACCGACGGGACAGATCACATCCTCTTCGGTAACGGAGACTGGGATGCGGTATCGAACGTCGTCACGTCTATCCTGGATGGTTCGATGACACCCGAAGCAGGCGCGGCCAAGATTCAGGCTGATATCATGGCTACGCGTGCCAAGAGTGCTCCCGCCGCAACGCAGGCGAAATAATCGAACGCGGTTGAATTCGCATCTAAAACCGATGGTATCACAAACCCAAGACGGTTTGTGATACCGCGCTTTGAGGCGCATGGGAGGAACTGTTATGGCAAGCAATGCAATTGCAGTCCAGCAAGAATCCCCGGTGCTGCGCGGTATCAGAAAGCTCTGGCTCCCGACAGTATTTCTGATTCCCGCAGCAGCCGTTCTGATCATATTTCTGGCGATACCTTTGTTTAATGCCATATTGTTGAGCTTCCAGTCCTGGAACGGCATGTCGCCGCCCAACTGGATCGGATTAACGAACTATCAGGAACTGCTTCAGGATAACGGGTTCTGGCACGCCCTGTTGGACACTGGCTTTTTCGTCGTTATGACTGTCATATTTCAGACAACTTTGCCGCTGCTGGTGGCAAATCTCCTGAACTCAGGGATTCGCGGCAGCACAATCTTTCGCACCATCTACTTCATGCCCGTCATCATCTCCCTGACCGTCACGGGCCTGTTGTGGTCGATGATCTATGAACCAAACTTTGGCCTGTTGAATTCGCTGCTGAAAGCATTCGGGCTGGGCACGCAGTTATGGCTGGCGGACAAGCGCTTGGTAATGCTGTGCATCATCGTCGTTTCGATATGGCAGTCGCTGGGGTTCTACCTAGTAATCTATTTTGCGGCACTCCAAAGCATCCCACAGGACCTGTACGAAGCGGCGTCTATTGACGGCGCAAACGCGTGGCATCGTCTCATATATGTGACCGTCCCCATGCTCCGCCCGGTCATGATCCTGGTGGTTGTCCTGAATACCGTCAATGGCATCAAAGTATTTGATCAGGTGTGGGTGATGACGGCAGGTGGCCCCAATCATGCCAGTGATACGCTGGGGACATTTCTATACAATGCGGCCTTTGGAACTCAGGGCAGCGCAAACCCGCAATTGGGTTATGCCACCGCCGTTGCGATGGTCATCCTGATCCTGAGTCTTGTCCTCAGCATCGCACAAATCCGCCTGGGACAGTCCGGGGAAGTTGAGTATTAAAGACCAGGAGTTACCTTATGAGCGTCATTTCTCAAACAACGCGGACCAGCCAATTACAGGTAAGACCGATTGCGGTCCGCAGGCGTCGCCTTCGCAAATCGGTTAGTCAGACGATCACCTATGTCATCTTGATTCTGCTGGCGATTATCCTGGCTTTCCCGCTGGTCTGGATGCTATTAACGTCGGTCAAAAACCAGCGCGAGGTCTTCACTTCCATACTGCCCTCGACGCTGGATTTCTCAAACTACCAACGCGTATGGACAGGGCTGGATTTACCCCGGCATCTCGCCAACTCAATGTACGTGACGGTGTTGACCGTCACCATTGTCGTGTTCGTTGCGACTCTGGCTGGCTACGTTTTTGCACGCTACCAGTTCCGGGGACGTGACTTGCTGTTCTACGTCTTCCTGGGAGCGATGATGATTCCGCAGCAGGCGATACTGATCCCGATGTTTATATTTCTTAAGAACATCAGCCTTCTTGTCGCCTTCGGCATCTTCCTGATGCGTGCCTTTTTCAAATCGTTGCCAGGCGAATTGGCCGACGCGGCGAGGATCGACGGGTGCAGCGACTTCGGCGTATTCCGGTATGTGTACCTGCCACTGGCTCGACCCGGCATTGCCACAGTAACGATCTTTCAGTTTATGGGCACCTGGAATGAATTCCTGTTCTCTACGTCTTTCATTTCCAAGCCCGAATTAAGAACTATCCAGCCTTCGCTGTATCAGGCAATTGGACGCTATACAACCGATTACACCGCGCTCAGTTCGGGTCTGGTGCTGGCGATTATCCCGATTGTCATTTTGTATCTGGTGTTGCAGCGACAGTTTATCAAAGGTCTGACAGCGGGCGCACTCAAAGGGTAACGAGCATGATAAACCCATTGCGCATCGCAGCAAACGCCGGTTTAGCATCAATGCGTCTTCCAAAAGAAAGGTGAGTACGTCAACTACCCCCGGCTAAAGCCGGGAGCATGAATGCTCGGACTCTTCACCGTTGGTTTGTCCCCTGGCGATATACTGCCGTTACTGCTCAGTGTATCCGGGACGATAGGCTGGTTGACAAAAGCAGCCCTTTACGGAGGTGTTTAGACCTTGAATATTTTACACACAGCAGGCAAGTGTCAGTCGGGCCTCGATTCCAAACTGCTTTGCTGTGCAACCTTGTATATTCCGCTGGTAAGGAGCTTACCACGAGCATTGGCTGTAACCGTTACTCCTCTGGCTCGACAGAGGTTGTGCCTTCAGCCTTATCTACCGTTTATTTTAGCTCAGAAGGGAGCAGAGCGCCATTCCTCGCCGGGATAAATCCCGGTGTCTCTTGGCGCGAAATTTTATGAGTGTTCAAGGATTAGGCGATAAGACAATATTTCAGGTTTGCGTGATCGTAGACGACGTAGAACGTTACGCCAAAAAGTACAGCGAAATCTTTGGAATAGAGATTCCGAAGGAGTATCACATTACCGCCGGACATGATGAAACAGAGGCCACCTACAAAGGCAAGCCGACTGAGGCGAAAGCCAAGATCGTCAGTTGGCAGTTTGGTCAGGTGCAATTTGAACTGCTCCAACCGCTCGGTGGCCCCAGCACATGGCAAGACTTTCTTGATCAGCACGGCGTTGGCGTCCATCACATTGCGTTCAAGGTCCAGGGCAGCGATCAGGTAGCCGCATCGTTTGGTGAACTCGGGTTTCCGGTTACGCAGCAGGGGAAGTTCACCGGACTGCCCAGAGGCATGTACACGTACCTGGACACCGAAAGCGCACTCGGCACAACCGTCGAGCTGCTGGAATTCTTTGACAGGGAGAAATCATGAGCGATTCAGCGTTGAACCCGGAAATGATCTGCCAGGTAGGCTTCATCGTCCGGGATATTGAGAGTACGGCGCAGCGATTCAGCGAGGTATTCGGCTTGCCCAGGCCAAATATCCATGTTACGCCGGGGCATGAGATTGCCGAAACCACCTATCAGGGTGAGCCATCGGACGCGACTGCAAAGCTGGCCTTTTTCAATACGGGTCAGGTCCAAATTGAACTGATTGAGCCAGACGAAAAACCGAGTGTTTGGCGAGATTTTCTTGAACAACACGGGGAAGGCGTACATCACATCGCGTTCCAGGTACCAGATACGAAAATGGCGACCAATCACCTTGCGAAGTCTGGCATCGGCATTTGCCAGCAGGGCCTATATTCGGACCGCAGCGGGATATATACCTACATGGACAGTACACCCGCATTGGGAATGATGATTGAACTGTTGGAGACCTTCAGCCGGAAATAAGGTGGTTACCGCCCCCACCCCAAACCCCTCCCCCGTAAAGAGGGAGGGGCTTTCAAGCTGGCTTTTTCCCTTCCCCTCTTTACGGGGGAAGGGCCAGGGTTAGGGGGTTTCTTAATAAATCGGGAACTGGTGCCGCACCAATATACAATATTGCGGTGTGTCCATTTTTTTCATGGTAAACGAGAGAAGGGGCAATGCAGAAAATTCGCTGGGGAATTCTGAGTACAGGATACATCGCAAATCTATTTGCCGAAGGGTTAACGGCGCTCGACGATGCCACGCTAACTGCCGTCGGGTCGCGCGGGCAGGCCAACGCCGAGGCCTTCGGCGAGACGTGGAACGTACCACACCGTCATGGCAGCTACGAAGCGCTTGCCAATGACCCGGACATAGATGTGATCTATGTCGGCACGCCTCATCCCTTTCACTACGAAAATACCCTAATGTGCCTGAACGCGGGCAAACATGTGCTCGTGGAAAAGCCCTTTGCCATGAACGCACGCCAGACTCGCGAGATGATTGATCTGGCGCGTCAGAAGGGCCTGTTCCTGATGGAAGCGATGTGGACCCGCTTTCTCCCCGCAATGGTCCAGGTCCGCAAATGGATCGCCGACGGGGAGATCGGTGATGTCGAGTTGGTGCGGGCGCACTTTTCCTTTATGACCGATTTCGACCCAACGAGTCGTTTGTTCGCGCCCGAACTTGGCGGCGGCGCGCTGCTGGATGCCGGAATCTATCCGATCTCGTTCGCCTCTATGATCCTGGGTACACCTCGGACAGTCAGCAGCACTGCCTCGCTGGGGAGAACCGGCACTGATGACCGCTCGGCGTACCTGTTTGGCTACGACAGGGGCCAAACGGCGCTGCTCTCCTCTGGCGTACAGTTGGCTGTGCCAGTCGAAGCTGATGTATTCGGCACCAGGGGCTATATCAAGATTCATGAGCCGTGGCTGCGTCCCCGTGTGGTCACGCTGGCGAAACCGCCAGCACCGGGATCAGAGTCCAGCCTTATTTACGATGGGATTCTATTTGATAAGCAGACCGTCCACCCGCCGACTCGCGGTAATGGCTATAACTACGAGGCAGCAGAAGTAGGCCAGTGTATCCGCGCGGGCAAACACGAGAGCGCAGTTATGCCACTGACCGAGACATTGGCGATCATGGCAACGCTGGACACGATCCGTGCGCAATGGCAGTTAACGTATCCCGGTGAATGAGAGAACGAAAACCATGACGAATAAGGGTGTTGTATCGGCGGTCACCATTCCGCCGAACAAGAAATTGCTTGGCCCACTGGCTTTGGGCGGCACCGTGTTCAGCCCGAATCAATGGAGCAGCGAATGGGCAGCGAATGCTCTGGCGGTCATGGAGTCGGCCCTACAACGTGGGTTGAACCATTTTGACACGGCTGGCGGTTACGGCGACGGCACCTCCGAACGACTCGTCGGGCAATTCATCGCCAGGCGACGCGATGAGGTATTTGTCGCTTCAAAAGCAAGTGTCGACGAGATGTCAGCCGACGTAATGCTTGAGCACGTCGACCAGAGTCTGGCCCGGCTGCAAACTGACGTTATCGACCTGTTTTATATTCATTGGCCCCGCAAAGGTCGTGATCTTCGACCGTTGATGGAAGGGCTGGAAAAGGCACGGCAGCAGGGGAAAATTGTCGCCATCGGCGTGAGCAATTTTAATGTCGAGCAGATGGCGCAGGTGGCGCAGGTCGGGCGAATCGACGCGCACCAAATTTGCTACAACCTGCTGTGGCGGTTTGACGAAGCCGATGTTATCCCTTACTGCCGCGCCAACCATATCGCAATCACCACTTACAGTTCAATTGCGCAGGGCATCCTCGCCGGTAAATTCCCCCGACAGCCAGTCTTCGAACCTGGTGATTCGCGGGGGCGTACCGTTCATTTTGATACAGAGGTCTGGCCTCATGTTTATGAGGCAGTCGAGCAGTTCAAACAGGTGGCGGTAGAGGCTAATCGTTCGCTGCTGCACCTGGCGATCCGCTGGGTATTGCACCAGCCCGATATTCATACGGCAGTCGTCAGCGCCCGAAACCCTGAGCAGCTAGCGCAAATCGCAGCGGCGCTGGACGGCGAAATCCCCGACTCAGTTTTTGCAAGGCTGACCGAGATCAGCGATCAGGTTATGCAACACATTCCCAACACGGGCAATGTGTATCGTTATTATCCTTAAAAGACAAGGCAAATACAGATGACCCAAAAATTTCCTCAAGGTTTTTTCTGGGGGGCCGCAACGGCGTCTTTCCAGATTGAAGGGGCGACACGCGAAGACGGACGGGGCGAATCGATCTGGGATCGATTTGCCGCCACACCGGGGGCTATCCTGACTGGTGAAACGGGCGATCCGGCGTCGGACTCCTATCATCGGTACCGTGAAGACGTGGCGCTGCTTCAAAAGATGAATCTGAACGCCTATCGTTTTTCAATCGCGTGGTCACGCATTTTGCCAGCGGGCACAGGCAGCGTTAATGCCGCAGGCCTCGCTTACTATGATCGCGTGGTCGATGCCCTGCTCGAAGCAAACGTGACACCCTTTGTCACCCTATATCACTGGGACCTGCCACAGGCCCTCCAGGATCGCGGTGGCTGGGCCAACCGGAGCACCATCGACGCGTACGTCAACTATGTAGATGTTGTGGTGAGCAAACTGGGTGATCGCGTCAAAGACTGGATGACGCATAACGAACCCTGGTGCATTTCGATTCTGAGTAACGCGCTAGGCGAGCACGCACCGGGTCTACGCGATATGAAGATTGCGCTGCAAGTGGCCCACAACGTCCTGGTTTCACACGGCAAAGCCGTGCCCGTGATTAGGGACCGCTGCCCTGACGCGAAGGTGGGAATCGTCCTTAATTTTCACCCGGATTATCCCGCCACGGACAGCGAAGCAGATCGGCTGGCGACGCGCCTCGCCCATGCAAAATTCAACCTGTGGTTCGTTGACCCCATCGCGGGGCGCGGCTATCCAGAGGATGCCTGGAAGAGTTACGGCGATAAAGTTCCGGTCATTCAGGCCGGGGATATGGAAGCCATGACCGCTCCCCTGGATTTCCTCGGCGTCAACTACTATTCACGGAATATCATTCATGACCGCGAGAGCAGCGACGGCAAAATCATTAATCGGCGGAATCCAGTCAATATGATGGCGCGCGGCTGGGAAGTTTACCCCAAGGCATTGCATGAACTATTGCTGTGGCTGCACAAGGATTACACTTTCCCGGCGCTATATGTCACCGAAAACGGCGCTACTTACGATGATGTACTGTGGGAAGGCCAGGTGCATGACCTCGCGCGGCTGGATTACATCAAGCAGCACATTGCCATCCTATCTGACCTGATAGAGGCGGGCGTTCCTATGAAAGGCTACTTCTGCTGGAGCCTGCTCGATAATTTCGAGTGGGCCATGGGCACGCGGGATCGCTTTGGGTTAGCTTACACCGATTTCCAGACTCAGGAACGTATCATCAAGGACAGCGGACATTGGTTTGGTCGGGTCGCGCGTGCTAATGCGTGCGTAGACTAGTCATCCTGAAGCAGGGGCAGCAGATATGCCGCCCCTGCGTATGCGCGATTTATCCCACAATATAGCTGCCCCGGTAGTTATCGAATACCTTCCTTAAACAGGTTGAGAAAAGTATAGGCCACGTCTGGAGAATTCTCATTTAGTGGACAAAGAGACCATCCTGGACAGCTATCGACACGGCTGTGGTGCGCGAATCAACGCCCAATTTATTGAAAATGCTGTCCAGGGGGGCCTTGACCGTACTTTGACTGATGGCTAGCTGCGCGGCAACTTCCTTTTTCCGTGCCCCCGCCGCCACCAGTTTCAAGATTTCCAGTTCGCGTTGGCTAAGTGTTATCCGTGACGGTGTAATCGGATTGATGTTTCCGCCCTCGAACTCCTTGATATGCTACTGTGCGTCACGATTTAGATTGATTTGAACCACCGAATCGTACCGCCTTCCGGGGTGGCTCAATCGTTTTCATAACCTGCTTCGTGGCCTGAACGGTTGCGCTCGGCGGTTGCGCAGTCATTTCTTGGGGTTGCAGATGCTGTGTATCATTCAAATCAGTTAACTCGAAACGGGCATTTTCTACCCGGAATCGCGTGAATGAACAGTTATTGACAGTCGTTAGCCACCATTTTAACCGCTGCTCCGGGAAGAGCCATGCCAGTACCGACGAAATGACCCCGCTGTGAGTAACGACAGCTACTTGCTGTCCAGGATAACCCGTGACGATCTCCAGCAGAGCGTTCGCAACACGGCCCTCAAGCGGCCACCGGATCGGTTTGCCCGCGTGATCATCAAGATAATCTTCTACGGGGTCAAAAATAGACAACACCTCACATGCTGCCAGCAGTGGCACCTCAAGGCCCTCAATTTCTTGAATCCCGGTTTTTACCGCTGGTGTCTCGCCAATCTTTTCGCCAATGATCGCCGCAGTCTCTCTGGCACGACGCACCGTGCTGCTGAAGAAGGCATCAAGCCTCTGCTGAGCAGCCAGGTATTGACCGGTTTTCGCAGCTTGTTCGCGGCCCAGTTCAGTCAACGGCGCGTGTGCGTAGTCTCCGTTCACAGGGACCGTATGTCCATGACGAATGAGAATTATCTCGGTAGCCAC
>WNFI01191521.1_pt2 | contig 12911 bp, 13 predicted proteins | sample 5400471 | NCBI WGS metagenome assembly WNFI01 (sample SAMN13153348, study PRJNA577476) | soil metagenome | isolation source: 100 cm saprolite on Douglas fir-dominated hillslope | place: USA:California | collected 2013-09-17
CCCGCCGCTCTCGGTCGACGGCAAGACCGGGGGCAGCGGCGGCCTCATGCAGGACATCGACTCCTGCTGCAAGGCGGCCGGCCAGTGGCCCGATGTCGTACTCTCGGCCCACGCCCATCTTTACCAGCGTTTCACCCGCAGGGTAAATGGCAGGCAGGTACCCTATATCGTGTCGGGATCCGGCGGTTTCGCTGCCACTGCACCCCAGCAAGCCCCACCTCCTGCCGGAACTGTGATCGGCGACCACACTCTTGAGATAGACCCGATCGTTCAGTTCGGCTACCTCACCCTCACGACGAACGCGAAGACCATCACCATTACCTTCAAGACTGCACCCCGCGGTGGTGCCGTGACCCCAATGGATTTCGTCACCTTGGATCTGGCGACGGGAACCATCACGGCAAGCGGCGGAGGTGGCAAGCCACCGAAGCCTCCCAAACCGCCGAAGCCTCCTAAGCCACCAAAGCCGGGACCTAAGCCGCCAAAGCCGAGACCCCCGAAACCACGGCCTCCGAAACCGCGGCCGCCCAAGAAGAGACGCTGAATTCATCGTCGGCGCAAAAGCAGTTTCGCCCTTACGCAATCGTTGCGGCAAGGGCGATTTTTGTTTTCGAGACGCTGAAGCCGGTTACTCTTTCCTACCCTGCGGCGGTTTCAGATGCTTATCACGACTTTCCCGAACATCTGGCTCTTCTCCAGATATTCGTGAGGTTTGCGCAGTTCTTGCAGAGGGAAGACGCGGTCGACCACCGGCTTCAAACGTCCGGCGAATACGTGCCCGAGTACTTCATCTAACTCGCCCATAGTCCCCATGTACGAGCCCAGGAGCCTCAATTGCCGCGCGAATAAGTGGCGCAGATCGATCCCCACACTGGGTCCGGTGGTCGCTCCACAGGTCACCAGTGTGCCCCCCGTCTTGAGCGACTTCACACTTTCGTCCCAGGTGGCAGCGCCTACGTGCTCGATGACAATATCCACGCCTTCTTTGTTTGTTATCTTCCGGACTTCTTCGGAAATCTTCTGCTGGTAGTGGTTGATCCCAAAGTCTGCGCCAAGAGAGCGCGCCTTGTCGAGCTTAGCCTCGTCTCCCGCTGTAGTAATCACGCGGCAGTGAAAGAGCCGGGCAATCTGGATGGCTGCGATCCCAACGCCTGAACTGGCTCCGAGCACCAGCACCGTCTGCCCCGGACGTACTCCCGCCAGCCCGACCAGCATGTGCCACGCAGTCACGAACACAAGCGGCACGCTCGCGATCTGAGTGAAATCAAATGAATCGGGAATCGGAATTACATTGGCCGGGGGCACAGCAACCAGTTCGCAGTTGCCGCCATCGACGGCATTTCCCAACACGGTAAACTCCCGGCATTGATTCTGGAGTCCTGCGAGGCATTTAGTACAGTGTCCGCAAAAATGCATGGGCGCAATCAGCACCCGCTGACCGATTGTAAAGCCGCTGACGTACTCGCCCACCTCGGCGATCTCACCCGCGATATCGCTCCCGAGAATGTGCGGTAGCTTCACACCAGGCAGTCCCTTCCTCACCCAGAGGTCGAGATGATTCAGAGCGCAGGCCCGAACTCGCACCAGAACCTGATCCTTGCGGGGCTTCGGGTCCGGAACATCTTCATGGGTCAAGACTTCAGACTCACCGAATTGATGTATACGAACCGCTTTCATAAGAACACTCCGTGCTGTCAAAATTAGAATAAGCTACTCATTGACTCTATATTGTTAACCGACTGATAATCATCCTTTCGATCCAGCATCCAACATGGACATTTACGAGCAAATCGTTCAACTCCGTCGTGAAGGACGCCGTGGCGCCGTCGCCACCATCGTAAACGTGCGTGGCTCGATCCCATCATTTCGGACCGCGAAAATGCTCGTGCGCGACGATGGTTCGATCGTTGGCACCATCGGCGGAGGCTGTGTCGAGGCCGACGTGTGGCAGGCCGCGCGCGAAGTCATGGAATCTGAAAAGCCCCGCACCCTGAGCTTCGATCTGAACCAGGATCCGAAGTATGACACCGGCCTGGTGTGTGGTGGCACGCTCGAAATTTTCATCGAGCCGATTTTACCTCCTGCGTTACTTTACATTTTCGGTGCAGGTCACGTAGCTTTCAATCTTTGTCAGACGGCTGCGAATGCGGGATTTGAAGTCGTCGTCACCGACGATCGTACCTCGTACGCTACGAAGGAGCGATTCCCCGCAGCTCATGAAGTGCACGCGCTTGAGTTCGATGAGGTCACGAAAAAACTCGATCCCAACGAGTCGTCTTATATTGTCATCGTTACTCGAGGCCATCGCGATGACATGCGTTTGTTGCGTTGGGGGGTTCAGACGCGCGCGCGTTATGTCGGAATGATTGGCTCCAAACGCAAAGTGATCCAGATTTTCAAGGCTCTGCGCGAAGAAGGCCTGGCCGCGGATTTGTTCGATCGGGTACATGCGCCTATTGGCATCGACATTGGCGCGGTCACGCCGGAAGAGATTGCAGTCGCCATTACCGCAGAGCTGATTGCTTTTCGCCGTCAGGCTACAGCCGCTCTGCCGCATCTAAGCTGGTTTCAGTCCAAAGACGCGAATACCGAAGTGAAGGTTACATCTGAGATTCCGGGAGCGCATGACGGCTGTAAGTAAATTCACGACTCGCCAAGTCGGTGCTTCTTTCAGTACGCGAAATTTAGCCATTCCCTGTCGTTCCCTGCTATCTTCGCTTCGATGCCTCATGCCCCCAGCCTCGCCGGAGTAATCCTTGCCGCCGGACAATCATCGCGCATGGGCAGCGACAAAGCTTTGCTTCCATGGCCCCCGCAAGCCGCGGGATCGCCGGTTTCAAAAGGCTCATTTCTGGCTGCAATCATCGACTCGCTCGCATTCTCGACTGACTTCGTCGTCGTGGTCGCAGGTGAGAACACAGCAACGCTGGCTCCAATCGCCTACGCCAATGGGGCATCGGTGGTCACCAACCCTGACCCGACCCGCGGCCAATTCAGCTCATTGCAAATCGGTCTGCGCGAAGTCCTGAACCGGGGCCGCGATGCAGCCCTGATCACTCATGTGGACCGTCCGCCGGTGAGCTCCACCACCGTGAAACTTCTGCGCGAAACGTTTGAATCTGCGGCCCACAATATTTGGGCGGTAGTTCCGGAATATGCCGGCCGCCACGGCCATCCATTTCTTGCGGGCCGCGAACTGATGGAAGCTTTTTTGCAGGCTCCTGCAACTTCCAGCGCTCGCGAGGTTGAGCACCGTTATCAAGGTCATATCCAGTACGTGCCGGTTGACGATCCATTCGTGGCGGTCAATATCAATACTGCTGAAGACTACGCCGCGCTGATGACAAAGCTGTAAGCGTCCTTGTTGGTGCAATTGCGCATTCCATCCGGCGCAAGTTATTGTCGAAGGATGGAAACTTCCGAGATGCAATCGTTATCCTTGGCAGCACAAGCCTTCATCGACAGCGTCGTCCGACTAGAACTGAAAGTCGCGGCATTCGACTGTGACGGGACTTTATGGTCCGGCGACGCTGGCGAAACGTTTTTCGCCTGGGAGGTCAAGAACAGAGTTGTCACTGAAGAGATTGGCGAAGCCATGCGCGCCCGCTATGCCGAATATAAAGCGGGAAAGATTAGCGAAGACGACATGTGCGCTGAACTGGTCACCATGCACGAAGGCATGACAGAAACAGCCGTCATGCAGGCTGCTACAGAATTTATGAATCGCTCGTTTCCCGGCCATATTTTCGTCGAAATGCAGGAGTTGGTCCGGCGCCTCCATGAGAATGGGTGCGAAATCTGGGCTGTTTCTTCTTCCAACGAATGGGTGATCCGTGCCGGAATGACTCAGTTCGGCATTGTCGCAGACCGTATTCTCGCCGCCAAAGTCGAGCTTGAAGATGGGATCGTCACCGACCGCTTGGTTCGCATCCCCTCTGGGCCCGGCAAGGCAAAGGCGCTCCGCGAGGTTGCACGGCAAGGGGTTGACGCCACCTTCGGTAATTCACGATGGGATGCAGAGATGCTCGCCATCCCCACGCATGCGTTTGCGGTCAATCCTAATCCTGATCTGGAAGTGATGGCCCGCCAGCGTGGCTGGACGATCTACTTCCCAGAAGGTACTTCTTCGCGACTCTAATCACGCACGGTGCTCTGCTTTCGTCGGGTTCTTTGCGACAACGCTGGATTTTGACGTTTACAATCGGATGCATGTACTCCGCCCAGTTGCTCGATCACTTCCAGAATCCGCGTAACGCGGGCGAACTTGTGGGCGCGAACGCGATCGCGGAGATCGATAATCCAGTGTGCGGAGATGTGTTGAGGCTAACGCTGAGAATCAATGAAGGACGCATCGCCGGCATTCGCTTCAAAGCCAAAGGCTGTGTTGCATCCATGGCGTGCGCTTCAGCGCTCACCGAACTCGCCCATGGCAAGAGTGTAGAGGAGGCCCGCGCCCTTAGCCGCGAAGGAGTGATCGCCGCTGTAGGCGGCCTTCCACAAGCCTCGACTCACGCGGCTCAACTGAGCCTGGACACATTATTCGCGGCTCTGGGCTCGCTGAAATCGTGAACTCGATGCACACCCCTCGCCGCATCGCCTGTCTGCAACCTAGCGCCACGGTGATTCTCGCCGCCGTTGGAGAACTCGACCGCGTAGTCGCGTGCACCCGATACTGTGCGGACGTAGTTCCCGAAGTCGCCGACGGATCGCGCATCATTCTGGCCGATTCATGGACTGCCGACACCAAAGAAATCGTTAGCGTGCAACCCGATCTTGTCATCGCCGCAGTTCCGTATCAAGAAAAGGCAGTGATTGAAATCCTCAGGTCCGGCGCTCGTTTTCTGGGCTTAGCCCCAAAAACCATGGCCGATGTCTATACGGACATTGCGACTATCGCAGGCTCGGTGGGGGCCGGCAATCGCGGAGAAGAAGTAATCGTTGCCATGCAACTCCGAATCGATCAAGTGCGAAAAAGCACGACCGGGTTGCGAAGGCCGAGAGTCTTCTGCGAAGAATGGGGCAAGCCGATCTTAACCTCGCAGGCGTGGGTAGCCGAATTAGTCGAAGCTGCGGGAGGAGATTTCTTGGTCCCTCCCGGGAGCCAGGTTTCATCGGAAGAAATCGTAAGACTTGATCCGGAAATAATTATTGCAGCGTGGTGCGGTGCTGGAGACCGCGTGCCACTGGAAAAGATCATCACCAGCCGAAGCTGGGAGCAAACCACTGCTGCGCGGACTGGCCGAGTCTTCTGCATCCGCGACGAATTTCTGAATACGCCCGCACCCACTCTGCTCCTAGGCCTGGAGGCTCTAGCCTCCGCGATACATCCAGAAGATTTTCCGCACACGAAAGGTATCCGGCAGATTACGAGTGTTCCCGCATCTGCAACCGCGAAGTCCATGGTCTGAGTTAAGATTCCATCCATGCTCGGTATCGCCAGAATTGAAGAAGTGCGCACTGAGATCGACCGGTTATCCCTTGCTTCTTCTACGGCGCAGGAACTCATGCGGAAGATGGTTAAACTGCTGCATGATCGCATGCTCAAGTACAACTGGGTGGGCTTCTACATGCTTGAAGCGGGCGCGAAGCCACCTATGCTGGTCCTGGGCGCATTCGAAGGCGCAGTAACTCCGCACGTCCGCATCCCGCTTAATCAGGGGATTTGTGGGGCCGCAGCATCCAGCGGACAAACCGTGATTGTGGACGACGTAAGCAAAGATCCACGTTATCTGGCTTGTTCGCTTGAGACCAAATCAGAAATTGTTGTCCCGATATTCGCTAGTGGCGTCGTCGTCGGGGAGTTGGATATTGACAGCCACTTCCCGGCGGCTTTTACTTCCGAACATCGCGATCTCGTTCAGCACTGCGCCGTGCTTGTGGGAAAGAAGCTGGAAACCTCCAGTCGATGAGAGTCGAATCTTCACTCCGCCGCATATTTTGAAGTTGAAATATGAGGCTGCTGCCGTAGACTTGCTCATGGCTTCCCCCAGAGCCACCACCGCCGAGGCCTTTGTGCGCCCGGTTTGCGTCGATCCTATCGTCCGCGCGCCGCGGGCGAGTGCACGGCGCCAGCCATGAAGCGCGTCGTCGCAGCACTCATTGTGCGGGACGGAAAGATTCTGGTCTGCCAGCGCACTCGCCATCAGACCATGCCCTTGAAGTGGGAGTTTCCCGGCGGAAAAATTGAAGAGGGCGAGCAGCCCCGCGATGCCTTACGTCGCGAGTTGGAAGAAGAGTTAGGAATTCACGCGACTATCGGCGACGAAGTGTCCCGCATACAGCACGAGTATCCCAACGGAGGCATGGTCGAGCTGCGTTTTTTTGTGGTCCGGGAATATGCGGGCGAAGTGGAGAATCGCATCTTCAAAGACACGCAGTGGGCTGGCCCCAAAGACCTTCCTGCGCTGGATTTTCTGGAAGCAGATCTCACGCTGGTGCGCGATCTGGCGGAAGGAAAGCTGATCTAGAGGTAAGTGCTTTTCTGCGGCGATTTCCAAGCCCCTCGGCTTGGGGTATATACCCCTCGAAAAAAATATATATACCCCGCTTAATCTCTTGTAATCAGTGAGTTACGTGACTTTGATCCGGGGGACTGCCGCTAGATCTATGGATCGAAAGGAGTTACGGGTAAAATCTTGGATCGAAAGGGGTTAGACGGTTTTGATCACCGCTAAGTGCTTTAGAATCGATCCGTCGCTCGCAAAATATTGCATTTGCTGGAGTTAGCTTGGTGCTATTTGGATGTCAAAGATCGACTGCGTATACATATTTTGATGCATGCGACGGGATCGAAGGCGAGGGGTTTCGCGAGTATTTTTTCGTCGAAGCGTAGGGTTTCGGCCACCCACCCAGAGAAACTAGGGAACGTCCGCGGACTGCCGCATAAGCCCACACAGTTGAAATTGAAGGAAAGAACGCGTCTGCACGTCTTAACAAAAATGACGCCGAGCAAGTGCCTACCATCTCATCTTGTTCACCGCCAGCCAGACTTCCCCACCGAGGATCAGAATCATGAGCAGCCAGTAAAGGGGACTATACAGCAGCGCCGGTAGCCCGGTGGCTTTCGCTCCGGTGATCATGGCCATGACGAGCACGAAGGCGATGGTGTATACGAGAGTCGACAGCAAGAGGCCCAAAATGAGCAGTCCAACCTTTCCGGCGATCAACATGGTCTCTCCCTCTTTTCTTTAGGGATTGTGTGTACAGGGATAAGGTACCGTTGCAATGTTCACCGACAGAAGGCTCGCGTAACCGTGTGAGCAGACCCATGGTAAATTACCCAATCTGATGCAGAAGGCTTTGATTAGCCAAGCTTCATAGGTCTCGCCGCCGAAGGGATGTCCCCAGTCAACGTTTTGTCCATCCATGTTCAAATCGGGCGGGGTGGTTGCTGCGGTACAATGGTTAGCGACTGGCCAGAAGTAATCGTAACCCGTTGGGTTGGGGATCGGCGCTCCCAGCGAAGGGGTCCACACCGCTTCCGTTGTGACAAACTCCCATTTAGGGAATTGGAATGCGACTACAGCACTGACTAATGGACCCATCACTGAGCAATTTACGTGTGACTCATAGTTAGCAATACACTCGGGCGCGTTGGGGTTACCGAAGATCAAATCACAGTTAGTCGCGTACTCGGTAGCTCCGGCTGCTAGCGTGCTGTCGGGATTACCCGACATCTTGCCAGTCACGCCTGCGGGACCGCTCCGTCCGCCTCTTCCGCCAAAGTACACGGTCGACGTTAGTGTGTGGTAGGAGCCGAGTGGGCAACTTGGCGCGCAATCCCAATTCCCGCTGCCAGTGTTGGTGAGCGACGGAACCAGAAGATTGACGTGATAACTCGCGCCTCCGGAATCGCGCACGAACATCGTAAAACCCCCGCCAGTGATCGAGCTCGCCGTGCCTAAAATAGTGGACCAATGTTGCCCGCCGTCGGTGGAAACGTGGATGCCCCCACTGGTATCGAGCAACGCAAGCGACGTTAAGCCCACTGCCGCAATTGCGTTCGGGACGTTTGCAGGAGTGAAGGGCGTAGAGATGTTTACCCATTGGCTCCCATTCCAAACCTGTAAAGCGTGGACAGAGTTGACACCCCACGCGAAGTTGTCCACTCCCACTGCGATATTGGAGACCAGACCGGGTTCTATGACCCAGGATGAACCATTCCAGCTATATATCGTGGAATTGGTCAAATTGACGCCCCACAGGCTTCCGTCCGCTCCGATTTCCGCGAACGAGAGCCATCCTGTCAGCGATTGCCATGCGGTATGGGCGGCATTGAGCACATAGACGTTACTGCTCGGCGCAGTGCTGAGAGCCAGCACGCTTGATGCTGAGCCGACTGAAATGTGCATGATCGGATAGCCGCCAGCACTCTGCAAGACAGACGCAGCCACAACCCAGCCCCCAGTCCTCGTGTAAGTATAGAGAACGTGACTAGAGGTTAGACCGTAGATTGCGCCATCAGCTCCCGCCTTGGTCTCTGCCGTCACTCCCCCAATCGAAGTGAGGCAGTTATTCGTGCCGCACCAGCCGGTATTGTCCGCCAAGCTCTGCTTCTGGGTGAAGGTGTACGATGCGAATGCGGGCATGGAGAGTAAGAGAGTTGCAACCAGAATGCTGCCAACGCGAGAGCTGCACATTTTGACGGCCTCCGGATGGAATCTGCGTTCGGTGCGTGGCACGGTCCTAAAGATTTTGTACATCGGGAGGCGGTTCGAACTTCACGCTCCTAGAGAAGCAGTCTGCAGCCCTGCGTCGGGGAGGTCGTGATGTTCAAGCGTCCACCGCGCTTGAAGTGTTCCACGCAAACTAAATTCCCTGAGTGCTACGCGTCGCACGGTAGTGGGCTACTTTGAACCAATGAGAGTAGCCCACTACCGCCTCGCACCTTGGGTGATTAGAGGCACTCTCAGGGAACCCAAGGACTGGCCTCGTCGTGGATGCGCCCACGAAATCAAAAGCCTCGGCCACCCGCCCTTGGTGGAAAGAGCCCCCGGCCGGGAACTTCTTTAATCGCGCAAGAAATTGCGTACTGAAAATATTTCTCAGGCCGCTCTTTTTCGAGAAGCATTTGTGGAGTATAAACACAGACCACACACTTGGCAGCGACGAGTTGCCATATGCGGAAGGACCCCCATGCGTCTCTACCTTGCTTTCATTGTCTTATTCAGCGCGGTCTTTTTCAGCGCACTCGCAGTCTCATCTGTGAGCGCGTCTACGATCAATGTCCCTGCCGATCAGCCGACCATCCAGGCGGGAATCAACGCAGCGAGCAACGGAGATACGGTGCTTGTAGCCCCCGGAACTTATGTCGAGAACATTAACTTCTCAGGAAAAGCGATTACAGTAACGAGTTCCGCAGGAGCGAAAACCACGATTATCGATGGAGGGGGCGTCGCTTCCGTGGTAATGTTCGTGACCGGCGAAGGATCCACCTCCATACTGAGTGGGTTCACTCTGCAAAACGGGACTTCGACATTCAACTCCTCGTATTCTGGCGGTGGAATCTACGTCTCTCACGCGTCGCCGACAATCACCAACAACGTCATTCAAAACAACACCGCCTGCGGCGACGGCGGAGGGATCGGCATCTCGTTCGGGTCGCCACGAATCCAGAACAACACGATTAAAAACAATTCTCAATCCGCCTGTTCAGGCGGGGTCGGCGGAGGAGGTATCTCCGTGGTAGGAGCGTCCTCGTCCAAAATCGTTGGCAATCGAATTCTAAGCAATCGCTGGGGCAACGGTGGCGGCATCTCCCTTTTCGAGGCCGGCACTCCTACCATCATGAACAACATTTTCAGCGGCAACGGTAATTCCGTTGGACAGGGCGGCGGCATGTGGATGGTGAATGATTCGAATCCTCTGATCGTCCAGAATTTGTTTTACAAAAACCTTGCATCCCAGGGCGGCGGCATTTATCTCTCAATCCCGAGCGGCAGCCAGGGGCCGATCCTGGTGAACAACACAATTGTGGGCGCGACTGGGGCAACACAAGGCTCCGCAGTCTGGGCTGGAGGGTTCGACAATCAGGTTCAGTTCTTTAATAACTTGCTAATCGGGCTTTCGGGCGAGAACGCGGTCTACTGCGATTCCACTTACAGCTCGACGCCACCAGTTTTCACCAACAATGACGCCTACAGCCCCAGTGGATCAGGATTGCTGGGAACCTGCTCCAGCGAGAGCAGCCAGAACGGCAATATTTCACTGGATCCTCTGTTCGTGAACGCCACCCAGAGCAACTACCGGCTCCAGTCAGGTTCGCTCGCCATCAATACCGGAGACAACGCGGCGCCGGACCTGCCCAAGAAAGACTTGGCGGGGAAGTCCAGAATCGTAGGTGGAATCATCGACATGGGAGCTTACGAGTTTCAGTAGGGGGCTGGCCCAGACTCGTGATCTCAGGCACCCCAAATGTAGAGGGTGCCCGGCTTTGCGCATTCTGCAAGGGAATCTCAAACTAAGAAACGAGGACTTCTCGTCTGCCCTCAACGCCTCCATGCGGCCCGCATGGAGGCCTACAGGGAAATACAATCGGGTTTATTTGGTATTGACGAACTTGACGCTTAGTGCCAGAATGCGCCGCTGCGAGTGAGCGACTCGCTCATTCCCATACGAAAAAAATAGAAGGGCCACAAAAAGGAGACGCTACCATGAAGGTAAGATTTGCCTGCGTTTTATCCACCCTGGTACTCGTGGGAGTATTTGCGTTCGCGCAATCCGCGGAAAAACGTCAAGACCTGTCGCTAATCAAAGGACAGCACGAGGCTCCCATGCTCGGAATTCATTGGGCACGGGGCTTTAACCCGTTTGCGCGTGAACCAAAAGGCAACAATCCCGATATGACCTATCACGGCGGCGTAATCATGACATCGACCGTGAGCGAAGCTATTTACTGGGGACCGAGCTGGAGCAATTCCAGTTTCGTCGGCGATAAGATCACGGGCCTCGATAGCTGGTACACGGGATTCAGCAACTCGAACTACGCCATCGCCAGCGACGAATACACAGGAACCAACGGACAAGTCGGGCCATCCGTAACTCACAACGGGCATGTCGTGGACCTTTCGACGGCAGCCAATGGAAGCTCCACCTCTGCCATCGTGACTGAGGCGTGCAAAGAAATTTCCAATCCGGTATCGAACGGTTATTACCCCGTCTACGTGGACGTTCCGCGGGGCAACGCCGGCTACTGCGCCTATCACACCTTCGGCTCATGCAAGGGCGTTACGGTACAAGTGGCGTTCTTCTTCAATCTGGACGGAGACGCCGGTTGCGATCCGCAGGATACCTCCGGGCTGCACTCTCAAGGGCTGGCTGCGCTGGCGAATGTCAGCGGCCATGAGCTTTCGGAAGCCCGCACGGACCCCGATTCTCCGGGCGCATGGTACGACAAACGTGGTCAGGAAAATGGCGACAAGTGCGCATGGACTTTCAACGTTCCGTTGGTCAGCTTCAGCAATGGCACCCAGTGGAAGACTCAGGGCGAATGGTCGAACAACGCCTACAACACGCAAACTGGCTACCCGAACAGCCAAGGCCAGAAGGGCTGTCTCGACGGGCACTGAGGCCTAGTACTTCGACAGTGTCAGATTGAAATACGCCGGATTATCCCACCGTGAGTGATCGGAGGGATAGTCCGGCTTTTCTTGTTAGGTTGCAATCGGGCAGGTTTCACCGGTCCGCGTCAGCCTGATCGCAGTGTCCAGAACCATGAGGCAGCCTTTGTTCGACGGCGTGTGTGCCAGTCCCTCGACCCGGCGGGGTTGCTGGCGGAAACTCCTCGCGGAGCCGGTGCAGTCCGCGCGGGTAGCACGGGGTCTTTCGAGTATGTCGGGGGATGCGCGAAGCGCATCCCCCGCCTTCGCTCAAGATGACATGGGCTTGGATAGGGAAGACGGGAAATGAAAGCAGCGAAACGGATAGGCGGAGGGAAGAGACTGCGGCCCGGTGGGGCTGGGCCGCTGGACAGCCGGGGGCGGCTGTCCCCACATGAGCATCGCGGTACGCGTGTAGGGGGATGGAAACTCCTCACGAGCCTTTTTTGGGGATGACGCGGGCCAGCGTCACATGACCGAAAAAGTTGCTTGACTTGAAGGCTGCGCTCGCCGCATACCCCCGCCGTTGGTTACCCAGATCCCATCTCAAGTCGGGTTCTGGTGAAAGCCCCGTCCCGAGCCCCGGCCGGCGCACCCCGAAACAATTCAATAGTCAGAGGAGATCCTTATGCCGGCGACGACGATATCTGCTAAACAAAACAGGCGGTTCGCGACCCTCCTCAGCGTCCTGCTGATGAGCGGATTGTGCTTTGCTCAACCCTCCGTGTTTCTCTCGGTCAAGACGGGACCGCCGACCACGAATGTTCTGGTTTCCGGCAGCGGTTTCACGGCATCGACTGCGGTTGGAATTTATTTTGGCAACAGCCAGCTTACGCAGGCGGTAACGGACAATACGGGATCGTTCTCCCATGTCGGCATCCAGGTGCCGGCATCGGCGCTGCCGGGAGTTCACTATGTTACCGCTCAAGAGAGCGCTACCGAAAAAGTGTCAACCATCTTCAAGGTGCAAACCATCTGGACTGAATTCCGTTTTGCCAATAGCCGCAACGGAGTGAATCCCTACGAGAACGTCCTCAGCCCAACCACGGCGGGCCATCTTGCTCCGCTGTGGAGCTACACAACCGGATCCACCGTGTGGTCTTCTCCGGCGGTGGTCAATGGGGTAGCTTACATCGGTTCATGGGACAACAATGTTTATGCCCTGAACGCCAGTACCGGTGCCGTACTGTGGCAGTTCGCTACCGCGTTTAAGGTGACTTCTTCCCCGGCAGTGGCCAATGGCGTGGTCTACATCGGCGGTTACGACGGCAATGTTTACGCCCTGAACGCCAGCACCGGCGCCGAACTCTGGCA
>WNFI01113707.1_pt2 | contig 12908 bp, 10 predicted proteins | sample 5400471 | NCBI WGS metagenome assembly WNFI01 (sample SAMN13153348, study PRJNA577476) | soil metagenome | isolation source: 100 cm saprolite on Douglas fir-dominated hillslope | place: USA:California | collected 2013-09-17
TAGTAGGAGTACAAATAATCAATAAGGTGCTGACTCGCGCTGGAATATGGATTATCAGGAAGCGCATTGATCGTCCGACCGCCTATGACACAATCGGGATCCTTGGCGAAGCGGACAGCGAAGGTCTTGAGCCAATCGGGGGCAGGCCGACAATCGTCGTCAGTGAAAGCGAGGAAGGTTCCTCTTGCTCTCATAGCCCCAGTATTCCGCGCAGTCGCCGGACCGGCGTGCGGTTGTCTGAGCAACGTCGCGTCAAGCTGGTCACGAAAGGAAGCAACCACTTCGTCTGGACGGGTCTCACCGCCATCATCCACCACGATCGCCTCGAAGCAGTCCCTGGGGTAGTGCAGATGAGCGAGAGCCTGCATGCAGCCGACGAGTTGCCCTGGGCGATTGTGCGTCGGGACAACGATCGAGAAAATAGGCTGTTCCGGTCATGAGCCCTCACGCGGATACTACGGCACACGATCCACGATGCGCGAAAATTGGGATCTGCGATTCAGCGACCACGTCTTCATTCTTTCAAGCCGAAGCTTGATGTCGTAGAGATCCACCCCTGCAATGTTGCAGAGCGCGTAGGTTTTCGGTCGAACACCCCAACTCGACTGAAATCATCCTGGGCTGCGGCGTGGCTAATGTGACTCTTCACGCGAATCATTCGATAAGGAGCCCGCGTTCACACGGAGTCACATGAAGATGCCGGTTCATTTCAAAATAGGAATAGCGTTCCGCTGTTCTCCCCAGTCCGATCGCGTAGCCAGCCGCCTCCCCTAGGGCATGGGGCAGCAACCCTGCCAATATTGCGGGGATGACTCTAGGAATCAGCGCAGTTCTCCTGACCTGGCGAACGGTGCGCAACGTCCTATAAAGTCGTACGACTGGGATGAGTGGGAAGCCAATTATGTAGACGAGACGCCTTAGTAGCGACCAGTTTTTCTTTTGGGCACGCAACGCGGCGAGCAGCCTTCCGCCCCAGAAAGCATGGCGAATGAATGACGACAGGATGGAAATGTTGACATGATTGGTCGTTGCGGTTGCTTCCAGATGGAGCTCGTGCCCTTTGGCGCGGAGGTCATCCAACAGTATTCCTTGCGCCAGCAGCATTACCGCTAGTTGAGAACCGTACCCCAATAGGAGATACCGGCTGTACGAGGAGTTGTGCCAAGGCAAAGTGGTGCACCGCCCTGAGAGGGCCGGTTGAAGGCAACAGCCGCTTTGCAAAAAGAGCCCTGCCCAGCTCAGCGAAGTCGCGGGATTTGCGTTTCTCATGACGGGTCCGACAACCGGATATCCTCGCCTGTGCGCAGCGATCAGGGCGGCGGCCCAGTCCGGCTCAGGAAAGCAGTGATCCTCGGCGAAGGCCACAATCGGCGCGCTCGTCCGTGGAATTGCAGCAGCTTTGGCGTTGGCTAGGATTCGGATTTCGCCGACTTCGACAATCTTGTAGCTGTGGAATCCCTCGAGATCGGACTCGATCAGATCAAGCTCCTTTTCTGAGGGGGCGCTTATAACGATTTCGAGACGGTCTTTGATGGTTTGCGCCCTGAGATGGCGTATCGTCTTGCGGATGACCTGATAGTTGTCTGGCGTAACAATGACCACAGACATATCAGGAGAGTTGCGATGATTCACTCGTTGGTCCCCCATCCCCGACACTGTTGCGAGCGCCGTCTCCTCATCGGGGACCACATGTCGACGACGACAGCAACAGTGTCTGTCCTGTGTGGGCTGATCTCTCGGCTGCGCAGATGACTTCAAGGCAACGGTAGCCGTCCTGTAAGTCAGGGGCAGCAACTGCATTGCCCCGCACTGCGGACACGAATTGCCGAACGGCCTCCCGGTATGAAGGCTCATTCCGGAGAGCAAAATGTTTCTTGAAGAGATACGGACCCCTGGATAAGGCCCGCAGCCCGCGGCCCACGCGGTTAAGAAGCGAAAACTCCCTGCCGGCCTCAATGATCTCAACATCCAGGGAGCGATACCGATCGACCGCGAGCTTGCCGGCTTGTCCATAGATCTCGAAGCGATCCTCCTCTACGGCGCAAAGTGAGAAGAAAGACTGCACGAGGAGCCCGTCGGCTAGCCTGAGTTCAAGCGCGGCGCTGTCGTCCTCGCTGCGATGAGATCGCAGCTCCGCGTAGATCTGGCGGACCTCCTGTCCGAAAAAGAGATGGACCAGATCAACATGATGCGCAGCAAGATCGAGGAGAACCCCCCCACCACTTTGCCGCGTTTGCTTCCAGAGAGGCATAGGCCGGGCCGCGGTCGAAAAGACCGAGCGTATGCCGATCAACGTGCCGAGTCTGCCCGATTGAATGTGCCGGCGGACTGTCTGGAATAGGGGATTGAACCGATAGTTGAAGCCGATCATCCCGACGACCCCTGCTCGCCGCCACGCAGTTAGCACGCTTCGTGCCTCATCGAGATTCGTCGCGAGGGGCTTTTCGAGATAGATATGTTTCCCGTGTTCGAGCGCAGCCAGGGCCACCTCGGCATGGAGCGCCGTCGGCACACAAATAAATACGGCTTCCACGTCCGGAAGCTTCAGCAGGTGTTCGTAGCTTGCATAGCTGGGAGCTCCGGGCACTCGGCGGCTGGCTTCTCCCCGTCGCTGCAGATCCGGCTCGGCAAGGGCAACGACCTCGACACCGGCCATGCTCAGCAGGATATTAAGATGAATCGACTGAGCGACACGGCCGCAGCCGATCACGCCAACTTTGAGACGCGGGGGCATATGCCTGGTCATTTCCCTAGGCTAATCGTTGTGGACTCTTCCCTGGACCTGCGAGACAGCCGACGGCGTGACAACAGACCAGCAGTGCGAGGAGGTGCAAGCTGGCCAGCGCCGCCCACCTTCTTGAGCCAGATGACATACGGATACCAGTCAGCCACATCATCGGGCAATCCCTTGCCATGACCATCGGCCACGATAATCTCAGCTCCCACCGCCCGAGCTTGGCTTTGCAAGTAGTCCGGGCAACGTCGCGCCTCAGCCAAGGCTGCTTGATGGTCGCGATGACGATCGACAGCAATATAACGAGCACTTCTTGTACTTTCTGAGGGTGACACAGACGAAACTCCTCACGCCGGTGCGTGGTCCTAGATCAAATCGGATGCTCGGCGGTCCCTTCCACGTTGGGCCAAGTGTAAGGGCATTAGCTTGCCGCGCGCGGTCCAGATGGGCTCCATTCGTTTAATCTGCAGGGTCTGGGCCTGGCTCCAAACGGCCCGGGCTAGATCGGCTGCTGCGCTGCCGCGTCCGAGCGCTTCTAACACGGTCTCGATCACGGTCCTCTCATCGGCGATCGCGACCTTGGGGCTCACCACCAGGATTAGTCGCGTGAAGGCATCCGGATCCTCTTCCTCCAGCAGCTGATAGTCCAGCGGACTCCCGCCGAAGCGAGCCGGCAGCACATCCTCCAGGATGTGGATCATCTCACTGCCGACGAGCGTCACCCCTTCGCCAGTCAGCTTCCGGAAGCTGCGGATCTCCCGTAAGTGCTCTGTGAACCCGTAGCTCTCCACCGGGCACCCGCACGACCGGTGTTCGACGATGCCGTAGTCATCCATCTCCACGTTCAGCAACAGCTTGGGCGTCGAGGGCAGCAGGGACGTGAAGGAGAATGCCTTGACGGTAATCTCGGTGCCGGGCACCTGACGGGAATGCTGGGTGAGGGCGAGGCTGTCCTTGTAGAAATGCAAGTCGTTGCCGTCAACTGGGCGGCCACAGCCCGTACCCACCGCGCCAGCTTCCGTAATGAAATAGTTGGGGACATAGCGCGCACCGGTGCTCGTCATTCCCCGAACCTTGGCGGGGGTGGGGGGCTCCGCCCCACCCAGAAAGGTAGCCCCTGTAAGATCCAGTCCTTCCTCCCGGGCGGCATTCGCTACCCGCAACGCAAGGCTGACCGAAGTCCGAATCAAACATGCGCCGTAGGCTCGCAGTGTCCTGGCCGCCCAACGGGCCACAGCCCTCCCATCGAGCGTCCCGAGCTCGGGCCACGGGATGGGCGCCCCACACAATCGTCCGGTCACAACGATGTATTGAGTGGCCAGACGATTCTTGAGAGACGGTGCTAGGTCCTGGTTCGTAACGAGCGAGAACCACTTCTGAGGCGTCTCACCGAAGCGGGCGGAGTGCAGTATGCTGGCGATCCCACTCGAGGCAGGGAGGATGGGGTACCACATGACCGTGGGGACGCCTAGGATCCCATGCGCATCGTAGGCAAGGATGGTGTTGACCGCCGTCGCGGCCAAGTGGTCAAGATCGAACGCCACCCGAGTTCCTGCACCGGTGGTCCCACCACTTTCGGCCTGATAGTAGTGGCTGAGATGCGGGTTATCAAAATCTCGGGACTGCACGGGGATAACCTGCTCGCCGCGCACGATGGGCATGCGCCCCTTGAACTCTTCAAAGGAGACGTAGACTCCGGCCTCTCGTAAGGCCTGGAGCGTCGCTTCCAACCCCCTGGCCCGTACCATCGCCCGGAGGTCCCCCAGCTCGCACCCGGCGAGCTTGAGCAAGGGTCGATACGGGCTACGCGGATACCCATAGACGCCCCGCTCGACCAATCGCAGAAAGTTATTCTCCCGTTCAGCCATGCGGTGGCGCACGATGGCTCGAGCTTCGTGCAGCGAGATCCTGTGGCGCAGGAACCCGCGTAGCCCCCAGGCGAACCGCCCATACATTTTCAGATCAGCCAGCAGGGTCATGAGGGTGCCGTGGTGTGCCCTTCAATATCCTGAGCACTGGACCAACCGGCCAGCGCCGCGGGGCCGCCCCGGGCCGAGCCACGCATGACCAATCAGTACTCTAGCCCAGGCCAACGTGGACCTGATAGACTCTGGCTCGTCCCTTGATCAGGCGCCAGGGCCGGGGGGACGCCCTCGGAACCCAGCGGATCGCAGTGGCAGATACCTGAGGGAGGTCGTTGCGGGAGGACGTGAGCCGCCACCCCCGCCCCGAGATTGGCATCTCGATCATCGTTCCTGTCCACAACAATCCCGGCGATCACGCCGGATGCCGAGATCATCGTCGTCGACGACGGCTCCACGGACGATACGCCGTCCGTCGCTGCTCTCATCGCATGCCCGTCGTCGCGCTCGCGGAAAACTCGGGTCCAGCCGCGGCCAGAAATGAGGGCGCCGGTCGCGCCCGCGGCGCCATCCTCTTCTTCGTGGACGCTGACGTCGTGATCGCCCCGAGAGCAATCGAGCGTGTTCAGGACACGCACCTTAAGAGGTGGACACTCGGATCCATCGTCCGCACCGACATCGCTCGGCGGGCCTTGCCCTGGTCGCGTCTGATTCTCGAATCGGGGCATGCGCCTGACGACCTCAACCGCACCACGGAGCACCGAGTGAGCGCCGCGCTGGTGGGCCTCGCCGCCGCGACCGCGCCCCTGGGCGTGTTGCGCCTCGAGCTGCTCGGCCTCCCCGCGGCAGCGTTACTCGCCGTCGCCATCTTCAATCGTTCGCTCTACACCTTCTTTCGGCGGCATGGCGGTAATCGCAGCGGCCTGACCTATCTCTACGCGTGGCTCGAGCACGGGACGCGCCCGAGTCGGCGGTCTCGCGCGTACGGAGACCTTCAAGGGCTTCCGCTTCGACATGGGAGGACATCGCTTCTTCACGAAGGTCGAGGAGGTGAAGAAGATCTGGCGCGGGGTGCTCGGGGACGATTTGCTCCGGCGGCCCCGGCTCTCCCGCATCTACTACAACCGTCGCTTCTTCTACTACCCTCTCCGGCCTCTCAACGCCCTGCTGAACCTTGGCCCGTTCGTGGCGGCCAGGATTGTGCTCAGCTATCTCCGTTGGCAGCTCTTCCCCCATGTGCGCGAGGACACCTTCGAGCAGTGGGTGACGAATCGGTTCGGCCGGCGTCTCTTCCTGATCTTCTTCAAGACCTACACGGAGAAGGTCTGGGGGATTCCGTGCTCGGAGCTGAGGGCGGAGTGGGCAGCGCAGCGCATCAAGGACCTGTCGCTGAGGACTGCGCTCCTCCACATGCTCGCACGGCCGCAGACGACGATCACAACCCTCATCGAGGAGTTCGAGTACCCCCGGCTCGGTCCGGGCATGATGTGGGAAGCGATCGCCGCGGAGATCCAGCGGCACCAGGCCGTGCTTCGGCTCAACAGCGAGGTCGTGAGCGTGCGGCGAACCGGCCGCCGGGTCGACGGCGTCGTCGTCCGTGCGGCCGGGCGGGAGGAGCTGATCGAGGGCTCCCACTTCATCTCGAGCATGCCCGTCACCGAGCTCGTCGCGAAGCTCTCTCCCGCGCCGCCCGCGGAGGTCCGCGCCGCCGCGGCAAAGCTCGTCTACCGGGACTTTCTCACCGTCTGTCTGATCGTGAGAAAGCCAGCCCTCTTCGCGGACAACTGGATCTACGTCCACTCCCCGGAGGTCCGGGTCGGCCGCATCCAGAACTTCAAGAACTGGAGTCCCGACATGGTACCGGACGCCGGCAAGACCAGCCTCGGCCTGGAGTACTTCTGTGCCGAGAACGATTCGCTCTGGCGCATGCCGGATGCCGATCTCGTCGAGCTGGGCAAGCGGGAGCTCGAGCAGATCGGCCTGGCCCGCGCTGCCGACGTCGAGGATGGCTGCGTGTTCCGGAACGAAAAAGCATATCCGGTCTACGATGCCGGCTACCGCGACTGCCTGGCCACCGTTCGGGCGTTCGTCGATGGGCTCGAAAACCTGCAGACCATCGGCCGCAACGGGCTGCATCGCTACAACAACCAGGACCATGCCATGCTGACCGGGGTGCTGGCGACCCGGAATCTCCTGCTCGATCAGCAGAACGATCTATGGAGCGTCAACACCGAGCAGGAGTACCACGAGCAACTCCTGGTGGGCGCCGATGTCACGCCCGAATACCTCGCGCGAATCCTCGAGCTCGGGCTGACCAAGGTCTTCGTCAAGCTCGACCGCGTCGCCTTCGGGCTCTCGGTCGGCGCCGCCGCCGGGCTTGTGCTTTCTCTGACGACGCTCTTCGTGGTGCTGGGAGGCGGCCCCCTCGTCCGCCCCACCCTGGGCCTGCTTGGCCAGTACTTCCCCGGCTACGAAGTAACCTGGTCCGGCACCGTCGTGGGGCTCGCCTATGGCTTCGTCGTCGGTTTCGTGGGCGGCTGGAGCTTCGCGTTCCTGAGAAATGCCTGCCTGTTCCTCTGGGTGGCGGTGCTCAGCCGTCGCGCGAACGTCTATCTCCTCCGGAGATTTCTCGAGTTCATCTAGAGGAGCGGGGCGAATGACGAACGACAGGAAGGCGCTCGAGAACCTGGTGCTGACCCGACTCATGCGGCTGAACGCGACCGTCCAGGGGGTCGTCACGGGGACCGTGACTGGCCTCGGGATCTTCATCGCGACGAACTGGTTAGTCATTAAGGGCGGGCCGGTCGTGGGGCCACATCTCGCGCTCCTGGGCCAGTTCTTTATCGGCTATCGCGTCACCTTCGTCGGCAGCCTCCTCGGCTTCGCCTACGGCTTCGTCCTCGGCTTCGCCGTCGCCTACGGCGTCGCGAGGGTGTACAACTGGCTCGCTGATGCCCGGGAACGCCATGGGCAGGAGCGCTGAGGGAGCAGTGCTGTCCACCGGGATCTTCGCTCACCGGTCCGTCGGGGATGGATGGCTGTGGGAGAAGATACAAACCGCCTGGCGCGAGCGTCGCGGCGATCGTGATCGCGAACAGCAGCCCAGCGATCACGTCCCTTCCCCCCTCGCGCTCGCTGCGCTTGGCGATGCGGAACAACGCAACCAGTGGCAGGAGTACGAGAATGTCGTCGTACCATCCGTGATATGTCCAGAACCGCGCCGTGACCGCCGTGACTCCGAGGAGGAACCACGGGTCCGCGCGCCGGTTGCCGTGTGTCCACCAGCCCAGGCCAGTCAACACAAGCAAGGACGTGGGCACGGTCCATGCGGGCCCGAACCAGGCGGCCACGGTGTGAAGACTAATCCTGTCCCAGCTCAAAGAAACTGTTGCCGAAACCTCGATCACGTGGGTGAGCCAGGCTCGGCCAACCCGTACGAGCCCGAGCTCCTGGAACGACGCTGCGACAACAGTCAGCGCGCCATATCCCAGTGCTACGAGCAACGCCGGTCGTGACCTACGAGGGACGAAAAGAAGCATCCACACAAACGGGATCGTGATGGAGGGCTTCACAAGGGCCAGCAGGAACAATCCTGCGGCACACAGGTCTGTACGCCACCCGCCCTGTGCTCGATGAAGCTGGAGCAGGGCGGCGACCAAGATGGGCAGGGCATGCACCACGAGCTGCCCGTTTCCGATAGTCGCTCCGGTCGCGTAGATGGAGAGCGGCATCAACGCCACGAGAATGCGCTCGAGCGGTTGATCCGCACCGCTTTCCCGACGGATCAAGTAGATCGTCCACAGCAGCGCCGCCACGGTAGTCGCGGCCCAGAGAAGGCGGGCACTGGGGAGGCTGAGCCACCCGAGGAGCGGCCAGAGTATCAGGTAGCTCGCCGGCGGATACGTCGCCGACCAGAGTTCGCCGTAGACGGGCGTCCCGGCGAACCAGCGATGTACCTCCTCATAGCGCTGCTTGAGGTCTACGGCTCCGGTCGGGGAGGTCGGCCAGATCGGTGTCTCTTGCCAGAGCAGCCTCCAGAACTGGTACGACAACCACACCACGGCCGCGACGGCCATGGTGACGACCGCGAAGCGCAGTATCGGCTCACTGCGAGTACGCCACCAGGTGCGCATTTCGTGATTCATCTCCTCTGCGGCGCCGGCGACGACGACTCGGCACAGTCGCGTGCGCTACGCCGCCCTCTCGGCGCACGCGGCCTCCACCTGCGCCTCGATCCACGGATACGTGACCTCGATCCCCCGGCGCAGCGGCCACTGCGCACGCCAGCCGAGCGACTCGATGCGCGCGTTGCTGAAGTTGCGGGAGTGGACGCCGACCGGTCCGTCGACGTGGCGGACGCGGATGCCCTTCTTCGCGACCGCGGCCACGATGTCCACGAGGTGGTTCACCGTCACGTAGTCCGGGCAGCCGATGTTCGCGGGCCCGTCGAGGTGTGACTGCGTGAGCCGGAAGATGCCGTCTACCATGTCGTCCACGTACGTGTAGCTGCGAATCGCGCTGCCGTCGCCCCACACCTGGATCTCGCCGCCGTCCGCGGCCTCGGCCACTTTGCGGCAGATCGCGGCCGGCGCCTTCTCGCGGCCGCCCCGCCATGTGCCCTCGGGACCGTAGCAGTTCTGGAAGCGCGCGATGCGCACGGCCATGCCGAAGCGGCGGCCGTGCTCCATTGCCATGCGCTCCGCGTAGAGCTTCTCCCAGCCGTACTCGTTGTCGGGCATCGCCGGGTAGGCTCCGGACTCGGGCATCTCCGGCTCGCCAGGCATCATGTCGCGGTATACGCAGACCGAGGACGACAAGAAGTAGCGCGGCACGCGCACCTCGACCGCGGCCGCCACCATGTGGATGTTGATCAGCGCGCTGTTGCGCATGATCTCGCACGCACTGCTGTGGATGAACCCCATCCCGCCCATGTCGGCCGCGAGCTGGTAGACCTCGTCGGGACGGCCCGCCGGCCGGGCGAGCGCCTCGCGGCAGTTCGCGGGCTCCCGTAGGTCGAGGATGCGGAACTCGTCCGCCACGGTCGGCGCGAATTCCGGCAGCTTCAGGTCCACGCCGCGGACCCAGTAGCCCTCGCGCTTCAGGCGCTTCACGAGGTGGCTCGCGATGAATCCGCCCGCGCCGCACACGACCGCCGTCTTCATCGCCTGACCGTACGGAGGGAGGCACGAATCATCATCGCTCCACACCGGCGGCGACGGCCCGCGTGTGCCGGTCCAGGGTCTTGTGCCGTCATCAGTTTCCCTCGCTCTCGGTCGTCTCGAGCCGTACCGGGCGTCGTCCTCGCCATCACGCGAGCTTCAGCTTCCGGATAGCCAGCCAGGACATCCGCAACAGTAAGACCCCGTGGCGCCAACGACTGATCTTCGTTGTCCCGTACACGCGCTCTCGATAGCGGACCGGGATCTCCACAATCTTGAGATTCAGTTTCGCAGCACCGAAAAGTAGGTCGAAGTCGCCAAACGGATCGAACTCCCCAAAGAAACGACGGTTGGCCTTGATCTTGAGGTAGTCGTCCCGCCGGAGGACCTTGGTTCCGCACAGTGTGTCGGTGATCCGCTGTTCCAGGATCCACGTGAACAGCGCGCTGAAAAACTTGTTACCGACGAGGTTCAGGAAGCGCATGGCTCGCCGTTCCATTGGGTAGACAAGCCGTGAGCCGATCGCGAGCTCGCCCTTGCCCTCCACGATGGCCCGGTAGAACTTCGGAAGGTCGCCCGGATCGACGGTGAGGTCGGCATCCAAGATGAACAGGATGTCGCCCGTGGCGGCCTCGAAGCCAAGGCGTACCGCGTCGCCCTTGCCGCGAGGCGTGTCCTGCAGCACGAGTTGGATGTCTCGGTTCGCCCCGTACTTCTGGATCATCTCTTCGATCTTCGCCCGCGTCCCGTCCGTACTGGCACCGTCGACGAAGATGATCTCGGTATGCGCGCCCATGTCGGGGATACCGAGAACCGCCGGCTCGATGGTGTCCCGCTCGTTGCGGCACGGCACAATCACGGAGCAGGTCGCGGTGGACGTCGACGGCGACACGGTCCGCGGCCGGGCAACGAGGTATGCCATGAGGCCGAAGCGGTACTTCGGCACGAGAAATCGATGGCCCATCTTGACCACTTCCCACTCGCACAGGCCCACGAGGTTCGCGATGTCATCGACAGACAGCCAGTTCTGAATTCGGAGAGGCATCCGTCGCCCAACGAGCGCGGCAAACTTCAGGGCCGGCTCCTATATGTAGTTGAAGTAAGTGACGATGATCCGCGTCTCAGAATACCCTGCTGAAGAGGAGCCTGACCGGACGCCGCCGGAGACACAGCGGCACGATGGCGAAATTGCGAGGCAAGACCCCGGTTCAGGGTCGCAGCCGGCGTGCCTCTTGAATGTGTTCTTCCGCTTCGATCGCCCGACCCTGACGCAGGAGGACCTCGCCCAGGCTGCGGTGGGCTTTGGCGTTTCGAGGGTCGATTCGCACGGCCTCCCGTAAATGGGCCGTCGCCTCTCGGAACTTGCCCTGCTCGGCGAGAACCAGACCCCACTGGTATTGGGCCTGCCCTGATCCGGGATCGCTCTTCACCGCGCGCTCGAAGTGGGTGGCCGCCTCTACCCCCTTCCCCTGCCTCTTCAGAATGAGGCCCAGGTTGGTGTGGGCTTGCGCGTCGCGGGGGTGGCTCTCAAGAGCGCGATGGAAATGGTCCGCGGCCTCGCTGAGCTTGCCTTGGCGGGCGAGGAGCAGGCCGAGACCGGTGTGCGCGTCGGCTTGGCGCGGACTGATACTCAGCGCCTGATCAAACTGTTCGTTGGCTTCCGTCAGCCTGCCTTGAAGGGCGAAGGCAAAGCCCAGCGCGCTATGCGCGGCGGCGTAGCGAGGGTTGATCCTCAGCGCCGCATGAAAGTTCTCGATCGCCTCGGTCAAATCGCCCTGCTGCGCCAGAGTCACGCCCAACTTGAAGTGCCCCAGGGCCGACGGCCGGGCAGCGACGGCGTGGGTCCATAGCGTTTCCGAATTGCGCCAGACCTTGGCCTGGTTCCACGTGAGAAGGCCCAGCGCCGCCACGACGGAGACCGCGAGCCCGGCGAGCGGCACCGCGATCCGGGCGTCGAGCTTGCGCCGTTCCCACGCCTTCCATCCGAATGACAGCCCGGCGCCTCCCAGGAGTGCCCAACCCGCGCTGGCCAGATAGGTGTAGCGGTCGGCGGCGATCCGCGGGACCCAGACCACCGGGGAGAGAATCACGATGTACCCGACCCAGACTACCCCCAGCGCCGGCCATCGACGGTGACCTGCAATCACCACGGCGGTGACGAGCAGGACCACAGCGCCACTGAGCGCGGCGGGCCATGTCTCGAAGCCGCTCGGGGGAGGCAGCTCATAGGCCGCGGAGAGAGCGGCAGGAACCGCTATCTGGGCAACCAGCACGGTGACGCCGGCGGCCAGGCTGAGCACGAAGAACGGGAGCTTTTCCGTCACGACCGCCATCGATGATGCCCAAGGCCGGCGACCGCCGACGCCGCCGAACCGCCGGAGGGGATAGACGTCCAGCGCCAACAGGATCACCGGCAGGGTCACGGCCATCGCTTTCGAGAGCAGGGCTAAGGCAAAGAGGCCAAGCGATGCCCAGTACCATTTGCGCGTTCGGCGGCCCTCGGGCACGGCACCGTCGCAGTCGCGGAGGTACGCCACGACGGCCGCCAGGTAGAACAGTCCCGACAGCACATCCCGGCGCTCAGTGATCCACGCCACCGACTCCGCCCGGAGGGGGTGAACGGCAAAAAGGAGCGTCGCGAACCCGCTGCCGAGGGTGAGGGCCAACGACCCGTCCGCGTAGCCACCCGGCACGCTCGCCCGTAGGAGGCGGAGCGCCATGAAGTAGAAAAGCACGGCGTTCGCGGCGTGGAGCAGGAGGTTCGTGAGATGGTATCCGACAGGGTTCATCCCCCAGACAACGTAGTCCAGGCCCAAGGTCATCCACGTGAGGGGGATATAGTGTCCCATCAAGAACGTCGTGAACATCCACCGGAGTTGGATTGCGCCGAGGCCGCGGTAATTCGGATTGTCGACAAAATTCTGGTCGTCATCCCAGTTGACGAATCCACCTTCCAGGGCCGGCAGGAAGACGACGAAGCTCACCAGGGCGAGGACCGCAGGGACGGCCAGGTGCGATATCCACCACCGGGGTGCCGGGACGGTGGTGACCGCGGGAGCTGGGCGCCTCCTGGCGCGCGCGGCCACATGACTCACGGCGATCGCCGGTACGGGCGGGACGGGAGCGCAGACGGGATGAAGCGGCTGGGCCCCC
>WNFI01113985.1_pt1 | contig 12907 bp, 10 predicted proteins | sample 5400471 | NCBI WGS metagenome assembly WNFI01 (sample SAMN13153348, study PRJNA577476) | soil metagenome | isolation source: 100 cm saprolite on Douglas fir-dominated hillslope | place: USA:California | collected 2013-09-17
CCGATGACGCGCATCGTGTGCACGGCGGTCGTGGGTGTCGAGCCCCGCTACATGGGGATCGGTCCCGTGCCCGCTACCGAGCTTGCCCTCGGACGCGCAGGCCTCACTCTCGAGCAGATGGACGTCATCGAGCTGAACGAGGCATTTGCCGCGCAGTCGCTCGCCTGCACGCGCCAGCTCGGTCTCGCCGACGACGATCCACGCGTGAACCCCAATGGCGGCGCAATCGCGCTCGGACATCCGTTAGGCATGAGCGGCGCCCGTCTCCTGTTGACCGCATCGCACGAGCTCGCGCGAACGGGAGGGCGGTATGCGCTCGCCACGATGTGTGTCGGCGTGGGGCAGGGCATGGCCACCATTCTCGAGCGCGCAATGTGATATGGCGAACATCTTCGAGTTCGACGGCTTCACTCCGGTCGTGCATGAATCGGCGTTCGTGCATCCCAATGCCACCGTCACAGGAAACGTCGTCATCGGGATGAACGTGTACGTCGGGCCGGGCGCCGCGCTGCGCGGCGATTGGGGCGCCATCGTCATCGAGGATGGCTGCAACGTTCAGGAGAGCTGCACCATCCACATGTTCCCTGGCGTCACCGTCGTGCTCGAGAAGGGCGCGCACATGGGACACGGATCCGTGGTGCACGGCGCGCACATCGGCGAGAACGCGCTCATCGGCATGAATGCCGTCATCATGGACAACGCCACCGTCGGCGCGGGCTCCATCGTCGGGGCGCTCACTCTGGTGCCAGCCGAGATGCAGATTCCGCCGCGCAAGGTCGTGGTGGGCAACCCCGCGAAGATCGTGAAGGACGTCAGCGACGAAATGCTCGCGTGGAAGACGGACGGCACGGCGCTTTACCAAGTGCTTCCCGCAACACTGCATGCATCGCTTCGCGCTGTCGAGCCGCTGCGCGCGATTCCGCCGGACCGCGCCACGCGCGAGATGAGCTATCGGACCTGGAAGCAGACGAGATCGTGACGCGGCTCCGCAATTACGCACTCGGCGAATGGGTGGAAGGAGCCGGCGCGGGGACGCCACTGTACCATGCCGTCACCGGCGACGAAGTGGCCCGCGCTTCGAGCGAAGGGCTCCACTTTGCCGAGATGCTCTCGTATGGACGCACCGTCGGTGGTCCGGCCCTCCGCGCGCTCACCTTTCATCAGCGGGCGCGGATTCTCAAGGCGCTCGCACAGTATCTCACGGCGAGAAAGGAGGAGTTTTACCGCATCTCCGCGTGGACCGGCGCCACGAAGGGCGACACCTGGATCGACGTGGACGGCGGGATCGGGACCCTGTTCGCGTATGCGAGCCGCGGCCGACGAGAGTTTCCCGACGAGACGTACTATGTGGATGGCGCGCCCGAGGCACTGAGCAAGGGCGGGACATTCATCGGACGACACATCTGCGTGCCGATGGAAGGCGTCGCCGTGCAGATCAATGCGTTCAACTTCTCATCTGCGGCAGCGCGGGCGACTTGCTCGATCATCTCGCTGAACAAGATTCCGTGGCGTTCACCGGCTCCGCCGCGACCGCGCTCACGCTGCGGAGCAACAGTGCGATTCTGCACCACAACGTCCGCTTCAACCAGGAAGCCGACTCGCTCAACTTCTCGATGCTTGGCCCCGACGCCGCTCCCGGATCAGAGGAGTTCGATCTCTTCATCCGCGAAGTGACGCGAGAGATGACGGTGAAGGCGGGGCAGAAGTGCACGGCCATCAGGCGCACGCTCGTTCCCGAAGCAATGACCGATGCCGTCATTGCGGCGCTCAGAGAGCGATTGTCGAAGATCAGCATCGGCGATCCGTCGGTCGAGGGCGTCCGTATGGGACCGCTTGCCGGCACAGCCCAGGTGAAGGAAGTCGAGCGCAACGTGGAGAAGCTGCGTGATGCCGCGGAGCTCGTCTCCGGTGGGCGCGAGACGCTCGACGTCGTCGGCGCCGATCCCGACCGGGGGGCTTTCTACCCCACCGTGCTCCTCTACGACGACCGTCCCTTCGAGCGCACCGAGCCGCATGACGTCGAAGCCTTTGGCCCCGTGAACACGGTCATGCCCTATCGCACCGTGGACGACGCGATTGCGCTTGCGCGCCTGGGGAAGGGAAGTCTCGTCGGATCGCTGTTTACGGCGAAGGACGACGTCGCGCGAGTGGTCGCCCTCGGTACGGCGGCGTATCACGGCCGCCTCGTGCTGGTGAATCGCTACAGCGCAAAGGAGTCCACGGGCCACGGCTCACCCATGCCGCATCTCGTGCACGGTGGCCCGGGTCGCGCCGGCGGCGGCGAGGAGATGGGCGGCGTGCGCGGCGTGCTGCACTACATGCAGCGCACCGCCATTCAGGGGTCGCCGCAGACCGTCACCGCGGTGACGCGGGAATGGAGCCGAGGTGCGGATCAGCTCCGCGATCAGGTGCATCCATTTCGGAAACACTTCGAGGAGCTCGTCATCGGCGAGACGTACATCACGCATCGCCGCACGATCACCGAGGCCGACGTCGTCGCGTTCGCGGGCCTCTCCGGCGACTTCTTCTACGCGCACATGGATGACGTCGCCGCGCGCGAGTCGATCTTCGAGAAGCGTGTGGCCCATGGATACTTCGTCCTCTCGGCGGCTGCGGGCCTGTTCGTCGATCCAGCGCCCGGCCCGGTGCTCGCGAATTACGGACTCGAGGGACTGCGCTTCGTGCAGCCGGTGTACATCGGCGACACCATCCAGGTGCGCCTCACGTGCAAGCAAAAGACGGCGAAGGAGGATCGTGAGGGGCAGATCCCCCAAGGGGTGGTGCACGGGGACGTGGAGGTCACCAACCAGGACGAGGAGCCGGTGGCGGTGTACCCCATTCTGACGCTCGTGAGACGACGGTAGCACTGGGGAACAAACACGCGGTGATTGGGACTGGTACTCGATCGAGAGACCCATCCCAATTCCCGGAGGATTCGTGCTGGTCCGTATCGCCGCTGCCCTGTTGCTGCTTCCCACGCTCGCTGTCACCGCCAGCGCACAGAAAACGCCCGCCGTCTGGACCATCGACAAGACGCATTCAAACGTCGGGTTCCAGATCCGCCATTTTGTCAGCAGGGTTCCCGGGCGGTTCAAGGAAGTGAAGGGCACCATATCGGCCGACCCGGATTCCTGGCAGAATGCGGCGATCGAAGTCGAGATCCAGACCGCCAGCGTCAGCACCAACAACGACATGCGTGACGCCGACCTCCGCTCGAACAACTTCTTCGCCGCCGACAGCTTTCCGGTCATCACCTTCCGGAGCACGAAGGTCGAGCGGAGCGGGGACGATGCGAAGATCTACGGCGACCTGACCATCCGGGGCGTCACGAAGGCCGTGGTGCTCGACGGGCACTACAACGGCATCCAGCCCGGTTCTCGCCTGGAACGCGTCGGTTTCGATGCCATTACGACCATCAATCGCCTGGATTTCGGCGTGAAGTGGAACCGGGCCGTAGAGGGGGGCGGAGTGATGCTCGGGGACGAGGTGAAGATCGAGATCAACGTCGAGGCGGTGCACCAGAAGGGGTGACCCCGGACCGACCTGACCCTTGACGCCCGTTAGTTTAGGTCTAAAGTAAATAGATCGCAAAACGGGCCCATCCGCACCGTTTATAAAGAATTAGTGACTTCCGAGTGGCGGAGCCGCCTCCACGGGGGTCCATTCGGGCATCGAGTCCCGTACCTGGGGCATTCACCGCTTTTTCTTGGAGAACCTGTGAGAATTCGAACCCTGCTAATGGGCGTTCTCGCGCTATTCACGGCCAGTGTTGCCGAGGCGCAGGGGCGCCGGATCACTGGCGTCGTGACGGCGGAAGGAACGAACGAGCCGGTCAGCAACGCGACGGTCAGCGTCGTTGGTACCACGGTAGGAACGTACACCGCAGAGGATGGACGATTCGTGGTCAACGCGCCCACGTCGGGCGCGCTCTCCTTGCGCGTCCGGCGCATTGGCTACCAAGCCAAGACGGTTCCCGTCGCGACGACGCAGAACACGGTCAACGTCTCCCTCGCCCGCGACGTGTTGCAGCTCGAGGCGCAGGTCGTGACGGGTCAGGCGACCACGGTGTCGAGCCAGAACGCCGCCAATGCCGTCACGGTGATCAACGCGGAAGTTCTCAATCGTGTGCCGCAGCCCACGGTCGAGAACGGTCTCCAGGGCAAGGTGCCCGGCGCGATCGTCACGCAGAACAGTGGCGCACCGGGCGGTGGGATCCAGGTGCAGATCCGCGGTAGTAACACGGTGAATGGCGCCTATCAGCCCATCTACGTGGTGGACGGCGTGATCGTGAACAACGACGCCATCCAGACTGGACTCAACTCGATCACCGGCGCCGGCGGCGGCATCACGAGCAGCCAGGACCAGATGGTGAATCGTATCGCCGACCTGAATCCGGAGGACATCGAGACGATCGAGGTGCTCAAGGGCCCGTCGGCCGGTGCCATCTACGGCTCGCGCGGCGCGAACGGCGTCATCGTCGTCACGACGAAGCGGGGGCAGTCCGGCAAGTCCTCCGTGAACGTCGTGCAGCGGCTCGGCACCCAGACGCTTGGGAACAAGTACCAGATGCGCTGCTTCACGTTCGATGAGGCGAAGGCTGAGGCGATGGCCGATTTCGGCATCACGCTGACGCAGGCCGACTACGCGGGTTGCGTCGACCCGCAGGATGTGCTGTTCGGCAACCACTTCCTCTCGTATGAGACCGCAGCATCCCTGCGCGGCGGCGGCGATGCCACGACGTATTTCGCCTCCGGGATGGCGAAGCACGATGGCGGGCTGACCGTCAACAGCGGGTACACCAAGCAGTCGCTCCGGTTCAACCTGACGCAGGCCGTCGGCAGCGCACTGAGCCTCCGCGCGAACAGCGAGATCCTGCATACGCTCACCGAGCGCGGCATCTTCGGTAACGACAACAACAACATTGCACCGTATACGGTCATCGGTGAGACGCCGACGTACTTCGACTACCGTCGCCGCGATCCACTCACCGGCGACTACGTCCGTAACCCGTACGCCGGCGACATCAACATCCTCCAGGACCAGGAAAACATCCGCACTCCCGAGGACGTCTACCGCATGATCGGGAACGCCTCGGCGGACTGGGGGATCATCAACCGCCAGAACCAGACGCTGAACTTCAATCTGCTCGGCGGTATCGATGCATTCACCGATCACGGCCGCATCTATTCGCCGCCGAGCACGTACATCGAGCAGAGCGGGAACATCAGCGCGTTTCCGGGCACGGTCATCGACAACAACACCAACACCAGCAACGCGAACCTGAACGCATCGCTCATCCACAAGGCGTACCTCCGCTTTGCGGCGGCGACGACGTCCGCGGGCATCCGCCAGGAGCACTCGCAGAGCAATCAGGCCGTGAATCTGGGCCGTGGTCTCTTCCCGGGCGTCACGAACTTCACGACGGCCGTCCAGACCTCGTCGCAGTCGACGCAGAACCTCACGCGCACGTTTTCGTATTACGCGCAGGAGGAGTTCCTGACGATGTCCGAGCGTCTGCTGCTCACCGCCGCGGTGACACGTTCCTGACGCAGCTTCCGGAGAATGGCATCATCGGTCTCCGTCCGTCGACGACCGTCGGCCTCTCGACGGTGTTCCCCGAGGTCACGACGGAGACGGAAGGCGGCTTCGACGCGCTGCTCTTCGGCGGTCGCGCTGGTGCCGATGTCACGATCTATCACAAGAAGACGACGGATCTCGTGCTCTCGAGCGGTCTTGCGCCATCGACGGGCTTCTCGACCGCCATCATCAACGGCGGCTCGCTCAAGAACGACGGTGTCGAGATCGGGCTGAATCTGCTTCCGATCCAGAACAATCGGCTCACGTGGCAGTCGCGCACGACCTACTCGCGTAATCGGGGCTTGGTCACGGCGCTGCCAGTGCCGCCCTTCTACACCGGCAGCGGCTTCGGTACCCGGACGGCGCGTATCAAGGTTCAGGAAGGCTTTGCGCCCGATGAGGTCGTGTCCTTCTACGGCTTCGATTCGACCTTCAACAATGGCGCGTACGTCTCCAGAGCCCGCCACGAGCAGCACTACGGTTCGGCGAGCCCCGACTTCTCGATGGGTTTCTCGAACGATTTCACCGTCGGTCCCCTGCGTCTCTCGACCTTGCTGGATTGGCGTCATGGCGGCTGGCTGGCCAACCTGAGCCAGACGTACCTCGAGACGGGCGTCAACGGCCAGAGCACCATCGCGGGCGGCAACTTTGCCGACACGACGATCAACTTCGTCGACCAGTCGCGCTACGCACTGGGCTATCCGAGCTTCCTGGAGCACGGCAGCTTCGCCAAGCTCCGCGAAGTGACGCTGAGCTACTCCCTGCCCAAGATGATCGCCAACGACCTGTTCCGGAGCGTCGCGCGCGACGTTCGCCTGGAGGTCAGCGGCCGCAACCTGAAGACCTGGACAAACTATCGTGGGCTCGATCCGGAGGTCTCGAACTTCAGCAACGCCCCACTGAATCGTTTGTGGGACCTCGCACCGTACCCGCCGAGCCGCCAGTTCTTCTTCTCCATCGACGCCAACTTCTAACCCGACGTGGTCTCATATATGAAAAAGACAATTGCGGCGTTGGTGAGTGCGCTCGCGCTCGCCGCCGCCTGCAAGGAACCATTGAGCGCGCCGAGTGAGGATGCGCTCGTCGCGGGCTCGGCGCAGCCGGTGCAGAACCTCGTCACCGGGGTGCTCGCACAGGATCGCTCCGCATCCGGGGCGTTCTCCCTGCTGCTCTATCCGGAAGGACTGGCGCGCAATGCGCTGCGTCCCGATCCGAACGAGCCGCGTTTCGTGAGCGAGCTGATTGCCGTGCCGTCCGACCCGAGCGCCTTCATCGGGAGCTCCGGATGGAACGGTTACTTCACCACCATTCGCGCTGTGAACCAGCTCATCGCGAGCAAGTCGGTCACGTCGCTCGCGGCTGGGGATCAGAATGCGGTGAAGGGACTCGTGCAGACGGTCAAGGCAATCTCTTACCTGCGCCTGGTGCAGTTGCGTGATACGCTGGGCGTCCCTATTCAGACCGATCAGACGGCGGCGCCGGATCCGCTCCGCACTAAGACCTCGGTGCTGGCGTACGTCTCGGCCCTGTTGGACTCGGGGTACACGAACCTGACGGCGGCCGGCGTGAGTGCTGCGGTGCCGGTCAAGATGCCGGCTGGCTACACGATAAAGGGCGATTTCTCCTCCACGGCGAATCTCGCCAAGTTCAATCGCGGGCTGAAGGGAGAGACCGAGGTGTACCGTCTCCTCGACCATCAGTCTCCCTGCGCCGCGTGCGCAGCCAGTGCGATCACGGCACTGAGCACGGCGCTGGCTGGCGTTCCGCAGACAGCGGCCGGGCTGGCGTTCGGTCCCTACTTCGAGTACAACCCCCTCGCTCCGGAGTCCTTCGCGACTCCGATCGCCGATAACAGAATCTACGTTACCGACAACTGGGTGAATTCGATCCAGGCGGGCGATGCACGTGCCTCGAAGGCGTTCAAGGCAGCCACGCCGTCGGTCCAGAACGGCGGTTTGGCGACGTCACTCCAGTACAAGAGCCCGTTGACGGATCCCACCGTTCAAACGCGGCCGATCCCGATCCGGCGCGCAGCCTTCTGGTATCTCCTTCGTGCGCAGGCGGAGGCGGAGTCCGGAGCGCTGGCGGCCGCGTTGGCCGACGTCAACGTCGTGCACACGGTCGAAGGCGGCATCGCGCCTCTGGGTGCGTTCGCCGCGGCGACAGATGCGCGTGCGGCCATCTTGTACGAGACTCGCTACTCCATGCTCTTCGAGGGTCCGTACTATCTCACCGCCCTCCGCGAGTACTCGGCTCTCACGCGGGCGTACGTCAGTCAGCCCGGAATGCCGCAGCAGAAGTCGGATCCGAATCACCTCAGCGATCCGCTCACGTCCACGCTCCCAATTCCGCAGAACGAGTCGGTGGCGCGCAATGGAGACGTGACGCCGAAGCCGTAATGCGCGTAGCAACGTCATCGCGAAGCATCGCGGTGGCGCGAACATGGCAGCGACGTGCCGGTGGTCTGGGTAACTCCAGGTCACCGGCATGTGCGCTTTCGGGCCCGCATCAATCTCCAACTGGAGGCGACAGTGACCAAAGCGACCGCCGTATCGAGAGTGGCCCTTCCGAGTCTCGTTCTGGCATTGTTTGTCGCGATCCTTGGATGCGCGTCGCACCCGAGTGACCCCGTGTCGCAGCTGGGCGATGCGACGTTGATCACCGAGAGCGAGATCGATTCTGCGCACGTCTCGACCGCGTACGACGTGATCCAGAAGTTGCGGCCGCAGTTCCTGAACAGCCATGGCAAACTGTCGCTCGACCCGCGGGTTCCTCCGGCACTCCCGCGCGTGTATGTCGATGAGCAGTTCTACGGGGACGCGTCGACGCTCCGGGGCATTCTCACCGGCGCCATCGAGTCGATCCGCTACTACTCCGCGTCGACCGCGCAATTCAAGTACGGCCTCGACAACGCAGCCGGCGTGATTGCGATCGCGACGAAGCACTGAGGCGGCCGCGTCCTAACTCGCGCGTGCGGACCTGCTACGCGCCCGCAGCCTTGCGCCTCTAGTATGGCGCAAAGGCCTGTTCCGCCTGAAGGGCCGCTGCAGGTTCAAGGATGAATCATGTCCATCACGATCACCGCGGCCACGCCGATTGCCGCGCCGACCATCACATGGTGGGCTCGCGAGCTGTTGCTGCTATCGGAAGACGCTACCGGACGAGCTTCAGTAGAATCGGCGAGGCGAGGAAGATGACTGGCTCACTCCGCACCAACGCCTGCGCGGAGGCGCCGTGAGGAGTCCCGAGGAAGCACAACGACATTGTGACTGCAGCCAGCCCCGCTGTTGTTAACGCTCGCGGTTGCCACCGCCGCATCCACATAGGCCCTCCAGCGTCATTCGTTCAAGCGTTAACGCGTGATGCAGTCTAGCGATAGCCCGCCGCTTGCATCTCGAAGAGCTCGGCATAGAGGCCGCCGGCCGTTGCAAGGCTCTCGTGCGTGCCCGCCTCGAGCACTTGGCCCTGGCTCAGCACCACGATGCGATCCGCCATACGCACGGTCGAGAAGCGATGCGAGATCACCACCGCCATGCGGCCGGCCATGAGCTGGTTGAACCGTACAAACACCTCGTACTCCGCGCGCGCATCGAGGGCGGCCGTCGGCTCGTCGAGAATGAGAAGCTGCGCCGAGCGCATGTACGCCCGTGCCAGCGCGACCTTCTGCCACTCTCCACCGGAGAGGTCCACGCCGTCGTCGAAACGCCGCCCGAGCATCTGCCGATAACCGCCGGTGAAGCGCGGTAACAGCGAGGATGCGAGCGACCGTTCGGCCGCTGTCACGATGCCTGCCGGTGGCTCCGCGACGGACTGCGCCTCGGCCTCGCGCACGCGCGCAAAATACTCGGCGACACCGGCGATTTCCCCGACGCCGACGTTCTCGTCGAAGCGCATGTCGTACCGCACGAAATCCTGAAAGATCACGCCGATGGCCTGGCGGAGCGACGCAAGGTCGTACTCGCGCAGATCCATGCCGTCGAGAAGGATGCGTCCCTCGGAGGGGTCGTAAAGACGCGCCAGCAGCTTCGTGATGGTCGTCTTGCCGGCGCCGTTCTCACCGACGAGAGCCAGTCGCTCTCCCGGCGCGATGGCAAGATTCACGTGACGGATTGCCCAACGCTCGCTGCCCGGATATTGAAAGCCGACGTCCTCGAAGATGAAGCCGCTCTTGATCGGGTCGGGCACGTTGCGCGCACCAGGCTTCGAGCGGATGGCGGGCTCCATCTCGAAGAATACGAACAAGTCCTTCAGGTAGAGACTCTGCTCGTAGATGTCGCTCGCCGAGAGGAGCAGGCGCTGGATGAGATCGCGGCTGCGGCTGAACGCGGCGGCCAGAAACGTGAGCGTGCCCAGACTGATTGCGCCCGCGACCGCCCCCAAGAGGATCGTGACGTACGCGGCGTAATAGCCGAGCGTTCCGACGAGCGACAGGAGCGCGCTGACCACGCTCTTACGCACGCTCAGCGCCTTGTTCTCGTCGTAGTAGCGCTGTGCGAGAGCGGCATACCGGTCTGTGAGCCAACCGGCGAGACCGAACATCTGTACTTCCTTTGCCGTCTTGTCGCTCGCGCCGACGAAGCGCAGGTAGTCGAGCTCACGGCGCTCTGGCGTGCGCTTGAACAGCAGCGAGTAGCTGAGCGCGGCGAAGTGCGTCTCGCCGACGAAGCTCGGCAGAATGGCGACGGTGAGGAGCAGCAGGAGCCACGGATTGTGCACCACGAGGGCGGCGCCCATCGTGGCGAGCGTAAGCGCATCCTGGCTCATGGAGAGCAGCATGGCGATGAGGCCGATACGGGCGGTGGTCTGCCGGCGTGCACGCTCGAGATGATCGTAAAACTCCGGGTCTTCGAACTGCGCGAGATCCAGCGTCGCGGCGTGGCGCATGAGCCGGACGCTGATGTGATTGGAGAACAGGTCGCCGAGGAGCGATTCGACGAGCGCGGATGCGCGCGCGAGGATCTCGCCGAGAACGACGATGCCCAGCTCGAGGGCGACGACACGCCAGAGTGTGGTCCGAGGGGCGCCCGGCGTACGGGCTAACAGGACGACCTGGTCGATGATCAGCTTTGCTGCCCATAGTGCCGCAACGGGAACGATGCCGCGGAGCAACCGCAGAGCGATCATCGTCGCCGTGTAGACACGGTGCGTCTGCCACACCAGACGCAGCAGCTTTGGCAGGTAGCGTAGCGCCGCGAGGCGCGCACGCCAGGTTCGTGGCCGCTCGTCCTCCGGCAACTTGACGCCGGGCATGGCCCGCATGGAAACGGCCATCAGCTCGGGCTCTTTACGGCGACCGGAATACGACGCCCGTGCTCGTCGCGGCGCGGAGGGCTTGCAACGGCGATGCACCGTAGTCGACGAGGAGCTCGAGCTCCCTGCCATTTTCACCATGCGTGAATACGCCGACGTCGCTTCCGCTGCAGAGCGTCACGCCTGCGTCGAGTGCCGCTTTCACGCTCACACGTTTTTCGGTGATACGCGAAGGCTCGGCGTCGCCTCGCTTGAAGCCGCGATACCGTGAGATGGCGTCGCCGGCGGCTACCGTGGGACAGAAGGCGACGTTGTGCTCCTTCATGAGGCGGAAGACCTCCGGCGTGCCGGCGTCGCCGTGTTCGACCGTCTCCACGCCGGCGAGAATGGCGCGACGCATTCCTTCGGGAGTCGTGGCATGCGCGACGACCGGCCGGCCGGAGCTCCGCGCAACCTCGACGATCGTGCGCAGCTCCTCGAGCGTGAAGGTGGGACGCGTCTCTCCATTCGGACCCCAGCGATAGTCGGCGTACACCTTGATCCAATCCGCTCCGCGACCGATCTGATCCCGCACGACATGCGGGAGCGTGCTCAAATCGGCTTCCTCGGCTCCCTGCGGAACGTCCATGTCGGGGGTGAATCCGCGAGGACCGTAGCTGCCGGTGGCCACGATGGCGCGCGTCGTCACGAACATGCGCGGTCCCGGAATGATGCCCTGCGCGATGGCGCGCTTGAGTCCCACGTCAGCGTAACCGGCGCCTTCGGTGCCGAGATCGCGCACGGTGGTGAAGCCGTTGCGGAGCGTCTCACGGGCATGATTGGTTGCGCGTGCCACACGCAGCGCGAGCGGTTCGTGCAACACCTGATCGTCCCACGACGTCTCGTTGTACGGGTGCAGCAGGAGATGCGAGTGCATCTCGATGAGTCCGGGCATGAGCGTGATGCCGGGAAGGGTCACCCGCGTCGAGCCGGCGGGCGCGCCGATCGTGCTGGTTGGACCAGCCGACAAGATGCGGTCGCCGCGCACGACCACGCTCCAGGCGTCGTGCATCTCCATGCCGTCGAAGACGCGCGCCGGCGCGATCACAGTGTACGACGTGTCCACCGATCGCACGGCATTCTGCGCCCGGATAGCAATGGACCTGCCGGCGACGGACGCGCCGACGAGCACGAATAGCGTGAGGAGACGCATTTCTGATCGCGCGGGAGGGTGAATACTCGTGGTCCCGCAAGTTAGACCACGGGCGCCGTGGCTCGACAGTGCGGCTGCGCGTCGAGCGCCCTCGCGCACTACTGCACCACCGATAGATTCTCCCACGTGCCAGCCATCGTCACTCGCGGGTTACGAAAGGTCTATCCCATCTCCGCGCCTAAGCGGCAGGTGGGTTCATTTGCTCCGCCCCCGGGCTCCGGGCCGCCGGCTGCCCTGCCGGCCGGGGCGAAGGAGCTCGTGGCGCTGCACGGCCTCGACCTCGACGTGGGCGAAGGCGAGTTCTTCGGCCTGCTCGGCCCCAACGGCGCCGGCAAGACGACGACGCTCGGCATTCTCACCACGCGCGTTCTCGCGACGGCGGGACAAGCCACCGTCGCGGGTGCGGACGTCATCAACGACCCGGTGGGCGTTCGGCGGCGCATCGGCGTGGTGCCGCAGCGCGCGAATCCGGACCGGGGGTTGAACGTCCTCGAGAACCTCGTGTTTCATGCCGCCTATTTCGGCATCCCGCGCGGCGAAGCGATCCGGCGGGGCATGGAGCATCTCGAGCGGCTCGGCATGCAGGACAAGGCGGACGAGAAGGTGGACGCGTTGTCCGGAGGGCAGCAGCAGCGGCTCATGATCGCGCGCGCGCTCATCCACGAGCCCGAGGTGCTGTTTCTCGACGAGCCTACAGTGGGGCTGGATCCGCAGGCGAGGCTCTCTCTGTGGGAGCTGCTGCGCGAGATGCACCGGCAGGGACGCACGATCGTGATGACCACGCACTATATGCAGGAAGCAGATGAGCTCTGCGACCGCCTGGCGATCATCGACCGGGGCAAGCTGCTGGCGCTCGATGCCACCGCGACGCTCAAGGCCAAGGCGCCA
>WNFI01672286.1_pt3 | contig 12904 bp, 19 predicted proteins | sample 5400471 | NCBI WGS metagenome assembly WNFI01 (sample SAMN13153348, study PRJNA577476) | soil metagenome | isolation source: 100 cm saprolite on Douglas fir-dominated hillslope | place: USA:California | collected 2013-09-17
TTGTCGCTGTTGGACTTCCGGCTGTGTTTGCTGGCAGCAATCTTGCAGCCGTGAAAGCGGTCAAGCCGACTGAAACAAGCCTGGCTTCGGGGCTGGTCAATACCACGCAGCGGATCGGCAGTGGTTTGGGAATTATGGTACTCTCCTCGCTTGCGGCGGCGCGCACGAATGGTTTGCAGGGGCAAGCTGGCCCAATTGCGCTGGCAGGTGGCTTCCAGGTCGCTTTCTTTGGAGCAGCCGTCGCGGCCTTTCTTGGGATCATCATTGCGCAAACGGTTCTCCATCAGGAAAAAGTTCCGCACGCGCTGTTGGAGAACGAGTCCTACGAAAAAATCAACAGGAGTAATTAAGGAGCTTTTTATGAGAATGGTACGTCTCATTTCATTGATTGCGCGGATGGCTTTGGTAGTCACTATGGGGTTGGGACTGGTATTCTGGCTCGCTCAGTTGTTTGCGTGGAGCGGCATTCTGGTTTTTCTCGCTCAGATTGGTTTTGCGAACATTCATGAGGGGTTTGGCTCCATTGGTGTTCTCGGTTTGCTTATTCTGGGAATTGTAGCCCTTTTCGCAAGAGGAGGCAGACTATCTGGCGTGGGCAGCATACTCTATGCGTTTCTGGTGCCCGCTCTGGGCCTGACGCAAGCGCTGATCCTGGTAGGCAACCTACACTGGCTGATTCAGGCAGTTCACTTGCTAGTTGGGATAGGAGCGATGATCTTGCTGCGGATGCTTGAGAAGCGATATTTCAGCCTCAAGCTGCAAGAGCAGGGAGCAACTTCCGCCGAGAATCTGGGGAAACCGTACCCGCCACTAGTCGCCCGGCTCGCTCACCTGGGCACAGCCGCGCATGTCGCTCTCTACCGCCTGACTGGTGGGGCGATAGGGGGAAGAATACAACATATGCCGGTCTTACTGCTGACCACTACCGGACGCAAGAGCGGAAAACAACATACTACGCCTCTGGTCTATCTTGCAGATGGGGATGAGGTTGTGGTCGTTGCCTCCAATGGAGGTCAGGGAAAGCTTCCGAACTGGTGGCTCAATACACGCGAGAGCAAGCACGCGCAGATAGAAATTCGGAGAAAACATCTCCACGTACGTGTTGAAGAGGCACATTCAGAGGAGCGCCAACGGCTCTGGGCACGCGTGCTTGCCTATGGGGCAGGGCATGAAGCATACCAGGAACAAACACCCTATCCCCTGCCTCTGGTCATCTTCCATCCCATAGAAGAGTCCAGCGTTTCCCCAAAAATTATATAAGGAACTTACCGTTCGCTTAAATCTGGACGCAATAACAAGATTCTGCTAAGCTTGTGGCATGAAAGAAGCCTTGAGTATAGAAACAGAACGGATGGATGATATCCCGTTGCTGATCACGCACATGCAGCGCATGAAACTGAGCGAGTTGTTGGACAAGCACATTCCCACCCACGGCCATCGCAAAGGGCTGAGTGTGGGTGACCTGAGTGTGGTCTGGCTGGCCCATATTCTCTCGCAAGCCGATCACCGGATGAATCGCGTGCAAGAGTGGGCGACCCGACGGCTGGAAACCCTGCGAGGATGCGGACTGGATGCCCTTGGCCCACACGATTTGACAGATGATCGGCTGGCGGATGTGCTGCGCCTGCTCTCCCATGACGTGCATTGGCAGGCGTTTGAGCAGGAACTGATGGGACAATTGCTGCGTGTCTATGACCTGGCAGCCACCTGTGTCCGGATCGATACGACCACTGCGAGCAGCTATGCCGAGGTGAACGAGCAGGGACTGTTGCAATTGGGGCACAGCAAAGATCATCGTCCCGATTTGCCTCAGCTCAAACTGGTGTTGGCGAGCCTGGACCCGTTGGGGATGCCGCTGGCTTCGGAAGTCCTCTCCGGTGAACACGCCGATGATCCGGTGTATCTGCCCATCATTGCCCGCGTGCGTGACGGACTCCAGCAAACAGGGCTGCTGTACGTAGGGGATTGCAAAATGGCTGCCTTGCAGACGCGTGCGAGCCTTGCCGCGCAAGGAGATTTTTACCTGTGTCCTCTTTCGGCTCTTCAAGCGCCACCAGAGCAGGTAAGCCGAGGCGCGTGGAAACCAGGCGCGCGCAAGGAGTCCAGTTGCTTGAGGTCTGCCGCGTAGACGAACAAGGAGCCAGTACCTGCATTGCGGCAGCGGATACGAAACCGTCCAAACTGTGACGGCCCAGGTGGATGGAGAGACGCAGTGCTGGCAGGAGCGCCGCTTGTTGGTCCAATCGATGGCAGCGACTCGCGCGTCTCAAGCCCATTTGCAAGAGCGTTTGCAGCAAGCGCAGCAGGCGTTTGCGGAACTGACCGCACGCCGACAAGGCAAACCCCGTCTGACGGAGCACGCAGAAGTGGAAGAAGCCATCAAAGCGGTCCTCAAGCAGTTTCGGGTGGAAGGCTTGCTGCAGGTGCAGATCCAGGAACACGTCCATGAGCGTCCAGTACGCGCGTATCGTGGGCGCTTGTCGAGTGTGCGCCTCGATCTCACTTTCACGCTGACGTGTGAGCGTGTGGAGACAGCCATTACCAAGGCCATGAGCCAACTCGGCTGGCGGGTCTATGCCACCAACCATCTGGCAGAACATCTGACATTGGAACAAGCGGTAGAAGCCTATCGCGATGAGTATCTCGTTGGCTCCGTTGTATGTGCAACGGGATGACCACCGCGTCGGATTGGTCCGCTTGCTCACCCTTGCCTTGCGCGTTCTGACCTTGCTGGAAGGCGTGGTGCGTCAACGCTTGGGTGAGCAGAAAGAGGAACTGGCTGGTCTTTTTGCTGGCAATTCCAAACGTCGAACGGCTCAGCCCACGGCTGAACGCTTGCTGGAGGTCTTCAGCGAAGTGACCTTGACCGTCGTTTCTGCTCCTGGTTTCGCACAGCGGCATGTCACGCCTCTTTCTCCTCTTCAGCAGCAGATTTTGACCCTCTTTGGCTTCTCTCCTGCTGTCTATCTTCGGTTAGCTGATGATTCGTAATATCGGCCTGAAATTTAAGCGAACGGTAAGTAATTACAAAAAACTCATTAAATACATATGTGCCGATTTAGGCAATATATGGTTGGAAAAGCTTACTCCTCAGCAGGTGCAGGCTTTTTATACAAAAAAGCTAGACAAGGGGCTTTCATCGAAGGTTGTCCATGAGATTCATGGGGTTTTACATTTGGCACTGAAGAATGCTGTACGATGGGGAATGGTGTCCAGAAACGTCTGTGATTTGGTAACGCCTCCGCGCATTGTCAGTCGCGAGGTTGTGCCACTTTCAGTGGATCAAGCGCGTACATTCATGAAACATATGCGGGGCCATCGTTTAGAGGTTTTGTTGATGATGGCAATTGTGACTGGAATGCGTCGGGGCGAACTACTGGCCTTACGCTGGTCAGATATTGACTTTGATCGTAGTAGTTTGCGAGTATTACACTCCGTAAATTTTATCGCAGGACATGGGTATGTGGAGGGTAAACCTAAGACGGCAGCTGGGAAGCGGGGAATAGACCTGCCTATGTTCTTGATAGAGGTGTTACAACAGCATCGTACTCAACAGATGACATTACAAAAGATGTCTGGGCAATGGGAAGATCGTGACCTTGTGTTTTCTAACTTGAGCGGAGGGTATCTTCACCCATTCTAAAAAAAGCATCGGGGCTATTGGGCAAATAAAAACGGCACGAAAGGTAGAAATGGCGTTTCAACTATGTCAGCCCAATGGCCCCTACCCCAAAACTGGGTGCCTTGCTTCATATGGGGAAGAATCGAGTCAAACGAGTGATGAAGAAATATGACATCACTGCGCGAAGAAAACGCAAAAAATATATCTATCCGGGGAAAGCGAGCAGCATTGTGCCAAATTTACTGCGGGAAGAGAAAAAGCTGGTGAGACAGGCGGAAGAACCGATGAGAGAAGAGGCGGAAGACGTGACGGGACTCGCCGAGATCGTGTTTTCCGACATCTTTGAGGTCCATCTCGCGGATCACACGAAAGTGCGAGGCTGTTTTGCGCTCTGGAAACAGACCCGGCATATTCTGGCCATCGCCTTTGAGAATCACATGCGTGCTGACTTGGTGGTGTCTACTATTGGTCTGATCCAGCATGCCATCCCAGGCACAATTTTCCATTCCGATCAGGGAAGCCAATATGGTGCAGCACAAACCAGAGAGGCGTTGACTTACGAAAGGCTTCATCCGCTCCATGAGTCGAGCTGGCACGCCCACTGATAACGGATTTGCCGAGCGGTTTGTTGGGCAGTTCAAGCTCTCCGTCGCAGAACGAAGACGCTATCAAACGCTGGGAGTCTTTTTACAGGCCGCCGAAGATTGGGTCAATTTTTACAATCACCTCAGGCCCCATGAAGGCCTGGATGATCTTTCTCCTGATCAGTTTGCCCGAAAGCTTGGGCTTCCTGTTTGCGAGCAGATCCGCTTGATGACCGCCTCGAATCGCGTTGCGGTTGTTTCAGATGCGGCAATGGCGGCGACCAGTGTACCACATTGAATGGTGATATCAAGGCACGCTTCGCTATCACCTTGAGAGAGGAAGGAACAACCTTGCAGAAAGAGCCATTGCTTATCACTATAGAGGAAACCATGCAGGTTTTGAAATTAGGCCGTACGAAGATCTACGCGCTGATCCGTCAAGAAGGTTTGCCAGTCCATCGTTTCGGGCGGCGTGTACTGGTTGATCCCGATGAGTTGAAAAGATGGCTGGCCTCACGAAGAGAACGCGAAGACTAAACCCGTGTTTTAGGATGGTACCGCTTGCTTTTAGCTGAGCGGCGATCTTTTGCATTGCAAAGGGAGATGAGCGAATATGGCAAAAAGAGGGAATGGTTCAGGCTCCGTCTACCGGCAGAAGTCAAGGGGGATGTGGGCGGGGAGTATCACTTTGGATGACGGCACACGGAAATACTTTTATGGCAAAACCCAGAAAGAGGTACAGGATAAGATCAACGAGGCTCTTTATGAGCAACAACGGGGAACGCTTGCAACTGGTTCAAATGTTACGGTGCAAGAATACCTTGAAAGCTGGCTTGAAGACACTCACAAGCCGACGGTGCGCCTAAGCACCTATCTGAACTACCGAAAACTCCTGAACAATTATCTCTTACCGGGATTAGGCAAAGTCATCCTCCAAAAGCTGACTGCACCGCAGATACAGGCATTTTACTCGAAGAAGTTGAGAGAGGGGCTTTCACCTAAGACAGTCACGAACATTCACGGGGTCTTGCATAAGGCTCTCGACAACGCAGTAAAATGGAATATCCTTGCGCGTAACGTCTGCGACGCTGTGACGCCTCCCCGCGTTCCACGCCAGGAATTAACTTTTTTGACACAGGATCAAGCCTATACCTTGCTGAAAGAGGTCAAGGCACATAAACTGGAAACCTTGTTGACACTGGCCATCACCACGGGCATGCGGCGCGGCGAATTATTGGCCCTGCGCTGGCAGGATATCAATTTCGATCAGGGGACGCTTCAGGTGAAGCGTGCGGTGAGCTATCATCAAGTGTACGGCTATGTGGAGTCGGAGCCAAAAACGGCACGCAGTCGGCGCGAAATTATGCTCCCAACCTTTGTGGTTGACATTCTGGTAGAGCACCAGAAACAGCAAGAGGAACAGCGGCACGCCGTTGGTGTCGACTGGACTGACAAAAATCTGGTGTTTACTAATGCGACAGGTGATTTCTATAGCCCAAGTACCCTGGTGAAAGCGTTCAGGCGGTTTCTGGTGAGTATTGGTTTGCCCCATATGCGCTTTCATGATCTCAGGCATAGCGCAGCTACCATCCTTCTCACAATGAAGGTTCGCCCCAAAGTTGTGCAGGAGATTTTAGGGCATAGCCAAATCACGACCACCATGGACATCTATTCGCATGCGATGCCCTCCATGCAAGGAGATGCAACGGAGCAATGGGAGAGCGAGTTCGGGAAGTCCCTCAAAAAACGTGGGAATCGGCGCGGCGGCCACTCGCGCCGATCCGTCCAAAGATAGCCTGTTGCCCGTTGCTGTACAGTTGCTGTACATGGGGTCATTTGGCGAAAAATGAAAGAAGAGGACACATGCCCTAAAACGAGGCAGAGAGCCAGTTTACACCAGCTCCCTGCTCAGCTTATTCTTAGTCGGGGTGAGAGGATTTGAACCTCCCAAGGTGCTATTTTGGACTCTGCTGTAAGGCTGGTTTATGGGCTTGGTGAGCGTGGGTTGGTGCTGTTTTTGTCCATTTTTGTCTAATGATGGTGATATGAGTAGAGTGGTTTTGCTCTCAGTTTTGCTCTCATCTTTTAGGTATCAATAGCTTGCCATTCTAATAGCTTTGCCATTCTGTTATGTGGCGAATACGGGATTAGCAAGAGCTTGTTTGTGGGCGTCCTTGGTTGTCCTCCTGGTGCTTCAGTTCTTGATTTTCCGTTTGTTGCTGTTTGTTACTGTAGGTAAAAGTTTGCTCCTGTTGCTGTACTGATAGCTGTACCGACTGTACTTGGTCCCTCCCTATTATGGCTATTATTATATATTTTACTGAGTGTTGGCCTTTTAAACAGAGGTAGGGTTAGAATGTTGTACAGTTTAAGACAAGTAGATGCAAACTCACTATTTTCAGTATCTTAATGCTGCTCAGTTTTATTATAGTTATATTTTTATATATATGCATTGCACTCTCGAACGATTGGGGAGAGAGTAACGGAAACAAAAGAAAGATGCCTGCCTTTTATATGTTTCCCTTCCATATTTTAATTCACCCTCATGAGCTTTTTCTATCTTAATTCTCTTCAATATGAAACATTTTCTTTTATTTATTAGTACAGTTTGTATAAATAGTTATAGTTAAAATGTTTCTGCCATCCTCCCGAACAATTGAGTAGAGATTGGCGAAGACAAAAGAAAGATACCCACTTTTTTTGTGTGCTCGCCTTGTCCACAAGAGAGACCAATCTTGCTATGACTCTTGAGCAAACAGCTCATGAAGAGAGAAAGGGAAAACTCAGTGTGGAAATTTGAGAAAGTAAGTGCCTCCCTGCTTGTAGGGCTGATACTGAGCCTGGTGCTGTTCACCTCTAGCGTTTTTGCGCAGAATAGGAACTCTCATCAGGTACGCACGATCCCGCCGCCGGTTCTGACGAGTCCGCCGCCAGCGCCAATGCCAGCAGCGCCGCTGATTCTGACGAATCCGCAGCCAGGGCCAGTACCAGTAAACCCAGGAGTACCAATAAATCCAGCGCCAGCACCAGCACCAGCGCCAGCACCAGCGCCAGCACCAGCGCCAGCACCAGCGCCAGCACCAGCGCCAGCGCCAGCGCCAGCACCAGCGCCAGCGCCAGCGCCAGCGCCAGCACCAGCACCAGGAGCCCGGGTGGCTACATAGAGGGCCCAGATGGTCTTGTGGTTGGGAGTGGGAGTGGCATAGAGCGCCGTGGTTTGGGCATAAATGGCATCGAGTTCGTGTTTTGTCTTGCCATCGGGCGTGGTGGTGGTGGTAAATACCTCTAAAGAGTCAATAGTAACTGTGAATTCGGGAAATTACAGGTTGTCTGCTTGATATGCAGAGCAAGCAATCAGTAATCTCCAAATCTGATACTCCCTTTTTCAAGGGAGTATCTTCTGAGGTCGTATAGAAACCTCATCAGGAGTGGCGCGCTGCGGCGCATGACGTTTCAAATCTGGCCATGAGCCTAAAAATGTCTATGCTGTTGTCTGCATAGACATTTTTTAATGAGGAAATCGCGTTGCTACACGGTTGCTACATTTGGGCTAAATAGTGCCATATAACAGAATGTCTCAAGCTAGCTCACAAGCTACTTGAGACGTTTTGTTAGGTATCATAAATGCCAAGGGACGGGTGTGGTTTTCTTCGTCCGCTGGCTTTCGTTGTGCCCGTCAGGTAGCTTCAATGGCTGGTTTATCGTCCGTTGTGCCCGTGGTTTCCGCTAGGTATTGTGACTTTCGCTGCCAAATTCACTGCCAGGTTTTTCATTGCAGGATTGCGCTGTCGTGTTGAATGGCTTGCCATTTTTCAATGGCGCTGTCGATAGACCGCCTTCGTTAAGTATGATTGAAACTCCTCCATGCCTCCTGGCAAAAGGGTTGTGATTACATCGGCCAGGCGTTCAAGGCTCTCGACTAGTAAGCGCTCTACATCGGCCTGGTCGTACTGCTCAGGTGTGATGGGTAGACACTTGATGTTTTCTAAGCAGGCGTTGATGAGCAGAAAATACTGAGGCCACAAACTGTCACGAGTGACGCGGTGTACTAGCTCCTGGTAGTTCGCAGAAGTCAGGTGGATGTACTCTTCGTTGATATGGTTTGCCATTAAAGTTTCCCTCCTTCTCGTCGATTGGATTACAGTACCTACTATACAAACCCTGTTATTGAATACTTACCATACATGCCCAGTTCTGTCAAGCCTGGGTGCCTGTTACAATGCATCCGATCCTAGGAATAAGAGGCAATGTATGATACGTCTTCGTGTAAAAGAGGTTGCTGCGCAAAAAGGGTTGAGTATGGCGAGGTTGGCGAGGCGGGCAGATATCGATTATAAAACGGTGCAGCGTATTTTTCGTGATCCTTATCGAGAAGTGACAACCACAACTCTTGATAAACTGGCGATCGCGTTGGACGTGCCTGTTACTGATTTGATAGAAAGTGTTGAGGATAAAAAAAGCACTTAGCCGAAAATTGGCTAAGTGCTTTTTACTGCCATTTCTAATGATGGCTTGCTTTTGATGCCGCTGCAATTTCTTGATATTCATGTAACAAGGGAGAGGTCGTCGTTTCAAGGTCTAGCCAGAAACGCTTAACTGCACTCGTTGAATTGTCTTCTTTTTCCTGAAAGCCCATATCTCTACAGAGTCTTACACCGTCGGGTGTTCTACTGGTAGCATACAGTTTTTTCACAATGATGCCGTTTCTAGCAAAAGTTTTTAGGATTTCGTATCCTCCTGATATCAGTTTCATGCCATACATCCTGCTTCTCGGCAATCCCTGCCTTACTCCTATTGTAAGGAAAACATCTTCTGCTTTTCCTGGAGCGAATGGAAGAATATTTTCGGGTACCATCACATTTTGATGCATGTTGACAAACATGGAAGTAGCATCTTTGGCTCCTCCCATGAGTACTGCTATGGCTTCTTTTTTCATTGGGACTATCGCTAACCAGCCTACTATTAACTCATCTTGTTCAATGACATAGTAAGCATCTGGGTTTTTCTTCCAGCAAGCTAGACGACTTTCATAGCTTGGGGTAGTGCTGGTCCCAAATAACACTATACCCAGGTCAGTTATCCCCTGGATATCTTTTTCTTCTGCCCTTCTAAAAATTGAAGAGTCAGAGGTGTATTGGAGAGTAAACATCTCTCTTGCGAGAGCCATTTTATCGATCTCTGTTTTCGGATAGTATCCCTCGGTAAATCCTTCAGGTACGACTCTTTTTATTTTGCCAGTCTTAGCGAGGTGAAAAAATGTGGCGCGAGGCATACCCAATTTTTTGATCGCTTCAGTAGCAGTATAAAAGTTTTTTGGCGCTTTCGTTATCTTCGCCATGTGCTTGCTGTCTCCTCCTTTTGTGTTGGTTCTCTCTTCATTATCGCATATTTTTGCATCTCTTACTAGTCTTTGGATTCTTTAGTCTAAAAACATTGACAAGACTCTTAACTTTGTGATATATTCTCTTTAGACTCTTTAAACTATAAAGTCTCTATAGATCAAAATGATTTGTGCTTTTAGGCATGTAAGGAGGTGGTTTTCAGCCTAGTTTGAGATGGTTGGCTTGGGATTTTGAAAAAGCTGGCCTGGATGTTGGAAGCGTCCAGGTCCAGCGAGTGAGAACGTATGGCAAGCCATTTGCGGCGGTTGCTCGGCTCTCATAGGCATTATGCCGGGACTGGATGTGGCTTGTCAAGCGAAACAAGGAGGTGTGCCTATGGTGACTACCCTTACTCAGGCTGGTATAGCCTCTTCATCATCGGTCCTGGCTCATTGCGGGGTATCGTATGCCCTCGGTCCGATTGATGAGTCTTCTCTTGTGCGGGTGGCGATGCGGTCAGAGCGTGGGTTTGATTTCGTGTTGGTGGTTCCTGGTCTTGCTGATTTGCCTGTTTCTTTATCTCATGCGTTGGCGTTCTGCGAGGGTGCGGCGGCTGGCTACGACTATGGGGATGGGTTTGCTGAAACGCCGGTGCAAGTGGCGAATGCCGTCTATCGTGACTTTGCTGTGGAGCTTCACCGGGGCGGTACATACTCATGGATTGTTGGATTTATTCTCGGCTGCTTGGCCGCATTAGCGGAAGAGGATCGCCAGCTTGCTCTGGTTGGGATGGCTCATCTGTGCTTCCTGGTAGCCCATGTCCCTGACCGCTCTCGTCCACTTTTCTCTCATTTGTTGCATGACGTGAGTCATCTGCATAATGCGGTATTGCGGGTGTACCGTGGTCGAGTACGGGCACTGAAAGAGCGGGGGATGGCGATTGAGGAGGCGTGGAGAGCTGCGCTGGTTGGTAGGGGTGTGTCGAATGGTAAGCCATATGCGCCTTGAGTTGGGGGTGGAAGCGCACATATGGTGGTGCAGCGCAAGAGCCGTCAGGCTCATCAAGCATCCTGGGAGCTCGAGGCACGCTTGCCCGACGACCAGGGTGCTCTGCCAGGCCAGCCGGGACAAGTGATGCCGCTCTGGGACCATTGACCAAGGGGCTAGACTCGCAGAGCGAGAGTGACCGGCCTCTGACAACGCTCATCAATGCAGAACCCGGTCACTCTCGGCGCGAAGCGCTCTGCCCCGCCGGTCAATGGCGGCATCACCCGGCTTGCCTGACACGCGACCAAGGTAGATCGCTTGGGCGGGGTGTGGTGGTTATGCTGGTGGGTAGCGGTGCCCGCAACGCAGGGGCGGCGGCGCGGGGTCCCCCCATCGCCGCCGCATCGCCGCTGGTAGGTGCAGAGTGGGTTCGCTCTGCCGTAGGCGCGAACTAAGTAGACCGCGCCTAAATAAAGACAAGAGAGGTGAAGCCCTCGCTATCCTGATCCCTGGCCGGGTTGGGGTAGCACTGAAAAAAGAAAGAGAGGTGGTGCGTATGAGTAACGCAAAGATCGTCAATCATGGTGTGGATACGCTGGTGGTGAATGCCTACTGTGTAGATATGGCCGGCAATCCTCGAAAAGGAGAGTTGCATGACTCGCTTGCCAGGCAACTGGAGGAGTGGAAAAAAGGGGCGCAAGAGGTCGGTGAGCCAGTGGTGACGACGTGGCTGTTTCAGGGGGTGCATCTTCTGATGCGTCCCAATGGTGCAGGCCGTGGCCATTGGCAGTGGTTATTGACTTCTCATCTGTTGAATATCAACATTTCGCGGGGCAAGTGGAACGGTGGAATTGCACAGATACGGTTTTCCTCTGAGTACAGCAAGCTTAGAAGAGGCAATCAAGCAGGTCCATCAATTCCTCAAAGCGCAATTTGGCTGTGATCTGTTTTTGCAAGCATCAGAAGTGCATCTGTGCGCTGATGTTGCTGGATGGAGTGAAATCAGGTCGTTGGATCATCGACGGGATTTTGTGTCACGTGCTCGTCAGAGGCCAGTGCATGAGGCTGCCGATTGGAATTTTCAGCCGGGAGAAGAGATAGAGGTGAAAGACTTTACCTATGGGTTGGTTCGGACAAGTCTGAGCTTTTCACCGAAAGGAACGGTCTCCTGTCTCATTTATGAGAAGTCGCGTGAGATGAAACGGTCGGGAAAGGAGTGGTTTGAAGACAAATGGCTTGCCAATGGATGGGAAGAGGGCCAAACAGTATGGCGTGTGGAGTTTCGTTTTGAGCGGGAAGCGTTGCACGAACTGAGCCAGGGGGATGCATTCCATGGGATTGAGAATGTCTATGATCTGCCTGGGATGCTGCCTGCGTTGTGGGCGTATGCGGCGGGACACGTCGAGGGTGGTGCTGATGGATGGCCTGATGGCTGGTTGCGTTATGTGGTGCCAGGAGAGGATAGCAAGCGATCACGCTGGCCAGTGCATCCAACCTGGAAGTTGATACAGAGAGCATTTCAAGAGGAATGTGAGACGCCTGGGCAGTTTGGCGAGATTGTACGCAAGCGGCATTATGCTCATAACATACGCAAGGGCTTAGAGGGGATTATAGGCTATGCAACCTCATTAGCCTGTTGGGTTGGTGGTGAGATTGCTGACCCTAACGCTGATCTTTCGGTGTTTCTCCATTGGCTTGCCATTCATGGGCAAGAGTACCTGACTGAGAGAGATTTGAGTTTTGGGGCAGAGGTCCAGCGCAAGCGGATACGCCAGGGTGTTCTGAACGAGGAATAGGAAAAGGAGGTGTGCCTATGAGTAGACAAACGAACAAGGGTGAATGGGCGTTGGTTAGGCGTGCTGATCTCCCGAAGCCATCCCCAAAGGAGTTAGAGGCGCTGCGGCGTCATTGGGTGGGTGCCCTGGTACGGTTTTACATTGGTTCTGACCAGTGGCGTCGGGGAAAGGTCTACGAGATCACGAAAGCAGGAGAGGTCAAAATAGCGGTGCTGCATGATGGGGCCTGGGTACATGGTCGCACGATACGGTTTGAGTACATTTCTCGCGTTCTACGGTTAGCGTAGGCCGTAGGTAAACAAACTATCCAGAGGAGAAAGGAGGGGTTATTAGCCCTGATATTGGAATGGTTGGCTAGCCATTAGTGAAAAGGAGGTGTGCCTATGAGTAGAAAGAAGCGTGTTTCGACAGTTCAGCCTTTGTTGCTGAGTATTGCTGATGTGGCTGTGCAGTTGGGGGTATGCCGTCAAACGGTTTATAACCTCATTTATCATAAGGGATTGCCCTCAATGATGCTCCGTGGTGTGCGGCGCGTTCACCCTGAGTCTTTGAATGAGTGGCTTAAGCAGCTTGAAAACTGCGTCAATTTCTGAG
>WNFI01694465.1_pt1 | contig 12904 bp, 16 predicted proteins | sample 5400471 | NCBI WGS metagenome assembly WNFI01 (sample SAMN13153348, study PRJNA577476) | soil metagenome | isolation source: 100 cm saprolite on Douglas fir-dominated hillslope | place: USA:California | collected 2013-09-17
TGGCCGACCTCGACAAAGGGTTTGGCGTCGGGCGACGCCGAACGGTAAAAGGTACCGACCATGGGGGCCTTCACGACATGGCCTTCCTGGCCTGCCTCGGGTTCGGCTGCCGGTGGCGCTGCCGGGGTGGCGGGTGCCGGGCGAGCCTCGGCGGGTGCGGGAGCCGTACCAAGGCCGAGCGTCGTTGCAGACGCCGGGGCGATGCTCACCGCCCCACCCTTGACGATCTTCACCTTTTCCTCGCCCTCGGTGATCTCCAGCTCCGCGATGCCGGACTCCTGCACGAGGTCGATCAGCTTTTTCAGCTTGCGGAGATCCATAGCTTCCTCCCCTCCGGGCGGTGACTCAGCGCCCCGAACGTGCGGCGGCCTTCAGTGCGCAGTCGAGAGCAAAGTCATACCCGCGGCTGCCCAGGCCGCAGATACTTGTGTTTTACAGATTTTCGGCATTTTTCGCGGGAGAACGGTGCATTTTAACGCAACAAACCTCTGAGAACCTCCTCCAACTCCCCTCGGGAGAGCGCGCCGAGCCGGCGGTGAGCAACCGCCCCCTGCTGATCGAGCACGACAGTATAGGGCAGTCCGCCAAGGCCGTTTCCCAAGCGGCGCATCAGCTCGATCGCGCGAGCCTCAGCTATGAGCACCGGATAAGTGATGCCGTAGGTCTTGGCAAATTCCTCGACTTTTGATGCCTGATCGATACCGATGCCGACAATTTCGGCACCTTTCGCGGCAAAAACCCCCCGCACGGCAACCAGCATCGGGATCTCTTCTCGGCACGGAGCGCACCATGTCGCCCAGAAGTTGCACACCAAGACACGGCCCTGCCACTCCCGTAGGGTGCGCTTGGCGCCGGAAAGGTCTCGGAATGGGGCCGCGAGCAGATCCGCCGCCCCGCTTTGCGCTTGCAGCGCGAGCGCGCCGGCCAGCCCTCCGGCGACGGCGGCCCCGGCACCGATCGCGCCGAGGATCAGGACTTCACGTCTGGCTGGCGCCATCGCGCAGGAGCGCCCCGACCTCCGCGATTCCGGCGCGGTCCATCACGCGGCCGGCCTGCGAGGTCTTCAGCGCAAGCCGCTCGTCGCGCGGATCGAATACCGAGAGCTTGAGCGGTGCACCCCGCCACAACAGCGACAGCACGCTGACCGCGTGCGCTCGGTCCCCCGAGAAGCGCCGGCGTTCATGCGTGGTGTACGCGATGTTACCGTCCAGCAGAAACAGCTCCACGTCCTTGGCGCTTTCGGGGAACAACTGCAATTCGATCTCAGCGTAGCGTCCTGCAATTCCCTTCAGGACCGGACCGGTCAGGTATGGATTGAAGCGTTGCAGCGCGCGCATCGCGTCGAGCGCCATGCGGCGTAGTTCCGCGATGCGTAGCGGGTGCTCCTTGGCCTGGTAGAGAGCGCGGTACGACCGCAACTCCGCTTCGATCTCGTCGTTCCCTGGCAGCGCCTGTGCCTCGGAGGCTCCCAACCGCCGCGCCGCCTTGCGCTTGGCGAGAGCGAAGTCCTCAATACCGTCCTCGGCCATGATGCGCGCTGCCGTCGCAGCGATGCGCGCGCGCATTCCGGTCTGCCGATTGCTCTTGCGGCTCATGGCTGCGACTCAATCATAGCGTAGGGGTCGCAGGCATCCATCGAATAGAATCTGCGCCCTCATCCATGGCGGCGCATCTTCACATCCTCGGTATTTGCGGCACGTTTATGGGCGGCATTGCCGCCATCGCCAAGACCGCGGGATACCGCGTTACCGGCTGCGATGCCAACGTCTATCCCCCGATGAGCGAGCAGCTCGCGGCGCTCGGCATCGGGCTTACCGAGGGCTTCGACGAGGAGCAGCTGGCGTTGCGCCCCGATGTCTGGGTCGTCGGCAACGTCGTCACGCGCGGCAATCCCTTGATGGAAGCAATTCTTGACCGCGGGGAGCGGTATGTTTCGGGGCCCCAGTGGCTGGCCGAGCATGTACTCGGCGGCCGGCACGTCTTGGCAGTGGCGGGCACTCATGGAAAGACCACCGTCGCCGCTATGCTGGCATGGATCCTAGAGCAGGCTGGCCGCTTCCCCGGATTCCTCATCGGTGGCGTGCCGCTGGATTTCCCGGCTTCGGCCCGGCTTACCGGCTCGCCGTTCTTCGTCATAGAGGCTGACGAGTACGACACCGCCTTCTTCGACAAGCGCTCGAAGTTCGTTCACTACTGCCCCGGCACTGCAATATTGAACAACTTGGAGTTTGATCATGCCGACATCTTCGCCGATCTTGCAGCGATCGAGCGCCAATTCCATCACTTCGTCAGGATCGTACCGCGCACCGGGTTGATCATCACGAACGGGGCTGACGCGGCACTGCGGCGAGTGCTAAAGCAGGGGTGTTGGACCCCAGTGGAAAGCTTCGGCGTGCCGGGCGGCTGGGAAGCCGGCGAACCGGATGCGGAAGGGGGTTTTGAGGTTGCGTGGCAGGGCAGAGTACTCGGGCGGCTGACATGGCAGCAGATGGGGGCACACAACCGCATGAATGCGCTGGCCGCAGTTGCTTCGGCTCGCCATGTCGGCGTCGAGCCAGCCCAGGCGCTAGAAGCGCTCGGCAGCTTTTCAGGGGTGCGCCGACGCATGCAGGTGAGGGGGAGCGCCCGCGGAGTGACGATTTACGATGATTTCGCCCACCATCCGACCGCCATCCGCGCCACCATCGAGGGGCTGCGGCAGCGCGCGAAGCAGGGGCGCATCCTGGCGGTCCTCGAGCCGCGCTCGAGCACGATGAAGCGGGGAATCATGAAGGATGCGCTTCCCCTGAGTGTCGAGCCTGCTGATCGCATTTATGTTTATACCGAAGGGCTGTCCTGGGATGCACCCGCGGTGTTTGCGAGCCTCGGCACCCGCGCGCGTTGCGTCGGCGATCTCGGCGCGCTGGTTGCCGCGGTAGCCGCCGAAGCACGCGCCGGAGACTACGTGCTAGTCATGTCGAACGGCGGCTTTGGTGGCATTCACGAGAAGCTGCTCGCCAAGCTTGGGGAGGGAGCCGCGGCGTGATCGTCTATCTTCACGGGTTTAACTCCTCCCCGCAGTCGCACAAGGCACAAGTGCTGGGGCGCTATATGCAGGGGCTCGGCTTGGGCGCCCACTATCTGTGTCCGGGGCTGCTGCCCCTGGCCAGCCGGGCAATCGCCGAGGCGGAGCGGATCGTGAAGCTCCATCGCGGCGCACCGATATGCTTCGTGGGGTCTTCGCTGGGTGGCTACTACGCCACCTACCTCGCGGAGCGACATGATACGAAAGCTGTGCTCATCAATCCCGCCATCGATCCGCACGTCGCACTTCGCGCCTACCTCGGTCCGCAGAAGAACCTCCACACTGGTGAGCCTTACGAGCTGACCAAAGCTCATCTGCGTGAATGGAAGAACTTCTATTCCGAGCGCATCACACCGCAGCGCTACCTGTTGCTGGTCGAGACCGGCGACGAGGTGCTCGACTACCGCAAGGCCGTCGCCCGCTATGCGGGCGCGGAACAAGTCGTGACGGAGGGAGGCGATCACAGCCTGCAGAGCTTTCCGGAGCATTTGCCACGCATCGTGCGCTTTGCGGGGCTGCCGCACTGACGATGCAAGTCCTTTACGAGGAGGAGGGCGATCTGAAGGTCGGCGCGGTCCTCGCCCGGGCGCCTGCGTCGTTCCAGGTGGAAAGTCCGCATGGCCGGCGCTCCAAGGTCAAGGCAGCCAACGTCCTTCTCGCCTTCGAGCGGCCGCTTGGCGCGGAGCTGCTGGTAGAGGCGGAAAAATTCGCCGCCGACCTGGACGTCGAGTTTCTCTGGCAGTGCAGCGGCAGCCGGGAGTTCGGCTTCCAGGAACTGGCGCACGAATATGTCGGACGCGACCCGACGCCGGTGCAGGCCGCAGGCGTGCTTATGAAGCTCCAGTCGGCGCCGATGTACTTCCACCGGCGCGGCAAAGGCCGCTTCCAGGCAGCGCCGGAAGAGATCCTTAAGCTGGCCCTCGCCGGCCTCGAGAAGAAAAAACGGGTGCAGGAAACAATCGCCGCATGGACGCAGTCGCTCGCGCGCTACGCGTGTCCGCCGGAGATCGCTGTGCTGCGGGAGGAATTGCTGTACGCGCCAGACCGGGCGAAAGCGGAGACCAAAGCCGTCGAGCTTGCATGCAAGGATACCGGCCTTACCCCGGCGCAACTGCTCGAGCGCTGCGGCCTGCTGCGCGACCCGCACGAATACCACCTGCAGCGCTTCCTGCATGAATTCTTTCCGCAAGGCACGCGGTTCCCGGCGCACGACGTGCCGCCGGCGCCAGACAGCCTGCCGCCGGCTCCGGCCGCCGCGTTCAGCCTTGACGACATCGGTACCACGGAGATCGACGATGCATTTTCAGTCCAGCGCACCGCCGCAGGCGTGGTGCGCATCGGCGTTCATATCGCAGCGCCGGCGCTTGGCTTCGCACCGGGTTCGGCGCTGGACAGCATCGCCCGCGAGCGCCTTTCGACGGCCTACATGCCGGGGCGTAAGTACACCATGCTCCCGGAGGACGTCATCGAGCGCTTTTCGCTCGACCACAGCGGCGAACGGCCGGCGGTGTCGCTTTACTTCGACGTGTCCGAAAGCGACTGGACGGTAAAGGGACGGCACACCCGCCTGGAGCGTGTGCCGATCGCAGCCAACCTGCGGCACGCCCAGTACGATGTGCTGAACGAGGCCTTCGCGTCGGAAGCGAGCACCGGCCTCGCCTTCGAGGACGAGCTGCGCACCCTGTGGCGCCTGGCCGGGGCGCTCGAAGCGCGTCGCGGGCGACCCAGCGCGGGCAGCGCAATACTGGAATATGCATTCCATGTCGAGGGCGACCGGGTGCGCATAGTGCCGCGAAAGCGGGGTGCGCCGCTCGACAAACTGGTCTCCGAAATGATGATCCTCGCCAACAGCAGCTGGGGCGAACTGCTAGCCGAGCGAGACGTTGCGGCGATCTACCGCGTGCAGTCGACCGGCAAGGTTCGCCTCAGCGTCCATCCGGAGGCGCACGAGGGTCTCGGCGTGGCGTGTTACGCGTGGATGACGTCGCCGCTGAGGCGCTACGTCGATCTCATGAATCAGTGGCAGCTGGTCGCCGCCCTGGAGGGCCGCCGGCCCCCGTTTGCGCGCAACTCCGACGCGCTGCTCGCCGCATTGCGCGCCTTCGAGGTCACGGCGGCGCGCTATGACGAACACCAGCGCGCAATGGAAACGTACTGGGGCCTGCGCTGGCTGCTGCAAGAGGGGATCCAGTCGATCGAAGCGGTGGTATTGCGCGACAACTTGGTGCGCTTCCAAGGTGTGCCGCTCGTTACGCGCGTGCCTTCACTTCCCGAAGCCGCTCCTGGAGCCCGCATCCGGCTGGAACTGAAAGCGGTCGATCTACTCGAACGCTCGGTGTCGGCGGTCTACCGTGAAACGCTCCACGGAAGCGCAGCGGTGGTCGAGGATGACACGGCAGATCATAGCTAAAAAGCCTAGAATATGAAAGGCTTGTCGAACCGAGGTGAGATCGCACTTGACCATCAGCAGCGATGACCGGGTGCTCGGCGCAGCGCTGGGATTCTCGATCCTGCTTCATGCGGCGATGCTTTCGGTGCATTTCAAGTTCCCCGCCCCCCTGCACTGGAAAGCGGCCGGCCAGCCGCTCGAAGTGGTCCTGGTGAATGCGAAGACACGGGAAAAGCCCTCCAAGGCCGACATCCTCGCTCAGGCGAACCTCGACCGCGGCGGCAACGTCGATGAGCGGCGCCGCGCAAAGACCCCGCTGCCGGTGATCGAGCCGCGACGCCCCGGCAAGGACCTTGCTGATGCGCAGCGACGGGTGCAGCAGCTGGAGGTGCAGCAGCAAAGGCTGCTTGCACAGGCGCAGGTGTCGCCCAGCCGCGTGCCCGTCGAAAACCCCCGTGCCGAGCACGCTGACCAGCCGACCCCGCACCCGGGGCGCGACCTTGCCGACTTGTCGCTGGCTGCGATGTGGCTCCAGGCGCAGATCGACAAGCAGATCGAGGAATACCAGAAGCGCCCGCGCAAGAAATTCATCGGCGCGCGCGCCACCGAATATCGGTTCGCGCAGTACGAGAATGAATGGCGCGAGAAGGTCGAGCGCGTCGGCACGCTGAACTATCCTGCCGAGGCGCGAGGCAGGATGTACGGCAACCTGCGTCTTACTGTCACCATCCGGCCCGACGGCAACGTCGAGGCGATCGAACTCGACCGCTCCTCCGGTCTGAAGGTGCTCGACGCCGCTGCGCGCAAGATTGTGCGCATGGCGACGCCTTTCGCCGCCTTCCCGCCCGATATCCGCAACGACACGGATCTTCTCGTCATCACGCGAACCTGGTTCTTCGGCCAAGGCGACAAGATCTGGACCGAATGACCGACCGTTACGCGGTCATCTAGGAGGCACTCGGGCTTGCTGCGCGCCCTCGTGACGGCGTGGAAGGTCTTCTGCTACAGCCTAGGGACGCTCGTCACCGGCGCCCTGCTGGTCCAATTGTGGTTCGTTGGCCACATCCTGTATTGGAACTGGTACGAGCCGGCCTCCACGGCTTTCATGGAGCGTCGCCTCGAGGCGCTGCGGGTGAGCGATCCCGCGGCGCAGGCGCATCAGCGATGGGTGCCTTACGAGCGGATCTCGGTTCATCTCAAGCGCGCGGTGGTCGTCGCCGAGGATGCGCGGTTTCTGGATCACGAGGGCTTCGACTGGCAGGCGATTCAGCTGGCGATGGCGAAGAACGAGGAGCGTGGGAGGCTGGTCGCGGGAGCTTCGACCATCAGCCAGCAGCTTGCGAGGAACCTGTTCCTGTCGGGGGAGCGTTCCTGGATCCGCAAGGGCCAGGAGGCGGTCATCACGTGGATGCTGGAGCATACGTTGTCCAAGCGACGCATCCTCGAGTTGTATCTGAATGTCGCGGAATGGGGCGATGGCGGCGTGTTCGGCGCCGAGGCGGCGGCGCGCCACCACTTCGGCGTTCCGGCGTCGGCGCTCTCCCAAGACCAGGCAGCGTGGCTCGCGGCGATTCTGCCCAGCCCGCGGCGCTACCAGCGCGGTCGCAGCACGCCTTACCTCGCCGAAAGAATCGTCACGATCTACGCGCGAATGGGAGACGCGCAGATCCCCTGATACGCTTCGGGCGTGCAAGAAGCGCCCACGCGCCTGGAAGTCGAAGAGCTGCAGGAGAACCTGCGCGTAGTGCAGGAGCTCCTGGCGCACGAGAAACCGCTTGCGCGGCAGTACCTGGTGGGACTGCGCGGCAGGCTCGACGCGCTGCACGCGGCAGACATCGCCTACGTTCTTGAAGCGTTGCCGCTCGAGGAGCGGCAAGCGGTGTGGGACCTGGTCAAGGCCGACCGCGACGGCGAGATCCTGCTCGAAGTGTCGGATGCGGTGCGCGAGACGCTCATCGCGAGCATGGACTCGGAAGAGCTGGTCGCCGCCGCCGAAACCCTCGAGGCCGATGAGCTTGCTGACATCGCCGCGGATCTCCCCGCGAGCGTCATCGAGGAGGTGGTGCAGTCGCTCCCCGCAGAGGAGCGCGAGCGGCTGCGTGCGGCGCTGTCTTATCCGGAGGGCTCGGTTGGCGCGCTGATGGACTTCGACCACGTGGCAGTGCGCGACGATGTCACCCTGGAAGCGGTGACCCGCTACCTGCGCCGCATGGACGAGCTTCCGGACCATTCGGACCAGCTGTTCGTCGTTGATCGCGAGCAGGCACTCAAATTAATGCGGTGGTGGACTACATCCGCCAGAAGAGTGCCGAGTCGCAGCTGGCCGAGGTCGGCCTGCGTCAAGAGGAGGACGTGTTCGCGCCGGTGCTCGACAGCTTCAAGAACCGCTGGGCCTGGCTCGCCATCAACCTCGTCACCGCATTCATCGCCTCGCGCGTGATCGGAGCATTCGAGGAGTCGATCGCGCGACTCGTGGCCCTCGCGGCGCTGATGCCGATCGTCGCCGGCATCGGCGGCAATTCCGGCAACCAGACGATCACCATGATCGTGCGCGCGCTCGCGCTGGGCCAGATTCAGGGCACTTACTGGGCGAAGCTGCTCGCCAAGGAGATCGGCGTCGCGCTCCTGAATGGCGTGGTGTGGGGAACACTGCTCGGGGCGATTGCGTACGCGTTCTACGGTAATGTGGCGCTCGCCGGCGTGATGGCGCTCGCCATGATTCTCAACCTGGTGCTCGCGGCGACGATGGGAGTGGCGATCCCTTGGGTGCGCGCGCGCTTCGGCAAGGATCCCGCGGTCGGCTCGTCGGTGCTGATTACCGCCTGCACCGACTCCGGCGGATTTTTTATTTTTCTTGGGCTCGCGACGCTGGTCCTGGTTTAAGGGCGTCTGCGATACGCCGTGCGTTGGCAAGCTGCCTCTTCAGCGCGGAGTCGAAGAGGGCGACGCGCTGCTGGAACACCGCGCCCATATAGCTGGACGCGTCGGCCGGCGGCAGCTTCAGCCAGGCGTCGGCTTCGCCGGCTTCCGTGACGATGTCCATGCCCTGCTTGCGGGCGAGATGCATCATGGCGGCGTTCTCGGTAAGGCAGTGCATGAAAAGCGCGTGCACGCCCCAGTTGCGGGCATGCATGTGCGCCCGGCCGAGCAGCGCGCCGCCGATGCCGCGGCGCCGATGGCCGGGGAGCACCGACGGGGAGCACCGACACGCCGAGCTCGGCGTGTCCTTCGCCACGCCCCAGATGCGCTGCGCCGATGAGGTGTAATTCATCGTCGAGTACGCCGAACACCGCATGGTTCTCGAAATCGATGCGCTTCACATAGATTCGCACTGCAAAATCGTTCACGCCGATACCGAAGCGCAGTCGTCGATCCTCGCCGCCGAGCGCGAGGAAATGACGCTCGAGCGGGAGCTGCTCCAGCCTTGAAAGCTGCCTAATGTGTATGTTCATGGTCTGCCTTGTTCGACACGGCAGACTACGCAAAGTTGTGGCGGTTTTTATGACAGGCGTTCGAAACAGTCACGCGCCGCGACAAGCGTCGTGTCGATCTCCAGCGTGTCGTGCGCGGCCGACACAAAGCCTGTTTCGTAAGCAGAAGGCGCGAAGTAGATGCCGTTGTCGAGCATGGCATGGAAGAAACGATTGAAACGCTCGCGGTCGCACTGCATCACCTCGGCGAAGCTGCGCGGCGGCGCATCGCGAAAATAGATGCCGAACATGCTGCCGATGGATTGCGATGAAAAGATGACGCCTGCCTTGCGCGCTGCGGCGGCAAGACCCGTGACGAGCTGCTGAGTGATCGATTCGATCCTTTGCTGAAAACCGGGCTGGTCCACGAGCTTCAGCGTAGCGAGGCCGGCTGCGACCGCCACCGGGTTGCCCGAAAGCGTCCCGGCCTGGTACACCGGCCCGAGCGGCGCGATCTTCTGCATGATGTCGCGCCGCCCGCCGACGGCGCCCACCGGCAAGCCGCCACCGATCACCTTGCCGAGCGTGGTGAGGTCGGGCCGGATGCCGTAGCGCGCCTGCGCTCCGCCGAGCGCGACGCGAAAACCGGTCATCACCTCGTCGAAGATCAATACTGCGCCGCTGCGCGTGCATTGCTCGCGCAGCGCCTCGAGAAATCCCGGCGCTGGCAGAACGAGGTTCATATTGCCAGCCACGGGTTCGACGATGACCCCCGCGATCTGTTCACCTTTCTCTCGAAACAGATCTTTTAGGCCGGAGCTATCGTTGTAGTCCATCACTATCGTCTGAGCGGCCGTTTCCGCCGGCACGCCGGCCGAGCTCGGATGGCCGTAGGTGAGGGCGCCGGACCCGGCCTTGACCAGCAGCGCGTCTGCGTGGCCGTGATAGCAGCCCTCGAACTTGACGATCAGGCTGCGCCCGGTGAAGCCGCGCGCAAGGCGGATCGCCGTCATCGTCGCCTCGGTGCCCGAAGAAACGAGACGGACCTGATCGAGCGAGGGCACGAGCCGGCACAGCGTCTCGGCCAGCTCGACCTCGGCTTGAGTCGGCGCGCCGAAGGAAAGCGCGCGCGAAGCAGCCTCCTGGACCGCTTCGACCACGGCGGGATGCGAATGGCCGACCACCATCGGACCCCAGGAGCCGACATAGTCGACGTAGCGGCGGCGATCCACGTCCCACAGATAGGCGCCCGACGCGCGCTCGAAGAACAGCGGCACGCCGCCGACCGCGCGAAAGGCGCGCACCGGAGAGTTGACGCCGCCCGGGATGAGGCGCTGCGCACGCTCGAACAGCGATTCGCTTTTCATGTGAACAGCTTCCCGTATTGGCGGGCGCGCAGACTGATATCGGGCGCCTCGAAGAGATCGGAAATGACCGCAAGGATATCGGCGCCGGCGCTGATGAGCTGCGGAGCGTTCTCCAGCGTAATTCCGCCGATCGCAGCCAGCGGCACGCCGAAATTCCTCGCCTCAGTGAAAAGGGAATGCGGTGCGCGCGCCGCTCCCGGCTTGGTGGGCGACGCGAACACGCTGCCAAAGGCCACATAATCCACGCCCGTCGCGACGGCGGCTCGGGCAAGCTCCAAGCGGTCGTAGCACGACGCCCCGAGAATCCTGCCCGCCAGCCTGGCGCGCGCGGCGCGCAAATCACCATCTTCGCGCCCCAGATGGGCCCCGTCGGCACTCACCTCCAGCGCGAGCTCGATATCGTCGTTCACGATGACCGGCACGCTGTGGCGTCTGGCAAGGCGCACGACCTCCTTTGCCTCCAGAACGTCGCGCTTCTTCCTGCGGTACTGCAGAAGCGCGGTGCCGCCCTCGAGCGCGTCTTGCAACATCGCGAACAGCGCGGTGCTCTCCGCCGCTTCGGGGGTAATGGCGTACAGGCCTCGCAGCTTCACGTCCCGCCTTCGCCCTCGCGCGCCCAGAAAAAGCGGTCGGGAAGGAGCTGGCCCATGCCGGGACGGAAGCCTCCGGCGAGCGCCTGCCAGGTGTATACCTGCGCGTCGCGCACCGCTTCCGCGACTTCGAGTCCGTTGGCGAGCGCCGCAGCGATCGCCGAAGCCAGCGTGCAGCCCGAGCCGTGATAGCTGCCCGGAAGACGCTGCCAGCGATCTTCGCGTACCACGGCGCCGCCGGCATACAGGGTATTGACGACTTCCGCTCTCGCTTCGTGCGTACCGGTCACCAGCACGTACTCGCAACCGAGCTGCAGCAGCCGCCTCGCGCATTCGGCGAGCTCGATCTCGTCTTCGTCGTCGCCGCTCGCGGCGAGCCGACGTGCCTCGAGACTGTTCGGCGTCACCACCGTGCACTGCGGCACGATGAGCTCGCGCAGGGCGCCGATCATCTCGTCGCTGGCGAGCGCATCGCCGCGCCCCGAGGCGAGCACCGGATCCAGAATCACCGGCACCTCGGGATAATCGGAGATGACGTCGGCGATCGTGTGGATGTTCTCCAGCGACCCGAGCACGCCGAGCTTGAAGGCGGCGACGCGCATGTCCTCGAGCAGGTGCCTCGCCTGTCCTGCGACCCAGTCGGCTTCCACGGCGAGAATGCCTTCCACGCCGCGCGTGTCCTGCATGGTGAGTGCGGTCACGACCGAAAGCGGATGGCATCCCATGCTCGCAAGCGTCAGCAGATCCGCCTGCAGCCCCGCGCCCCCCGTAGGATCGGACGCCGCGAAAGTAAGCACGATCGGAGGCGAATGGGACATGATTTAATATCCGACTCATTTTACCGCCTCGCTTTCAATGACCGAAAACCAAGTCCAATTCAAGACCTGGATGTGCCTCATCTGCGGCTTCGTGTATGACGAGGCGGCGGGGCTGCCCGAGGAGGGCATCGCACCGGGCACGCGCTGGGAAGATGTGCCGATGAACTGGACCTGTCCGGAATGCGGTGCGAGGAAGGACGATTTCGAGATGGTCGAGATCTGAAAAACTTTCCGTCGAGAGGGGGCTCTAACCCCGATGCGGTAAAATAGGGCCACGAGCATGTCCTCGATCAATCTGACGCATCACTTCCTGATCGCCATGCCGAACATGGCGGACCCGTACTTCTCGAGGACGCTGACTTACATCTGCGAGCACAACGACCAGGGCGCGCTCGGTCTGGTGGTCAACCGCCCGATCGACATGACGCTGCAGGCGCTGTTCGAGCGCCTTTCGCTCAATTTACGCGACGCTTATCTTGCCGATGCGCCGATCTATTTCGGCGGCCCGGTGCAGACCGATCGCGGCTTTGTGCTGCACGAGCCGGCGGGCAACTGGCAGTCGACATTGCGCGTGCGCGACGTGATCGGCCTCACCACATCCAAGGACATCCTCGAGGCGGTAGGCCGCGGCGAGGGTCCCAAGCGCATGCTGGTGACGCTCGGCTACGCCGGCTGGTCGCCCGGCCAGCTCGAGCACGAACTGTCGCAGAACGCCTGGCTCACCGTGGAAGCGCGTGACGCGATCATCTTCGACACGCCGGCCGAAGAGCGCCTGCCGGCGGCGATGGAGCTCCTCGGCCTCGACTACGCGAGGCTGCAGGACGAGGCGGGACATGCCTGAGCGGGCCGCCCGCACGGTCCTTGCCTTCGATTTCGGTCTCAAGCGCATTGGCGTCGCAGTCGGCGAGCCCGAGCTCGCCACCGCGCATCCGCTGCCGGCCGTCGCAGGTTTTGCCCAGATAGAAAAGCTCGTTTCGGAATGGCGCCCGGCGCGACTGGTCGTCGGTCTTCCGGTGCGCGAGCACGGCGAACATCCGCTGGCGCGGCGCGTCGAGCGCTTCGCGCGACAGCTGGAAGGGCGGTTCAGGCTTCCGGTCGCACGGGTGGATGAGCGCTTCACTTCGGTCGAGGCGGAGAGCCGCCTGCGCGGAATCAAGCGCAAGGCGATTGATTCAGTGGCCGCGCAACTCATCCTCGAGCAATACTTTCATGAAGCTGCCTGAAGCCGAACAGCTGTGCGCGCAGCTGGTCGGCGAGCTCAAGGCG
>WNFI01100039.1_pt1 | contig 12900 bp, 10 predicted proteins | sample 5400471 | NCBI WGS metagenome assembly WNFI01 (sample SAMN13153348, study PRJNA577476) | soil metagenome | isolation source: 100 cm saprolite on Douglas fir-dominated hillslope | place: USA:California | collected 2013-09-17
CACAGCAATCCGATGGGCTGATCTCAGTTGAAGCTCATTTAGAGCACATCGCAGCAGATACGCTTTTACGATACTTTCAGAGGGGGTTTCTAGATCAAGCTGCCGCCATGTCTACTTCAGATGTTCTACAGGCTGAACAGTTATTAGATCAAAAGTTAGCTTATCCAATTGCTGCTACTGTCGGTGCCTACGCTCTTTTACGTTTTGGTGATCTCAGCCGCCTGCATAATTGGACCGAGAACTTGAACAATTGGTTTAGGGAGCTGCCTGACGGCGCCGCAATTCGGGGAGAGCACCTGGCTCGAATCGGCAAGCATGAACAGGCCCTACCAGTTTTCCTTGAACTGTCTTCACGAGGACTTCCTATCTTTAGCGATGGATTGTCGTACGCTATCAATAGACTCAGGCTGTATACCACCGTAGATGACCCTGGCTTCGAACCAGGCATTCGTTCCCAGGCACAGACGATACTGAAGCAACTGCAGAAGTTTACCACGCATGTGGATTACCGGCAACCTCTTTTGACTTTCTCAGGTGTTGACCCAAGCAATCCCGACGATGAGCCGCTCGGTGAGGACATCGAGGAGTACGAAGGGCTGGATCTAGCTCAGTATATGTAACTAGTGTTTGAAAATATAGCGAAATATAGCGTTTTATGGCGTTATATTGCAGATTTTCACTCCCCAAAAGACCCAGACCAAATATCAATCATCATTGTCGTCATATCTTCCCATGCGTCGCCGTACAAAGGCTTGAAGATCGGCTCTTGAGATTCGGTAGCGTCCAAATAGATGAGTCTTGGTCATAAATAGGAACTCCAAGCTGGAGCAAGCCTCCAGCTTGGAGTTGCCCGTATCATTGTTCTAGCCACACACTCCAATGATAGGAGGCTTTCCTACTCAAGAAGCTCGACGGAACAAGGTATCTTGCTGGTCACGCTGTGCTATTTCAGTTCAATCAGGTACACCTTCCCATTACCCCCTACCCTGCCATCGGCCCAGGCTAATTTTTCTGCCTTTTCCACACAACGGCTGGCGTGAAGCCCACCAGCGTTCTGGTTCTGTGCAATCACTTTGGTGACCGACCCGGTCTGTAGCGTGCTGAGATCCACCAGCAACACCTGATCGCTGAGTCCATTGGGCTGCAGTGCCGAGACCAGCAACACGGCATCATTTGCCGATAAAGCGATGCCAGCCGGATTGCCGGTTCGCACGCGGTCGACGATGACCGTCACGGTGCTGCCGACGATTTTAAACACCTTGCCGAAGCCCCCGCTGGCAGCAGATCGATCCGCGACGTAGATGATCCCCGCATGGGTGACAGTCACCCCATCGGGGGCGACGAGTGGTGAGCCCTTGACCAGGACCATAGGTACTTTAGCTCCCGTGGCGGGAAGTTCGAACACCNAACACCGCCACTAGCCCGCTGCCGGGATCCTTCCCGGTGAAGTAAATCACCTGCTGGCCGCCCTGAATCAATACATCCAAATTTTGTGGCGCAGTCCCTAGACTGCTAGGCACAGCTGATGGCGATCCACCGTCAATCGGAAGCAGAAAGATTTGCCCGGCGGCCGGATCTGCGACATAGAGCTGCTGGCCGTTGACACTGAGTGCAATTCCCCTGGGGGCTACAAACGGTTTGCCGACAAACAACTCTGTGGCCGTCCCGCCTCCGGCCGGAACACGAAAGACACCAGGGCCATGGGGACCGCTGGCTGTAAAGTAAATGGTGGTCCCCATCAGGTCAGGCGTTGAGTCCAGAGGGTGATAAAAGGTGCCCGACTGCGTTGCTACCGTTACACTCGTGACCAGGTTGTTGCCCAACACAAGCTTCGTAGTGCTTGCTGAGGTCGGCGTGGCCGGCGCTGTTGATGTGGTCGAACCACACCCAGCTACTATCATGGTCAAAACGATCAGCCACATGAGAACGAACTTGTGTGTTTTCATGCGCTAGTTCTCCTTCTGAAACACGACGTCCCTACGGAAAGAGCAGCTGGGAGGAAACGGTGAAGATGTCATTTCTATCTTCCATCCCCTCGCTATCTGTAGAAACATGATACTTTTTCTTAGAGAGTTACGCCCAAATCACACGTCTGGATCACTACAAGAGGGCACCATGAATCATTAATATCGGCAGCCCTTCAAGTCTCTCACGGCTGGTCTGGAGTCCGAACAGGTGACCCAGGAGAGCAAAGCGAGGCTGCGCCAGCAGTATGCCACCCTCAATCTGGTGGCTCTGTTGCGTCAGAAACAGCGACTCCTGGTGGTGCTATGGAAGCTGGCCGCAGGAGAGCCGACTGAGCAAGAGACAGCCCAGACGGGGGCAGCTTCTTCTTGACAACCGGGCGGGGAATGTGGCATGAATGAACCAGCGCTCCCGGCGCGCCGGGGGCAACTTTGGGGAAGCGGCGCCGTGCGGCGCCGCTTCCCCAAAGTTGGATTATTAGTTGAGGCAACGTTTGCCGAAAGTAAGATTTTTATGTGAGGTAACACGTGCCCTCCCGCTCCTCAATATATTTTTTTAAACCTTCACTAATGTTTAAGAGTTTCTTTATGGCTGCTTTTACAGAGTGCTGTACTTCTCCGGTTTCACCCGCCTGGAACTCTTCATATTCAATAGGCTTGTCGGGAATCTCAATAGAATTAGGATCAAGATTTCCACCAAATTTAAATGAATTCCACGTGGAATTATGAGTACCATAAGGATCAAGCTGTATTGTATATTTACCTAATTCAGGACCTACAAAGTCACCTTTATACCTGCGATATTTTATAACTTGTAGCTCATGCATTTTGACATCATGTATAATATGATATCCCCAATCCTCAGCGGCATAAAAATTTATTGCATATTCAACTGAATAACCAATATTCATTATAAGATGGTCTTCTTCTTTTACGGCCTTAACGAGTAAATTCACTGCATTGCTGAGATCAACTTTTGGCTCATCACTTTCTTCATATCGCTTGAGTATTTTCTGAAAATCCTCCTGTGTTATTGAAGGTTCTTCTCCATTTTCTTGTTCTGTCGATCTCCCCTGCCACTGTGCAAATTTACTGAGCCTTTCTTCCGATAAAATATGTGGTAACTGCTCGTCAAGCCAAGCTGACGCGTGAGAAAACGCTTCTTTTTTCCCTGACAGATTACCTAAAGAAACAGGGAATATAATCACGGGTTTCTTATTCTTTAGTGGATTTTCATGTTTTTCAACCGTGAGAGCTTGCAGTGTTTTGTTATCAAGACTGCATTTAAGGATACTGCCCTCTTCAAGTGTTTTTTCCAAAACAAGGATATTTCTGTCTCCAATAGAAATTAGACTGGTATCAGAGTTATTTCGTATCTCTTCACTTAAAACATCGTACCAGAAACGCGTATCTTCATCCATACGATGTAAGTCTCTTTTCGATTCGTACTGCTCCCATAAAATATTGATCGCGTTCTCCGCGGGTTTGGCTATCTTATTTGCCTTCTTTTGCACCTCTTCACTGGCTTGCCAGTTTTCAGGTCTGGAAGTATACATTTCACGAAATTCGATCGAATTAGATACATTTGAGAGCATTTCCTCACTCCAAGGCTCAGTTGACAGGGTTTGGGGCCACGCCCCAGTTGACGCGCCTCGCCCTCTCTATGGTGCTAGTATACAGAGAAGGCGTCCTGAAAGCGTCCAAAGCAGCGCCATGAAACTCTGACCCACAGATGAGCCAGAACGCACGTGACAGGGAGAACACCAACGAGCCTGAACTCTGACAGAGCAGCAGGTGGATACGGTCACCAGTGGTGGCATCCTGAGCTGTTCTTTATTAGGAGAAGGAAGTGAGCCTCCACCCGTAGATCAGCTCCGCTTCCTCTCTTTTTGCAGTGAGGAAGCGCGATGTCTGTGCCAGACAGAGAAGCGGATGAAAATGTCGTATTTACAGGCGAAATGCTCTCAGGGTATGTAACAAGCGAGGTAGTTCCCGGCGTAAAAGTTTCCCTGAAGAGGTATACGGTAGCTGTTCAGTAAAATAGATTGCCCGTGGTTGTTTATAACGAGCTAGTTTTTGTGCTATATAGTCTAGCAACTCTTCAGCACCAGGCTCGCACCCTGCATTGGGAACGACAAATGCAACCGGTACAAATCCCCATTGAGGGTCCGGTTGTCCACACACACCAGCCTCCTTTACATCGGGATGAGATTGCAGGACGGACTCAATCTCGGCAGGATACACATTCTCCCCGCCCGAGATAATCAAATCCGTACGGCGGTCAAGCACAAAAAGATAGCCGTCTTTATCAAGATAGCCAATGTCACCTGTAGCAAACCAACCATCTTGAAATGCCTGAGCCGTTGCCTCTGGTCTGTCAACATAACCTTGCGTAATCGTCGGCCCTCGCAGAAATATCTCACCCGGCTCTCCTGGAGACGCTTGCTTGTTATTATGCATAATACGTAGCTGGACAGGAGGGAGAGGACGACCCGCAGAACCAGGTTTACGCACCGCATCTGTTGGTGAAAGTGTCACTGCTTGCGAACAGGCTTCAGTCAAACCATATGTCTGTACAACCGGAATGCCTCGAAGCAGGCATGCTTCAAGCAGCGGATAGGGAGCAGGACCACCACCAAGCAATACACAGCGCAGGGTTGAGGGATAGCGTACACCGCTCCAGTGGATGTCGAGATCGGCAAGCATGCGTTGCAGCATTACAGCAACTACCGAGATAATAGTTATTTTGTCCTCTACTATACTGTGATTGATGATAACAGGATCAAATTTCTTGTGAACAATCACGCTGATACCATAGATGACACTCCGCATCAGGATGGAGAGACCACCTATGTGATAGAGCGGCAGGCAGGCAAGCCAACAATCGTCGAGGTTGTGCCCAAGATTGAGCGCTGAGCCAACAGCATTCCACCACTGCATTCCATACGTAATGAGTGCTCCTTTCGCCTGGCCAGTTGTACCAGACGTGTATAGTATTGCCTGTGGAGCACTGAGATCAATGAGGCTTTTTAGGGGAATATCGTTTTCAGGGAGCTCACTTAAAACTGTTTCACCTTTCTTCGACTCGTTTGCCAGCGTTGCCAGAGGTAATTGTGGCACAGCTAGCCCGATCTCAGCTGCCAGGCTCGCGTAGTTTTCATCACAGACAAGGAGCGAAGCATGCACATCGCGAACCTGCCAGCATAGCTCTTCAAGGGTCAAACGCAGGTTAAGAGGCACCAGGATAACCCCAAGCCGTGTCAAAGCATGTACAAACGCCACGTAAGGCAATCCATTGGCTGCCAGCAGGGCCACCCGATTTCCCGGCCGCATGCCTAGAGCAGCAAGTTGTCGTGCAAGCTTTGTCGCCCTGCGATCAAGCTCTGCAAAACTCCATTGCACCTGGTCGCATTGTACCGCCAGTCGTCCCGGGCTGTTTTCAGCGCAACGGGCCAGCCAATCGGGTAGAAAAGTGTGAGATGTATTCAATCAGTACCTCTAATGCTATACCTATCCAGCGCTTCCCGGTCCAGCGCAACGCCTAAGCCAGCATCTGCTGGGACGGCGAGAAGGCCATTGCGGACAGGCAGGTTATTTATCACCAGGTCATCAATCAACAGGTCGAGAGTTGCGAGGCCACACTCAAGCGTTACAGCAGGTGATGCAGCGGCGAGGTGCAGCGCTGCTACCAGGCCAATACCTGCCTCGATAGTGCTTGTAATGACACTATACACCCCTCGCTCTGCAGCTGTTTGGATAATCTGTTGCCCAGCGCGCAGCCCACCAGCAAGCTGGGGTTTGATAACGAGGACATCAGCCGCCTCGTTATCAAGGATGAGTTGAGCACTCTCCGGGCTGTGCAAGGCTTCGTCAACTGCGATTGGGATGGACACTGCCTGGCGAAGGGCACGCATCCCTGTAAGGTCGTGGGCCTTCAAGGGCTGCTCAACATACTGAATATTGTATGGGACACATTGAGAGAGGATAGCGATGGCTTGCTCGAGATTCCATGCCTCGTTCGCATCCAGGCGAAGATGCATAGCTGGCCCGATAGCATCACGCACTGCCGCTACCCGCTCTATCTCTGCGCGGACGCTCACTTCCGATCCTACTTTAAGCTTTACGCAGCGAAAACCATTCTTCTTAGCATCCCGTGCAACCGCAATTGCTGCCTCCGTTGCTCTTGCGCCGATAATGGCGTTAACCGGCACGGTTGCTCGCGGCGCGATACCAACCGGAGAGAGTAACGTACAGACTCCACATCCCTCAGCTTTGCCAATCGCGTCGAGCAGTGCGATTTCCAGCCCGCAGAGTGCAGAGGCAGATGCTGCATTCCTGCCTGTTTCACCTCCGGCGAGCACCATGTCCAGCGCTTCATCAAGTGTCTTATGCTGAAGACGCGTAACCAGTGCCGGAAGAAGTGAGCTGGCACCTGCAAGGCTTCCCCCACCGAACTCAGGCAGCGGCGCTATCTCGCCAATACCAGAGATTCCGCGTTCTGTAGTTACCTGTACAATTATGCCCTCACGTGTAGTTATTACCCCGTGGGCTGTGGTGAAGCCGTTGAGAAGTGGCAGGCGATAGTTACGCCACTGAATCTCAACGATTTTCATACTGCCTGAGCGCCTAAGGTAAGCGTGGGAACCTGGAAAAATCCGGCTTACGCTTCTCCAGGAAAGCATTCTTCCCCTCCTGACCCTCATCAGTCATGTAATAGAGCATTGTTGCATTGCCGGCGAGTTCTTGTAAACCCGCGAGGCCGTCAGTATCCGCATTGAAAGCCGATTTCAGGAAGCGCAGCGCAAGGGGGCTTTTCTCAAGTATCTCCATTGCCCATTGTATGGTCTCTTCTTCCAGGCGTTCTAACGGCACTACGGTGTTGACCAATCCCATATCCAGGGCCTCCTGGGCCGTATACTGTCGACAGAGATACCAGATCTCACGAGCCTTTTTGTGACCAACGACACGTGCCATGTAAGTAGCTCCCCAACCGGCATCAAAACTGCCGACCCTGGGACCAGTTTGCCCAAACCTGGCGTTTTCAGCGGCAATCGTCAGATCGCAGAGCAGGTGTAGCACGTGACCACCGCCAATGGCATAGCCTGCCACCATAGCGATGACCGGCTTGGGAAGATACTTGATGACTTTCTGCAATTCAAGCGCGTTCAGGCGAGGCACACCATCGCTGCCGACATATCCACCTTGACCTCGAACACGCTGATCACCTCCCGAGCAGAACGCTTGATCGCCCGCTCCTGTAAGAATAACTACTCCAACCTCTGGATCCTCGCGACAAGCATTGAAGGCATCTATCAATTCTGTCAGGGTTTCTGGCCGGAAGGCATTGCGAACTTCAGGTCGATTGATAGTAATCTTTCCCATGCCCTCGGCTTTCTCAAAAATAATGTCTGTGTAGTCGCGGACTTGCTTCCACTCTACTGGCATATATTGCTCCTTTTCTAGCTGCGTTGGGACATTGGATTCGCAGCCGTCCGTATCTTTGTGTAAGAATGATGATCTTTCTCTGGAGAAGGGATCATTGATAGACTGAAATCTCCTACGAGGGCATCAAATTCCTCTGGCTGTTCCAGGTGAACCGCGTGACCAGCGCCAGGCACAATACACAGTTGTGATTGTGGTAACGCCTGGGCCATCGACCTGGCAATCGCCGTGAATTTTGTATCAAGCTCGCCCACAATCAGCAGTACAGGTATGTGCAATGCTGGAAGTCGGGCATGCTGGGATGGCTGGACTCCTGTACCAACACCACGCAAGCTCTGTGCCAATCCGCTAGCCCGATTATGCAAACGCTGCCTATGTAATGCCTCCCGTGCTGCAAGCGGCAACGTGCTCTGGCTGGCAAACAGTGGCAGCTTTTCCCAACGATCAATGAACGCCTGTACACCATCGCGCTCTATGCTTGCGGCCAGCGCTTCGTCGCTGATACGCCGCTGCTCGCGCTCAGCAGGATCTTCCAGTCCAGGCGAAGCGCTCTCCAGAATGAGTGCGCGAAAGAGCCCTGAAAATGCAGTGTAAAGCGCTATGCGTCCACCCATCGAATAACCAAGGAGAACGGCTTCGCCCTGGCTCACTCCAAGCTCTTGTAGCGCTGCCAGGATATATTGCTGGCAGTATTCGAGCGCATATAGTTGTGGTTCATCAGGAGCATCGGATTGACCGTGACCAGGCAAATCAAGCGCAATTACCCGCCAACCATAAGCGGCAAGTGTCTCCAGGTGACTTCCCCATCCCGCCGCACTCCCCGTAAAGCCATGCAGCATGACTAACGTCAAGCAACTTTTCCTAGCTTCTCCACGCTCTTCAATACCAAGCTGCACACCGTTCACCCGCACAAACATTCTTCCCATATTCAATTCCTCGTACCTATGCCTTGCTCATCGAGAGCCTTGGCGATTACCTCCCAAAGTTGGCGATGCATTTTGACATTGCTTGCACGGTCAGTCGGGACCTCAATGACATGTAAACCGCCGGTATGCAGTCCTCGGCTTATTGCTTTGCGGAACTGCTCCCAGCTCTCCACCTTTTGGAACTGGCCGCCATACATCTGCACTGCAAAGCGAAAATCCAGCCCTGTCGGCACGCCGAAAAGCTGTTCAAAATGCTCTGGATAAGCGGCCTGCGGCAAGAAGGAGAAAATACCTCCTCCGTCATTGTTGATCAACACAAGAGTGAGGTTCAGTCTGTGCAGCCGGGCGGCAAGCAATCCATTGAGATCGTGGAAGAACGAGAGATCACCAAGCACCAGGATTGTTGGTTTGTTCTCTCCTGCTCCCGCACTTGCGCCTAGAGCACTGGAGACGACCCCATCAATACCATTTGCGCCACGGTTGCCCATGATGTGTATCCCCTCTCCGGTATAGTAGAAAAAGGTATCCAGGTCGCGTACCGGCATGCTGTTACCCACATAGAGCGTTGTACCACCCGGTACCAGGTTGGCAAGCTCGCTAAAAACTCGCCCCTCAAAGAGTTCGTTGTAGTTCTGGATTGCAGCATGGATTGTTTGTCGTGTTACCCTGTCAGCATCTTGCCACATGGTTATCCATGCTTGAGAGGTGAGCGATTGTTCTTCTCCGTCCCCACCAGACTGCTTGAGCGCGTTAAGGAGACTCTGGCAGAGAGCAGCAGGGTCTGCATGAATAAGTTCAGCGGCAAGCTGCGTCGGTTCCTCCCAGCCGCCATGTCTATCGATCACGAGCAAGGGGCAAGATGGATAGCGTTTCAGGTAGAGCAGTACTGATTTGGAGGTCGGCATAGCGCCAAAACGCAGCACAAGCTCCGGCTGCGCGTTTTCGATAAAGGAGTTGACCCGCAAGAACGCATCGTAACTGGAAAGTACCATGGCCTGGTCGTGATCTCCGCAGCGTAGTTGCGAGAGAGGGTCAGCCAGAATAGGATAACCAAGCTGCTGAGCCAAATGCACAAGTAGCGCTGCCAGAGGTGGGTCATCGTTTGGACCAACAATGATGAGTCCACGTTGTACCCCTTGTACCAGGCCCACCAGGGATGCAATGGTTGTAGTTGCAGGTGCGCTCGCCGGGGCATTGCGAACATCGACATATGGGGCATTGTCTGGTCTACCCTGCCAGGCAGTGAGATCGCGCTGTGCGACTTGAGGCAAGGGTTGGTCGGGAATTGGTTCGGGCGTGAGTGGATCGCGGAACGGAAAATTGAGATGAACGGGACCGGCGGGAATAGCCTGTGTTAACCCCACCGCCCGGTCTGCCAGAGTACGAATATAGCGTAGGGCTGCATCTGTCGCTTCAGGTAGAGCTACCTCTACAAACCACTTGACATACGTTCCATAGAGTCGATTTTGATCAATACTCTGTGGCGCACCATTGTCACGTAGTTCGTGAGGGCGATCTGCCGTCAGTATCAGCAAAGGCACGTGCGTTAACTTTGCCTCGACAATCGCAGGCAGGAAGTTTGCTGCTGCCGTTCCCGATGTACAAAGCAATGCAACCGGTTGCTGCAACTGCTTAGACATACCCAGGCCAAAGTAGGCCGCCGAACGCTCGTCCACGTGCATCCAGATGCGAATACCTGCTTGCAAAGCAAATGCCATAGCCAGAGGGGTTGAACGGGACCCAGGACAGATTACCACGTTTCGTACACCTGCTCGCTGTAGCTCATCTACAAAAGCGCCTGCATAGGCGTATGTTGGGTTTAACGCGTCTTGTGACCCGGTAGATGCTCTCGACATGCTTCACCCTCAATTCCTGCCGCTCAATGCACGAAGCATCACTTGAAATTTCAAACAAGACTCGGCAAACTCGGCCTGGGGATCAGAATCGGCCACGATGCCGCACCCTGCGAAGAGTCTTGCTTTATTGCCATCAATCAATCCAGAACGCAGTGCTACGGCGAACTCACCATGACCGCTCGCGCCAATCCAGCCAAGCGGAGCAGCGTACCAACCTCTATCTAGTTTCTCGGTACTTCGTATCGCTTCGAGCGCAGCCTGGCGAGGGAAGCCACCAACAGCAGGAGTGGGGTGCAGGTCTGCCATGATGTCAAGAATACATCGCCCTGGAATGAGTTCGCCCCCAATGGGGGTCTTCAGATGCTGTATATTCTTCAGTTTATGCAGTTGTGGCGCAGTGGAGACATGTACGTGAGTACAGTGATTTTCAAGAGCTTCCCGCACCATCGCTACGACAATCGCATGTTCGCTGTTATTCTTCTCACTCTGTAGAAGTTCCATACCAATACGCGTATCCTCTTCTTCGGTTTCACCTCGTTGTGCTGACCCTGCCAATGCCATCGTGTGTATCTGTCCATCCTGGGCCTGGACGAGCCGCTCAGGAGTTGCGCCCACGAAGAAGCGCTCCCCGCGCTGTATAGCAAATACATAGGCAGTTGGATAGTTCTCGCGCAGCCGCCGGAGAATGGCGCTGATATCAAACGCCCCTGACGTATCATTGAGCGTTAACTGGATGTCACGCGCAAGCACTACCTTTGCGAAAGCGCCATGTTGAAGCATATCTACCATGCTGGTCACCATTTCCATCCACTCGGAGGCCGGTCGTATTTCGTCCATAAAGTACTCGCTATATGTCTCTTCTTGCGGTATCGTCGGTATACGCTCCACTGCCTCTTGAAGCCGCATGACACGGGCTTCAATCTCCTCTGCACACTGCTCAATAGTATCAGATGCCTGAATCATCCTGTTGACGGTAAGTGCGGCGTGATTGGCATTGTAACTCAAAAGTATCTGTGGCAAAATAAGCAAGCCATCAGGAAAGTCAGCCCAGAGCTGTGTACGAGGAGAGAGTGGATCAAAGGCAAAGCCGCCAAAGAATACAGGACCACTGCTAACAACAGATGGCATAGGGTGGACATATGCAATTACCGCATCATTCAACAGGGTACGCCAGGCAGAAGCCGCATCGGTAAAGCACGTGATCCCATTTGTTTCGATGGTTGTAGCAGCGCCGACGCCTACCAGCGCATTTCGCTCTACTGGCCGCTCCCAGAAAAAGCACTCACCCAATCCCGCCAACCTGGCGCCGGTAAAGACGTAAAGCATGTCATCGCACTCAATCGGGTATGTGAAGCTGGCAAGTACAGATCGTTGTTGCTGGGCAGCACGCCTGGCTGCCTCGCGTAAGGTTCCGAGCAACCGTTCGTGGTTACTAGTGATAGGCCATTTCCCAGTGCCAGTCGGTTTATGTGCTCCAATTCGCTTGGAAATGACTACTTTCATACATTTATCTCATACATTTGTCTACCTCAAAAAATGACTATTCACTGATTGTCTTCTATTATATGCCATGTTCCTCATCTGCTTCCCTATCATATTGTAGCTGAGGTGGGAAGAGCACGCCACGGAGTGCTCCCCTTCGACCGCTTCTTTCGATATTGTTGGTGGATGCTTCCTCATGACTGCTAAAAGCGCAGGGCCGCCAAATCACAACCTATCATGCTCCACATGCTTGAAGTACCACTGCCAGAACATGTTATAATGCACCAGTCGAAACTATCATGCGCAAAGGTAATAAACTTGAAATCCACAGGCAGTCAAACCCCGCAATCTAGCGATATATCTCCAGCACCTTCAGCGGTATCCAATCTAGTAACAGAACAAGTTTCCCCTCATGACCCCTACCAGGCTTTTCGCTTTCGTGACTATCGTCTTTTGTTCGCGGGCACACTTATCGCCACCATTGGTGAGCAGATGCTCAATGTCGCGATTGGATGGGAACTCTATGAGCGTACAGGTTCCGCGCTTGCCCTGGGAGGCGTGGGACTGGTCCAGGTCCTGCCTATCATCATTTTATCACTGCCAGCGGGCCACCTGGCTGACCGCTTCAACCGCAGGTTGATCGTGATCGTGGCCCGGATCAGCCTGGCGCTGGCTACTTTAGGTTTGGCTGCATTATCGTATACACATGGTTCTCTTGTACTGATCTACGGTTGTTTGTTGCTAACCGGAATAGTCACAGCCTTCAGTGGTCCTGCCAACTCGACCTTGATACCGCAAACGGTGCCTGAACGCGCCTACACGAATGCAGCTACGTGGTCAAGCAGCTCCTGGCAACTGGCATCTGTGCTGGGCCCAGCCCTGGGTGGTTTTGTCATCGCCTTACTGCACAGCGCCACCCTGGTTTATGCTCTGGATGCTGCTTCTGCCTTGATCTTTGTCATCTTAATCTTACTGCTAGGTAAAGTACGCCAGGGCGTACAGTCCGTTGAGCAAAGCGCTGAACGTACGACATTGGGTTCGTTGATTGAAGGTTTGACCTTCCTGCGTCGCACCCAGGTTATCCTGGCAGCCATCACCCTCGACATGTTCGCCGTACTGTTGGGAGGAGCCACGACGCTTTTACCAATTTTCGCGAAAGATATCTTGCATGTTGGTCCAACCGGGCTTGGCTGGCTGCGAGCCGCGCCTTCGATTGGCGCCCTGTGTATT
>WNFI01191965.1_pt1 | contig 12900 bp, 16 predicted proteins | sample 5400471 | NCBI WGS metagenome assembly WNFI01 (sample SAMN13153348, study PRJNA577476) | soil metagenome | isolation source: 100 cm saprolite on Douglas fir-dominated hillslope | place: USA:California | collected 2013-09-17
AGAATGAGGAACCGGAAGAATGGAAATTCGGCTTAGCAGTGTTCTTCTAGCGGCGGCGCTGCTGTCCGGCTGCGGCTGGTTCCATCGCGGCGAGAAGGCGCAGGCCCAGGTCGTTGCCGAGGAGCCCCAAGGGGAGCCGTCGATCATCGAGCCGCAGGTCAACCGCCGCGCGGTGAAGACACCGAAGATCAAGGCCAAGGACTTCGAGTTGGGGGGTTACTTCGGCGCCCTCAGCATTCAGGACTTCGGCACCAATCCGGTTTATGGCGTGCGTGCGGCCTACCACGTGTCGGAAGACATTTTCTTGGAGGGGTACTTGGCTCGCTCCAAGGCCGGCACCACCAGCCTCCAAGACGTATTCCCGGCTATCACGATTCTGAGCGACTCTGGGAGACGCTTCACGTACTACGACTTGGACGTGGGCTACAACGTACTCCCGGGCGAGATCTTTCTCGGGCGGGGACATGCGTTCAATTCGGCCCTGTACGTGACGGTCGGCATGGGTGACGTGAAATTTGCCGACAAGGATCGGTTTGCACTGAATTTCGGAATGGGCGAGCGCCTTCTGATCACAGATTGGCTCGCGATGCACTTGGACGTGAGAGATCACGTGTTCGAGACGGATTTGACCGGCCGAACCAAGAACGTCCACAACATTGAAGCCACTCTCGGCTTGACCTTTTTCTACTGATCAGGAGGACAGATCAATGAAAATTCCCACGGTTGAATTCTTCAGGCGCTGCGCGATGACCGGAATCGTCATCGCGTCGACGGCGTTCGCCGCGAGCGGCGATGCTTCGGGACCCGCGCCCGCCTTTACCCTTACCGCCCTGACCGGACAGCAAGCCGCCTTGAGCCAGTACAAGGGCCAGGTGATCATGGTGAATTTCTGGGCGACCTGGTGCGGCCCCTGCCAGCAGGAAATGCCCTTGCTGGATCAGATGTACAAGAAGTACAAACCGGCGGGCTTCACGCTGATTGGGGTCAATGTCGACAAGGACGCGCCCCCGGTCAAGGAACTGCTGGCGCGCAAGCCGGTCAGCTTCCCAGTGCTGCTCGACCCGGCGAACCAGGTGAGCAAGGCGTACCACGTCGACGAAATGCCGAGTTCCGTCATCATCGACCGCAAGGGTGAGATCCGCTACATCCACCGCGGCTATCGGCCCGGCGACGAGAACGAGTACCAAGACCGCATTCGCCAGCTCATCCGCGAGTGACCGTGGGCACCTCACTGAAGCTTGCCGTGGTCGGCATCGGGCTCTTGCTCGGGGCATGCAGCAGCATCCAACCCTGGGTCAAGCCCTACGAGCGCGACCGCTTGGCGGATCCCATCATGTCATGGGATCGCGATGCCATCTCCGGGGCATATATGGATCATATCTATGAGTCCCGCGAAGGATCGCGGGGCGCCACCGGCACGGCCGGCGGCGGCTGCGGCTGCAACTGAGGACCGTGGCCATCGGTATGAAGTCCCTTCCGCGCCATTTGAGCCGCCTGGCAGCCCTCGCGGCCCTGTCGCTGATGTGCGTCGCCGGAGCCGCCGTGCTGCCGGATGATCGTGCCGACCTCTTTTGGAGCCAGTACAAAGGCGGCGGGATGGACATCAAGGGCGAGTCGGTGCTGGTGCGCAAGAAGTTCGCCGAACAGTTTGCCGTACAGGCCAACTACTTCGTCGACAAGGTCAGTGGTGCGTCGGTCGACGTCCTGAGCAACGCCAGCGTCATCAAGGACGAGCGCAAGCAGAAGAGTCTCTCGCTCGACTACATCCACGACAAGACTCAATACAACTTCTCATACACCAATAGCACCGAGCGCGACTACATCTCCAACACGACGCATTTCTCGTTGAGCCAGGACATGTTCGGCGATTTGACCACCGTGACGCTCGGATTTACGGACAGCCGGGACAAAATCGGTGAAAACAACGGTAAGTCCTTTGCACCTGTCATCGCTTGGCTAGGACACGCCGAAAGCCGCAGTTACGAAGGCGGCCTGTCGCAGGTCGTCACCAAGAATCTGATCGCGGGAATGACCCTGGAAGTCATTACGGACCAGGGTCTCTTGAGCAACCCGTACCGCTCCATTCGTTACCTCGACCCCACGGTGCCGCTCGGGTATTCGTTGGGCACCCAGGTCTATCCCAAAACGCACACCAGCACGGCGGTGGAGGGACGGGCGAAGTATTATCTGCCGTATCGCGCGGCAGCGTCCGTGTCGTACCGGTATTTCAGCGACACCTGGGGAATTCGCGCGAACACCATCGAATTGGACTACACGCACCCCATCTCCAACACGTTCATTTTGGAAGGGCGATTGCGGCATTACAGCCAGAATCACGCGACGTTCTACAGCGACCTATTTCCCTTCGCGAATTCGCAGAACTTCGAGGCTCGCGACCAGAATCTCGCGGCGTCGACCAATAACACCTTCGATGCGAAAGTGACATGGGCCTTCGCGCCGGAAGGCTTCCTTATCTTCAAGCGCGCCACCACCACCTTCGACGTGAGCCGCATCCAATTCAAATACAGCGACTTTAGGAACATCAAGGCATATTCCATTGCAAACGGCTACGCAGCCGGCGCCGAGCCGCTATACCATTTTGACGCCATGGTGTATCAGGTCTACGTGTCGCTGTTCTTCTGACTCGCACGCACCTGTCCGCGCCACCACACGAGCAGCATGGGTGACAGCGCCGCAATGATGGCGAGGGTGTCGGCCACCCAATCCCAAAAGTCCCGGTCTCTGTGCACGATGGGCAGCCCTTGGACGATTTCGATCAGCGCGCCGAACGCGGACAGTAACACCGCGATGACCCACACGCGGCGCCTGGGAAATGCCGCCGCTCCAAGTCCGGTCAGCGCGTAGAAGGCGATGAAGTGTTCAGCCTTGTCCCAAGGGACTAATTGCAGTGCGTGCCTGGGGGGTATCACGGCACTGTAGAATGTAAAGATTACAGCAGCAAGAAACACGGCCTGCGCCAGGCGAATCAGCAACGATATTTTGGGCACGGAGCTTCCAAAAGGCTCCAGCATAACAAATCGCGAGCGGCGCACTTCCAGGCTCGGGACCGGCGCGCTCCCAGCTGACTTCGCCTCCGCTTCCAGGTGACTCCACCGCCGATTTTCTGCATATTAGATAAATGACCGTGACGCGCCGCGAGTTAGTCAAGAATCTCAGTTTGGCCGCCGGCTTGTCGGCCGCCCTGCCCTGGTGCCGAACACGGGGCGCCGAACAGGCGCGACTTGATGTGAAAGACCCGGCCGCGATCGCGGTGGGCTACGTCGAAAATGCCGGCCAAGTCGACGTCAAGAAATATCCGGCGTATGTGAAGGGATCGACTTGCGAGAACTGCCTGCAACTGCAGGGAAGCGCCGGCAGTGCCTACCGTCCTTGCAGTCTGTTCCCCGGCAAGCTGGTCTCGGTCAGCGGCTGGTGCACGGCCTGGACCCCCGAAATATAAGCGTCTCGTACACGCACGCCGACCGCGGGAAAATCAACGAAGAATCCGTCGATGCCGCGGCCCAAAAACCGCTGAATTTCAGCATCCAGACGCCCAAGCGCCGCCGGCGAGCCGCCGATCTTCAGGTCGTCGGGAAGAAACTCATTCTCGGCGCGAAATGTCCACACATGGACCTTGAGATTCACCGCATGGGCGGCGCGTACGCCCTCGGGCGTGGCCAGAACCTTCGCGATGCCGATGGCATCGGCGTATTTTGCAATCTCACCCAGATCGCCCAGCTCGTGTTCCAGCAGCTGCACCAAGGGCAGTCGCGTCATGCCGCGTAGTTGCCGCAGATTGCGCGGATCGAACGACTGGATGAATACCGGACTGCCATCTGCCGCATAGTCGTGGCACTGCAGGGCATCTAGAACGGCCTGTTCCAACGGCAACCCGATCCCGGTGAAATGCGCCGGGTGCTTGGTTTCCGGATACACGCCGATCCTCGAGACACCGCCCCGCCGCCGATTGGCTTCCGTCGCCAACTGCATGATTTCATCGAAGGTGGGGATGGTGAATCGTCCGTCAAAGGCACAGTTCCGCGGCCTCAATTCCGGCAGACGCTCTCGTGCACGCAGGGTCTTGATCTCGGCGAGGGTGAAATCTTCCGTGAACCAGCCCGTCATGGTCTCGCCGTCGATGATCTGGGTACGGCGGCGCTGCGCGAACTCCGGGTGCTGCGCGACGTCGGTGGTTCCCCCGATCTCATTCTCGTGCCGCGCGACGAGCACGCCGTCCCGAGTCATCACCAAGTCGGGCTCTATGTAGTCGGCGCCCTCCTCGATCGCCAGCCGATAGGACTCGATCGTATGCTCCGGCCGCTCGCCGCTGGCTCCGCGGTGAGCAATGACAAGGATATTAGGCAAGGGACACCCGATCGATCATGGCCCTCGAGTCTACCGCACGCGCGGCAGCACGAGGCTCCGTTATCACGGAGCCTCGAACTCGGGGTTCCCTCGGAACTATCGCGGGGGCGTCAGAACCGAAACAGTCGGCTCATGGGCCGACATCAAAGTATTCGTGCCGGGAACCCAGGGCGACCCCTGTTTCGGCACACTCTTACCCCAATCTGCGCGCAGCGATGTCGGTTGAGCCGCAAACGCGACCCCGATGGCGAACACCGCTGCCGCCGCCACCGTCACCCTTCGACGATGCATACCTCGACCCTCCTTTCGACTAGATCTGATGGGGCGGAGCGGCCGGCGGGGAGTCCATTACCGCCATGTGCGGCGGCGCCGCCGGCGGGGAATCCATCACTGCCATGTGCGGCGGGGCGGCCGGCGGGGAATCCATCACCGTGGCGTGCGGCGGCGCCGCCGGCGGGGAGTCCGTCAGTGCAAAAGCGGAACTGGCCACCGCGCAGCCGGCGATCAAAGCGATTAGACTTACTTTCATAGTGTTTACTCCGATTAATTGTTAAAAAGTGCGGCGATGCGGGACCCCGAGATACGACTCCCTGCGCAGGTTAAAGCGACACCGAGACGAGAATTCCCTCACGCTTCCGTGACAATGTATGCTTAGGGGAAAACCTGGTCCTGCGGCGAGAATCTTCTGTGGGGGGTGAGAAAGCGACGATGCAGGTCCCGGCCAACTTCACGCAGCTACTGACCGAGTGGCGATCAGGGCATCCGCAAGCGCTGGAACGACTGACGCCGCTGGTATACGACGAACTGCGGCGGTTGGCCCGCAACTACATGCGCGCCGAGCGCGGCAGCCACACTCTGCAAGCCACTGCCGTGGTGCACGAGGCCTTCCTGCGCTTGGTCCAGGCAAACGTTGCGTTGCAGGATCGGGGTCATTTTTTCGCGCTGGCATCGCGACTCATGCGCCGTGTGTTGGTGGACCATGCAAAATCACGCTCACGAATGAAGCGCAACTCCGGTGCCAGGGATCTGGCAGCGGAAAGCGAGGGCGAGACGCCGCCGCCGATCGACTTCGACGTCGTCGCGCTCGATGATGCCCTCGAGGGCCTCCAGCAGCTGGAACCTCGCCTGGCCCAGGTCATCGAGCTGCACTATTTCGGCGGCTTGACGTATGACCAGATCGCCGCTGCGGTTGGCACGTCGGCGGCGACCGTCCATCGCGATATTCGGCTGGCGCGCGCCTGGTTGCTCAACGAAATCGGCGGCACTCGGCCTGCATGATTCCACGCGCACGCTGGCAGCAGATTCAGTCGCTGTTCGAGCAAATGATCGATACGGGCACCGGCGAACGAACGGCGCGTTTGGCGAGCGCCTGCGGTGACGACTTGGAGCTGCGCGCATCCGTCGAGTCCTTGCTCAAATCGGATGCAAGGCGCGAAGACGCGTTGCTGCACGCGATCGGCGACGCCGCGGAATCGCTGTTGGAGGAGCACCAGGATCGACTGATCGGCACACGCGTCGGTCCGTATCGCGTCGTGTCCATCCTCGGACATGGCGGCATGAGCACCGTGTACCGCGGCGAGCGCGACGACTCCCAATATCAACAAACCGTCGCCATCAAGGTCTTGCAGCACGCAACGCTGCATCCTCGATTGCGCAGCCGATTGCACAGCGAGCGGCACATCCTTGCGACGCTCGATCACCCATCGATCGCGCGCCTGATCGACAGCGGCGATCTCGAGGACGGAACGCCTTATCTGGTGATGGAACACGTCGACGGCGAGTCCATCGACTCCTACTGCGATAGCCGCACCTTGTTCGTCCGTGAGCGGCTCGATCTGTTCGTGAAAGTGTGCGCGGCGGTGCAGTATGCGCATCGCAATCTCGTGGTCCACAGGGACATCAAGCCCTCCAATATCTTCGTCACCGCCGAAGGCGTGCCAAAGTTGCTGGATTTCGGCATCGCGAAGCTGCTCGCTCCCGAGAGTCTTTCGCATACCTTGCCGGTCACGCGGCTTCAGGAACGGATCCTGACGCCCGAGAACGCGGCGCCCGAACAGGTGCTCGGCCGCCCGATTACCACGGCCACGGACATCTACGCCCTCGGCGTGTTGCTGTACCAGCTGCTGACCGGCCGTTCGCCCTATCGGCTGCTGAGCTACAGCCAGCTGCAGCTGGAGCGCGCCATTTGCATGGACGATCCGGCACGGCCGAGTCAGATGGTCATTTCCAAATTGAACGGCGAGAAGGATGCTGACCGCAGCCGGATCTCGGATCGCCGCGGACTTTCGCCGCAGCGGCTGCGCGCCCGCTTGAGCGGCGATCTGGATGCCATCGTCGCGATGGCGATGCGCAAGGAACCGGATCGCCGATACCCATCGGTGGAGGCGCTGGCGGATGATCTGAATCGACATCTGCTCGGCCAGCCGGTACGCGCGAGACAGGGTGATTGGCGTTACAGCACCGCCAAGTTCCTGCGGCGGCATCTATTGGCGGTGGGCGTCGTCGCCTTCGCATTCCTGGGTCTCGCGCTCTTCGCGGGTGCCATGTTCTGGGAAAATCACCGCATTGAATTGGCGCGGGAAGCCACCGCCCAGGAGCGCGACCGAGCGCAACAGGTGTCTGCGTTCTTGGTGGACGTGTTCTCGCAGGCCGATCCTTTCAACGCTCAGGGTAAAGAGCCGACCGCCAAGGATCTGCTCGATCGGGGAGCGGAGAAGATCTCGGGAAACTTGAGCCTGCAGCCGGAGGTACGCGCGCAGCTGCTGGAAAGCATCGGCCTTGCCTATCGACGCCAGGGCTTGAGCGAGCGGGCAATCCCATTGTTCGAGCAGGCGGTTGCCATACGCCGTCTGGAACGTCCGCTGAACACTAGCCATGTTGCGGTGGCGTTGGCGAATTTGGCGCGCGCGCTGACCGATGCCGGTCACTTGATTTCCGCGGAGGCCTATCTAGATCAGGCGGTGAGCCTGTCGGAGAGCGGCGGCGACGCTCAAGCGGTGCAGACCGCCGACATTTTGGTGCAATTCGGCAACTTTGCCATCGACGCCAAGAGCGATCCCGCGCGTGCCGCCCAGTTATTCGGTAAGGCACTCAATATATATCGAGCCACGATCGGCAGTCAGAATCTGCAAGTGGCCTCGACGCTCAACGGACTGGCAACCGCTACGCTGTGGATGGACGATTACCCCCTGGCCGAACGCTATCAGCGCGAGGCGCTGGACATTTTCCAGGCGACGGTCAGTCGAAACTATCCCGATAATGCGGTTGCCTTGGCGACCCTGGGCTACATACTCACACAGCGTGAGAAATACGTAGAGGCAGAGCAAGTGCTGAACGAAGCCTTGCAAATCGAACGCAATGTATTCGGAGCCGACAACCCCCGCATCGCACAGATCGAAGCAGATTTGGGCATGCTGTACGACCGGGAAGGCGACATGGCCCGCGCCATCGCGGCGAACCAGATCGCATTGAAGATCACCCGCGATCGGCGCGGATCGAACCACTACATGGTCGGATACCATCTCGATGCTCTCGCAAACCTGTATTTGAAAATCAACGATCTTTCGACTGCGGAGGCCGACGCCCGCCAGGCGCTTGCCGTGTATGCCCAAGCACTGCCTCCGCGCCACTTGTACGTCGCCTCCACCCACCAGCTGCTCGGTGAGGTGCTACTGCGGCGCGGCTCTCTGGCCGCCGCCGAAGCGGAGCTTCGTACGGCGTTGGATATGACTGTGGGACTGGCCGGCGCCGATAGCTGGCGTACCGCGCGCAGCGAAGCGAGCTTGGGCTGGCTGCTGATCCAACGCGACAAGGCGGCCGAAGGTGAACCCATGCTCGCGGCGGCTCGCTCCAAACTGCTCGCGACGGTGGGCCCACAGCACCCCGCAACACAGCAAGCAGCCGCGCGGCTGGCCGAGTACTACCGCGCGCATCACCGCGATGTCGATGCTGCACGGGTTCTCGCGGCGCCTGACAAGCGGTAAGCTTGAGGAACTATCCGATCGGCACGGGGTCCGCCACGCTATGATGGCGCGATACGCCAAATTAGGAGTCTTGATGTCCATAAGAACACGATTCGCTTCTGCGCTGATTTTCGCCGGTTTCTTCGCCACCTCCGCAATAGTCGATGTTGCGCACGCCGGCGCCCGCGAGGAAGGCCGGCTACTCACGGCGACCGAAGTGCTTGAAGAGGTTCAAGGTATGCCGGATCAACGGATACCGGATGCGCTGCTCTCCCGCGCCTATGGAATCGCCGTGATACCCGATGTCACCAAGGTGGCCTTCATATTCGGCGGCCGCCACGGCAACGGCGTGTTGGTGGTGCGCGACAAGCTGAATTCTCCCTGGAGCAACCCGACGTTCGTCGCACTGACCGGCGGCAGCTGGGGGTTTCAAGCCGGAGCGCAGTCCTCCGACATCATTCTGGTGTTCACCACCAAAGCCGGCATCGAAGGCGTCGCCGGGGGCAAGCTCGCATTGGGCGCAGACGCGTCGGTCGCCGCGGGACCGGTCGGCCGGCAAGGGTCGGCGGCAACCGACATGGGTTTCAATGCGGAAATCTATTCCTATTCCCGCACTCGCGGATTGTTCGGCGGAATCGCGCTGGATGGTAGTCACATCTCGATCGACCGATCGGCGAACGCCGCGCTGTATGGCAAGAGCGGGGTAACGGCCACGGAGATATTCTCGGGCCAGGCACCCGCCGCGCCGGCGACGGCGCAGCGTTTCCTGGAGAGATTGGCGCAGGCGACTCACACGGCCGTGCGAGGTTCGCCGGCACCTCAAGCCGATATGCCGGCGACATCGGCGACGCAGGCGCCGACCGGTGCCGCACCCAGTGCGGAACCTCCACGCACTTACCCCTTGGAACAGCAGAAATAGGCGATGCGCCTCGGTATCTTAGGCTTGGGAAGCATGGGGCAGCCGATGGCGCGGCGTCTCGCACAGGCGGGATTCCGCGTGGTGGGCTTCAATCGGACCCGCAGCCGTGCCGAAGCTTTGAGGCGCGATGGCGTGGAAGTCGCCGATACGCCGGAACAGGCCTGTGATGTGGATCTGCTCATCAGCATGGTGACCGACGATGAGGCCATCGAGCAGCTGTTTTGGCAGGATGGGCGATTCCTCACCATGGGCCACCCCGGACTCGTGCATGCCGGCATGAGCACGATCAGCGATACCCTGGCGGCGCGCCTGGCCGCCGCTCATCGCCAATATGGACAGAGCTATATTTCCGCTCCGGTATTTGGGCCGCCGGACGCCGCCCAATCGGGAAAGCTCTATATCGCCGCAGCGGGCGATGACGCCGTGATCGAGCGCTGCCGCCCCGCTCTCAAGGTGCTCGGCCGCGTCGATGTGATCGGCAGCGACCCGGCGACAGCCAATGTGGTGAAGGCCGCCGCCAGTTTTTTGATGGCCTGCGTGGTCGAAGGTCTGCGCGACGCGCTCACGGTGGTCCAAGCCGCGGGAGCCGATCCCAGGCAATTTGCCGGCCTCGTTACGCAGGCGCTGTTTCCGACGCCGGTGTACCGATACCTGAGCGGCGCGCTCGCCAAGCAACTGCTGGCCGGCGGTGAAGCCATCGTCAATCCCTTCATCAAAAGTGCGCTGATGTCGGCCGCATCGGCGGATCGTCTGGGGGTCGCCGCACCCCTGGCGCATCAGATTGCCGGGCTGGAGCCGCCATTGCCGCTGCCACCGCGATAGTCGCCGCGCCGGGCGTCGTCGCGCCTGCCGCCGCGCCGCGCGCCGCCTCGCTGGGCGCCGGCGTGCTCATCTGCCTGTTGTTCTTCTCCACGCTGACGCAAGCACGCGCGCCCTTGGTCCTCCTGACGGATTTCGGAACCCAGGACGGCGCAGTGTCCGCCATGAAGGGAGTCGCGTACGGCGTGTCGCAGGACCTGTTGATATCCGACTTGAGCCACGAGAATCCCAGCATCTTCGTCGGCGCCTACCGCCTCTATCAGGCCGAACAGTTCTGGCCCGAGGGCACGGTGTTCGTCGCCGTCGTCGATCCCGGCGTTGGCACACAACGCCTGTCGGTCGTGCTCAAAACGCGCACGGGCCATTATTTTGTGGGGCCTAACAATGGTCTGCTGTCGCTGGTGGCCGAACGCGACGGCATCGAGGCCCTGCGACAGATCGATGAACGCGTCAACCGTCGTCCGGGCTCCGAAGATTCACATACTTTTCACGGTCGCGATGTGTTCGCTTACACCGGCGCGCGTCTCGCAGCCGGTGCCATCCGCTTTGAGCAGGTGGGACCGCCGCTGGCGCCGCAATCCTTGATCTCCATTGCGTATCGCAAAGCGCAACTGGCGGGCAACAGGGTCTCCGGAATAATCCCGGTGCTGGACGTGCAGTTCGGCAACGTTTGGACCAACATACCAAAGGATCTTTTCGACCAGTTGCACGTCGCGCTCGGTGCAGCGCTGCACGTACGCATTTATCACCGCGGATCACTGGTCGACGATGCCGTCGCGCCGTACCAGCGCACCTTCGGCGACGTGCCCGTGGGGAAGCCTCTGGTGTACGTCAACAGTCTGTTGAATCTAGCGGTGGCCCTCAACCAGGACAATTACGCCGCGGCTCACAAGATCGAGTCCGGCCCGGACTGGTCGATCGAAATCACCAAGGATTGATGATGCCCGTCCTGCAGCCGCAGAAACGCGTGTATGGGACACCCCCGAATGCCGCGCTTCTCGATGCGGCCAGTGAACCGTACCGCAACGCCGGCCGCTTCGCCTACCACTTTGCCCGCGGCAAGCTGCGCGCCGACCCCGTTTACCGTGCCATCCTCGAGATGGGTCTGCTGCTCGGGCGCGTGCGCGTGCTGGACTTGGGCTGCGGCCAGGGCCTGCTGGCCGCGTGGCTACAGGCCGCCGAGCGCTGCTACGAGCGCGGCAGCTGGCCGCGGGCCTGGCCGCCTGCGCCGCAAGCCCTGTCGACGCGCGGTATCGAGTTGATGGCTCGCGATGTCGAGCGTGCGCGCTGCGCGCTGGGATCCGCATCCGATGTATCGCAGGCCGACATCCGCGACACCGCGTTCGGCACGGTCGACGCCGTCGTGATTCTGGATGTTTTGCACTACATGGGTCCGCAGGCGCAACTCGAGGTGCTGCAGCGCGTCCGCGCTGCGCTGCCGCTGCGGGGACTGCTGCTGCTGCGCGTCGGCGACGCGGGCGCCGGCTTGCGGTTTCGTTATGGTCAATGGAGCGACACGCTGGTGATGCTGTTGCGCGGGCATTCCATTGTGGCGCAGCACTGCCGCAGCGTTGCGCAATGGCGCCTGTTGTTGCAACAGTGCGGCTTCGACAGCGAAGCGAAGCCGATGAGTCAAGGAACTCCGTTTGCCAATGTCCTGCTCATCGCGCATGCGACCTGAACGCGGATTGAGGTTGCCGACCCCGGCGCAACAAGCCGAGACCGGCCACGAGACCGGAGCCCAACAGCGGCAAACCCGCGGGCAGCGGCACGGGAGCTGCGAAGATGCGGATCTGGCTGTCATAGCCATAGGATTGGAAGCTGCTGCCTCCAAGGCTGGTGAAGATATTGGGCGTACCGATCGTTGTGTTCCCGCTGGTCAGGTTGATTCCGCCGGTCGCACCGTACAGGCCGCTGCCGAAGATAACCGCGTAATTGCCGGACGCCAGCGCGGTGGCGAAATTGATCACGGTCGACGCATCGCCGGCCGCCGTGGGCGCCGTCAGGAGTGCGTCGCCGAGGTTGTTGGACTGCAACCATGAGACGAGGTTTCCGCCGGTCACGGCCGGGAGGCTGGAGAGGGACGACACCGATACGATCTCTGCAAAAACCTGGCCCGAGCCAAACGCATCGACATTCGCGCCGACTTGAAGCGCGGTCACCGGGGAGCCGGTCACCGCGAAGGAGGCTCCGATGAAGCCGCTGCCGGCATCCGTGCCATCCCCATAGACCGGATAGGCGCCCGAACCACCGGGGACAGCCGTCGCCGTCTGGAGAATATAGCCCGCGAAGGCCGGTGCGCCCGCAAAGAGAGCCGTGGATGCGAGCGCCGCGGTGGCGCTCGCGCGAATCATTTTGAGCATGAGCGTATATCCCTTGTTGATGTGTGCCGATTCAATTTCGATGCGTGTTCATTGCGTTACGGCAGAACGAGCGCGTTGGTCAGATCGCCCATCGCCGGGAAGCCATTCGCCACCAAAGCCGAATCGCGCGCGGCGATTCCCGGGAGGACCGGCAGGCTCCACCTGTTCGTGATGAAGCGCAGGATCGACGTCGTGTCATATTGGGTGTGATCGACGAAGCCCTTTTTCGCGTAGGGCGAGATGATGATCGCCGGAATACGAGTGCCCGGACCGAACATGTCGGCCTTCGGCGGCGACACGTGATCCCACAAGCCGCCGAACTCGTCGTAGGTGATGACGATCAGCATGTGGTTCCACTGCGGACTCGCCTGCAGCGCGGCCACGACCGCGGCGATGTGCCTGTCGCCGTCGGTGACGTTGGCATAGCCGCTATGCTCGTTCACGGTGCCGTGCGGCTTGTAGAACGTGACCG
>WNFI01289431.1_pt1 | contig 12900 bp, 9 predicted proteins | sample 5400471 | NCBI WGS metagenome assembly WNFI01 (sample SAMN13153348, study PRJNA577476) | soil metagenome | isolation source: 100 cm saprolite on Douglas fir-dominated hillslope | place: USA:California | collected 2013-09-17
CGACCACTTGAGGCCGGATTTGAGTTTCCAGGTGATGGTCAGGCCGTCTGCAGAGACGCCGCCATTGGCAGCAGTCGGGATATCGGTCGCCAGGTCAGGCACGTACTTCCCTGAGCCATCCCAAGTGCCGAGACCGGCACCGATGATCTGGTCGAGCCAGGCGGTGAAGGTCATGTTGCTGTATTGGAGGATCGCGTTATCCGGTTCCTGGGAGAATGAGATGGTGATGATCTTGGGTGCAGCGGTCGGGGCTACGGTCGGGGCAGCTGTTTCACCCGCTGCAGCCGGGGCGGAGGTCGCCGTTGCAGCCGGGGCGCATCCCGCCAATACCATGCTGGCGAAGATAAGCGCTGAAAGTAAAGCGTACAGTTTGTGGTTCACGATTTCTCCTTCCTCCTGATAGAAAAACATTTGCGAGATTGGCGTCAAAATTCGTTAAGGGGATGATCGGTTAAGGTATTGGTAGATATCCACCTCCCGGATGAGATGCATGAATTTGCACTTGCCGCGCGGCAAGTGCAATGCCGGAAAATAGTGACTGCGAGTGCGCATCATTCATTGGTCATCTCAACCTGGTCCGATCCGGCGTCCCGAAAGGGCTGTGCACAGTAGCGCGACTCTGTAGGAGGAGAGGTGACTCACGCTCGGGATCAGAAAACCATCAACCATGGATCTAAGCGCTGATCCGATCTGGCACATGCACGACTTTTTCGATGCCAAACGGATATCAGAAACCGAGACCGTTCGAGACACCGGCTTGAGATGAGGTTGAGTTTTCTGATTTCTCTCCATCATAAGGATCGTTTGACGAAAAGGCATGCCCCTGGAAGGGGGTTTTATGGGACACGTCGGACTGTTTATCGATCTCATTAATCGAGCTCAGGGGTTGGTAATTGAGAGTTTTGGATGACTCGAGCCCCTCCTCTGGAAGGGTGAGAAAATAAAAATAACCCCTCCGCAGAGGGGTTAAAAATTGACAGGGATTCTGTATTTCCTGCTATAACTGGCGCAGGATCGGCTGTGGTCGCGGCTCCAGGATGCAGAAAACCATGGAATCATGGGTGAACCGGATATCGTTTCGAAAGCGCATATTCATCGGAATGATATGTCTGCTGCCGGCCTTTTGCCTAAGCGCCTGCCAAAGCGGTGAGGTTGCCTACCCGCCTTCCGCGCCCTCCGCGCCCCCACAGGCACTTACTGGAGAAGTCTCCCCAGCGCTGTATACATATCCGCCCGCTCTGAACAACGGTGCCATTGTACGCTTCGGACACTATGGCTTGGAGCAAGGGCTTTCCCAGAGCTCGGCCCAGGTGATTTTGCAAGATGCCATGGGTTTCTTATGGGTAGGGACACAGGACGGCCTAGACCGATTTGATGGGTATGCCTTCAAGGTGTTCCGCGCAGACCCCAAAAATCCGAATGCTCTGAGTAATAGCTACATATCGACGCTGGCTCAGGGAAGTAAGGGAGTGATCTGGATTGGTACCTATGGGGGTCTTAATCGATATGACCCTGTGAACGGGAAATTCATCCACTACCTGCACGATGAAAATAATCCAGACAGTCTGAGCGATGATACCGTGCGGGCTGTCTACGAGGATCCGCAGGGCATGCTATGGATCGGAACGGCCGGGGGGCTGGATGTGCTGGATCCAATTACGGGGAAATTCACCCATGTTAAGATGCCGGACGGGTTACCCGCCAACGGCAATCTAAACTCGATTAATACATTATATAAGGACAGCTTCGGCGTTTTGTGGGTCGGTACCGGTAATGGTCTCATCCGTATTGAGGCAGCGGGTCAAACACCCCAACTGTACAAAACGGATGCGAGTGACAATGCGAGCATTAGTTTTAACGACGTGAGCTCCATCGTTGAAGGCCGGAACGGCGTACTCTGGGTTGGAACCAGCCAGGGGCTGAATCAACTGGATAGGACAACTGGCCGATTCACGCGCTTCCTCCACAATGATCTCGAGCCGGCGAGCCTGGCAAACAGCCAGGTCATCAGCGCCTATGTTGACCGGGCCGGTGAGTTCTGGGTCGGCACCCGATATGGTCTGGATCGCTATAACGAGGCCGGCCGTGATTTTATTCATTTTAGAAATGATCCTCTGGACCCGTCCAGCCTGAGTAATAATACGATCGACTCCATCTATGAAGACCGCGGGGGCGTCTTGTGGATCGGAACCGATGACGGCGGGCTCAATGAATATGATCGCGGCCTGGATCAGTTCGCCCTATATCATCACGTCACCTCGGATCCATTCAGCCTGAGCGGCAATATTATCCTTCCGATCCTGCCCCTATCGAATGGAAAAATTTGGATCGGTACAGATCAAGCGGGCTTGAATCTTTTTGATCCCTCCACCGGCCGATCCCAGCACTTCCAACATGACCGGGCGGATCCTGACAGCCTGACCAGCGATACGATCTATTCGCTGCTCCTGGATCATGATGGCAGCCTGTGGATTGGAACCTCCGAGGGACTGGATCGATTGGACCCGGGCAGCTCCAAATTCATCCATTACGTACCCAATACGAGGAACCCTGACAGCCTCCCGTTTGGACCCGTGTATTCGATCTACCAGGACAATCAGCTGACCTACTGGGTGGGCACATCCCAGGGCGTCCGCATTTTCAATCCCTCCACCGCATTGTTCTCGCAGCTCAATATCGAGGACAAAAGTCAGGTGCGCCTGAGCAGCGATGCCGTGCGAGCAATCTACCAGGATCGAAGCGGAATCATGTGGTTCGGCACGGCCGCCCATGGTCTGTTTCGATATGACCCCATAACGCAGCAGACCAACGAATATAGGAACAATCCGAATGCCAATAATAGCCTTAGCAATAATACGATTTTCGATGTTTACCAGGATCATGTCGGCCGGATCTGGGTAGCCACAGATGAGGGCCTGGACCGCCTCATCCCCCGTGACAACGGGTTTGAGCATTTTTTGGTGGATCGCGGTCTCCCCAACAACGTGGTCTATGGTATTTTGGAGGACCCTGAGCATAATTTGTGGCTGAGCACAAACTTCGGCATTTCCAAGTTCGATCCGTCCACACAGACATTTGTAAATTTCACCGTGGATGATGGCCTCCAAAGCAATGAGTTCAACAGCGCTTCATTCGCAGAGGATGCCCAGGGCCGGATGTATTTTGGGGGCGAAAAAGGTTTGACCGTTTTTTATCCGTCAGAGATCCACAAGTACAGTTATGTTCCGCCTGTGGTGATCACTACCGTCACCGCCCAGGAGACCCCCTCAGCCAATCAGCCCGAAGCCGCGCTTGCCCAGCAGGTGGTTGTGGTCTCGTACCCCCAAAATTCCTTCGATTTCAGCTTTGCCGCACTCAGTTTTTCACAAACGTCCAAAAATCAGTACGATTATCTGTTGGAGGGCTTCGATCAAAGCTGGCATGTTTCCGGATCCGACCATCATGCAAGCTATACAAACCTCCCGGGCGGCAGCTATACCCTGCACGTTCGAGGCAGCAGCAAGGATGGAGTCTGGAACGAGGCGGGCGCCGAGGTTCGAATCACAGTGATCCCGCCGTTCTGGCAGACATGGCCGTTTCGAACCGCTGCAGGGATGCTCCTGGTCGTTGCTTTCGTCCTGGCCTATCAGTGGCGGGTCCGCGGCATTCGCATGCAAAGGATGGAACTGGCGGAAATCATCCAGAACCGTACGCATGCCTTGAATAAAAGAAATCGTGACCTGGAAGCCCTGTATTCGGCGGACGAGAAAATGTTGCGGGTGTTGACCCTCGACCGGGTATTACAAGCCCTGGTTGATGTGGCGGTTGACATTCTGGAGGCCGACAAGAGCGCCGTTTTAACGCAGACAAAACCGCGTGGAGAATTCAGCGTGAGGGTCTCACGCGGCTTCCAACCGGAAACAGTCCAGTGCCTGAATTTTGGAGAAGACACGGACATCGTGTTTTTGGCACGCGAGACCGGCGCGCTGCTCACGCTCAGGAATACCCCGAGGGATCCCAAATGGGAATACCAGAGCAAAGAGATCCTGGACCGGATGGACGCAGAGCACGTTCAATCGCTCATGTACATACCGATCAAAATCCAAAATACGATCCTGGGCATTTTCTGTGTCGGTTCGGCGCAGTTGGGCGAATTTGATGAGGATCGCCAAAGGCTGTTTGTCTCGCTTGTCCAACGTGCGGCCCTCTCAGTTGAAAATATCCAATTGTTTGACCAGACCAAGTATCTGGCGGTCTTAGAGGAGCGGAACCGTCTGGCGCGTGAGCTGCACGACAGTGCCAAGCAGAAAGCTTTCGCGGCACTGGCCCAACTGGGTACCGCAAAAAGACTGGTGAAAGAGGATCAGGAAGGGGTGAAAAAATATGTGGCGGAGGCCGAGAACATCGTCTCTGAAGTGATTCGCGATCTTACGACCCTGATCCAGGAGCTTTACCCAAAGGATTTGAAGGAAAAGGGATTGGCAACTTCGCTCAGGAATTATGCGTATGAGTGGGAAACGCGGTCCGCGATCCACTTGAATCTGATCATTGCCGGCGAGCGGGCTTTGCCATTGGAAATGGAACAGGCTCTCTCCCGAATCGTGCATGAAGGATTGTCGAATATTGCGCGCCACAGTCAGGCGACGCAGGCAGATATTGGAATCGTGTATCATGAAGATGAGATCGAGATCCAGATCAGCGACAATGGCCAGGGCTTTGACTTGCAGCAACCGGGCAGCGGCCTGGGCTTGAGATTGATCCAGGATCGCACCGGTGCGATTGGCGGCCAGGTGGTGATCCGGAGCGGGCCGGGCCAGGGCACGCAGCTGACCATCCGTGTTCCAGTCCAGGCTCGAGAGTAGGAACAGTCATGGGCAATTCGATCAGTATCATTATTGTGGACGACCATGAGGTGGTGCGGAAAGGGATTCGGGCATACCTCGAAAGCACGCCGGAATTTAAGGTTCTCGGAGAGGCCATTTCTGGCGCCGACGCCCTGCAGCTGGTTGCAGAGCTCATTCCTGACATCGTTTTGATGGATCTGATCATGCCGGGCCTGGACGGCGTTGAAACGATCCGTGAGATCAAGAAGATCAGCCCGCGCAGCCAGGTCGTTGTCTTGACCTCCTTCCACGAAGACATCCATGTTTTTCCGGCGCTGAAGGCCGGGGCCATCTCCTATATTTTGAAGGATATGAAAATGGAGGAGCTGGCCGAGGCGCTCCAGCACGCCGCACACGGCGAGGTGACTCTCCACCCGCTCATTGCCGCGCGTGTGCTGCGCAGCATCCGGGGAGAGGATCCGGTCGAAGAGTTGCTGTACGCCCAGTTGACCGATCGTGAACGCGAAATCCTCAAGCTGATTGCGAATGCACAGACGAACAACCAGATTGCCAGGCAGCTGGTGATCAGTGAATACACGGTTAAGGGCTATGTCAGTAATATTCTGAGCAAGCTGCACCTGGTGGACCGGACCCAGGTCGCGGTGTATGCCTGGCAGAACGGGCTGGTCAAGCGCGATGAGTAATCGAACGCAGGAGAGAGATTGATCTTATGCTGGAAATCCGCCCCAATTGCGAATGCTGTAACAAAGACCTGCCGCCGGACTCGCCGGACGCGATGATCTGCACGTTTGAATGTACCTACTGCCGGGATTGCGTTGAACACAAGCTGAATCGGATCTGTCCAAATTGCGGCGGAGACCTGGTGCCTCGCCCCGTCCGGCCAAGCCGCCTGCTCGTCAAGTACCCCGCCTCGACTCAACGCGTCTACAAGCCTGAACGCTGTGGCGCGCCAGCAGGCGTCCAGAGCGCCTGAGAACTTTACTCCAGGGGGAGGCCGTCAACCGGTGAGAAACCCGTGCGCCCGCCAACGGTTCGTTCACTGATTCGTTGGCCAATCTAGCATCACACCATCAATTTGGTCAGGACCGACCAAGGGAGGAGCATCCTCAAATGCCAGCCGTGCCGGCGCCCCTCATGCTGCCAATCATGATCAGAACCAAGGCTCGGGTCTGTTCAGAATTTTCCTTGTGTGTTCGAACCCCATACGATCTTCATAAACGGTGGATGCGGACCGGGTCCTGAGATATCAAAAGGTCCTCTCCTCCCCGTTGGTCAAAATCCACGCGTCGGGGAGAATGGTTCCAGCCCCTTACAATCCTGCAAATGCGCAATGCGGCACCGAGATTCCTGACAGAATTGAAGGTACGCCGGTTTGAATAACGGTTATTATCTGAGGCTTGAGAGGCAAGCAATTCATTGTGTGTAACCTTATTCGTATTTCTCAGTCATGATAGAGAAGAGCACTCGAGCGTGAGTGGGGGCAGTGCCAGATGATCGATGAATCGGCGCGGTTGAAGGCAGCGCGCAAATTGGACCACCAGGCGCTCACTGAGATCTTTGACCTTTATGCCCCGGCTCTTTACAAGTATGCACTCCGTCTGTGTCAGGATCCGGTTCAAGCGGACCATGTAGTAGGCGACGTTTTTGCACGCTTACTGGAGCAATTGGCCGACGGGGGGGGACCTCGAATAAATCTGCGTTCTTATCTATACCAGATCGCCTATCACATCCTTGTCGATCGTTCGAATGTTAGTTACCAAACTATTCCGCTCGAGGAGGCAGCGGAAATAGGAGATGGAAACCCTCCGCTCGAAGAAGCGATGGAAGACGACCGCCTGTTAGAAACAGTTATGTCTGCGATCAATCTTGAACTCACTCCGGATCAGCGCCAGGTCCTTCTATTGCGCTTCGTTGAGGGCTTCACCCCGCAAGAAACTTCGGCGATTCTCAAAAAGAGCCTCGACAATACCAAAGTCATTCAGACGCGTGCACTGACAAAACTTCGGCAGGTTTTAGTTTTAGGTAAGCTCCTGGATCAAGAAAAGCAGGGAAGGCCCGCCCTTTGAAAGAAAAAGAGCTACTAAAATTACTCTCTCGCCTAAAGTCATCCGGGGCAGATTATCCTTCAGAAATGCTGTCCAGGCGAAGGTCCGCCTTCGTGGCTGGTCTTCCGATTTTGGGAAGCTCGCTGAAAACGAATGCAGGGGGGCAAACTAGCGGAAGCCACTCTGGTACCTCCTTTACCAGCCTAACTAACATGCAAAAACTGGCAATTGCGGTTGGATTCATAGCGATTACGAGTCTGACCACCATTCTGGCCATTTCTCTCTACAACCATCGCGGATATTGGCAGCACTTCCTCTTCCGCAGTACACCGACGGCGATCCAGTCACTTCCATTTGTGATCCCCAGTACAGCGGCGCCACTTGCAAAAGTGACCTTGCCAGTGACCGAGGCACCCACGGGATTTGTGACGCCGATCGCTACGCCCTTCACCGGCGGGCCGAACGCGTCGATGGGATCGACTCCTGATCCTCCCAATTCAAATTCCAATTCCGGCTTACACCTGGGCCAAACCAAGAACGCTCCCCATCCTCCTGCTACCCACCACTGATTAGCCGAGTTATTCCACTGGGTAGGCACCGGCAGAGATTTTCTAGCCGGACAGAATTCAATACTCAGCTTCAAAATCACAAGATTTTGTAGCGAGTCCCGTGATTTCTTAGTCCTTGAAAAGAATCAAGATGATGACCGGGGGGTGTAACTATTTCTTCCCAGAACTGTCATGATATTACAATGCGGATGATTTCCCCCAGATGAGGTCTGGTCATCCTGGAAGGGGGTCGGATAACGCCCGGTCGCATTGACGTTGAAGCTGACTTGACCGCATTTGCAAGCCACAAGGAGGTTTACCATGTTGATGTTTGGGAAGGAAAAGGGGCAGGGCTTAGTTGAGTATGCATTAATTCTTGTTCTGGTCGCGATCGTTGTGATTGCTGCGCTCATGATCCTGGGACCCATTATTGGCAACACCTTTAGCACGATCAACAACAGCCTGAGCGGCGTTTGACCGTTACCGCAGTCGATTCCAATTTTGGGAATCAGCTGCGGTACTCTCTCGTCATCCCGTCCTTTTTACCAATTTCCTTCGACAGCCACCGGTTTGCTCAAATCAACTCTGGAGAAGCGAAGATTGATCTGAGCACCGGTAATTTTGATTGCCAGTAGGGAACCTAATTTCGGCTCTTCGCGGCGGGGGCCTGCCAGGGCCAAACGAAGGTTGCCCTTCGCTTCCGGCCCTGGCTGGAATTCGCTCACCGATTCAATTCAGAAGGCCAAGAATTGAAATTGCAAAGATCATTTATGCCCTACTCGTATGCCTGCGACAAATCGGCCTCCAATACTTGAGGCCGATTTGTCGAAATCGTTACACTAGCTCGAGGTGACCCCGGGGGGACTTGAACCCTCAACACATAGATTAAGAGTCTACTGCTCTGCCATTGAGCTACGGGGCCATGTCACTATACGAATGTCAATTTTCCAACCCAGAGCTTAAGAGGCAGCTGCTCTGCTGTTGAGCTCTGGGGCCAGGAAGTTTCCCAGCCGATTCACGAACTGGGCGTCGCTTGTCTTTTTTGAAGGACGTTGGTTTAGACCAGCATCGAGCGTCGGCCTCTACATTTTAGGACTTGACTCTAAAACCCGTTCGACGCCGGCGGTATTATACCGCAAAGGTAGCGATGTGATATTCCTTTCACGTCGCTTTCTTTTTCACATGGCCGGACCCCAGTCGCAGTTCGAGTGGCGGACGTAGTGAGGGTTGAAGATGCAGGACCTGGATCTATTCCGCTCGACCACTGGTTGAAGAAGTTTCAAATCTATGTGATACTACGCGAGTCGAGAGACGGTCAAAGTGATGAAAACATTCCTGAGCCTATCGATCGGCATTCTGTGGCTTCTTTCCGGATGCAGCCCAACGACTACAAGCGTGAGCAATGCAACCGGGGAAATCAGAACCGTCGTGGCAGTCACCCTCAATCCAGGCGGCCTGCAGGGTACACAGATCCCATTTTCGACTCCGGAGGCCCCTACCGCGGTCCCAACCCTGGCTGCAGGTTTATCGCCCAGCGAGCTGAAATATCATCTGCTGGCACAATTCCCCAATCTCTTTTTCTGCGACCCAGATTTCTACCCGGTGGCCCGGGCTGATGAAGGTCAACTTGCGCTGGAAAAGTTTTCCCAGTTACAGGCTAATCCTGAAGAGTTCCAAGCCATCGTCAATCATAATGGTTTAGGCAGCCTGACCTCATTCACGGATGCTCAGAAGCTGCTCATCTATCGCGAGCACAAAAGGCTGGCTGCGATCCTGTTCACTCCGGCGGGTGATCAATACCAGTTCCAATTAAAGACGGCGGATCCGAATACAAGGCAAGGTTCCCTCATCAAGGGCCTGATCGATGGCGCGGGGACCATCACCGTCCAGGAGCGCCAGCCTAGTTTTGCGACCTGCCCCATCTGTCTCTCAGCCGATACCCAGATCGATACACCGCTCGGACCAAGAGCGGTGCAGGATCTGATCGTTGGCGATCCAGTGTGGACGGTAAACGCCGCGGGTCAGCGGATGAGGGCCACGATCTTGAAAGTTGTTCGGGTCCTGGTACCCGCTGACCATCAGATCGTCCATATTGTGTTGGAGGACGGCCGTGAGCTATGGGCCTCCCCTGGTCACCCGACGACAGACGGCCGAATTCTCGCCGAGCTGCGAATCGGTGACACGCTCGACGGAGGCCGGATCATTCGCTACGAGCTCGTTCCCTATGGTCAAGCGGCGACCTACGATATTTTGCCTGCCGGCGGAACGGGCTTTTACTGGGCGAACGGGATTCTCATCGGGAGCACACTTGAGGGTCAATAGAAAGTTTCCAGCTCTCGACCCGAAGACTTTGGGATGCGAGCTGCCAAGTGCTTAGACTTGATGGAAAATCGTGGTGTCGAAACTGGGCACAGTCCCAGTCCAGTGACAAAAGGAATGAGCATGTCAAAACAGCCGATCCCCGTCGAACAAATTCGTGAGTTCGTGATCGCAGCTCATTCCGACCTCAGCAAGGTGAAATCGCTGTTGAGCGAAAATCCGGAATACCTGAATACCTTCTACGCCTGGAGCGAGTCCGATCACGAATCAGCGATCATGGCAGCCGCACACATGGGAAATAAACCGATCGCCGAGTATCTGATCGCACTGGGCGCCCCGGTGGAGATCTGCACGGCGGCAATGCTCGGGCGGGCGGACGAGGTAAGAGCAGAACTTTCCGCCAATCCTGCTCTGATTCATGCCCGGGGAGCCCATCAGATCCCGTTGCTCGCACATGCGGCCCTCAGTGGTAATGTGGAGCTCGTTCAAATTCTCGTGTCACTCGGCGCTCAAGAAGGGCTGGCTTTTGCTCTCAGCAATGCAGTGATGCTCAATGACGAACCCCTTGCGCGCTGGCTCCTGGAAAATACCAAACCGGATTTTGCCTGGAAGAACTGGGAACAAAAGTCCGTGCTCTCCGTGGCAGAATCTGTTGGCAACGACGCCATGACAACCTTATTGCTTGCTCACGGGGCTACCAAGTAGATTTGGAGCCGCGTCAGTTTCAGGCAGAAAGGTAGTTTTGGCGGTTTACCCGTTTCCTCAAATCCCCCTCGAGGGGGATCCACCCGGGTGACCGCGACAGGCCTGAACCACCCATGAAATGACCATGGGCTTTTTCGCAAAGAGTCCGAGTCAACAAAGGTATAATGATGGCAACGCCACCATTTTTTTCGTTTGGAGGGCAGATTCTGCCTTCCCGCAACACCCAGAATCAATGCATCCCCTGCACTCGTTTAGGCGTATAAGAGCCACTCCCGACCGATGACCATCCCAGATCCTTCCTCCAATTCACAGTCCAACCCACCCAGCGTGCCGGCACGCAGCCGTCGCCGCCGAAGAGGACAGCTCATTGTCCTGCCGGACGCGCAAGGTCGCAGCGCCCTGCTTCAAACACTGGCGAAACGGACCTATCCGTCCTACGATCTATTCATCTTTGCGGTTCTGGCGGGAGCCATTATTGGGCTTGGTTTCGTACTCGACTCTCAGGCGGTACTGATTTTCGGGATTCTGGTGGCACCGCTCCTAACCCCATGGATCGGATTGCTGTTGGGAGCCATCACCGGTTCGTCGCGTTTCTTCGGCGAGACGTTCATGGCCTTATTGATCAGCTCGGTCCTGATCTTCCTGATCGGAGTACTGGCGGGCTTTTCCGCCCGTTTATTCTTACCGCGTACATTCGATGAAGCGTTCGTTCACAGCCGCTTGTGGTGGCCGGATTTGATCGTCCTGGCTCTCGGCGCCATTATTCTCACCATCTCGTTTGTGCGCTCAGAAGAAAAACCGATCCTGCCCAGTGTGATGCTCGCGTATGAATTGTTCCTGCCCCTTAGCGCAGGCGGATTTGGGCTTGGCAGCGGGATCGGCGATCTGTGGCCGAATGGCGTGCTGGTCTTCCTCGTCCATTTTGCATGGGCTGGCTTGTTCGGCTTGCTCACTCTCGTGGCGCTGCGTTTCATGCCAACCGAGCCGACCAGTACATCCCCCGCCACAGCGTTCACAAACCTTTTGCCGACTCTCTCATCCAGCCCATCCCCGGAGCCGTCCTCCACACCCCTGATCCTGACAACCACGCCTACGCAGACGGTTCCACTCACCCCGGTACCGCTGACGCTGGCAGTGACGCTTGCCGCCACCGAATCGCCGACGATCACACTGACGATCGAGCCAACCCCGCTCTACGCCCGCATCCAATCCGATCAGGGCGGCGGAGTAAATTTGCGCGAGACACCGAATGGAAAATTCATGGTCACGCTCGATAACAATTCCATCGTCGAGGTACAGCCTGATACACAAAATCTGGGCGGTGTGACCTGGGCACATGTGATCGCCATCAAAGGCGGGAGAAAACTGGATGGCTGGATCTTGCAGAGTGTTCTCCTGGTAGCCACGCCAGTCCCCAACTTTCCGCCCTCGAGCACTCCCTCACCCACTGTCCAAACTCCATAATTCCTGCTTCGCCGCAGCCGACGAGGAGCCAGCGGACGCGCCTGGTCTTGCTGCCCAAAACGTTTTTTGAGGAGACCGAATGCCCATTCACTTCGGCACCGATGGCTGGCGTGCCGTGATCTCAGACAGTTTCACCTTCGATAACCTGCGCATCGTCGCCCAGGCCATCGCGGACGCAGTCGCTTCTGATCATTGGGACAAATCTGGCAATGGCGCCTCCAAGCCGGACCCAAAAAAGATCATCGTTGGTTTCGACACCCGATTCCTTTCCGACCGATTCGCAGGCGAAGTGGCCCGGGTACTGGCGGCGAACGGATTCACGGTGTGGCTGGCGCAATCCGACGCGCCAACCCCCGCCATTTCGTATGCGGTCAAGCATCAAGGCGCGATCGGCGGCGTAATGATCACCGCATCTCATAATGCACCGCGCTACAACGGGGTGAAGCTCAAAGCCTCATACGGCGGCTCCGCCCTTCCGGAACAATGCCGGCGGGTCGAGGTCTACATCAACGACAACGAACAACAGGCACGCGGCCCCAATCTCATGGATTTTCAAAAAGCACGCGAGGCCGGCCTCATCCAAAAATTCAACCCGCTGCCCGCCTACTTCGAACACTTGCGCACTTTGATCCACTCGGATCTCATCGCCGAAAACCCGCAGCGTTTTGTGGTCGATTCGATGTATGGCGCCGGACGGGGCGTGATCAAGGCGTTCTTGCAAGGAACCGGTTGCGATATCGCGGAGATCCGCTCGGAGATGAACCCTGGCTTTGGCGGCATCCACCCCGAACCGATCGCCAAGAATCTGGGTGCGCTCGCCTCGGCGGTCAGCTCTGGCATGGGAAACTTCGGGCTGGTCACCGACGGAGATGCCGACCGCATCGGAGCGATGGATGAACGCGGCATATTTGTGGATCCGCACAGGATCTTTGCCTTGTCGCTCAAGTACCTGGTGGAGGGTCGCCGTTGGTCGGGGGAGGTGGTAAGGACCGTACC
>WNFI01104111.1_pt1 | contig 12899 bp, 15 predicted proteins | sample 5400471 | NCBI WGS metagenome assembly WNFI01 (sample SAMN13153348, study PRJNA577476) | soil metagenome | isolation source: 100 cm saprolite on Douglas fir-dominated hillslope | place: USA:California | collected 2013-09-17
CCCTGAACTTGTCACCGACATAGCAGTCTGCATCGGCTTTCCGGCGCCAATACCATTGCTATACATGCCACTTCATCAGGGCACTCACAGCACATGAAAAGGTAGATATACCTTATGGCCCATCAAGCACGCATTCCCTTTCGCCGTCCTAGCCATCCACTTCTCCATATCATCGTGTGTACACTTACGCTTATTCATCGTCGCAAAGTCGAGGAACACCACAGCATGCCGTTTGTTGCCTGCAGATGGATCTTGCCGTGAGAGTGTACCAAGGAGGATGAACTTTTGGGACGTAGAGTCAGGCACGGTGGTGAGCAGTCGGACACGAAGTCTGACGCCAAGCTCGTATTTGTCCCTATAAACGAAAGAGTTAGCGTTTGGGGAAAGAGAATACTTTGCATGGGGATATGAGCCGATTGAAATATCAACCCACCAAGTCCTACCATCATTCCAGCTGTACCACACGAAATCGGTCGGCTCCTCATCGTCCGCAAGAACCATGATACTTCCTTTATCCCCGATCTCATATTTATGGGCGCCTCTCCTGACCATCTTCCAGCTTACTCCCGCGTCTGTACTAAGGAATGTATCGCACTCGTCGTACGGAGCTAGGTGTGGTCCCACGGAACCTACGCCAAGGACGAATCCGGGCGCGGGTGTGCTGAAAACGCGCCCAAGGTTGTGTGGCGTGCTGACACTGTAAAGATGAAGGAAGCATTCTTTCGCATGGCACTGAATGGGGTTATTAGAGGCATCACTAGGAGGGGTGATGGTACCCCAAGACCGTCCGTCATCGAAAGTAATCATACTCTTGATCTGTTTCGGACGGGTTGAATGCTCTATCTCCTCTATATTTGTGACGGTATTGGCTAGTCCCACCCCTTCGACGCCATAGATATCCTCGAAATCGACATAGCCAAACTCGTTCCTGTTCGTATTTCGCAACGACTGGGTGAAGAACGTTCCATTAGAATTAGACACGAAAAGCGTTCCAACAGCACTAGAGGGATGATTCAAGACATCAACAGCAAGCGAATGCGTCGTGCTTTCCACAATTGTATATGCATTTTCGAACAATTTGGATGTAGATGCATGTGGGAACTTGGCATGGCCCCAGGTATGGCCATCGAGTGATACATAAAGATTCATCTGGGCGCCGGAACCAGACGGGTCAGAGGTAACGTCTTTCACCCCAGCGATGAGGAACTTGGATACGATCCCAAGCCCGACAACACCACGGCTTGCTTTGGGGTTTAGAAGTCCAAAATCGACGATCTTCGTTTCATTTTGGAAGAAGTCCCCCGAGGAGAAGAGGCGAGAGGAGCTGATGCTGTACGAACCACCATTCTCGGCGGCCGACTTGTCGAAGGCAACACAGAGGATGAGGTCCGCGTTTGTCGAGATGGGAATTTCCTTTGTGGAGTGGGCCCATGCACATTGAGTCGTTTGTTTGAGGAGAAGCTTGGAGGAGGCGAAGCCGTCGAGGGTGTAGTATGTCTGCGATGCCAATACATGGAATCAGAGTCAGCCCAATGCTAACGAGCTAGCTTACCTCTTCGCATGGCTTCGACCAGGGGAAAGCACCCTTACATGTACCCCGGTAGAGAACGTAGTCCCCTTTCGTCTTGTCGGCATGAAATGCAAGCGGCTTGGGAAAGACGGACAAATCTGCAGGGACTTCAAATGACTGCCACAGCTTGCCTCTATCTGTTGTCTTGTAGTGCTTCTTCCCTGTTGTCATAATGAATGCCTGTTCATAGGTGCATCAGGCCGTGGCCACTAGAAATGAGAACCGACACGTGGACTTACTACACGATTGTCAAATGGGTGCTCTATAAAGACAACTGCTTCGTGTTCCGGAACGGTACCAAGAACTCTGCAAGCCGAGAGATAATTACAGTGGTATCTTCAAAGTAAAATATACGATCTGGGAGGTTCTTGAAGTTCGTTAGCTCGGGTTTTGCAAAAATTGATGCCAAGGCTGAGAAGGTCCACAGAATACAATAAAGGAAACGCTGAGTCGCCATGATGGGCTCTGCACACAGCCTGGGTATCCTCGCTCGTCAAGGCTCCCAGTCTATAAATGCTGTGTAGAAGGTGCGACGTGTTGCTGGTGGAAGTATTCAACGGGAGTTGCCTTGATGGAAATAACTAAATGTGGATACGGTTGAATCACTTGCCGTCTTCACTCGATAAAGGGAGGGAATTAACTAGATGTAATTCACATAAGGGAGCCAAGTTCTCCTCCCATGAAAAGTTAGCGCTGAGCGCCTTGTGAGCGAATAAATTATTTCCATTGGATTGGGATTTATATGTATGTATTGCCGGGATGCATCCGGAGCCTCAATTCATTTCTTCCCCGCATGATCATGGAATTTGAAGCTGTCTCAAATGCGCCAGAGCTCACTTCCGTACCCCCCTGTCACCCAGTCTGCTCGGTGTGCTTTATTCTTTTCGCGTTAGAAAACTTAGCTGATGGTCCTATACCAGTTTATGCAGTTGGTTTGCCCAGCATGGCCCTCAATCAGGAATTCACCTTCCCCACAATGAAGCCTTCGCCGCTTACATCAACCTGTTCGCTCGTTAACCACCAATATAACACCTCCACATTCTCTGGTGCCGCAGAGAAGCTCACATACCAAGGTGCGTCATTATATTAGACACGCCATTCCGAGAGAACATCTTTGACAAACATTTATGTTTAGATACCAGTGGTCCATTCGAAGAGTCCCCGCAGCCATTCATCATTGCGCACACATCCAGCGAAGACCGCTCATCCCCAGAAGTCGACACCTGCGATAATGCATCCCTTTTCCCCCCAGAACTTGCATGTCAAATTCTTCTCTCACCTCCCCCTCCACCGCGCCGCTCCCTCCTTCGTGCAGTTACTCGCTCTTTCTCCCGATCCAGGTCTCGAGACCCGCGTGATAAGGCACGCTTCGTCGTCCGAGATGAACCTCCGCCTCCCGTCCCCCCAATTCCTGTTCAAGGAGGAATATCCGTATCGAATGCGACTAGTAACCCTCCTTCCTCGCGCTCAACCACCTCGCCAACATCTCCTGCTCTCTCAAAACCGACAGTTCTTATGAAGCAGCTTATGCGCCGTACGACTGCTATTCTTCGACTCAAAAAACCATCCACTAGGTCGCTGGACCCGAATCCCGCCTCTCCAACCTCTCCACTCTCCTTGACCTTGCAGGCCACCGCACTCCAATCATTTGATACCGGCCGTCACGACTCACTCCTACCACCGAAGCGGCAATCCTCTCGCATCAGAGCGTCGACGCTTCCTAATAGGACCAAGCCAGCTTTCAACACCCGAGATGATGGGGAAGCTGGAGGCCATGTGCACATTTCTGCCATTCGTCCCGTCGGCCACGGTGCCAATGACTCCGAATGGTGCAGAATCTATTGAGCCTGGCTGGAATCCATTCTAAAATTATTGTATTGAAACACTGTGGCTTTCTGTGCTGACGCTACTGTTTCGCCTTTCCGGCTTCAGTGTGAAATGCTAGAAAGAAGGATTAGCTGATTTTGTAGGACTGAGGATGGGTTTAGTAAGTTAAATAACGACGTGAGTGGTGGTGAGGAAGTGCCTTGGATGGTTTGCAATCTGCTTCACCCACCATCATAGACGAAGATGCTTATTCTTGGTCGCTCGCGGATTGCAACCTGTTGAAATAGCGGACATCCCGGACATTTCCTCAATTTCTTTCTTTCGTTCTTTATATTTTTCTCCTTTTCTTAGTACACACGTTTCACTTTATACTCTTTTACGCGAGTTCTCATGAAGACCGTCGATCCTCCTGTATTACATCGTCCTCCACATCGGGCACAGTATTTTCGCAGCCCGCACTCCTATATTCGATGTACACAAAAGAGAGTATTCTGTAGTTACATCGAATCAAGCTTGTATCTATGCAAGCGCTCAATGTCTAAATTATAAAGGCCGTGTCGTATATCACATCCATTCAAGTACTCGCTCGAAATGGACATTCCTTAGCATTTTCATTTTTGCATCTGGACCAAATTAAGACTTATTTCGCGCTACAATCAACGGCAAGAACATGTTTCACAAGCTTGTCTCAGATGGTGGCGGATATCTTTGGCAGGATCCCAGTGTGGACGTTTGGGATTATGATAATGACCTTTTCGTCTTCCTTCCAATCTTGTATATTTGGGTTTTTGGGTACATGCGCTCCTCTTTCCTCAAACTTCCTAGCTCCCAGGCTTACCGACTACCTTTCCCATGTAACAATTGTTTCCATTTTTCCTTTGTCACACCGGTACCTTGTTAGACCTTGTGTATGTATTTCCTGTACTCGGGCCCCAAAAGGCTCACACCTATGGGAGCCATTTTTTGGCGTTACCTCGAGCGTAGCTTAGCTAAGTATGTATACAAGTCAAAATGTTTCAGCCTTTGCAAGCACTCCCACAATCATTCACCAACAGCCATTCCAAATTAGCCTTTCATACGAACTCCGTTCACCTACTTGTCACAGCTTCATTGACTTCAGGAGACTGCTCAATTGTCTCCCAAATTTCCCTGATATGTTCGTGGCGGAGCCAGTGGTCGCTGGGCGTGAACCACCAAGAAGCAATGGCGATTAGAGTGACGCCGCCAAAGATCACACCAGCCTTTGGGAAGATGAGGGATTTAATCGTGCGTCAAAAATAGGACGATTTCGCTTGAATCTTACATAGTTGAGGTTCTGGGCCGTGACGGGGAATTGGAGAGGAGACACCAAGACCTGTTGATAGTGAAGTGAGCGTCGCTCGAGACGTACAAGATGAGCAATGGAACTCACAGCGACAATAAGACCATTAAACACAACAGCAGAGAGGTAGAACGGAATCTTGAGCCTTCCGAGGTCAAATTTGGTCGACCTGAAGTCGTTCCTGGTCTGGGTAAGCCTCAGTAGCGCTATGAGACCGTATGCTGCAATGGTCGGCACAGCACCTGCCGAAATGAGTGAAGTAAAAGCCACACTGCTGGGAAGGATCGTGCAGAGCAAGACGGCACCGAAGACAAACATCACGATAACGGCATTACGTGGCTGGCCATCAGGCGTGACCTGTCCCACCCACCAGGACAGGGGAAGAACGCCATCTCTGGCGATAGCAAATATCAGTCTGGAGGCAGCTACAATGGCAACGCTCGTGTTCTGCGGATGTATGCAACAGTGGCAACTGAGTTCAACGGCAGAAGCTGTCGTTACATGAGACCCACCAGAACAAGTCCTAACACGGCGATAAGTGTCATCACCACTGCGCCGCCCTTGCCTAGCGCCAAGGCATAAATCTGCACAAAAGGTTGTGGCGCCGCAAGCGGTGACCATGTATCGACCGGAGGCGTGCAGAAGAGGTAGAGGATGATGGTGGCAAAACTCAGAAAGCCTGTCGCAATGGCACTACTGAGGATGCCCCTTGCTGCGACGATACTGGCATTTTTGGTCTCTTCAGCGACATGACCCGCTGCATCGAAGCCGGTGAGTGTTCCGGACGTAAAGAAGAACGAGAGGATCCAGTTCCAGGCAGGCGGAGCCCCAGTTCCGTTATCTAAGATAACGGTTCCATTGAGTATAATATGTACGTTCGAAATGGAATGCTCACATACACGTCAAGAGGAAAGCGTCATGCGCAGAACGGAAACCATAGGTCCTGACCACTCCAACAGGAAACCAAATCATATTGAGCAGGAAGTCGACAGCCATGACAAGCAAAGTGAACCTGAAAACATTGGAATACCATCGAGCTTTCGCGAAGTATATGGTTGGTTATATGCGGTCACAGGCCGAAAAAAAAACGAAACATACGTGGAAGGAAGTTTGTGGAGACTGAGAGCAAGAGGAACGCCTCGGATACAACCCAAACTACAGCCCGCCACTTTACGTTATTGTTATCTATCCCGCCGGGGAAATTGACATCGAAGACGTTGAGAAGCGACAATAGATAGTTAGTCGTAGTCTAGGTAAAAGTCATCATCCGACATTAACTGCTTTATCATGCTGGTGTCCTTCACTCATTGTCCACTCACTTGACAGTTTCCAGCAGCGAAGGTCATCCAAGCAGTAGCGGCCCAGAATGACACCACGAACGCGACGAATCGCGCGTACCTCGGCCCAGCTGCTTCCGCGGCCCAGATATAAATGGATCCGCTAAGCGGAAGTGCGGAGCAGATTTCAGCCAGTACGGCGGCGGTAATGAACATGAAAATCATCGTGATGATATACGAAGACCTGGAAGATAGTTCAGTTAGATGCTTACCGCAAAGGTAACGGGCAGTGAATCCACTTACCACATGGCCGCAGGGCCGCCTGCAAGAAATCCAATAAAGAACACGGATCTGAATCCAACGTTGGATGTTAAAGACGCTGCATTTGAAGAGAAAGTGAGGATCAAGGGTCACCTAACACCACCGATGAAGTCAAGAGCACAGAAACTTGCAGAGAAGCTTTCCAGTTGACGCCATGTACGATGAAGGCTCTGAGGCGTAGTAACTAATCAGCATACTAACGAGTCGTGAGGCTGAAGAACGTCATCTCACCGACTTGTAGCCAAGAGATTTCTTAGGACATGATATGGAAAGGCAAAAATCAGTAAAAGCACACTAAGCCTACACCCTGATCCGACCATGAGTCAGACCAGGGCGCAGTGGGTCATACGGTCGGCTTCCCTCCGCAGATTTCGATCTGATCAGGTAACTCGCGGTATGATCTCAATCCGGCACTGCTCGCCACGACGCCTTCACCGCTAAGATCATTTCTGCGACCAGTGTATACACCAGGACAGAGCCGATCCCAGGGTGATAAGGAGAAGAAGGTGAGCACACCTGGATACCCGCAGCCAATATCGTATGATTTCCACCAAGAAAGACGACATTATCGTTACCATCACTGGGATCGACGAGAGGATGCGCCCTGGGCTCTATGGAGCGCGATTGAACGGGCATTCACTCCGCTGTGGAAAGTCCATCCGTGCCCTCAACAGTTAGAAGGGCAAAATTACCAATTGAAGTTCATCTTGGTCAATGGATGGGTTGATGGGGAACCCAACCTCGGGTCCTTTGTGTGTAGCCATCTGAGGCTGGAGCGGGTTGGTAAGTTGAGTTGGAGGTGAATTCTATAATAAGAGATGCTCTCTGCCTAGAGGTGAACAATATTTATGGCTCGCCTATTTGCAAACGACCCTGAATCAATTGATCTTCCGATAAGACCGAGCATTTTATGTAAGAGATTTTGCCCGGCCGAAACTCGGAGCAAACAGTCCGATCCCAAGCATTATCTGTCTCGATGGGATTGTGATGGCTATCAAAGTTGTCACTTGGGCGAGTCTGTTATAACTTGTGTTGTTTCTTTCAATCTGCGCTTGTTTTCTCATCATGTGATGTGCCTGTGATGAGTTTAACCTTATCCATAACTATACTGTTATCATCAGCGAGCGGCACATGCATGCGAGAGAATCAGTGAGCAAGGTTGAGACGTGAGGGGCAAGCAATCCTACTGACAAGGGTTGCCGCGGGTAAAGTTCGCGCGATGTGTGCACAAACAAGATGAACAGTGGTATCAGAGATGAAAATGATGCCAAAAAATCTGTAAACAACAGAAGGACGAAAGCGAATTGAAGGACTCCCAGGCGTTGACATAATACAGTGAAAGAAATAGCAGCAGTGAATGACAGGATTACGTGAATGAGAAGTTCGGAGTCAATAAGAGGTGCTACAAAATAAGTCATAATTGCCGTGCAACTTGCTTAAGGTTGGCAAAGAGCTCCTGACAGCCAACGGTGATGAGGGAACGTCATAAATCAACACAACGCCCATGCGTACCTTGCTGAGCTCCTCGTCATTCTCGGGTTTCGTTCCCTCCAAGGTGCGCATATAGCGCAGGAGTTGCAGCATATTTTTCTGCGTCATGATAGATTCATCCTCCCTGAGTAGCGGTGCTTTTTGAGGGGGTGTGGACGGTAGTGGTATGGCTGAAGGTAGATCTGTGCCTAAGTCGTTTCAGTCAGTGCCAACAAGTTTGCGATCATAGAATACACCACTTACTCCCTTCCACCCATGCCTGGGAGAGCAGCTCTGGTATTGTTCCTCTCTTCTTCGGATCACGAACCAGACACAACTTAATCGAATTACTGACATCTTGTGATACCTTGGTAACCAAGTGCTCCATCCTAACGTCTGGCTTATCAGTACCACCAAGCTTGAGGGGGGTAGTGTGCTCGGGATACTCGATGAGGTGATTTGGATCGGGGATGGCCTTCATCTTTGGATATAGACCCAAAGAGTGGAAAGGGGGACGCCCGTACACCATCTGTGCGACGGAAGGTAAATCTGCAGAAATGATTTCAGGACGAGCTACCAACCTGATAAAGGATGCAGCCTAGAGACCAAACATCACTAGCTCGTCCGAGCTTCATGACTTTCTTCCCATCCGTCCGCTGAGTATCCTCGATGGCCTCCGGACTCATGTAGTTCACAGTTCCAATCTGCTGATCACGCTGAATGTTGGTGGTATCGTTCGCGATAGCCTTGGCAATACCAAAGTCGATGAGCTTCAGAACACCCTTGACCATAACGAAGTTGGCTGGTTTGAGATCTGAGTGGACGATCTTCTCCTCATGAATGACGTGCACAGCTTGTAGCATCTGTAATTGGTCATTAAGAAGCGAGCCTCAAACAAACGGATAAGAACCGCATACCTGCCGCCACGCACATGCCACCTGAGGTTGATAGAACTTCTCGCTAACACGTTGCGCCAGCAACGTTGCAAAGTCTATCTCACCGCACTCCAAGACCTCAATCGTTAACATCAGAACAGCGATTCGAATACCGTCCTAAAGAGACCTTACCAGCATTGTAGTGTTCTTTTTCACATTACTTTCGAAATCAATAAGCTTGATGATCCCTGGCTGCCCGCTCAAACGATTCAAGAGCTGAATTTCATTCTGATAGCCTTGGATAGTCTCGGCATCAGCTCGCTCCAAAGTGACTCTTTTTATTGCGTAGATATCATTGTTATCGTCGAGAACGCGATACACGCGCGATGAGCCGCCACGGCCCACACATTGGAGTTTAGTGTACGCCTTCTTTCGAACCTGAAAAGAGAGAGGTTGAACATACCAAAGTAGTCAACGGAACCTTACACTTACGTATAGGATTCGTCTAGTTTGATTAGCAATGCGATGCTCAACTGACGCTCCGGGAGGGGGTGGCGCAGGCCTATCAGCATTCATATCACCCTGAGGCTTCAGGGGTTGTAATTCCCTCTCAGCCAGAGAAGCAGCTTTTCCAGCATCAGCGTTCTTAGCAGCAATAGCTACCCGCTCCTCCAGCCTATCCGCCTCCTCCTTGCCAAGTCGCCCACGATCATGTTCATGTTCCTGCTGTTCGCGCAATTCCTTTTCACGCTCTCTTTCGCGCTCGCGAGCCTCCTCCAGTTCCCGTTCGTGCTGGAGATGAGCTTGGGCAAGTCGCTGCTTTTCCTCTTGTCCAATCTCTCTTTCCCGCCGGGTTGTTGGGTGCAAACGATCCTTGTCGAGAGGAACAGGACGATTGGAGGTGGGGTGAGGAAGAATGACATGCTCGTCCTTTTTTGACATGTACCGCTCACGGTCCCTTGGCGCATGTCCCTCCCACGCTGCCACATTCACAGCACAATTCTCCTTTCCTAGAATAATATGCGAAGAAAGAGTCTGAGACGAAGGAGCGGTTGGGCTTCTCTTGTGGCGACTGCCAACGGGGCTAGCTTTTCCCATGCGATCAGAGCCATGTCTCGAGTTGAGTCGATTTCCTTGCGAGTCCGAGACCATTCGAAGATCACCGTTGGCTATTCGAGCGGCCGAGATGCCAGATAGAGGCTCAATGGATGGGCTGGCGGTGGTAATGACTTGGCCTTGCGTCATTGAGCGCTGATGCCCGCCGTCGCTTCCGATTACAGCGGGAGGCTTGGAAGTGGCTCCGCGGTAGGGCGGGATGGGAGGAATTTGTGCATGGCTTGATGCGGGGAGGGCAGCAGCCTTGGGTGATACCTCGGGGGAAGATCTAGAATACGACGGGTCATCGCTGTCGGGTTCCTTACGCTTTTGACGCTGAGTGGCAGTTTCGGCTGGAACTGGGGAGCCACTCTTAGAGGAGGAATGGGAACTAACAGTCAGTCTCACTCACCAGGTGGGGCCTGTTGTGATGTCTCTTCGTCTTCCGACATGTTGAGAACCAGATCCTGCAAGTGTTGTAACTCCTTTTCAAAATTGCGATCTGAATGTGCAGGAGACCCTTCTCTCTCGAATAAATCGCTGTCCTGGTGAGAGTTATGAGTACGGTAGGGTTCCAACTCTTTTCCATCCGCACCGCCTGATGGTAGGACAGTCAGACGGCCAGCAGAGCCAGTCGAGGGAAGAACACGGGGGAGGTACGAGGAGTATGACAATGGGCGGGAGACAGGGGGAATATCGCTTCCTGGGCTACTTCCATTCGATGATGGTGTGGAAACCTTATCTGCTGTCAGATATCGATGTGTTGCTAAAGACTGGGGTTGAGTACCGGCGGTGGAGCGATACGTACGTGACGCCGCAATCGGAGTGATGTAGGACCGGCGAATAGTCGATGGCCCAACCGTCCTAGGAACTGGAGGTACGAAGCTCTACATGTGTTACAACAAACATGTCAGATGGCGTGGAGTCTAGGAACAACGTTGGTACTTACATCAGACACCTGCACAGAATCCAAAGGGGATCCCTTATAATTTGGAGCCGTTTTATCTGTCCCTTCACCCCGTAAACCCAGGATGCCAGGACGCGATGGTACAGTCGCAGAACGCTTGAATGATCGGCGAAAGACGATTTCGGAAGAGGTACTAGAGCCGGCCTGGGAATTCGGGGACGTAGAGGAACGTGAGCTTGTGCCATTGAGCGATGAGCGCGACGGAAGAGAGTCAGAATCTGCCACGGCCCAATCCTGAATGACATCCCCGTCCTCTTCACCCTCGAGAGAGCTCTTCCTACTTTTATCAGAAAATTCAGGCAACTGGGGACGCAAAGGACCAACACCAGCGCGTGTTGAGCCCACATCAGATGCAGAAGCCGACCTCACAAATGACATAGAAGGGAGCGCAGTAGAACTTGAACGTTGACGCGTCAGGCGCGCAGCTTTCTTGATTGGGGATGTTTCCTCCAGAGAGGCAGACATAGCATGGTAAGCAACAGGTACATCTGCGTCGTAACGCGACCGGTATGCGACTGAGGCCATCGAGCTCAAGAGCTTCAGGGTATGAGGCCTAAGTCGTGTTGGAGTCAACGAATATAAACAACCGACAACGAACCAAACTACGTGAAACCCAATTCAATTGCCGAGATGACCACGAGTCAAATATCGCTGTGGTCTGACTGTGCGGTCGCAGCGCGCAGCACGCAAAAGGCACCCCAGTAAGGTTTGGGACCTCTTTAGCTTACCTTGCTTGCTCGTGCTTGGTATTCGCTCTGTATGCAGAGAATTGGGAATGACCAACCGCTCAAGTAGCCGTCTCATACATGTCTTCATGGCATTCTTATCTTGTTGGCCTTCGTATGTCTTTTGGTAGCCAGCAACTTCGTGACCCAATTGAGTAACGAGAGCGCACAGCGAACACCATTCATATTTGTACGTAGTGTTTTCATTGTGCATTGTCATTGCCCGCCTATCCGTCCTGGGTCGAAACTTGACATTGATTTCCATATCAGCGGGCCAAGAGTAATAATATTCGACCAGGATGAAGACTCGATCACAAGCTCTTGGGGATTCTGCAACGGATGCTATACTCATGTATTCCTAAATTGGAGCCCACTCCTGGGAGGCGATTTCGGAGGCATTCATATCGTCGCCTGAATATGCCAGGTGTGTCACATGAAGTAACTGATTTGAACATAGATACTGGTAAATGAAAGAAAACAGTCCGTTTCCAAACGGGAACTACGCGTTGATCTCCAACACTTTATACTGTCAGGATTGCCTTTGGGAGTGTCGGAGGGCAATTTTCTGGATTTTTTTTTTGGCTTTCCGCCCTCGACTGCCCCATTCAGGCTTCGGGTTGGCTGTAAAGTCACAAAGATATTTCCTTGGACTGAGCCTCAAATCTGAGGCTTTTGGTTGGGGGGTTCCATGCGAGTGTCCGAGGACAAAGGGATCGCAATTGGGAAAAATTTGCCTTGGCGGAATGGCCAGGCTACGTCAATTTTTCTCTTCTTCTCCTCGCTGAGTTTACTTGTTCCGATTTCGTAAACATTAGCAACATATCGCTATGGATCCTCAAAATCATCCACCGCGATACCACCGTCCGGTTGGAGAATGATACCGCGCTCAGCGAGATAGCGTCGACACAGACTCTCGAGCCGAGCCTCCTTGCGATGGACTTTGTAGTCCTCTGCCTGTCGTGACCGTTCACTCTCATCGAAAGAGATCGGGCAAGTGGGATAATCCGGATGTGCCGGGACTTCACCTCCGTACAAGTCACAAAGGGACATCCTGTGTTACTCGAATATCGGAAGTCCGTCCGACCAAGAATGACATAAGCAATACTTCGTATCTCTCAATAGACTCAGGCGCGAAGAACACACCACATCACACAGGATCGAATTGAACGCGGATAGAGTGTGGATATATCGATGAGCTAATGCTAGTTGATCTAACGAATCGACTAGGAAAGCGGTTGGTTCATCCGCACCATCGGTACTAGAGGTGAACCGTGATTCGTGCTCTTCGATTTTAGATTGTAAAGTTCATCGGGGGTGGCGTCCAAGAATCGAGGAACACTCAAGTCAAACATCGGACGGACCGTGGCTCCCTGCCAGTCGATGACACCCGAGATCACTGGCTCTTCATTTTGAACGACAAGCATCACGTTTCCACTACTAACATCAGGGTG
>WNFI01198269.1_pt1 | contig 12899 bp, 12 predicted proteins | sample 5400471 | NCBI WGS metagenome assembly WNFI01 (sample SAMN13153348, study PRJNA577476) | soil metagenome | isolation source: 100 cm saprolite on Douglas fir-dominated hillslope | place: USA:California | collected 2013-09-17
CCATGGGCGTGCATGTGCATAGATCAAGTTTAAGTTGGTACGAAGAATGCTTCAAGCAGCAAGATTGGCAGCCATTCAGAAATTGCTGTTGATGTAGCGCACCTTCCACCAGTCAAAATGCAGGTTGTAGCGGTTCATGCCCTCGCCAATGCGCATGATTCCGTTCTGCACGCGAAAGGCCACGGCCCAGTTGTCCTTCATCACCGAGCGATCCTGGCGGGTTCCACGGGCCTCGGCCCTTTGGCTTTGCATGCATTTCTGGTAGTTGGCGCCCTGCTGGCAGATCTCGTTGCTGTAATAGGTGTTCGATTCGCGCAAGGACTGCAGTTGCAGGTTTTCCCGGAAGAGCGTGGCCAGCATGGAGTCGTACTCGCTATACCAGTCGTGAACAACCTGTTCGGTCTGCTGATCAGAATGCTTTGCCTTGAAGTCGCCGATCGCCATGACGATATCTTGATAGTTCTCAGGACCCTCCAAATTCAGCTTCGGCAGGGGCCCCTTTTGGCCGTCGAGGCTCTCTTCTGTGATCACCGTCTTGGCTCGGGGCGCCTTGTTCTTCTTAGCCTCTTTGGCGATTTCCCCCAGCGATTTGACCGACTCCTGCGCATCGTTGGGATGGGAATTCTCCTGCTGCGCGGGGAGCGCGCATGCTGCCGTCAGGAGGCCGAAGAGCAGCGCGTTGGTCAGCAATGCCTTTGCGCGATTCATCCAAAGCCTTTCCATACTGGTAAATCGGGGAAGCCACCGGTTGGCCTCACACTTGGTGTGAAATGCTACCATCGGCGATTTGCTGGAGAAAGTTACTGGAGTTTCGACCGTCGTTCGACCCTGCGTTCCCTATCGCGTGTTGCACCCGCAGGAGATCGCTCCTGCTCCTGACGGTTGCACTACAATGCTCCAACCTGCCTCCCGGCGGAGAGTGCGGCTAGGCAGGCTTCGCGCACACGGTACTCACAACCATGCAGACTGCGGAAGTTGTCATCATCGGCGGAGGGATCGTCGGCTCTAGCATCGCCTACCATCTGGCTGCCGCGGGGTGCACTGACATTCTGGTGATCGAGCGCGAGACCGCGCAGGGCAAGGGATCCACGGGCAAGAGCATGGGAGGCGTGCGCGCCCAGTTTTCCACGCCGGTAAATATCCAGATGTCGCTGTACTCGATTCCCTTCTACGCCGACTTCGATGAGCGGCTGGGCCATCCCGCGGGCTACCGGCCACAGGGATACCTGTTCTGCGCCACCCATGAAAAGCATTTGGCTTACCTGCGAACCAACTATCTGAAGCAGGTGGCCATGGGACTTAAGGAGGTGCAGCTGATCACAGCGGATGAAATCCGCAACCGCTTTCCGCAGCTGCGCGCGGACGATATTTTGGGCGGCAGCTTTTGCCCGACCGACGGCTTCGTCGATCCCTACAGTGTCATGATTGGCTTTATGACCTGGGCCACCGATCACGGCGCCCGGTTGTGGAAGAACGCAGGTGTGACCGGCATCCGGATCGACGATCGAGGCGGCGCTATCGTCGAAACTACCAAAGGAAATGTATCCACGAGAAAAGTGGTGAACTGCGCCGGCGCGTGGGCGGCCGAAATCGCCGCGATGGCAGGCCTGGACTTGCCTGTCGAACCCCTGCGCCGCATGCTGGTTCCGACTGAACCCTTCGACCAATTCCCGCACAGCGCTCCCATGATTATCGACATGTCGAACGGCTTTCACTTTCGGCCCGAGGGACTGGGATTTCTGCTGGCGTGGAACGATCCCGAGGAAACGCCGGGATACAAGACCGATTTCGATGCCGCATTCATCGAGAAGATCCTGACCCGGGCGGCAGAGCCAATGGTTTCAGTGGGCATGGAGTCATGCATGCCCCGGCGACGGGGAAAATCTTGTCTGACCTCATCCTGGCCGGCAAGACCGATTTGGTAGATGCGTCATTGCTAGGTCTATCGCGCTTCGCCGAAGGACGGATGATCGAGGAAACGTCTGTACTCTAGGCAGTTCTTTAGGTCCTTTGCGGTTCTCTTTGCGAGCTTTGCGGTTAAGCTCGTGACGTCAAAATCATGCCTGTCCAGGAACAAAACTTCTGGCTGACCACGGTCGAGATTCTCCGGACCGATCCCGCCCGCCCCCTACCCGAGAGCGTGGACGTGGCCGTGATCGGCGCCGGCTTCACCGGACTCTCAGCGGCGCGGACCCTGGCCCGTGGCGGAGCCGACGTCGCAGTCCTCGAAGCGGAAACCATCGGCTGGGGCGCTAGTTCTCGCAACGGCGGCATGGTGCTCACCGGGCTAAAACTTGGAGTCAACAAACTCATCTCCATGTATGGACGCGAGCGCACACAGCGCATGTATGCGGCGTCCCTGACTACGATCGATTGCGTGGAGCAGATTGTCAGGGACGAGCTTATCGACTGCGACTTTTCTCGCAGCGGACATCTCGAAGTCGCCTGCAAACAGAAACACTTCGACGACTACGCCCGCCAGGTGGAAGTAATCGCGCGCGAGTTCAATCACCAGTTGCACATCGTGCCGAGGCATGAACTACAGTCCGAGATTGGGTCGTCCATCTACTACGGCGGCATGGTCGATGAAGTCAGCGCCGGGCTGAATCCCGCGAGATACGTCGCCGGCCTGGCGCTGGCAGCAATGAAGGCAGGAGCGGCAATTCTCGAAAGCACACGCGTACTGAAGATTGAGCGCGCCGCCCGGCAAGGAACACAGGGATGGAAGGTGACCACGTCTCGCGGTGATGTTTGGGCGCGGGATGTATTCGTCGGGACCAGCGGCTACACCGGCGCGGCGACTCCGGCGCTGCGCAAGAAGCTCATCCCCATCGGCTCGTATATCATCACGACGGAAGTCCTGTCCGATGTGGTGGCGCGTGAGTTGAGCCCGCGCAATCGCATGATTTACGACTCCAAGAATTACCTCTACTACTATCGCCTGACCCCGGATCATCGCATGCTCTTCGGCGGGCGAGCGGCATTCTTCCCTGAGACCGCGGATTCGATCCGCCGAAGCGCGGAAATTTTGCGGCGCGGAATGATCGACGTCTATCGGCAGTTGCGCGATGTGCAGGTCGACTTCGTCTGGGGAGGCACGCTGGATTTCGCTTTCGACATCGTGCCGCACGCCGGGCAGATGGACGGAATCTACTATGCCGTCGGCTATGCCGGACACGGCGTCGCCATGGCCACCTGGCAAGGCCAGCAGATGGCAAAGATGATCGCAGGCGAGGAGCCAGAGAATCCATTCGTAGGCATTCCCTTTCCTGGCGCGCCGCTCGGCCTATACAACGGAAAGCCTTGGTTTCTGCCCTTCGCCGGCGCCTGGTACAAGTTTTTGGATTGGATAAGTTGATGCCGTATCTGCCTTGCGCTGACGGTGAGCCCGATTAGAGCTTCTGTGCGCCCACAGGAAGCAGCGACACCAGTGAATACGCACCCGGGCCAGTTAAGAGGAAGGCTATGGCCAGAAGCAATTGCGTCAGCGCATACTCCGCGCCTCCACTACCCACGTTGAAACCGTGCGGCAAATGAACCATAAAAATCGCGCCAAGCATTACGGCGATGATGCATGCGGCACCGATTCGGAAGAAAATGCCGGTCAGGACGGCCAGGCCCCCGCCAACCTGTGCCAGCCCTACCAGGTAGGCGAGAATTACCGGCCACTGATGGGAAGCTGCAAACTGCTGCGGGCCGGGACCATCGAAAGCTCCAAAGAGAATGCCGCTTCCGTGATAAACGAAGGCTAGAGAGCTGGCGATTCGGAGGAGGAGAAGTGCCGCGCTGATTCGAGTTGGTCCGGGATGGTTCGGGTTTTGCTCTAGTAGCGGCGACCTTGTCGAACCTCCCGCCGATGTCATCAGCCGACTACTTAAAGTATAGCCGCGCGTGGTTCATGCCGAGCGCATGCCAGTTCTAAACACAAAGTATGCTACCGGCCCCACGGCCATCGCCGCCGGTCCCCAGATCAGTCCATAGCGGTCGCTGCCCAGCAGCGCAACTGCGCTCATCATCACCACTGCGACTACGGAGTAGATCAGCCCAGCGCGGCCACCTGGAATTACGAACGGTCGCGGCATATCTGGCTTCGTGCGGCGCAGTTGCCACGCTGCGAGCACAGTCATGACCGTAGTCGCCACTCGCAGCCAGTTGTAAATGCTGATGAGTTGCACCAGCGAATGCAAGGCCAGCAAGCCGTACACCACGGCAGAGGTGATGATGGCGATCCACGGTGTTCCATAACGCCGATGCTGCCCGGTCAGCACATGCGGGAGGTAGCCATCTTCCGCCATGGCAAAGGGCATGCGCGTGGAGGCCAGGATGGTGCCGTTGAGCAGTGCGACCTGGGTGATCATTGCCGCCGCGAACATCCAGGCTCCGAGCCAGCGGCCTCCGATGAGTTGCGCCGCGGTGGGGAAGAATCCGGTATGCCAACTCTGCCAGTTGCCCAGCGCCGCGAGCGACGCCAAGGTAGGCAGAAAGTAGGCCGCGATAGACATGGGCACCACGAGCGCCAAAGCCAAGGGATAGCTTCGCTTCGGATTGTCGACCTCTTCCGCGACGGTCGAGAGTTGCTCGTATCCCGAATACAACCACAGTCCCAGCGCCAGCCCCACGCCGAATACATGGAACGTCGGCTGATGCGGAGGGATCGTGGGAGCGAAGGGATTGTGATGCCACTTGGCCAGGCCGATCACGACCAACACCAGCACAGGAAGCAGGATGAACAACTCCAGTATGGTGGCGAATTTCCCAACCATCTGAATGCCGCGCACGTTGATGTAAGTGATCAGAGCGACGATTGCGAGGGAGACGATGTAGTGCCTCCATCCCGTGATCTCAGGAAAGTAATAGCCCAGGTAGTCGGCGAACTGTACCGCATAGACGCTGCCCAGCAGGAATGACGCGCACCAGTTCCACCACCCGGCGAGGAAGCCCCAGAAATCTCCAAAACCGGCGCGCACCCAGCGATAGAAACCGCCCTCGACCGGCATGGCGGTGGTCAACTCAGCCGACACCAGCGAAACCGGGATGCACCAGAAGAACGGGATCACCAGCAGGAAGATCAACGTCATTCCTGGACCGGAAGTGGTGACCATATCTTCGAGCCCGAAGGGGCCACCGGTGCAGTAGGAGAACATTACCCAGACGAAGTAGAAGAGGCCGGCTTTACGCAGGGCGGACTTCGTCGTGGCGGACACGGGCTTGGATTATAAGGGGGAGGACGACCGATTGCAGATTTCAGACTGATGATTTCAGATTTAGAATCCGGCGCCTAACTATTCGGGGTTCAATCTGAAATCTGAGATCAACAATCTGAAATCAAATAAAAAAGCCTCCTGCTTGAGCGGGAGGCTTCGGGGAGGGCTTCGGGCCTTACTGGTCCGTCGTCCTGAATCGATTACTTCTGTACGGGCTGGTCCTGGCTCGCGGGAGCCGGGGCAGCGCTGGTCGTGGCCAGTGTCTCCAGATCATTCTTCAGGAGGCTGACTTCAACGCGTCCACCACTGGTGCGCTTTGCCTTTGGATCGTCGGTCGCCGCCGTGGGCACAGGAGCGTTGCCCATGCCGACCACGTAAATCCGGTAAACCGGAATCTCGTGATTGAGCACCAGGTAGCGCACGACTGCGTCCGCCATCTTCTGCGAAGTGGCGATCGCGGCCTGACCGTGTCCGGAGGAGAAGCCCTGTACTTCCACGATGTAGCCGCGCTGATCTTTCAGCGGCGTGGCCATATCGTCAAGCGCGGCCTTCGCGTTCTTGCTCAGGACACTCTGGCCGGGACGGAAGCGAATCTCGGTCTGGTTCGAGGCCTTGTACTGATCGATGTTGCCCACTACCTGCTCGACTGTGGTCAAGCGGGTGTTCGCCTGGGTCGCGGTCTGCTGCGCCATCGTGGCTTTGTTGCCGGCGTCGATCGCATGCTGGTCGGCTTCGTTGGCCTTGGTTGAGGCCAGGCGGACACCTTCCTGAGCGCGCGAATCGGTGTCCTTGATCATCTTGGTGTTCGAGGACGTCAGATCGTCCAATTCGTTGACCCGGTCACGGATGGGCGCGGTCTGCCGCTGCACATATTTTTTGCGGGCAAAGGGATTGATCTTGCCCCAGAAACCTTCATGCGTGTCCGGCTGCAAAGCAGGCTTGCCGCTGGCCCCGGCTGCGGCCGCGGGTTGGTCTTGCGTGGTGGGAGTGGTCTGCGCCAGCGCCGGAAGCGCCAGCACGGCGGTCAGAAGCAGCGCTACGAAAAGGCGGTTCTTCATTTCTAAGTCCTCCAAGTGGGGAGCAATGGGCTCCGTTCCAGCATTAATCCAAAAATATCGGCGTCCCGAATGCGCGACGCCTGCACTTGTATATAACAGGTCGAATGCCAAACCAGGGCTAGTGTAAGTCTTTAGCCAACAACACATTGTAACGCCGTCGCCCGAAAGGCGTGAGCGAAAAAGAGTTGGGCAGGGTAATTTTGGCGATTCTGATATAAAAACTGCGTGTGCCTACGGCTGCAAAAAATTGCGTTAAGTCCAGTAACCACAGCGGCGCCGGTTAAATACGTTCCCCATGCCTCTGAACGACCGGTCACCTGCTGGCGAACCCTGGTTTCCGTTGTATTTTGTTTGCTTTTGCTCTCCTGCATCCGCGTCGAAAAGCTGGATTTGAGCCGTCTCAGGCTGCCCCCCGGCTTCCGTATTTCTGTCTTCGCCCAGGCCCCGCATGCCCGGCAGATGGCATTCAGCCCGGGCGGCGTGCTGCTGGTCACAGAAATGAGCGACGGCACCGTGCTGGCGTTGCCCGATGCCAAACACACCGGACACGCTACGCGGACTGTGTCCGTGCTCTCTGGTCTGAACGCTCCGCATGGCATCGCCTTTCACCAAGGAAAACTCTATGTCGCCGAGATCAACGCGGTCCGGAGGTATGACTGGGATGAAGGACAGTTGCTTGCCAGCAACGGCCAGAAGATCGTTGACATCCCGGGAAGCGGTGGCGGGCACTCGACTCGCACGATTCTCTTCGCGAACGGAAAGCTGTACCTGGCCACCGGATCGAGCTGCAATGTCTGCGTGGAAGACGACAAGCGCCGCGCCGCGGTGACCGAATACAACGAAGACGGAAGCGGCGCACGGACATTTGCCTCCGGTCTGAGGAATGCTGTCGGGCTGACGGTCAATCCCAGAACCAACACTATCTGGGCCACTGACAATGGCCGTGACTGGCTGGGGGACAGCCTTCCGCCCGAAGAAGTCAACGACCTGGGTCCAAACGGCGGCAACGCGGGCTGGCCGTATTGCTATGGCAACCGGGTTCCCGACCGCTCGCAAAGCAAAGACTACGATTGCTCTAAGACCATTGCTCCTGCAGTAGAGATGCAGGCGCACTCGGCGCCGTTGGGGTTGTTGTTCTACAACGGCGAAATGTTCCCCGCGGAATATCGCGGAAGTCTATTCGTGACATTTCACGGATCCTGGAACCGCAGCGTGCCCACGGGATACAAAGTGGTCTGCATAAAGTTCAATGACAAGGGTGAACCGCAAGGCCCGCCGGAAGACTTCATCAGCGGATGGCTCCGCCCCGGAGAGACGAAGAAAGGCCTATGGATGGGACGGCCAGTCGGTCTCGTCGTCGGCCCCGAGGGCGCGCTGTACGTCACGGACGATTCAGCGGGAGTTGTGTATCGGGTAACGAGGGAGAAATAAACAGGCTCTCCGGAGTCATCCTGAGGGACTTCAGTCCCGAAGGATCTGGCGCGAGGCGGCACGGGTGTGGGGTCGGCGGCATATGCGCCCCACGCGAGATGCTTCGCAAGCTCAGCATGACGTCTGAGAACAGACTGCGCTCCGTAGTGAGGCTTCCTGCGAGAATGCTAGACTCCCATCATGCTGGCCGACTACGCCGTGCGGGTCGAGCAATCCCGCGGACGCCGAATTCCTGAACCCCAGCATCCCTATCGGAATGACTTCCAGCGCGACCGGGACCGCGTTATTCATGCCCGCGCCTTTCGCCGGCTTGAGGCCAAGACGCAAGTTTTCACGCGCCGATTCTCCGATCACTTTCGCAATCGCCTCACTCATACCATCGAAGTCGCGCAGATCGCACGCACTATCGCGGCCCAACTCCACTTGAACATGGATCTGGTGGAGGCCCTGGCCCTGGTGCACGACGTTGGACATCCGCCCTTTGGCCATGCCGGCGAAAAAGCTCTGGACGCAGCTATGAGAGAGCATGGATCCTTCTTCGATCACAACCTGCACGCGCTGCGTATCGTCGAGGATTTTGAGGTGCGCTATGCTCGTTTTCGCGGCCTGAACCTGACGTTTGAAGTGCGGGAAGGCATCATCAAGCACTCTCACGACTACGCCGCCAGCCAGTTTCCCGAACTGGCTGAGTATTTGCTCGATCAGCGGCCGCCGCTTGAGGCCCAGTTGATCGACCTGGCCGACGAGATTGCTTACGACACCGCCGACCTCGATGACGGCTACGAAGCCCACTTATTAACGCTGGAGCAGATACGCGCCGGCATTCCGGTTTTCGATCGCTTCTTCCGTGAGGCCGAGCAGCTTTATCCCAACGTTGCTGAGAAACTGAAGTTTAATGAGAAGAAGAAAGACGCGGCGCCAAGGAGTTTCTCTATAAAAACCTCTACTTCAGCGCGGCGCTCGATCCGGAAAAGAATGACGCCGAGCGGGTCATTCGCGAGTTGTTCGAGTTCTGGATGGCGCATCCTGAGAGCTTGCCACAGACCTACCAGGACAAGGCCGGCCTCGAACCCCTGCCCCGCGTGGTGTGCGACTACATCGCGGGCATGACTGACAATTTCATTTACGAGCAGCACGAAAAGTATTGCGGCACGAACTAGCCACGGATTTTACTTGGAATTAGATCCTGCCCTGCGCATCGGAACTTGTTCTTCCTCACCGTCTAAGGGCACACGGCTTTAGCCGCGTTCTTCCGCCTTGTTACTTCGTCCGCAAATCCAATCGCATCTCATTCGAGGGTTCAAATCCCAGACTCTCGTAGAGTGGACGTCCCTTGTCGCTGGCATGCAAGGTCACATGCACGAACCCCTCTTTCCGGCACCAGTCGATCATGGTTTGCATGAGTCGGCGGGCAATGCCCTGGCGGCGAAATGGCGGATCGGTGTACATATTGAGGATGGTGGCGCGGCGGCAGTGCCCGTCGTAAGGATGGCTTGGCCACGGACTGACCAGCACAAATCCGCCGGCGACAACTTTCTCTCCCGCACACGCCAGCCACGCGTGGAGCGTGCCGTTGGCCAGCGCAGCGGCCATATATGGTCTGCCGGTCTCGACCATCCTGGACATGGCTTCGACATCGTTGTAGCCCATGTCTTCGTACATACCCCGGCGATGACGCAGCAGTTCGGGAATGTCATCGGGCGTGGCTGGCCGGATGAGCACTTCGACAGTCATTCTTAGGTTTCTCCAGATTTACGGTGCTGCCCCAGCCTCGTCTGCCCGTTTTTTGGAGAGACAGGGTGGGTCACGCGGTAAGGACTCTTCAGAATACAAAAAGAAAGCCGAGCTTGCGCTCGGCCTGGACAGCCGAGGGCGGCTGTCCCCACGCGGTTCGTGGTGACTATTACTTGTTCTCGGAGTCTTCTTTCGCCAGTTTCATCTTGGCAGATTCCAGCTTCTTCTGAACGCGGGCCACGTCATTCTGATCGACTTCGGCTGCGACCGTCTTGTTCCACTCGGATATCGCTCGCTCCCAGTGGGCCGCCGCCAGTTTGAGGCGTCCGGTTTTCTGATAGAGGTCACCCAAATGGTCTTGCACCGTGGGATCGGTCCCGATGCGTTGCGAGGCTTTGATCAGGGTGTCTTCGGCGGACTCGTATTTGCCCAGCTTGAAGTAGGCCCAGCCCAGCGAATCGAGATAGGCGCCGTTGGCCGGATCAAGATCTACCGCTTTCTTGATGAGACCGAGGGCCTCGTCCAGCTTGATCCCACGGTCCGCCAGCATGTAGCCCAGATAATTCAGTGCAGTCGCGTTCTGGGGATCCCCTGCCAGTACTCTGCGGAACATATCTTCTGCCGGCTCATACTTCTTCTGGCGTTCAAAGGTCGAGCCCCGCAGGAAGTAGACGTATTGTTTGTCTTCATCCTTGGTCGAGAGTTGTTCCGCCTTGTCCAGAGCTTCTTCAGCTTCCGGCCAGCGCTTGAGACGGCTGTACATCTGGGACAGCGTGATGTAAACGTCACGATCTTCGGGAGTGCCCTTCAGCAGGGCCTTGACTTGCGCCAATCCGCCATCCGGCTGACCCATGTCGGAGAGCTGCGCCGCATACACCATTTTCAGGCTGCGATTGTTGGGCAGCAGTCTCTATGGCTTGGGTGTCGTTCTTGTTGTCGCGATAAATCGTTCCCAGACGCTCCAGGAACACTGACCGGTTGTTCTTCTCGGGCTGGGTGTAGCTGTTGTCAGCCTTCTCGGTCTTCTTGAGCAGGTCCTGCAGCACCTGGATCGCTTCGTCGTAGCGGCCCTGAGCCTGATAGACGGCGGCCATGTTGTAGGGCACTTCGATCGAGTCCTGCACCATCGACCCGGCCTTCTTCAAGGCTTCTAACGCCTGGTCGAACCTGCCGCTCTTGCGGTAGATCTCCGCCATGCGCAAGTAGGTCTGCGCATCCTCGGGATTCGCATCCGCGATGATCTTGTACTGCTCGAGAGCGGCATCGGTCTGGCCGTCGTTCATCAGGTTCTGGGCCAGGCCGCGAATCGCGTCCAGATTGTCCCGGTCGAGTTCGATCGCTTTCTTATAGGCCGCGATCGAATTTTTGTACTGCTTCTGTTGTTCGTAGGTATAGCCGAGCGCCGAGTAGAGCTTGGCAGAGCGCGCCGCGTCCGGAATGGAACTCAGGACTTCGCCGGCCCGGGCGGTGTCGCCTTCTTCGTTATAGAGGTAGGCCAGTGTGGTAACGGCTTCTTCTGAGTCGGGTTCCAGTTTGACTGCGGTCTTGAACTGGTCTTCCGCCTTCTGCAGATCGTTGTTCAGACGGTAGAGACGTCCCAGTAGAAGGTGGTCGTCCACATTGTCGGGTTCGATCTTGATAATCTGTTCGTACTGCTCGATGGCCAGCTTGAGAACGTTCTGCGAGCCTTGTCCGGCCTGCACGTCGCCCAGCGAACGCAGATAAATGCGCCCCAGCAGCTTATGCGCTTCCAGGTTGTTGGGATCGCGCTTCAGAATGTCCTGCGCCTCCAGGACGGCATCCCGAATGCGGCCGGTCTTGGCGTAGAGTTCCGCCAGCGCGGAAGTCAGGTCCTCGGAAGTAGGATCGGAGTCAATCGCCAGCCGATACTCCTCAATCGCCTTATTGGCCAACTCACTGCGGCCATACACCGCCACCTGCTCTTCATACATGTGCGCCAGGGTGTAGTGGTAGTAAGCCGCAGCCTTATCGAGCTTGCGGGGCGCAGGCGTAGTGGCCGGTTTGGAATCCGCGGCCGGGGGTTGCGCCGCGGAAACAGCAGGGATGACCAGCAGCAAAATAAGAGTGCAGTAAATACTTTTCATCGATAACCTTCGGCTTCCCTGAACCATAGCGATTGGATGCCGAACCGCTGCTGGCGGGTGCTCTAGATTATTGTAAACCGTGCTGGTGAGAGGCGGGGAAAAAGGAGTTCTCGGAACCGGGGAGGTAATGATCGGAAGTACAGGGACTAACAGGATTGACATCTTCCAATTCGACAGGAATGTAAAGAATTGTTTTGTCATTCTGAGCGGAGTAGGGGCTTCGCGCAACGAAGCCCCTACGCAGTCGAAGGACCCCTATAAGCTTGACAGCTGCGCTACGGAAAATCCGCAGATGAAACGGCCGCAACTCATAGGGGTCCTTCGACTCCGGCAGCGCATTCGCAAGCGAAATGCGCTGCCTGCGCTCAGGATGACAGATTAGTGCCTGAAGTGCCTTACTCCTGTGAAAATCATAGCCAGCCCCAACCGGTCCGCGGCTTCAATGACTTCCTGATCGCGAACCGACCCGCCGGGCTGAATGATGGCGGTGGCGCCAACCTTGGCGATCTCCTCAACCCCATCGGGGAAGGGGAAAAATGCATCGGATGCAGCCACCGTTCCCTGCAGCGGCAGGACAGCCTTCATGGCGCCGATCTTGCAGGAATCCACCCGGCTCATCTGGCCTGCGCCGACGCCTACAGTTTGTCCGTCGCGGGCGTACAGGATGGCATTCGACTTCACGTGCTTGGCCACCTTCCAGGCAAACAGCAGAGCCCGCTTTTCTTCGGGCGTCGGTTGTCGTTTGGTGACGACCTTGAGATCGGATTCCAGGAGGACGCGAGTGTCGGCGTCCTGCACTAAAATTCCGCCGGAAACATTTTTCAGCACCCACTTTTGCGGAGCATTGTTGATCTCTACCAAGCGCAAATTTTTCTTGCCGGCGAACTTGGCCTTGGCGGCTTCGTCGACGCCCGGGGCTGCGATAACCTCGAGAAAAAGCTTGGCCATTTCTTCGGCAGCCTCGCCATCCACCACACGATTCACTCCGATCACGCCCCCGAACGCCGACACCGGATCGCATTCCAGAGCTTTCTCGTAGGCCTCGACCAGGGCCTGGCCGGTTGCAGCGCCGCAGGGGTTAGTGTGCTTGATGATGGCACAGACGGTCTGGTCGAATTCCTGCGCCAGGTCCCAGGCTGCCTGCAAGTCGACGATGTTGTTGTAGGAGAGTTCCTTACCCTGAATCTGGCGGCCATTGGCTACGCCATTCCCCGACCCGTCGCTATACATCGCGGCCTTCTGGTGCGGGTTCTCGCCGTACCGCAGGTCCATCACCTTGCCGAAAGACAGGCGGAGATGCTGAGGAAAGCTCGCCTCGGGATGAAACTCGAAGTGCCCGTTTGAGCTGACCCGCTCCAGGGTAGACG
>WNFI01322290.1_pt1 | contig 12899 bp, 13 predicted proteins | sample 5400471 | NCBI WGS metagenome assembly WNFI01 (sample SAMN13153348, study PRJNA577476) | soil metagenome | isolation source: 100 cm saprolite on Douglas fir-dominated hillslope | place: USA:California | collected 2013-09-17
ATATTGTTGGAGCCAGCAAGAGTGCCGATAATTGGCGGATCATTCCGGATATTGCCGGGGGTGGCTATTTCTTTGACCTGGCCTGCCATCAACTGGATATACTCGATTTTCTTTTCGGACCCATACAAGGTCCAAACGGCTTCGCCGGTAATCAAGCTGGTCTTTACCCGGCAGAAGACATTGTTATTGGCTCATTTTATTTTGGAAATGGCATCATGGGCCAGGGAACATGGTGTTTTACGACTTCCGGGACCTCCGACAAGGAGGTGACCACGATCGTTGGCAGCAAGGGCCAGATTTCGTTTCCTTATTTTGGAGATCACTCCGTCACCCTGGAAGTCGATGGCAAAGAAAAGGAGGTGATGACGTTCAACATCCCGGTTCATATCCAACAGCCCCTCATTCAAACCATTGTCGATGAGCTCATGGGGAATGGTCAATGTCCCAGTACAGGAGTTTCCGGAGCCCGGACGAATAAAGTGATGGAGCTTATTAGCGGGAGGATGCCGGGTTGATTCAGTAACCCCCTGATATTAAACACATAGATACATAGGCACATATGTACTTTGTAAATCTATGTGAACTAAATTGTTAATGCCTTGAGTAAGCAATAGATACATAGTCATAGCCAAATATCATATGTCTATGTGCCTATGTATCTATGTGCCTATGTGTTGTGTATTTGTGTATCCTCTATTTCACCCCAACTTCTTGAGATTAGTCTCGTTAAACAGTTCGTACCACAACCCCACCCTCATGAATTGGAAATTTTGGAAAAAGAAGAAAGAGAGAAGACCTAAATCCTTTGCACGGGAATGGGCGAATGCCATTGGTTTCGCAGTCGTTGCCGCCACGCTGATACGATGGTCCACGGTGCAAGCGTTCGTTATTCCGACACCTTCCATGGAGAACTCGCTGTTGGTCGGTGATTTTCTTTTTGTCAGTAAGTTCCATTATGGGCCTCAGACTCCCCGAACCCCGTTGCAGGTTCCGTTGACACATCAGAAATTCTGGGGGACTGAAATACCCTCTTACTTGCCGTGGATCCAGTTGCCAACGTATCGTTTTCCGGGGATCAGTAAGGTGAGGAAGGGAGATGTTGTGGTCTTTAACGTGCCGGCCAGGGAAGAGAACGATGGAATAGACTACCCCGTCGATCTTAAAAACAATTATGTAAAACGCTGTGTGGCCGTCGCCGGCGACCGGTTGGAAGTTAGGGAGCGACAGGTCTACGTCAATGGCGAACCCCTGGCAAACCCGGAGAACATGAAGTTCAGTTACCTCGTGATGGCGAATAATGAGATTCATAAGCGCAATCTTGCCAGCCTTGGATTGGATAAGGACGATTACTATTTCCTGGGACGTACCCGGGAAGACAAGGCCGTGTATAAAATGTTTCTTACGAAATCGCAGTTGAGCGAAGTAAAACCGGTTCCCTTTATTACTTCCGTAGAGGATGATTATTCGACACATGACGGTCCCAACCCGCGAATCTTTCCGACCTGGAAGGGTGCGCTTTGGAATGAAGATGATTACGGTCCTTTGGTTATACCTAAGAAAGGAATGAAAATTGTGATCAATGACTCGACGTTGGCGTTTTACGGAAAAACAATAACGTTGTATGAGCCCGACCACCGATCCGTAGAAGTGAAGGAGGGTAAAATGAAGATAGATGGAAAAGAGGTTAAGGAGTACACATTTCAACAAGATTATTATTTTATGATGGGCGACAACCGGCACAATTCACGCGATTCGCGTTTTTGGGGATTTGTCCCGGAAGACCATGTTGTCGGTAAAGCCTTGTTTGTCTGGTTGTCCATTGATGGGGACGCAGACTTGCTGCATAAAGTGAGGTGGAACCGATTATTCAATGTGATTCAGTGAGACTGGAGCCACAAAGACACTAAGACACTAAGGAATTTTTTGTTCGTTGCATCATTTTCTTCGTGGCAAGCATGGGGGGCACAAAGAAAAGAGTATGATCCTTTGTGGCCTTTGTGCACTTCGTTACCCTGCATTTTTGAATCGCCAAACGGAGGACGTTTCTCTTTTTCTATCCTTATTTTTTTGAACCCCTGTTTTTTCGTAGAATTGAGATTTTCAAGGATGGAACCGGAGATTATTATTCGACCTTTTCAGGAACGAGACCAAAAAAAAGTGACGAATCTGATCATACGGATTCAACGCGATGAATTTGGAATCGACATTGGCTTAAATGAACAGCCGGACTTATCAGACATCCGTCAATTTTATCAATCAAGGCGCAGTAATTTCTGGTGTGCGGTTAATTCCTATGATGAAATTGTCGGGACTATTGCCCTCATCGACATCGACGACCGTATCGGTGTCATACGAAAGATGTTTGTTCGCAAAGACTACCGGGGAAAAGAAACAAGGGTGGCAAAGGATTTGCTCGATGTTCTTGAGAATTGGGCACAGGATAAAAGGTTTACGAGGTTATATCTCGGTACGGTTGACAAACTCAGGGCCGCGCAGAAATTTTATCGCAAAAATGACTATACCTTGATCGATCCCTCGCTTCTTCCCCTCAACTTTCCGAGAATGGCCGTGGACAATCTGTTTTTTGTTAAGACATTGCCAGTCCATTTCGGAGGAGACAGTGGATTATTGCGATAAAGGACAAGCGAACCAAACGATTATGGTCCTTTTGCCACAAAGGCACGAAGACACTAAGCAATTTTAGTTTAACAACAACCTTCGTGTCTTTGTGGCAAAAGGGAGACACTTGAAATTTATTATATTCGCCTTCCCATCACCTCATTCTCATGGGTTATCTCAATGGTGCCATAGTGAAGATTACTTTCGGGGTTTGCCTCGCTGTATTGTTCTTGACCTTCGTACCGGCAAGGGCGCAGCAATCCCCCTCCGGTTTCTATGTTATTATCAATAGCAAAAAAAACTGCCCGAACAAGGTGAGTTCGCACGTCGGGTCCAAAATGTATTGCGTGCCAAAAGAACCGGTGATCACCGAGGCGGACTTCGAGTCAGTCAGCAATGTGAAATACGACAGCTTTTTACAGAAGTACATTTTGTTGAAACTTACTGTCAGCGGATTTAAATCCTTGAAGTTTATAACCCAACGACTTCCTGATTCCAAACTGGCCCTTGTCGTCGATAACCAAGTAGCCGGAGTTTTTGACAATGTGGATAAAAATGTGAGCCGGACAATCCCGATAAGCGGGGGAGGTATCAATGCTCCGGAAGTCCAATGGATATACGATCGGCTTAAAAAGAAGAGCCCGTGACGGCGAGTTGCTGATTCCATTTCGATGAACAATCCTTTCCCTACCCTGGCCTTTCTCTTCATCCTTGCTTTGTTGGTGTCCTGTCACCCACCTACGCAAAGGCTTCGGTGGGCAGGCAGGATGACCCTGGAGCGGACAAAAACAAAGATCAACAAGCAGCTCGGAAAGCAGCACGGCGTGTTCGCCGTCGCCTTCAAGGACCTTACGACGGGGGAGGAGTTGTTCATCCGGGAACATGAACTATTCCACGCCGCCAGCACCATGAAGACACCGGTGATGATAGAGGTGTTTAAACAAGCGTCGGAAATGAAGTTTTCGTTGACCGACTCCATGCTTATAAGAAATGAGTTCCGGAGTATAGTCGACAGCACGGTGTATAAACTGAAACCGGAAGGCGACAGTGAAAAGGAACTTTATGCCTTGGTGGGGACAAAGCGGACTGTGTCGGAACTAGTGTATGCCATGATCACGATGAGCAGCAACTTTGCCACCAACCTGATCGTGGAAAGCGTAGGGGCGGGAAACGTTACCCAAACGATGCGCGATCTGGGGGCACCCGACATTCAGGTATTGCGGGGAGTCGAAGATTCGCTTGCCTATGCCCTGGGATTGAACAACAGCACGACGGCATTTGACCTGATGGTGATCTTTCAAAAAATGGCCATGGGAGAGACCGTCAATCCACAAGCATCCCGGGCGATGATCGATATTCTCCTGGACCAAAAATTCGCAGAAATTATTCCCGCCAGGCTTCCCAAAGAAGTGAAGGTGGCGCACAAAACCGGAAGTCTCACCCGGGTTCATCATGATTCGGGCATTGTCATTCTTCGCGACGGCCGGAAGTATGTTTTAGTGATCCTGTCCAGAGACCTGACCGATGAACACGCAGCGACGAAAGCGATGGCGAGGATTTCGGGGTTGATCTACCGGCATGTGATGAGAAGTAGGCAGTAGGCAATGGGCAGTAGGCAAAGGAATACCAATTTTAGAATGAATTTCAACTGCTATTTAGTGTCGCTGTTCCTGCTTTTGCTGGTGGGGTGCGCTGATAAAAGAAAAGCTGAATCAGCCAAAGAAAAACTACTGCCCTACACGGTAGTCAAGGTATTTCCGCACGATGTAACGGCCTTTACACAGGGCCTGGCCATTGATCAGGGTAAGCTCTATGAAAGTACAGGCCAGGAAAACTCCTGGATCGCAGAAGCGGATATTGTGTCCGGGAAACAAAACAAGAAGGTCGTATTGGATAAGAACTATTTTGGCGAGGGGATTACGATCCTGAACAATAAGGTGTATCAATTGACCTGGAAGAACCACACTGGGTTTGTTTATGATTTGAGGACCTTCAGGAAAATCCGGGAATTTCAGTACGATCAGGAAGGTTGGGGTCTTACTCACAATGGGAAGGAGCTGATCATGAGCGACGGAACCGCAAAACTTTATTTCCTTGATACACTCAGTCTGAAAAGCAAGGCCACACTCACCGTAAATGACGTGGATGGTCAAGCCGGCAATCTGAATGAATTAGAATTTATAGAGGGCTTCATTTATGCCAATCAATGGCAAACCAGCTACATCCTTAAGATTGATCCCATCACCGGCAAGGTGGCAGGTAAGTTGGACTTATCCACCCTGACACAAAAAATGCTCGCCATGAATCCGGAGGCCGATGTGCTCAATGGTATTGCCTACGAAAAGAAAAGCAAGACGGTATTGGTCACGGGCAAACTCTGGCCCGCCGTGTTCGCGCTGCGGTTGAGTCCATAGTCCTTGGTGGAGATGCTTTTGATATAAAGGTCACAAAGAACACTAAGAACCACGACGGACACAAAGCAAATTAGGCCAAAGTTCTTAGGAGAATTCTTAGTGTTCTTCGTGTTTCTTTGTGTCCGTTGTGACCTTTCCCGCAAAGGAGGTACAGGCGGTGAACTTTAACGTTAATAATCAATCGCCCCCTCAAATATGTTGATCGAATCAATGTGTCGTGTAGAATTGGTAACGTACACGTGAGCCGGAACGGAAGGCTCAAGGTTCGTGTCTTCCAGTAGCCTAGAATTGTCAAATATTTGACCCAGCTCAATGAAGTTCATATAAGGCTCCAGGGCGTGAAAGAGGATTCGCAATTTTGTGTTATCCCCAAAATGATCAATCCAATATGCCAGGTAGTTTCTGTATTCATAGAGCGGGTTTTGAAGATCGACTACCATGCCGTTTTTTGTCCACTTTTTCATGCTCGGCCACAAGCTCTTTGAAACAAATTTAAAATCGGGCATGCCGGGAAAGGAATCCTTGATCGAGGTGATCAGTTTTTGGGGAGTCGTCACCGAATCGCTTCCGGAGGAGATATGATAGACGCCGTATTTCCGCTGCGTATTAAATAGCAATTCAACAATACTACGGACAGCGTAGTCGATCGAGATGATATCGATATTGCTGTGGGGATTCATCGGGAACATGCGCAATTGATTGAAGGTCGCCAACGCCCATAGAATCACGCAGGACCGGGGAGTCCAGGATCGACTGTCGCCCATGATAATGGAAGGCCTGACAACCAATATTTTATCTTCCGGCAAATAATCTTTGAGGATAAGTTCCCCGATCATTTTTGTATAGGAATACTTCACCAGGTGTTTTGCTGTCAAATCGGGCGACATGTCTTCCGTTACAACGCATTCCTTGACGGTGGACCCGCAAATGGTTGCCGTTCCAACATAGGTAAAGGTGTCAAGGTCCTCCAGGGTTTGAGCCCATTTCAATAATTGGTGGGTTCCGCCGATGTTGACCCGTTCGACGCTGTCGTCATAAATTTTCGAAAAAGAAGTGTTCGCTGCCGCGTGAACGATGGTGTTGACCGTGCTGAGGGAGGGGTTGTCTTTTAGCAGTTGCGCCAGGTGAGGATTGGTCAATTCTCCGACAACGGGTATGACCTTTTTAGTATCAAAAAAATCGTTGTGCAGGTTAAACACTTTTGCCAGCCTCATCGCCGCCATCTCGTCGCTTTGTGCCCTTACTAAACAGTAAATGGTATCGACGTCTGTTCGTTTGGCTAATTCAACCAATAGTTCGCCGCCTAGAAATCCCGTAGCACCTGTCAAAAATAGTTTCATCATATCGCTTAATTAATCAAAAAGTTCTAATCCCATTACCCCTAGCGCAATTAAAATCATGGAGACTATTTTTATTGCCGTGACCGGCTCGTTTAACCAAAGCATACCTACCAATGCCATGATCAGGATACCGGCACTGGCCCAGATTGCATACGCTATACTTGTGTCCATCTGCCGGAGAACGAGAATAAGACAACCTAATGCCATACTGTAAAACAATAATACCAACAGGATAGGAAATAATTTTGTAAAACCCTCTGATTTTTTCATAAAAACCAGAGCAATGATTTCAAAGAAAATTCCAAGAGAAAGGAGCAACCATTTCATTCGTATCGATTGAGTATTACTTTAGAGGGGATTGCCTGCACCAAGTCACCGTGCTTTTCAAACTCTTTGTTCCTGGGCATCGGACTGGCTGATTTGACGTGCACTTCGATCTTTTCTTTTTTGATGAACCCAATCCGGCCACGTAGAACTGTCCTCGGCATCATAGATCCTGATGTTCTGATTTTGGTCGGGGAGCAACAAGTCCCTGGTGGGGCAATCGAGGATCCTGGCTGCTGCCGCCACCCCGGAGAGTGTAGCGCCGGTTACGCTGTGGAAGAGGGTACTGGCGCCGCATAGGAATAAGTTCCGGATCTCTGATTTGTTTTGAAACGCAAATGGACCCATTTGGTTGAGTGTTTTCTCCGTCCCATAGACACATCCGTTGCTTGTGTTAACATAATATTCATTTGTTTTAGGGGTACCCAGTTCCATTTGAACAACATGTTGTTTGGCGCCGGGAATTACTTTTTCCAGACTGTTCATCAATTTTTGTGCAATTTTTTCCTTCTGCAGGGTATAGGCGTCGCTGTGATAGTCCTCTTTGGAGTGAAAGGAATGAAAACTCTCATAGTCAATGAAAGTAACGACTTCCACGGTATGATGACGTCCATTAAAACTAGCCGGGTCTTTGAGGGTGGTACAACTGATGAAAACGGCGGGGAATTCATCTCCCGAAACGATATCGTTGCCGGTTAGTTCCTTAAATACGTTATCGAGATTCTGATCCTTTACCATCCAGATATTTCCGGAATCCAACCCTGCTCTGGTGACATCCAGATCCAACGTTAAGAATAGAATTAAAGATGTCACCGAATACTTCGTCTTGAAAAGTTTTTTCCTCAGCCTGGCGCTGAGATTCTCTTTTCCAGCCAACTCCAGATAGGTGATGGAGGGATCGGCATTAGAAACAATTCGCTTCGCAAGAATCTGTTCTCCTCCCTCCAATAGTACTCCGACGGCTTCCCTGTTTTTAATTATTATTTTCCTGACGCGTTGTTTTGTTCTTATTTCCCCGCCATGTCGTTTAATAGCGTTCGTCATGGCTTTAACGATGCCTCCGCCGCCTCCCATCGGATAAAACGCGCCCTCAAAATAATGATTCATGACGCCGCAATGAACGGGGAAGCTGGCTTTACCCGGAGGAAGACCGTGGTCGCCGCATTGAACATTTAAGACGGCTTTCAGCAAGGGATCTTTAAGGTGCCAGTCAATGACTCTTTTCAAACTGAATAGTCCGTATTTCCCCATATGACGGGTCCGGAAGGCGATGGTGAGGTTATCCCAGAGGCCGCTCATTTTTGGAAGTAAATCGATCTCGTGGCTTACCTTCCGGATAAGGGACAAGTATTGTTTGAGCCTTTTTCTCTCTTTTGGAAAGCGCCGGGATAAACTTTCGTGTAGGGCATCTATGCCTGCCGGCAAGTCGATCCTTGCATTTTCAATCCAGCAATGCTCGTACCCTTTTTCATTCATCCTGAAAAACACAAGATCGTTCGCGATCCCCAGCCCTTCATACAATTCACTGGTGGATTGGCCCTTATCTACCAAGCCGATATAATGAACCCCCGGACAGAAACGCTGGCCTTTCAGCGTAAAACTATGGCACCAACCCCCGGGTACATCATGTTGCTCCAGCACAAGCACTTTTTGTCCTGCCCTGGATAAACAAATTGCAGTGGCTAACCCCCCGACACCGGATCCGATGATGATCGTATCAAATTCTTCCATTCGGCAAAACAAGTTTGCCAAAGCTACCGAATTTGGGTTGTTGTTCCACCACGTTTTGTTGGCAGCTCCGCAAACAGTTGTTCACTCGCCTCCTTAAGCCTTGCCGATAGTGGGTAGGGTAACAATAAACGTAGTCCCACTGCCCACCTGACTCTTGGCTTGGATGGTACCCTTTAGCAACTCAACGGCCCTTTTTACGATGGAGAGGCCAAGGCCGGTGCCTTGGATGGAGGTAACCCCTTTACCCCGTACAAAGGGTTCGAATATCGTATCCACTTCCTCCTCCGGAATACCAATTCCATCGTCATGGACAGAAAACAGGAGTTGTCCGTTGTTGCCGCTGATCGCCAGGTGTATAGCTTCGTGACCTGGCGAAAACTTGATGGCATTCGTCAACAGGTTAATCAATACATTGCGCAGCAATTTCTCGTCCGTTGTGAGCTGGTCCGGTATCCGGAGGAAATCCACTTTGATCTTGTGCGTGTTTTTCGAACTATGGCCAACTTCTTCTATGATCTTATTGATAAAAGCGCGTACGGCAATGGTCGAAACGATCAACTGGATCTTTCGAGCCTCGCTTTTTCCGTACGTGAGCACGTCGTCCAGCAGAGAGGTCATGTGCTGCGCCTGTTTTTCAATATTTTCCAATCGCTTGCTCAGTTCCTCTTTACTGATCTTCTGATTATTTTTTTTAATAAAGTCAGCAGAAAATTGAATCGAGGACAGGGGGGTCCGGAATTCATGCGAGGCGATGGAAACGAACCGGCTTTTCATCTCTACCACCTCCTTTTCTTTTTTCAAGGCGCGCTGCAATTCCCTTGTTCTTTCCTCCACTTTGGTCTCCAGCGATTTCCGGTAATCGGTCAGTTCGGTTACATCCTGCCCGACAAACACGATTCCAATGGTCTCGCCTGTGGCCGACGTGCGGGGTGTACTACTCAACATAAAGATGACCCTGCGCCCCGACTTCGTGCGGACAGGGATTTCGTAATTTTTGACCAATTCATGGTTCAGGAGGCGTGACATCAAGACTTCAAAAGCCGGCCTTTCTTCATCGGCCAAAAGCGCATCAACAAGCTTTTGACCATACACTTCTTCTTTTTCAAAGCCGGTAATGATAAAGCAGTGTTCATTCCAATCCGTGATATAGCCCCGGGTGTCAACGCCAATAATGATTGCATTTGCCTTTTCGATGAGGTTGCTGGCGTTGGCGGATTGCGTGACCAATTTTTTCTCGTAAACCTTCTGCTGGGTGATATCCCTGGCAAACAAATGGATATGGGTAAGGTTCCCGTTTTCGTCCGTCACCGGCACATAGCTTAGCTCGAGGTAAACGGTTGTCCCGTTGCGGTGGACGTATTCGGCAAAAGACTTAGCGGGCTGTTTGTCAAGTTGAATTTCAAGGAGTGTATTCCGTACACTTTCCCGGCGTTCCGGGCTTGAAATCGCAATGAGATCATCCCCGAGTTGAAGGGGTTTGGACGCCAAAAACACTTTACTGTTTTCCAGCGCCAACTCATTAAAACGAAGAATCTTACCCTGCGGATCGGTGGTGATGACGGCTTCATCAATATTATCCAGTATGGAGTCCAGAAAATCCATTTTCTAAACGGCCGTTATTTTTTTTCAGCTGAATTCGGTATGGTTATCGTAAACTCAGTTGCCTCATTTAATTTGGAGGTGACCACCACCGTGGCCTCCAGTCTTTCAAGCATTTCCTTTACAATGTAAAGTCCCAGTCCGTCGCCCTCGCTTCTTTCGGTAGCGCGGTAAAACATGTTGAAGATATCAGGCAAATAGTCTTCGTGGATACCGATGCCATTGTCGCGAACGTGAAGGATCGCGCTCTCGGATGTAACGACTGCAGAAACGTTGATGAATCTTTTCTCCTTCGCTTCGTCGGCGTATTTGATTGCGTTGGAGATGAGATTTGACAGGATGACGGACAGGCGATACGCGTCGGAGTAGAATGGAATGGAGGGCTTGATATCGAATTGTTTACTGATCTCATGATGACCTTCGAGGTATTTCATTTCCGCGAAGGTTTGGCGAACCAGTTGCTCCAGGTTGATCTCCGAAATATCTACTTCGCTCCGGGCATTCCGCGAATAGTTCAAAATTTGTTGAAGAGCCGCATCCAGCCTGGAAACATTCCGGCCGATCATTTCGAAGTAACGGTCCACCATTTCCCTGGTTTTCTGATCATCCATCAACGCTACATTGACCAATCCCAACACAGAGGACAGGGGGGAACGCAAATTATGGGATACGCTGTAAACAAAAGAATCCAATTCTTTATTGATTTTGACCAATTCCTCATTTTGCTTGCGCAAGATTTCTTCCTGCTCCTTGCGCAGGCTCTCGTGTCGTCGATGCCGGAGGGCATAGCGAATGGCCAGCGGGAGGCGTGCCAGATTGGATTTCAGAACATAATCATCCGCTCCTTTTTTTAAGCAGTTTACCGCGAATTCCTCGGAAACGGCTCCCGTCACCAGGATAAAAGGCAGATTCAACTTCCTTTCCTGGCAAATTTTAAGAGCCTCGATTGAATTAAATTGAGGAAGCGAATGGTCGGATAAAATAATGTGTCAACGCGTATCCTGGTGAAGGCGATTTTCTCTTTTTGCAATGCCCGATCGACCAACCCGGCATCTTCTTCCAGATCTTCCAGCATCAAGATCCGCAACTCCTTTTCTATGACGTTCATATTAAGTTTGAACAGGGGGTTGGTTTAAAAGCAGCCAAAATAGACCAAGCTGGGCTACGGCTTTTACGAACTGATCGAAATCGACCGGTTTAACGATATAAGCGTTCACGCCCAGTTTATAGGTTTCAACAATGTCGCTCTCTTCTTTGGAGGAGGTGAGAATAACCACGGGGATCACTTTCTTTTTTTCATCTGACTTAAGTCTACGCAGGACTTCGATTCCATCGACTTTTGGCATCTTCAAATCGAGAAGGATAAGCTTCGGCATCCTGTTGTTCTCTTCAAACAGAAAATCCAGGGCCTCTTGTCCGTTCTCCAGGTGCAACAAGTGGTTGGCCAGGTTATTTTTTTTAAGTGCCCGGATGGCCAATTCAGCGTCATTGGGGTTATCCTCCACTAATAGAATTTCAACCACATTATCCATACTGCTTTTTGGGTTTTGGTAACTTCCGGCAAAATAAAAAAAGTAAAATTTATCGTATCCAATCAAGTCAACGTTTCATGATTAAAACCAAATCAGGAGCCTCATCTGAGCCTGAGAGGCGTATGGATAATTCTGTATCAGGGGCCGAAAGCCCGTGAAAAGCAAGCATCTTGCACGGCATTGCTCAAAAGTATCGCTAAACTCAAGTACGCGTAAAGATACAGCGTTTTGTTTAATTGTGCCTGATTATTCCCTGGTTAAAAAGTACCAATTTCGTAGTACTTTTTAACCAGTCACTGGTCGGAATTATCCCTTTATCACCCCTAAACACCAAACTATCAAATTTATTCCACTCCATACCTATGGAATTTGACAGACGGTGTACGATTGAAAAAAAATTACTTGAGTAAATTATTTAAAAGGCTTTAGCATGCCCGGTGATTCTTAGGATTAGAGAAGTAAATCAATATCTTTGAAAACAAGATTACCCGGTTTGATGTCCTCCGTCCGATTGAAAGATCACGCTTCATGTCATTGTCCCCCCGACAGGGGACCTTTATACAATTCCCGGAAGGAAGGATTTAAATTTTTTATCGAAGGTAGTGCGACATGAGCGTTTTATTCCAATTCCCGGTTTTTGGCATTAATGCAATGCGATTTCCGGGCATACCTCAATATTGCTTCCTGGTCATTATCTTTGTTTTTGTATCCGGTAGGGCCCTTGCTCAGGCTCCCGGGCCTTCTGCCAACGAACTTAAGAAACTAAGTATGGAGGAGTTGATGAACATTGAAGTGACCTCCGTCTCCAGGCGTCCTGAGAAACTAACCGAAGCTGCCTCCGCCATCCAGGTCATTACACGAGACGAAATCCGCCGATCCGGTGCAACAAACGTCCCGGAAGCCTTGCGGTTGGCAACGAACCTGCAGGTGGCCCAAGTTAATTCAAGTCAATGGGCTATCAGTGCACGCGGATTCAATAACGTTCTTGCCAACAAGCTCCTGGTTCTGATTGATGGCCGCACCGTCTACACACCGATGTATGCCGGTGTGTTTTGGGATGTACAGAATCTTTTACTGGAGGATGTAGATCGCATAGAAGTAATAAGCGGTCCCGGCGGAACATTGTGGGGTGCAAATGCTGTCAACGGTGTCATCAATATTACTACAAGGAGTGCGAAGAATTCGCAAGGACTTTACGTAGAAGGCGGCCTAGGTTCCGAACTGAAGCGGTATGGTGGCTTGCGTTACGGAGCGAAATTGGCCAAAGATCTTTACTTCAGAGCGTATGGTATGGCGTTCAACCGGGGCAGCACAATGAATAGCGACACCTCTGCCCATGA
>WNFI01384130.1_pt1 | contig 12899 bp, 14 predicted proteins | sample 5400471 | NCBI WGS metagenome assembly WNFI01 (sample SAMN13153348, study PRJNA577476) | soil metagenome | isolation source: 100 cm saprolite on Douglas fir-dominated hillslope | place: USA:California | collected 2013-09-17
ATTCGCGGTGCGTTCGTCGCGGTCGCGCTGGCGCTGCGCGCGTGTCAAGTGGGATGTTGGCGTTGCGGTGAATCGGTCAGCGGGGCGGGCCGATCCTCGCGCCGCAGGAGAAACGCGGCAAACCCGGAAATCAGTCCGCCTGCGACGATAATGCCTTCCCACGCCAGGCCCGACGCCAGCACCAGCGACGCACGCGCGCCAAAGGGCAAAAGCAGGAATACAAGCACCGCCTCGCGGATGCCCATGCCTCCTTGCGTGAGTGGAAGCAGCGCGGCAATCTTAGCCAGCGGCCACGCGAATAGCCATACGCGCAACGGCAGAAACAGGCCGCAGGAGATGGCTAAAAGCGCGTTCAGCACTATGAAGGTCGCCTGTATAAATACGCCAAGCAGCCAGCCCGTAACAAGGATCTGTGGACGTTCCCGCACCGACCGCAGCGCGTGACGTAAACGCGCTAACCTGCGCAGAAATCGCCGCGAACGGCCGGTAAATAATATTTTTCTCAGCGAGAAGATCGCGATCACAACAACCAGAAAGATTCCGCCGACGATGAGAAGAAACTTGCGCGCCAAAGCGCTGAACTGTTCCGGAAGCGAACCCGGCAGCAAAATTAATCCTATCCCAACCAAGGTGGCTTGCGCCCCCACGTCAATAAAACGATCCACCACATTGCCCGCAAGCACTGCTGCAGGACGCGGGCTGCGCCGCAAACCTACCGCGATTCGAACTACGTCGCCGCCTATGATGGACGGCAGAAAAAGTGTCCCGAACAGTCCGCCGAGATAGCATTGTGCGCTGGTCGAAAAATTGATCTGCGAACCCGCCGCGTTCACAACCATGCGCCATTTCACGATGCCAATTGCATGCGCGCACAAGTAAATAATCAAGATGATGACAAAACGAATCGGTCGAACGCCAGCCAACGCCGCGCGAAGCTGAGTGATGGGAAGAAAATGAAAAAGAGCTGCAAAAACGGCGAGCGCCGCTATCCATCGAAAAATTGTTATCAGGCGCGCGCGGAATTTAGTCCGCGGCTGGTGCGCTCCGATCATTTTACGCTCGGCATAATTTGCACAATCACGTCACGGACGGATCCCCGTCGGTTGTAAAGTCGCCGTGAATCATGTGGCGTGTGTCAGGTGCCGGAGGTTGCGCGGCTTGCGGTCTGGGTGGCGAAAATTTCCTCGATTTTTTCCGCCAGCACAAAATCCAGATCGCTGATGCCCTTTACGCTGTGCGTGACCAGGTCAAAAACAACTTTGTTCCATACGTTTGACCATTCCGGATGGTGGTTCATGGCTTCGGCGACCAGCGCCACGCGGGTCATGTTACCGAACGCGGTGTTAAAGTCCTTGCACTCATATTGTTTGCGAAGTTTCCCGGCAACCAGTCGCCATCCGGGCATGCGGCTGAGAAGTTTGTTGATTTCGTCGTCTGCCAATTTGCGTGCTGGCATGGTGCACCTCCTGGGGTACTACTTCTGGCCAACTACTGCGTACTTCGCTGCGCATCATCAAGCAGGGCCGACAGATTCTGCGCTCTCAAACATTATGAATCCGCCAGGCTATAACGCGCCAGCGCCGAATCCCTCCGGGGCGACTCCGGTCCCGGTGACTGCCAGAACCGGGCGGCTGGTGGCGAATTGATTGCCTGAGCAGGCTGAATCCTTTATCTTATAAGTTTCGCCGCACGCAAAAATTCTTTCGTGAGCGTCGAGCTTCAGTGTCGGGACTTCGCAATTGCGAAGACGGAGATTCAGGTGAAAAAGAAGATACGCGCGATTCAGTACGGGATTGGGCCGATTGGCGCTTCGATTGCCAAGCTGCTGCGGGAAAAGGCCTCGGTTGAAATCTGCGGAGCCATTGACAACGATCCCGCGAAAGTCGGGCGCGATCTGGGTGAAGTGGTCGGAGCAAACGATGCGCCATGGGGCGTGAAAGTTTCCGATAAGGCGGAAGAAGTTCTGTCGCAGGCAGCGGACATCGTAATGCACAGCACGTCGTCCTCGCTGGAAAAGGTGGCCGACCAATTGATCGAATGTTTAAAAGCCGGTTCATGCGTGGTTTCCACTTGCGAAGAATTGTCGTATCCCTATCGCACCAATGCGGAGCTCGCGGAAAAAATCGATAAAGAAGCCAAGGATTGGGGAGTGGCGCTGGTTGGCACCGGCGTGAATCCCGGTTTCGTGATGGACAAGCTGCTGATTACCCTGGCAGCCGTTTCGCAACGCATCGAACACGCTAAAGCGCTGCGCATCGTGGACGCATCGAAACGCCGTTTGCCTCTGCAGAAAAAAATCGGCGCAGGCTTGAGCGTCGAAGAATTCCGCGCAAAAGTTGCCGAAGGCGTCATCAAGCACGTAGGCTTGCCGGAATCGGTAGCCATGGTCGCGGACGCGCTGGGCCTCGCGGTAGACGAAATTACTGAAACGATCGAACCGAAGGTCGCCACCGAGCGTGTACAAACCGAATACCTCACCGTAGAGGCCGGCCAAGCTGCCGGCGTTCACCAGATCGCCCGCGGCCTCTCCAACGGCAAAGAAGTCATCTACATGGAACTGCAAATGTACTCCCACGGCGACATCGCCACAGCCTCGGTAGCCGTAAACTCCATCCCCGTAATCCTCGACGCCCCCGCAGGCCTCCGCACCGCCAAAGACCTGCCCATAGGCTTCTTTTCACCCAACGCAAAACCCTGAATCAGATTTGTGTAGCGGCGGCTTTATGCCGCCGTTCTTACTTCCAAAACTCTACGTCGGGTTAGCGCTTGCGATACCGAGCGCGCTCAGGTGAACGAAGGCATTTGCCGGAAACGTAGCTTCGAAGGCAAAGCCATTTGCGCGCACTCCTCGGCAGAGCTTACCGGCTGAGTCATTCGCGGAGCGCCCGGTCGTGGCCTTGCGTACGCCACCCCACTGCTTGAAAAAGAACTTCACCCGCTGCTTGCGACACTGACGAAGAAGAGACAAGACCCATTCTTCGGCCATCGGACGGGCGTAGAGGAACAGGATGCAGAGGGATTGCCAGAAGGGGCCGCCTTTGAAAGGCTTGTTAACGGCTATCAGCATATCCCCTTTAGCTCGCCAGAAATGCAAATATGGAACCAAATGCTACATTTGTGGTTTCTCGTTCGGTGTTACATACGGAGACGTGGTGGATGGGCTTATTCATGTCCACCACCTGCGCCAGCTTCTGAAGTCGGCCAGGACTATAAGGTTGACCCCTATCGCCGACCTTCGTCCAGTCTGTCCTAACTGTCACGCAGTAATACACCATCGTCGCGATCCGGCCTACAGTATCGAGGAAGTACAGTCGTTCTTGCGGAGATAGGCTTCGACTGTGGAGAAATGCCACAGCCGTAACCAACGCGCGAGAATTTGGCAGGCCGTTTTCATCGCTCTTTTCCGCTCTGTTCCTACCGGCGTCGCAAGCCTGACAGATTGGCTAGCCACGAGGAAATTGTCGAGATCGCCGGTAACATGTCGCCGCTCATTTTTCCCAATATTTGTAGACGGCGGCGTAGTCGAGATCTTCTTTGGAAGCGCCTTTGACGGAGTTGTAGATTTCGCGGGAAGCGGCTGCCGCGGGAAGCGGAATGCCGAGCTGGTTGCCGAGTTCGAGAGCCAAACTCATATCCTTGTGCATCAGGCGCAGCGGAAAACTGGGCGTGTAGTCGCCGCTCAGCATCACCGGAGCTTTTACGTCGAGAACGCCGGAGCGGGCCATGCTGGCTTGCATCACTTCGACCAGTTTTTCACCGGAGAAGCCCGCGCCAGTAACCAGCGCGAGTGCTTCGGCGAACGCGTCCACTTGCAGAGCCAGCAGCAAATTCATGGCGAGCTTGACGGTTTGCCCGGCGCCGTTGGGCCCGAGGTGAAAAAGTTTGTTGCCCATTGCGGAAAGGACGGGCCGCGCGGCCTCGAGCGTTTGCGAATCGCCGCCAATCATAAAGAGCAGTTCGCCTTTTTCCGCGCCCCAGGTGCCTCCCGTGACGGGCGCATCGAGAAAACGAAGGCCCGCGGACTTTGCGGCGTCCGCGATTTTGCGCGCAAGCGCGGGCGAAACAGTGCTGGAGTCGATATAAATCGCGCCCTTTTTCAGCGCGGCGAAAGCGCCGCCGGATTTTTCGCTCGAGTTCGCCCCGGAGCCCCAGAGAACTTCCTCGAGCGCGGGCGGATCGCTGACGATAGTGATCAAAACATCGGCGGCGGCAGCAGCTTCTTTGGGAGAAGCTGCGAAGCGCGCTCCCGCCGCTACAAGAGAATCGGCGCGCGACGCGGTGCGGTTCCATACGACCAGTGGAAATCCGGCTTTGAGGAGATTGTGGCCCATGGGGCGGCCCATGAGGCCAAGTCCGATGAAGCTGACAGTAGGTTGGCGCAAGATTGCCTCCACGGCAACAATGGATTTGAAAAGCTGGCGGGCGTCCCAGAGATAGTTTAGCGCAGCGAGTCGGGCAGGCGCACACCGGTGGCATTCGCTCACAAATTACGGAAGCGGATTTTCAGAATGAAGGAACGATCAGGCGGTTTTTGGGCGCTGAGCAATGGGGAGCAGGGAAGCGCCGCCAGACGCGTGGGCTGCGCTGGCGTGCAGCTCGCGGCCGGCAGTGGCCGGAGATTTGTCCTGTTGCGCGGGCTTTGTCGTCGCGGCTTCACGCAAAGTTTCCGATTCTTCCACACGAAGGATGCATTGATACGGAATTTCCCAGCGGAAATTCTTGGTCTGCCCATGCTGCTCGTAATGTTGTTCGAGAAAAATGGAGCGGCCGGAATCGGCGACGAATGTTCCGGAGGCAGGAAGGCAAATGTCTCCGGCGCGATACTGAACATCTACAAAACGGCCAAGAAACGCGGCGTAACGGGCCATGCAGCGAGTTTCCTCACGGATAGTTCTATCGTCAATAGTACGAATGGATAGATGAGAAGAAAATTGTGGAAAATGTTCCTGAATGAAACTATGGCGATCACTTTGGGACAAGAATGGCGGAGCAGCCGCTGTTTAGCGGGATAAATCGGCGAGGACCGCTTCGGCTGCGCGGCGCCCGCTGAGCATCGCACCGTTGATGGAAGCGTTGTCGCGGTGGTCTCCACAAACGTAAATGCCCGGGCGAACGCGAACCGGTCGCTGTGGCGGTTCAAGCGCGCCGGGATATTGTTGCGGCTGCGCGTGCGGAATGCGGTAGCTCTTCAAATAGAGCCAGGAGCCTGCGATCGGACCGAACCAATTTTTCATTTGCGCAATCACAAAGCCGCTTAGCTGCTGGTCGGTGAGTTGCTGCGTGCCGAGCACGCTGACGGAGACCAGTGACTTGCCGGCAGGAGCGTAGGACGGAGCGATCTGGCTGATGACTGCGAAATTGTTTACGGGGCCGGCGCCATCGCCATTCAGCACCAGCATCGGATGCGGGATCGGCGGCACCTCGGTCGAATAGTAGAAACAGGAGGCGCTGCGTGAGGCAGGTTCAGCTTCGCCAACAAGATGCGCGGCGGAAGGACCATCCGCGGCAACCACGATAGCGCGAGCGCGCAAGGATTCTCCGCCGGTAAGTGTGAGCTCGTTTTCGTGCAACGATTCGGCGTGTGCGTTCAAGCGGATGGTATCCGCCGGCAGGTGCGAAGCAAGTTGAGCGGGAATAGTTCCCATACCGCGCGCAGGAATGGCGATATCGCCTTCCGCTAACATTTTGAAAATGAATTCAAACATGCGGCTGGAGGATTTCAGTTCGCCATCGAGGAAAATGCCGCCAAAAAAAGGGCGAAAAAAACGGTGGACGAATTCTTCGGAGAAGCCGGCGGCGACCAGAGCCTCTTTTGTGGAGCGTTCGGGGCGCTTAAAAATCCGGTCGATGGAGGTGTTGCGAAGGCTGGAACGGAGCCGCAGAATGCGCATCTTGTCGAAAAAGCCGCCGAAATCGGAGCGCAGAGCTTCACCCCAGGCGCCGGGAGTGCGCCAGGGATCTACCAGCTTGTTCAAGCGTCCGGCAAACCAGGAGAACGCGCCGGGCGCGAATTTTTTCAAATCCAGGGCGTGATAATCGAGCGTGCGCTGAGCTTCGGGATACGCGGTGAGCAGGACTTGAAAGCCGCGGTCCAGCAAAAATCCTTCGACTTCATCGGTGCGGACACGCCCCCCGATGCCGTCGGAAGCCTCAATAATTTGAAAAGAAACTCCGGCGTCAGCGAGGTGGCGACCACAAGCGAGGCCGGCAAGCCCCGCGCCGATAACCAAAACGTCCGAACCGTTGAACATTTGCATGGCGGACTCCAAGTAGAGGCCGCTCCCTCCGCGCGATTCTCCCGTTGACGCTGAACGAGCAGCTACAAAACACCCGGCAAGACTGTAGGGCGAAGTGAATATCGTCCTGCAAGTCGGCGGCTTGGCGCAAGAGCGGGTTGTGGGTCAGCACAAATATACCTGGAGTCTACCTCGGCTTGAGTCTGGCTGAGCGGTTGGGATTATGCGGCGGTGGCGAGCCGCAGATAGTCGGGACGGTCGGAAACCAGTCTGTGGCGGAATGCATTTTTGATTTGGTTGTTCTGCAGCAGGAACGCGCCCGGCATGCGCTGTATGTCCCCTGCGGGAAGTCCGACAAAATTGCCTTCGAGCCAGGACATCAGCATGCGAGAGATGCTTTCGCGGTTCAAATACTGGCGCAATTCGGCGCGGGTCAGTCCAAAGGCTTCGTAGAGCTTGCCATCGGGATCAGCAAAGCGCGGCAGATCGTCCAAATGATAGGGAGCGAAAAATTTCGCAGCGCGCTCCTCCGTGCCCAGGTGCACGAACGCGATTTGCGTCCCCTGCTTTTCGATCTGAGAACGAAGTTTCGCAAGCTCGGCGACCGCCTCGCGGCAGAACGTTCAGCCAAAATGGCGCAGAAACACCAGCAGCAGCGGGCGGTCCTGAGAAAGCGCGTGAATCGTCTGGCCGGACTGCGAGCGGTAAGATTCCAGCAATTGCGGATCAATTCGTTTCGACTGAAACATCGCTGCCTTCATCTTTGCCGATTTTTGCGGAACAGGCAAATGCCTGCCGGGCCACGCGATCACGCCTGATCATTACGACGTATAGGGAACCATGGTGTGAGCCGTAATGCTTCGAATCGATTATCACGCAAGTTCGGCGAACTTCGAGAAAGCGGATTCGAACCGACCAAACGCCAGCTAGCGTCCAGCAGGAGAACTGAACCCACCGGGATTCGAAGTGTAAATGATGAAGCCAGCGACAAGAAGGCTGAGAAGAAGGATCATCAGCACATTGGAAATTTTTCGGAAATAGCGGCGCCGCGCTAGATAATCACGCGGAATGGCCGCCCACCGATAACCAAGGAAGGAACGCGGATGATTGGTTCTGGTGCCCATAAGAAACTCCAGGAAATTGACAAACCTTATCAAACGGAGAACTGGCGGCGTTCAGGGAAGGCTGTGAGGGGAGAGTGGGTTCCCGGCAGGAGGCTAGATCCCTTTTCAGCTCCGGGATGATTCTAACAAAATTCTCACAGAGTAAACGCGGTAATTCTTTGCGTTTGGTGTAATCAAAAAGAGCAGAGCAACGTCAACTAACTTACTGAAAACAGACCGGTTTTGGCCCATCCAGGTGGTACGGCTGCGCTCATAGACATATCCTTCAACTGGCAGGTTTCAAAATGGCAATATCGTCTGGACGGACGTTTTGCTGATTGATTGGCGCGCTGTGGACCTTTCGCAATTCAAGTAACGGATCGCGATGAGAATGGGACGTTGAGCGCCGAAAAATCCAGATGACCTTGACATTTCCTGCTGACAAGCTATTTTGGGCACTCGGTTTTTCGGACCGATCATCGGAGGAAATTGCAATGATTCGTAGGGTTATGGTGTTGGCGGCGTTGTGCGCTTTGGGGCCATTGCCGGCATTTGCGCAGCAGAAACAACCATCGAAGTCGTACGTATTGAAAGCAGCGCGCATGTTCGATGGAAAGAGCAACGCGATCGTTGCGCCGGGAATCGTGGTGGTTACCGACGGCAAGATCACCGGCGTCGGAGCCGGCGCGAATTTGCCCAGCGATGCGGAAGTGATCGATCTGGGCGACGCCACGTTGCTGCCCGGATTTATTGATGCGCACACGCACCTGACGATGATGTACCGCGAGGACTATGCAAAGGCTGCGCTCGATGGATTGCGGAAGCCGATTCCAGAGATGGCCTTGGACGCCAGCGTGAACGCGCGTATCACTTTGCAGGCCGGTTTCACGACGGTGCGCGACGTCGGCTCTCGAGATTTTCTGGATGCGGGTTTGCGAAATGCGATCGAGCGCGGCGTCGTTCCGGGGCCGCGCATGCTGGTGGCGGTGCACGCCATCGGCGCAACGGGCGGACATTGCGACGAAACCGGATATCGTGAGGGGGTGCTGGGTCCGGAGACCGGGCCGGAAGTTGGCGTGGCCAACGGACCGGATGAAGCACGCCGGGCGGTTCGCCTGGCGCACAAGTACGGCGCGACGATCATCAAGACTTGCGCAACGGGTGGCGTGCTTTCGCTGGCCGACGCCGTGGACACGCCGCAACTGACGCAAGCCGAACTCGACGCGCTGGTCGATGAAGCGCATGCTTTGCGGCTTAAAACCGCGGCACACGCTCATGGCGCCGAAGGCGCGAAGCGCGCCATTCGCGCGGGAATTGACTCCATCGAGCATGGGTCATTCCTTGACGATGAAGCGCTGGACATGATGAAGCAGAAGGGCACTTACTACGTGCCGACGCTGATGGCAGTGCAGGGATTGACCGAACAGATCCAAAAAGGAGTTCCCATTCCTCCGGCCATCAAGGTGAAGGCCGAGGACGCGATCGCGCACGTACATCTCACGTTTCAAAAAGCGCTCGCGAAGAACATCAAGATCGGCTTGGGAACCGACGCCGCGGTTTATCCGCACGGGCGCAACGCGGAAGAATTCCATCAGATGGTGGATTTGGGAATGAAGCCGATTGACGCGCTGAAGGCCGGCACTTCCAGTGACGCGGATTTGTTGGGCCTGGCAAATAAGATCGGAACGCTGGAAATCGGCAAACTTGCCGATATGGTGGCGGTACCGGGCGATCCCGTCCAAAATATCCGGCAGACGGAACATGTTTTCTTCGTAATGAAGGAAGGTGTGATTTACAAAAACGAAAAATCGAAATGAACGACGGCTCGATTCGAACCCTGCGCGAGGTCGGAAAACATGAAAGACCTGCCCGAAGTAATCGCCAAAGATCTCTCGGATTATTATGCGATGGTGCGCGAACAGACGCATCAGTGGGTTGATCCGCTGAGCGACGAACAGCTTTGGCAGCGGCCGTTCGCACACGGAAACACCGTCGGCCACGTCTTACTTCACATGACCGGCAATTTGAGTTACTACATCGGAGCGCGAATCGCCGGCAACGGCTACGTGCGCGACCGCGATCGCGAATTCAACGAGCCGGAGCCTAAGCCAAAAGCAGAAGTGCTGGCCGCGTTTGATCGTGCGATTGCCATGGTGATCGCGGCGATTGAAGAGCAGTCCGCGGAGGACTGGATGCAAGCATACTCCGCAGTGCGCGAACCCGAAGCTGCGGAGCGCTTTGCCATTTTTTTGCGCTGCGCGGGACACGCCTATCATCATGTTGGGCAGCTGATTTATCTGTCGCGAGAGCTGCGCAAGTAAATTTGCCGGTCGACCTGTAATAGAGCATCGCGAAACGAATTGCCTTCCGGTTACAATCGTAAGCACACCAGATGAGCGATTCGCTGCTTCCACTCTCAACAAACTCTGCAGAACATCGCGTTCGCGAATGGGGAACCGCGGCTTTGATTTCAGCGAGCGTATCGCTGGCCGTGCTCGCGCCTTTTTTCCGACTTGGAACCGCTTCTGGACACGATATTGCCTTTCACATGGCCTCGTGGCTGGACGCCGCCGGCCAGTGGACACAAGGCATACTTTTCCCGCGCTGGACGGAGTGGGCCAACTTCGGCTTTGGCGAGCCGCGATTTATTTTTTATCCACCGCTGTCGTGGCTTTTCGGAGCGTTTCTGGGAACGATCCTTCCCTGGCAATCGGTGGCGGCGGTTTTTATCGCATGCGTGCAAACATTTGCCGGACTCTCCGCTTATGCGCTCTTTCGCCGAATTGCCGATTCGCGATCCGCGGCGCTTTTAGGGGCCGCATGCTTTGCGGCGAATCCATACAGCTTGCTCATCATTTATATGCGCAGCGACTTCGCGGAACTGCTGGCCATAGCGATTTTTCCGATCCTTATGCTGGCGACTCTGCGACTGATTGGATTGTTGCCGGGCGAAAACGACTTGCAATTCCACAAGATAGTTTTCTTCGCGATGCCGTTTTGCGCGATTTGGCTTTCCAATGCGCCCGGGGCAGTCATCGCGACTTACAGTGTCACGCTCCTGTTTATCGCCGCTGCCTTACGGCAACGTTCTTTCTCCGTGTTGATAAATGGAGGGGCGGGAGTGGCGCTGGGATTCGGACTGGCCTCGTTCTACCTGATTCCCGCGATTTACGAACAACGCTGGGTGCAAATTTCCGCGGCGCTTTATGGCGGACTGACGCCCGCTGACAATTTCCTTTATGCAAAATCGCCCGACGCGGAGCACGATGCATTTAATCGCATCGCGTCGCACATCGCGGTACTTCTGGCTTTGTGGGCGATCTGCGCGGCGTTGACGGCGTGGCGTGCCAGTCATCGGGTAAACGCGGGCAATCCGAAATCCAATCATTTGGTCTTGCTGGCGGTACTCTCGTTGTCCGCCATCGTTCTGATGTTTCCGGTTACGAATATGCTATGGCGATTTTTGCCGGAGCTGCGCTTCGTGCAGTTTCCCTGGCGCTGGATGTCTATCATTGCCTTATGCGCGCTGATTTTTATAGCGGCTGCGGCGCGCGGATCGCTGCGCTGGGCGTGGTTTTTCCTGGCAGCAGTGTCGATCGCTGCTTCGGCGCAATATCTGGTGAAACATGCCTGGTGGGACACCGAGGACATGCCCGCGCTGCAGGCGGCGATCAAGGATGGCATCGGGTTCGAAGGCACCGACGAGTACGATCCGGCCGGGGATGATCACGCGGATCTGCCGCAGAAGCAGGCGCGCGCTCATATCCTGCGTGGTTACTCCGGTGCACTCGCGCAAGACGAACCAGAAATAATGGTGGAAAAATGGAATGCGGAGCATCGCGCAGTTCGCGTGGTTAGCAAGACTCCGGCGAATGTAGCGCTTCGATTGTTGAAATATCCGGCGTGGCGCATCACCATAAATGGCGCGGCGGTGACGGTCTGGCATTCGAAGGGAACAGCGGAGATGATCGTTCCGATTCCCGCTGGCGAATCGCAACTGCGCATCGACTTTACGCGCACCACAGATCGCACTTTGGGCGGCGGGATCTCCATAGCCAGCGTCATCGCATCGCTGGCAATTTTGTTTTACAAGAGACGTTCGCCGCAAATTGCGAAGGGTTAGCGGCGATCTACCGTCGGATGCCGCACGTCCTGGCCTTGTACCAGGTAAATCACGTCTTCGGCGATGTTGGTGGCGTGATCGCCGATACGCTCCAGATTTTTTGCCACCAGAATCAATTCGAATGCCGGAAACACCACGCTCGAATCGCCCATCATATAGGTCAGCAGTTCGCGGAAAATCTGGTCGCGATAGTGATCCACCTTGTCATCGCTCATTAAAACTTTGCGCGCCAGGTCCACGTCGCGGCGCACCACCGCATTCAATGAATCGCGCATCATTTCTTCCGCCACTTCGCTCATGCGCGGCAAATCCACGTAAGGCTTCACGCGCGGGTGACGCAGAATACGCATAGCGCCTTGCGCGATGTTTACAGCCTGATCGCCGATGCGCTCCAGATCGTTGTTGATGCGCGAAACGGCCAGGACGAATCGCAGGTCCATGGCCATCAATTGATGCAACGCCAAAAGTTGCACGACGCGGTCGTCAATCTCCAATTGCAGTTCGTTGATCGCGCCTTCTTCGTCCAACACGCGCTTAGCCAGCTGCTCGTCGGAATCCAGCACCGCGTGCACCGCTTGATGCACAGCGCGCTCCGCCAGGCTGCCCATCCACAGCAGGCGTTCTTTCAATTCATTCAGGTCTCGTTCGAAATGGCGTTCCATGGAGTCCTTTCGTTCATTGCACCTCGACTCACAAACCGAAGAGAGATTCCTCGCTGCGCTCGGAATGACGGCTGAAGCCCGGCGCGCGTACGCTTCTCAGCCGAAGCGTCCGGTGATGTACGCCTCCGTGCGCGGGTCGCTGGGCGTGGTGAACAAGAGCGGCGTCGGGTTGAATTCCACCAATTGCCCCACCAGCAAAAACGCCGTGTAGTCGCTCACGCGCGCCGCCTGCTGCATATTATGCGTAACGATTGCGATGGTGCAGGAATCTTTCAATTGCACCAGCAACTCCTCGATTTTCGCGGTACTGATCGTATCCAGCGCCGAGCAGGGCTCGTCCAGCAGCAGCACTTCCGGCTCGACCGCCAGCCCGCGCGCGATGCACAGCCGCTGTTGCTGGCCTCCGGAAAGTTCGTAGGCCGCCTTGTGCAAATGATCTTTCACCTCGTCCCACAGCGCCGCGCGGCGCAAACTCTTTTCCACAATTTCCGCGATAGGCGCGTTGGCCCCGTTGATCTTCGGGCCGTACGCGACATTTTCAAAAATGGATTTGGGAAAAGGATTCGGCCGCTGGAAAACCATGCCGACGCGGCGGCGCAACTGCGTCACGTCCTGCGCAAGAATATTTTGCCCGTCGAGCATTATTTCGCCTTCAAGGCGGGCGTTGCGCACCGTCTCGTGCATTCGATTGAACGTCCGCAGCAGCGTGGACTTTCCGCATCCCGACGGCCCGATCAACGCCGTGACGTGGTTCTGCGCGATATTCATGTTGACG
>WNFI01192186.1_pt1 | contig 12897 bp, 12 predicted proteins | sample 5400471 | NCBI WGS metagenome assembly WNFI01 (sample SAMN13153348, study PRJNA577476) | soil metagenome | isolation source: 100 cm saprolite on Douglas fir-dominated hillslope | place: USA:California | collected 2013-09-17
TCGATCTACATTCTGCATGGCCTCGGTATCACCCTGCTCGTATCTCGCTTGCTGCATGGCTACGCGCTGAGCTTTACGGACAAGTTCCGTTTCGGCCGCACGTGGGGCGCGGGGCTCACGTTTGCAGTGCTCGCCGTGTGCGGCGCGCTCTGCCTGATGCAGGCGTACAGGGGGATGGCGATGGCTTGAGGACGGTGACTGGTGACTAGTGATTGGTGACTGCTAAAGGCAGAAACTTCCTCAACCGGACGGAACTTGCAGCCACCTGACACGAGCCCTATATTCAATCCGCAATCCCCATTCACCATGCTCGGCCTTTCAACAATGAGACAGAACACAGTAAAAAGCATCTGGAAGCGTGGCGGCGCAGTGATCAACGGCTGGCTCGGCATCCCGAGTTCGATTTCGGCGGAGAACATGGCGCACGCCGGTTGGGATTCATTGACCGTCGACCTGCAGCATGGCCATATCGATTACCAGACCGCCGTCACCATGTTGCAGGCGATCAGCACGACGTCGACGATCCCGCTGGTGCGCGCGCCCTGGAACGAACCCGGCATCATCATGAAGCTGCTCGATGCCGGCGCTTACGGCGTCATCTGTCCGATGGTCAACACCGGCGCCGATTGCGAGGCTTTTGTCGGTGCCTGCCGTTATCCGCCGAAAGGCTACCGCAGCTTCGGTCCGGTGCGTGCCAGTTGGTACGGCGGCGGAGACCATTTCAAGGAGGCGGACGATACCCTGGTCACGCTTGCCATGATAGAAACCAGGCAGGCAATAGACAACCTCGACGACATCCTCAGCGTGCCCGGACTCGACAGCCTCTATATCGGCCCGAGCGATCTGGGCATTTCGCTGGGCTGCGCGCCTTCGGGCGGCGTACCGGTTGATGCGATCGTGATCGACGCGATCAAATCCATCTACGCGGCCGCGCGAAAGCATCGCATCCACCCCGCCATCCATTGCAACTCGGTCGCGATGGCAAAGCAGATGGTCGCGCAGGGATTTCAGTTTGTAACGGTGCTCCACGACAATGCTTTTCTGCATGCCGGGGCCAGTGCCGCGGTGGCGGAGATGCGACAGGAGGGTGCAGGCGCGAAGAAACTGGCGTACTGAAAGGCCGTAACGGCGTGACGACGTAAGTTCAAATGCTCCAACCGCCGCTAACTCTAGGGCCGCCGGGTTTCTTGCTGCTTTTACTTCGTCACGATCGTCACGCCGTCACGGAGTCTTACTTCCACATCACTTCCGTGCCTTTTTGGGCGGCGCGCGTCAGCAGATCGATCAGCGGAAAAGCCCGCTGTCGCAGCGAAACCGGCACTTCCTTCGGATCTTTCTCGTCGCGGGCCGATGATGGCCCCGCAACAGTCGTCGGACTCGCGTCCACGGCCGCTTTCAGGCTCGCCAACGCGCGCGGTATATCCCCAGCCAGAATTGCGCTGGGTACCGTGCCGCTGTGGCCCATTGCCTTGAGGAGTTGCACGGCTATGTCGGCGTTCATCGAGAAACCGCCGACTTCGCTGTCGAATCGGACGAGCATGATCAGCAGAGGGTAGCGCAATCGGGAGGGTTCAGGGGCAGTTTGTACGGGCGGGGAAAAGGCGCGGCTCGATCCTTCGCGGTGCATCGATGCCGGCCTGACGCCATCTCGTCCGGTCGCGGCGAATAAGTACGTCGGCAGGCTGCTTTATAGGGTAAATTACGCACCCGAGCCGAGCTCATGTCGGGAGTCAAAGTCCGTGGCGTTGCCGCAGGAAATCGAACCGATTGTGGAGGGTTTGCCGGGATACTTCCGGGCCTTGCCGGACATACTACATTCCCTGTTCACGGAAAATCCTGCCGGCGCGGCCCTTTTCGCCGCCGGGCTGGGTGCATCGCTGGCGGCGCTGATCGTCAGCCTGCTCCACCGCAAATCCCGTGCCGCGCATACGCGCAATGCGGAAAATGCGGCGTCCGCCGATGACGAGGTCTCGAGGCTCACACAGGAACAATACCAGACCCTGTATCAGATCAGCCCGGTCCCGACTTTCATCTGCGATACGCGCAAATGGCGTCTCCTCGAGGTCAACGAGGCCGCGGCGCGCGAGTACGGCTATACGCGGAATGAACTGCTCAAGATGACGCTGCCCGAACTCGGATTGGCCGAGGATGCGCAGCGCCTGACCGAGACGCTCATGACCCTGGGGCCGACTTCGGGCGAAGTGGGTACATGGCAGCAGCGCAAGAAGGACGGCACGGCGATCGAGGCCGAGATGGTTTCCTTCCGCATGCAGTTTGCCCGGCAGCAGGTGCGCGTCGTGATCGCCAGGGACGTGACGCGCCGCAAGCATACGCACGATGTTATGTGGCGCGATCTGGAACGGTTCGGCCTTGCTTCGAAGGCGACCAACGATGCCATGATCGATTGGGACCTCACCAACGACCGGGTGTGGCGCAGCGATAATTATGCCGAGGTGTTCGGACGCGGCGCGCGGGAGGCCGGGCTTAGCATGGCGTCCTGGTTCGAGCACATCCATCCGGACGACCGCGCCCGCGTTCAGGAGCTGCTTCTCGGCACCATTAAATCCGCCTCGAGTCAGTGGAGCGACGAGTTCCGGCTGATCCGGGATGACAAGAGCGTCACGCATGTGCATGCGCGCGGTCACGTCACGCGCGCCGAAGACGGCTCCGCGCGCCGATTGAACGGCGTGCTGCAGGACATCACCGAACGCAAGGAGCCGGAAGAGCGAACCCGTTTCCTTGCCGATCACGACGAGCTGACGGAATTACCCAACCGCAGCCTGTTCCGGCAGACGCTGAACAAGGCCCTGCAGCGCGCCGAACGCAGCGGCAAGATGCTGTCGGTCCTGTTTTTCGATCTGGACCGCTTCAAGAATATCAACGACAGCCTCGGTCATGACGCGGGTGATGAAGTGTTGCGCGCAGTGGGCGAGCGGCTGATCGCCTGCGTCCGCAAGATCGACACGGTCGCGCGCTTCGGCGGCGATGAATTCGCGGTGCTGACCGAGGGACTCAGCGCCGAGGACCAGGCCGGCGCCGTCGCCCGCAAGATCCTGGAAGCACTGTCCAGGCCGATGATCCTCGCCGGTCGGCAGTACCGTCCCGCGGCGAGCATCGGCATCAGTACCTATCCCACGGACGGACGCGATGCCCAATCGCTGCTGAAAAACGCCGACATCGCGATGTATCGGGCCAAGGAAGAAGGCCGAGGCACATTCCAGTTCTATTCCGACCAGTTGAATACGCATTCGGTGCAACGCCTGGAGTTCGAGTCGAATCTGAGCAATGCGCTGAATAACCACGAGTTCGTGCTGTACTACCAGCCAAAAGTGGATCTTGCCACCGGTCGTGTGGCCGGCCTCGAGGCGCTGATCCGCTGGAACAGCCCGCAGTTGGGTTTCGTGCCGCCCGGAGATTTCATCTCCATCGCGGAGGAGACCGGGCTGATCGTGCCGATGGGGCGCTGGGTCGCGCAGACTGCCTGTGTGCAAAATCGTGCGTGGCAAAAAGGCGGCCTGCCGCAGTTGCGCATCGCGATCAATATTTCCGCGCGCCAGATGGCGGACAAAGGGCTAGTCCAGTTCATATCCGACACGGTCAGGAATACCGGCCTGACGGTGGAATCCCTCGAGCTGGAAATCACTGAAAGCGCGGTGATGAGCAACCAGGAACATGCCGAAAAGGTGCTGAACCAGTTGAAGGGGCTGGGGTTCCACCTGACGATGGATGACTTCGGCACCGGTTACTCATCACTGGCTTATCTCAAACGCTTCCCGTTCGACAGCGTGAAGATAGACCAGTCCTTCGTGCGCGGCATCCCCGAAAGCAAGGACGATGAGGCGATCGTCGAGGCGATCATCGCCATGGCGCACAGCCTGCAACTGAAGGTGGTGGCCGAGGGCGTGGAAACGAAGGAGCAGTTCGACTTCTTGCGCACGCTCGGCTGCGACCAGATCCAGGGGTATTACTTCAGCAAGCCGATCCCGTCCAACGAAGTCGTCATGCTGCTCTACAAGACCATGACCCGCGACGGCGGCACCGCGATTCCCGCCGGGGAGGCCAAATCGGCGGCCGCAGGGGTCAATGCGGCCTCCCAAGCCGCGCCGCTGGCGGGCGGAGGAGCGAGGACAGCTGGCTAAGAACAGGTGAAAGGGAAAAGGTAAAAGAGGAAAGTGAAAAACGCTACTGTGGGCTCAGTACCGGGTATGAACCTTAAAAAGATTGAGCGCATTTCCTTCTTGCACCTTTGACCTTTGACCATTCATCCTTTTACTCGTATCCCCCTTTCATCCCTTTGACGATCGCGCAGGACAAACCGCTCCACCTCCTTAACACCGTCTTCGGCTATCCCGCCTTCCGCGGCGCCCAGCGCGAGATCGTCGAGCATGTGGTTGCCGGCGGCGATGCGCTGGTGCTGATGCCCACCGGCGGCGGCAAGTCGCTTTGCTACCAGTTGCCCGCACTGCTGCGCGAGGGCACCGCACTGGTGATATCTCCGCTGATTGCGTTGATGCAGGACCAGGTGGCGGCGCTCAGGCAACTCGGCGTGCGAGCCGCCTTTCTCAATTCCACGCTGGATGCCCGAGAAGCGGCCGCGGCCGAACGCGCGCTGCGCGATGGCGCGCTGGATCTGCTCTACGTCGCGCCCGAACGGCTGGTCATGCCGCGCATGCTCGAATTGCTGGCGCAATCCCGGATCGCGCTGTTTGCCATCGACGAAGCCCATTGCGTGTCCCAGTGGGGACACGATTTCCGCCCAGAATATCTGCAATTGTCGCTGCTGCACGAGCGCTTTCCAAATGTGCCGCGCATCGCGTTGACTGCGACCGCCGATCTGCAGACGCGCGTAGAGATCAGGCATCGTCTGGCGCTGGAGGATGCGCGCGTATTCGTTTCCAGTTTCGACCGGCCGAACATCCGTTACACCATCGTCGACAAACAGGATGCGCGACAGCAATTGCTGCGCTTCATCCGCGAAGCGCACGCCGGGGAATCGGGCATCGTGTATTGCCTCTCGCGCAAGAAAGTGGATGAGACGGCTGCCTGGCTGGCGACCCAGGGCGTGACAGCGTTGCCGTATCACGCCGGCATGGATGCGGCGATGCGCGCCGGACATCAGGCGCGGTTCCAGCGTGAAGAAGGCATCGTCATGGTCGCGACGATCGCGTTCGGCATGGGCATCGACAAACCGGATGTGCGTTTCGTCGCCCACCTTGACCTGCCGAAGAGCGTCGAAGGCTATTATCAGGAAACCGGACGGGCCGGTCGGGATGGCGCTCCAGCCGATGCGTGGATGACTTACGGCCTGGGCGATGTGGTGCAGCAGCGCCGCATGATCGACCAGTCCGAGGGCAGTGAAGAATATCGGCGCGTATCGTTTGCCAAACTGGAAGCGCTGCTGGGTTTGTGCGAGACCGCCGGCTGCAGGCGCGTGCGCCTGCTCGATTATTTTGGCGAGGCGAGCGAACCTTGCGGCAATTGTGATACCTGCCTCGAGCCGCCGCAGACCTGGGATGCCACGGACGCGGCGCGCAAGGCGCTGTCGTGCATTTTTCGCACCGGCCAGCGTTTCGGTTCGCGCCATCTGATCGACGTGTTGCGCGGCAACGCTACGGAGCGCGTCGGGCAATGGCATCACGACGAACTGAGTGTATTCGGGATTGGCGCGGACCTGGACGAAGCGACCTGGCGGGACGTGTTCCGCCAGCTGGTGACCCTGGGTTTCGTGCGCCCCGACCATGCCGCCTTCGGCGCATTGCGCCTGACCGAGACCAGCCGCCCGGTTCTGAAGGGCGAACAGCGCATCGACATGCGCCGGATCGCGCCGCGCAAGGGAAAATCCGCAACGGTTCGCCGCAGGGCGCCAACCGATGGGTTGCGGGCCGCCGACGCGGCGCTACTCGAACGCCTCAGGACCTGGCGCAGCGAACAGGCGCGCGAACAATCGGTTCCGGCTTACGTGATCTTTCACGATGCCACCCTGTCGGCGATCGCCGCAGCGCGTCCGCGCGACATCACGGACCTGTCCTCGATTCACGGCATAGGCGCCCGTAAGCTGGAACGCTACGGCCCGGCATTGATGGCGCTGTTGCGCGATTGACCCGCAGAACGCATGACCGTGCTGCAGATAGTATTCTTGCCGCCAATCACCAATTATGGCCGCAGGCCGGTACCCCCTTGCGGGGCACCGTTCACCATTAACCGTTCACTCCATTTGCCCGGCAAATGACCGACGATTCCCGTTTGCTCGCACGGCCGTCCTCCAGGAAGGAACTGTTTGTCGCTTTCACTTTTCTTGCCTTGCAGGGATTCGGCGGGGTAATCGCCGTTGCACAGCGGGTCTTGTGCGAGCAGAAGCGCTGGCTGACGCGGGAACAATTCGTCGAGATACTCGCTGTAGCGCAGATTCTTCCCGGACCCAACGTCTGCAATGTCGCCCTGATGATCGGCGACCGCTTTTTCGGCTGGCGCGGCGCCTTTGCCACATTGGCCGGGATGATGGCGGTGCCGCTGGTCGTCGTGCTGATGCTCACCGCCCTGTATGCACACTATGCGATGAATCCGGCGGTATCCGGTGCGCTGCGGGGAATGGGGGCCGTCTCCGCCGGACTGATCGTCGGAACCGGCCTTAAACTTGTCGGGGCCGTGCGGACGAATCCGATGCGCGCGCCGGTGAGCGCAGCGTTCCTCGTGGCCGCGTTTGCAGCAGTCGCTCTGCTGCGCTGGCCGCTGGTGTGGGTGATTCTTGCCCTGGGGCTGTTGGCCTGCGCTTATGCCTGGACCAGGCTTCGGCCCGATAGCGCGGAGGAGCAGTCATGATCGGCGCACCTTCGGTCGACCTGCTCGCGCTGTTCGGCCATTTCCTGCTGTTGTCGCTGCTCTCGATCGGCGGCGCCATTACGGTCGCGCCCGACATGCATCGCGTGATGGTCAATCAAATGGGATTGTTGAGCGATGCGCAGTTCAACGCGTCGATCGCCATTGCGCAGGCCTCTCCCGGGCCGAACGTGTTGTTCGTAGCGGTGATGGGCTACCAGGCGGCCGGACTTGCCGGCGCGGCCGCGACGCTGATCGGCATCATGCTGCCGTCGACGACGCTGGCGCTGGCCGCGGCACGCTGGGGCCATGCGCGGCGGGAGTGGCGCGCGGTCCGGGCGTTCAAGGCGGGCATGGCGCCGATCGTGATCGGTCTGCTGTTCGCGACCGGGTGGATACTGAGCGCGCAGACGCTGGGCTGGCATCACGTGCCGCTGACGGTCGCGGCGGCCATCCTGGTGTGGCGAACGCGCGTGCACCTGCTGCTGCTGGTGGCGGCGGGAGCGGTGCTCGGGGGGGTGGGCTGGGTGTGAGCCGAGGGAAACGAGGTGAAAGGTCAAAATACCGTGACGGCGTGACGGTCGTGACGACGCAAGGGCGGAGCGCCAAGGATTTGATCTGCCGTTACCCCGTCACGCCGTCACGACTTCATAATTTTCTGGAGGAAACGATGCGTTATTTACTTTATTACTGGCCTTCCATCCAGGGCCGCGGTGAATTCGTGCGGCTGGCACTGGAGGAGGCGAGCGCCGACTATGTCGATGTCGCCCGCCGCTCCGGGCGTGGCATGGGCATGCCGGCCATGGAGCGATTTCTCGATGACGAGAAGCTCGCCGCCGCACCCTATGCGCCCCCTTTCCTGAAAGCGGGAAAACACATCATCGGCCAGACCGCCAACATCCTGCTCTACCTCGGGCCGCGTCACGGCCTCGCGCCGCGAAACGAAGCGGGGCGCATCTGGGTCAGCCAATTGCAGCTCACGATCGCCGATTTCGTGACGGAAATCCACGACACGCATCATCCGATCGCCAACACGCTCTATTATCACCAGCAAAAAGCCGAGGCGCGCCGGCGCACGAAATATTTCCGAGCCGAGCGCATGCCGAAGTTCCTCGGGTATTTCGAACAGGTGTTGTCCGGGTCAGGCAAGGGCCGGCGTTACCTGGCGGGCACTACGCTGTCGTACGCCGATCTGTCGGTATTCCAGTTGATTGCGGGTCTGCGCTATGCGTTTCCGAAAGCCATGAAAAGGCTGGAGCCGGACTACCCGGGGCTGGTCGGATTACACGATCGCATCGCGGCGCGCGCGAACATCGCAGCCTACCTGGCTTCGAAGCGGCGCATCCCGTTCAATCAGTCCGGCATCTTCCGTTACTACCCGGAGCTGGATGGCTGATGTGGGCGGCGTGCGGGAGCGAAGTGTATGATTGCGCGTACGAGGAGGACCATTACGTGACCGACAAAGCCAGAAAACTCAAATCCGTCGAAGCCCGCAGTGTGCGTGACCGGGTCAGCGCAGAGGAATGGGAAGTGCGTTGCGAGCTTGCAGCGGCGTATCAGCTCGCGGCGCAGTTCCGCTGGACCGACCTGATCTTCACGCATTTCACTGCGCGCGTCCCGGGTTCGCCGCACATCCTGATCAATCCGTACGGACTCATGTTCGACGAGATCACCGCGTCGAGCATCGTCAAGATCGACCATGAAGGCAACGTCATCGACGATATCACCGGGCTGGGCGTGAACTATGCCGGGTTCGTGATTCACGGGTGCGTGCATGAGGCGCGGCCGGAAATCAACTGCGTCATCCATACGCATACGCGCGCCGGGGTCGCCGTGTCGGTGCAGAAGCACGGATTATTGCCGCTGAGCCAGCACGCGCTGCGCAACTACGGCATGCTGACTTACCACGACTACGAAGGCATCGCACTGGAACTCGACGAGCGGGAACGCATGGCCGCGGATCTGGGCAAGACGTCCAAGGCCATGATCCTGCGCAACCACGGGCTGCTCACGCTGGGAGATTCGGTCAGCGAAGCCTTCGAGCTGATGTACTACCTCGATACCGCCTGCCAGATCCAGATCGACGCGCTGGCCGGCGGCCAGGTCGAAGTCGGCCTCATCGACGAACAAACCGCGCAGAAGGGTTTCGAGCAGTTCAAGGGGCCCGGCGGCGCCGAGGTGAACAAGGCGTGGCAGGCGCTGCTGCGCATGCTCGATCGCAAGGGCGTGGACTATAGAAGCTAGGGAAAAGGGGAGAGGGACGAGGGGCGAGTGAAAGAATAAAGGCTTCAGTGCTCTAGGCTCCTACTCGCCCCTCGTACCTGGAACATCATGAAATCCGATTTCTCCCTATCCGGGCTCGCTCCGGAATTGCTCTGGACCATCGTCATCGTCGCGGCGGCGATCCTGGCCCACATCGCGATCTCCGCGGTATTGCGGGGCCGGGACTGGCTGTCGCGGGAAATGAAATTGCGCGCGTCGGTGTTCTGGCGCAATTTCTCCCTTCTGATCGCCTTCATCGCGCTGATATTCACGTGGCGGGCGGAACTCCGCGCCGCCGCGTTGTCGCTGGCGGCATTGAGTGTTGCCGTGGTGCTGGTCGGCAAGGAGATGTTCACTTCCGTCCTCGGCTATATCTATCGCACCACATCGGGCAGCTTCGGATTCGGCGACGTCATCGAGATCAACGGCATCAAGGGCGAAGTCATCGACCAGACGCTGTTGTCCACGACGGTGCTCGAAATGAGCGAGGAACACCTGTTTACCGGCAAAGTGGTGCAATTTCCGAACAGCTTCTACGTGACCCACGCAATGAAGAACTATTCCCGTCTTGGCGACTACCAGCTCGGCATGGTGAGCATTCCGCTCGCCGGCGGCAGCGATCTCGACACGGCACGGCGCATCCTCGCGGAGGTCGCGAACTCGGTGTGTTCGGAATACGTGGCGCCTGCGCATGCCGCGCTGCGCGAACTGGAAGGCGAGCAGTTCATCGTGATGCCGTCGGCGGAACCGCGCGTGAGCATCCGGCTGGGCGATGGCGCAAAGACAACCTTGTTGCTGCGCTTTCCCTGCCCTGCCAGCCAGCGCACCCGCACCGAGCAGGAACTGCTGTCAAAATATCTCGCCGCGATGCGCACTGCAAACCGGCCCGAAACGACCGGTTAACCCGCGATCGTCACGCCCCCGTCGGCCACAATCGTCTGCCCGGTAATGAAAGCCGCGGCACGGGAAGCAAGGAAGACCGCAATTCCGCCGATGTCGTCCGGCTCGCCGATGCGGCGCAACGGCGTCTGCGATTCGTAGCGTTGCAGGATTTCCCGGTTCTCCCAAAGAGCGCGCGCGAAGTCGGTTTTCACCAGGCCGGGTGCGATGCAGTTGACGCGTATATTGTGAGGACCCCATTCCATCGCGAGGTTGCGCGCGAGCTGCATGTCCGCGGCCTTGGAGATTGCGTAGGCGCCGAGCACTGAGGTGCCTTTCAGTCCGCCGATCGAGGACACGATGATCACCGCGCCCTCTTTCCTTTGCGCCATTTCGGGCAGCACCAGATTGGCAAGCCAGTGATTCGAAACGACGTTGTTCTGCAGAATCTTGTTGAACGCGTCGTCCGGCATGTTTGCCATCGGGCCGTAGTAGGGATTGCTGGCGGCATTGCATACCAGTACGTCGATCTTCCCGTAGTGCTTGCGCGTCTGGCTCACCAGGGCTTCCAGTTGCGCCTTGTCGCCGATATTGGCGGGAATCGCGATCGCATCGCCGCCCGAGGAGCGAATGTCCTGCGCGACTTGCGCGCAGACATCGGCCTTGCGGCTCGAGATCACCACCTTTGCGCCGGCCTTCGCGAGGTGTTCGGCGATCGAACGGCCGATGCCGCGCGTGGATCCGGTAACGATGGCGACTTTCCCGCCGAGTGCAAATGCGTCCATTGAGTTCTCCGTTGACTGAAACGCGTCCGGCCGCGCGTGCGGCCGGACGGCGGATCGACATGACCCGAAGGGCGGTTTACTGCTGGCCTTCCTCGATGATTTTCTTCAGGTTCTCGAGTCCCATCGCATAAACTTTGTTCAGCACGTTGAGCGGCGTGGCATCGTCCTGTCCCGCCGGCGGGTCGTCGGTCCAGTAGGCAACGCGCTTGAATCGCGCCTTCCACACCACTTTGCTTTTGCCATTACCGGCATCGGATACCGTGATGGTCGGGAAATAGTCTGTTGCGCCGACCTGGCCTCCGATATAGGTATAACCCAGCGACATATTCCACGGCTCGTAGGCAATCAGCTTTTCCTGCACCTTGGTGCCGTTGGCTCGCGTCAGTTCGCGAATCGCGCCGACCTCACGATTCTTGCCCAGAACGATGCGGCTCGCGGTGATCGTCGACAGCCAGCGCGGCAGTCCGTTGAAGTCGCTGACGACGTCCCACACGACTTCCGGCGGCGCGTTGATCACGATGGAATGTTCGATGTTCATTTCGGGCGCCTCGACGGCAAACAGCGATCCCGTCGAGACGCCAAGCACCATTAACAGTAATCCCTTCACCAGTTTCATTTTTTGTTCTCCAATATTCGATGCGTGGATGATGTTCATGCCGGTCTCGGGCCGGCCGTCACCGCAGGCCGGTAATACGATCCGGCCTGCGGAGGGGCAAAAGCCTACCGCATTCGAACACGCACCGCGACCCCGTCGAGATACCGGTTGTTCCGGTTTGCAGGACCCGTCGATGGCTCGCGCCGCCGGTGCAGCGCAGCGTTATGCAGGCCGGGCCTTGTGCTAGCATCGGCCTGCCTTCAGTCCGCCGGAAAACCACAACATGAACGCAGCATTGAGCCTCGACGAGCTCGCGCATTATCACGAACACGGATATGTCTTCCCGCGGTATCGCCTGCCCGATCCGCTGCTGCAGCGCCTTCGGGAAAGTCTCGACCGGTTGCTGGTCTCGTATACGGATGTCGCCCAGGAAGATCTCGCCAATCCGCATATGCTTCCGCCAACCGGCGGATCGGACATGAATCCGTTCATGGCCGCAGCCCGGCATCCGGCCGTGCTGGACATGATGGAGCAGGTCGTCGGACCGGACATCGTGCTTTGGATCAGCAGGATATTGTGCAAGCCGCCGGTCAAGGGCAGGGAAGTACCCTGGCATCAGGACGGGGAATACTGGCCGATGCGCCCCCTGGCGACCTGTTCAGTGTGGATCGCAATCGATCCGGTATCGATCGCTAACGGCTGCATGCGGTTCATTCCCGGGTCGCACAAACGCAAGGAGCTGTACAGGCACCATGTCAGCGATCGCAGCAACCTCGTGCTCAACCTCGAACTCGATCGCGACCAGTTCGACGAATCGCAAGCCGTGAACGTCGAACTGGAGCCCGGGCAGATGTCGCTGCACGATGTGCGCATGATCCACGGCTCGCTCGCCAATACCTCGGGCCAGCGCCGTGCCGCGTTGATCATGCGTTACATGCCCGCAACTTCTCATTACGACCGCTCGCTGCGCGACCAGCGCCGGGACAATGCGCCATTCAACATCTACGACCAGCCGTTATGGCTGATGCGCGGCGAAGACAAGTCGGGGAAGAACGATTTTATACAGGGCCACGATATCTGGCACATGCGCTTTGCCGGCGGGCTCGGCGTTGGATCGGGAAGCGAAGGGTGAGAAAGGCGGGGGCGAGGGACGAGGGCAGAGGGTAGAGCGCCGAGTGAATAACTTGCCCGCACGGACGCGAAACTCAAGTCCGGCAGTTCTCATCCGGTAAAGCCTTGACACTTCAAATCCGCTAAATCGATTCTTTCCTCGCCCCTCGCCCCTCAGATAGCCATGAACATCGCCCGCCTCCTTGAGCGCACGGCGGGGACATTTCCCGACCGTCCGGCGGTCTCGCTGGGCGATCGGGTATGGGTGACTTACGGCGATCTGATGAATCGCGTTTCGCGGATGGCAGCTGCGATGCGCGATTCGCTCGGCCTGCGCCCGGGGGACCGGGTCGCGCTGGCCATGGACAACTGCCCCCAGTATGTCGAGGTCTGGTACGCGATCTGGCACGCCGGTCTGGCCGCGGTGCCGATCAATGCCAAGCTGCATTT
>WNFI01705435.1_pt1 | contig 12897 bp, 9 predicted proteins | sample 5400471 | NCBI WGS metagenome assembly WNFI01 (sample SAMN13153348, study PRJNA577476) | soil metagenome | isolation source: 100 cm saprolite on Douglas fir-dominated hillslope | place: USA:California | collected 2013-09-17
GCTCTTCCTTTGACTGGATTTTTGTCGAAACAAACAGGACAGATCAGCGTAAATACTGAAGCTGAAACCTCTCGTGCTTCCTCTATATAATAGGTACAGGTTGAGGAACACAATCTGATCGCGATTGCCCTTTCTGTGCCGGAGGCTTTCGGACGGTGGGCAGTTAAACGGCACAGTCGACGCCAAAGCCAGTAGGCTCAAACGCTTGCGAACGGATTGAAACGAAACTAAAATCAATTTGGCTTCTCCTTTCTAAGGTGTCATCGGTTTGTTTCGTTCGCGCCAGGAAAGTGAAAAAACAAGTGAAGAATGTGCAACGCTGGTTTCCACAAGTGCAATAGAATCACTGCGGAGGAGTGGCAGAGTGGTTGAATGCGGCGGTCTTGAAAACCGTTAGACCCGAAAGGGTCTCGGGGGTTCGAATCCCTCCTCCTCCGCCAGCAATTTTAGGTTACGAGTCGTGTCCTCGAGTGGTTCCAGCCCGTCATTCGTTTATCTTTTGGCCAAGCTGGAGTGATTGCCCGTACGCATCCTGGTCCTGTGCGCCTACACTGGAAATAGCAAGAGTATGTCTTCTTCCCGCAGAATCGCCTGGATGGTGGGGACTTGGATATTCATCCTCATCATCTACTTCACCGCTTCGCTGTCGCTGAAGCGCGACTCGGAGTCGCTTAACACATTCGGCAATCTCATACAGTGCCTCGTGCCGCTCCTGGCCAATGCCGGCCTGCTCCTGAATGCGGGCACGCCCCAGTGGCGGCGGAACCTCTTCTGGATGCTGATCGCCATGAGCTGCACTCTCTGGATGATCGGGCAATTCCAATGGACCTACCACGAGGTCTACCTCCACAAGCCCCTTCCCGATCTGAATACGGGAGATATCCTGTTCTTCCTGCGCGGCATCCCCATGATGGCGGCGCTCGCGTTGCGTCCACATCGCCGGCGTGGCGAAATCCGATTGCGTTTCGGGTACCTGGATCTCGTGCTCTTGTTCACCTGGTGGACTTTCCTTTATGCCTTTGCAGTCCTGCCGTGGATTTATGCGTCGCCGATGGTCGCCCAATACAATTACAACTACAATCTGCTGGCCAACATTCAGAACATGGTCATCGTCGGCGGACTGGCAGCTTTGTGGCTGGCCTCCAGCGGAGTCTGGCGGATCGTATACGCCAATCTCTTTGGTGGCGCAACTCTCTATTTGCTCTCTTCTCTGATGATTAACGTTGCCATTCCGGCTGGCCGGTACTACACGGGGAGTTGGTATGATCTTCCTCTACTTTCACACTTCCTGTGGTTTGCCCTGGCCGGCGTCATCGCCTATCAGAATCAAGACAGGTTGGATGCTCCCGCCGAAAGCGCCTACGACTCGGATCCAGATTCGACTTCGGAAGAAAATGTCTGGCCGGCTCGCCTGGCGATGGCGGCGGTGATTTCGCTTCCTGTGTTCGCGATCTATACGCTGCGGTTTAGCCATGACGATCCCGAGGTTCGTGATTTTCGTCTGATGGCCACCTTGATTGCCTCCGTCCCGCTCGCGTTGTTGATTTTCCTGCGTACCCATCTGGCTGACCGGGACCGCTCGCGGCTTCTCGCCCGGTCGGAACAATCCATCGAGAATCTGAAACGGCTGCAGGCGCAGATCGTGCAATCGGAAAAGCTCGTTTCTCTTGGCCAGCTTGCCGCCGGCGCGGCGCACGAAATCAACAATCCGCTCGCGGCGATCCTCGGTTTTTCCGATCTGCTCGCCGATGATCCCACTGTTCCGGAGAAAGCCCGCGCGACCGCTTCAAAAATCCGCGATCAGGCGCGCCGCACAAAAACCCTGGTCGGCAATCTCTTAAGTTTCGCGCGCCAGGTGCCTGCCGAGCGCACGCTGCTAGACATCAACACCGTTGTGAACAACGCCGTGCAACTTCGCGCTCTCGACCTGCGCTCCGGGACAACGCGAATTGAGTTGCAGCTCGAGTCCGTTCTCCCCGGCGTTCGCGGAGATGGAAATCAGTTGATGCAGGTTTTCTTCAACATTATCAGCAACGCCTTGGAAGCCATGGAAGCAGCCAGCGGCGGCGTTCTGACCATCAAAACGATCCGCGACCGCTCCAATGTCGTCGTACTGTTCTCCGACACCGGTCCCGGCCTCAAGGACCCGCAACGCGTTTTTGATCCCTTCTATACGACGAAGCCGGTTGGCAAGGGCACGGGTCTGGGCCTCAGCATTTGCTTCGGGATCGTTCAGGAGCACGGCGGAAAAATTCTTTCCTACAACCGGCAAGAAGGCGGAGCCGTCTTCCGCGTGGAACTACCAGCGCTCCTGGCGGCCTTGCCGGCAAAGGAATTGCAGCTCAGCACCGCATCAGCCAACCCTCAAAAACACTCCTGACTTCACTCCAGCGCTCTGACTTCCATCTGTGCTTTGTCCGAAGATCAACACGACTCGTGCTAGAGTTTTGCATTCTACTCTTGAGACGGCGGAGAGGGAGTCCCTATGTCGGAAGTGGCTATTCAGACGCAAAACCTGACAAGGAGATTTGGAACCCTCACTGCGGTCGACGGCATCGATCTCCAGGTGATGGCCGGCCAATTCTTCGGTTTTTTGGGACCAAATGGCGCTGGGAAATCAACGACGATCAAGATTCTGACCGGCTTGCTTGCGCCAACCTCCGGCAGCATTCAGCTTCTCGGCGTGAACTTTGCCGCGAATCCGGTCGAAGTAAAACGCCAGATAGGCGTTGTTCCGGAAGGCATGGGCCTTTTCGAGCGCTTGACGGGCTCCGAGTATCTGAAGTTTGTCGGCCGGATGTACGGCCTGGACCGCGCGACTACCCAACGCCGCTCGGAGGAGTTGCTCGATTTCATGCAACTCGCCGATCGGCCCAAGACCATGATTGCGGATTACTCGCACGGGATGCAGAAGAAGCTTGCTCTCGCAGCCGCTGTGATTCACGGGCCGCGCATTCTGTTCCTCGACGAACCGTTCGAAGGTGTGGATGCACTTGCGGCAGGCGCACTGAAGGCGCTCCTGGCGCGTATGACCGAACGCGGCACAACAATTTTCCTGACGTCCCACGTCCTGGAAATCGTCGAACGGCTGTGCAGCCACGTGGCCATCATTCATAAAGGGCGGCTTGTCGCGCAGGGCTCCCTGGAAGAATTGCGCGCTGGGATTTCGGGAGAGGCCGGAAGCAAGACGACGCTCGAGCAGATTTTCCTTTCGATCGTTGGCCAGGACGGCACGGAACGCCCGCAGCTCGAGGAGCTTTCATGGCTGATGTGACGCAGTCCGTCAGTCTCTTCGAGCAGATCCGTCTGGTCGCCGGACTTCGCTGGCGAATTCTGCGGAACAGTCTGCGCAAGAAAAATAATCGTCTCGACCTGATCGGCCTGATCCTTACGGGCGTCTTCAGCGGCATCTTGGTGATCGGATTCTGTTTTGCCTTTTACGCGGGCGCCTATGCCTCTCTTTCCCAAGGCCGCCCGGCGTGGATCGCGTTGCTTTTCTGGGGCATTTTTCTGTTCTGGCAGATTTTCCCGGTCTTTGTGGCGGGCTTCGGGGCGAATTTCGAGTTCCGAACGCTGCTTCGCTTCCCACTGAGCCTCCGCGCGTTCTACATCATTGGGCTGGCTTATGGATTCGCCGATTTCTCGGCGCTCGCGTCGGTCTGCTGGCTGCTGGCGATGACTGCCGGAGCCACGGCCGCCACACCAGGCGTGTTGCCGGCCATGCTGCTGATCGTTGCCGCGTATATGCTGTTCAACGTGACGCTGGAGCGGCTCATTGGTTCCTGGCTGGAGCGCTTGCTCGCCCGCCGCCGGACTCGGGAACTTTTCCTCGGCCTTTTTGTTCTCTCCATGATTTCGCTGAATTTTCTTTCGCCCCTGATCCAGCGTTACGGCGCATTGGTACGGCTGGTATTCCTGCGCCTTTTGCCTTACTTCGCATGGCTCCCCCCATCCCTTGCGGGCCGCTCCCTGGCCGCGGTAACTCGCCTGCAACCCGCGGAATTTTTGCTGACTTTTGCTATTCTCCTGCTCTACCTGGTTTTGTTCAGCGCTCTCTTGTGGCGCCGCTTAGGCGCGCAATATCGCGGCGAAGAACTCAGTGAAACCGCGGCGCCGGCCCGTGCGCCCGTCCGTCCAATCACTGAGAAAGACGATGGTCCTGATCGCTTGAGTTTGCTTTCGCCACCTGTGGCGGCAATCGTTCGCAAAGAGTTCCGCTATCTCATTCGCAACAGTTTTGCCTATCTCACGCTGCTGATGCCCCCGCTGCTGGTACTCATCTTTAGTTTGAATTTTGGCGGAAGGCATCCGACTCTGGGTGGCAGGGGCGTCTCCGCAGAGATGTTTTTCCCCGGCATGATGGCCTACCTCATCCTGATTCTGATGGCGCCGGCTTACAACAGCTTTGCTTACGAAGGCCGCGGCATTCAGACCTACTTCACCGCCCCGTTGCGCTTCCGCGATGTATTGCTTGGGAAGAATCTGATGCTGGTCTCCGTGCTCTCGCTGGAAATCGCGCTTTCCCTCGCGATGCTCGCGTGGCGCGTCGGTCTGCCTTCGGCCCACATGCTGGTGGCTACCTGCGCCGCCATCATTTTCACCATTGTGGGTCAGCTCACCGTTGCCAACTGGTCCTCGATCACCTTTCCACGCAAGATGGAATTCGGCCAGATGCGCGGCCAGCGCCAATCCGGCATGGCTGTGCTGGTTGCGTTTGGCTCGCAGATTTTGATGGGCGGCATTTCCGCCGTGATTCTTTTCACGGGAAATTGGACCGGCAATCTCTGGCTGCCCGCCGAAGCCTTCATTTTTTTAGCCGCGGCCGCTGTGGGTGGTTACTTCGCGTCACTCGACGCCTTGACCAGGCTTGCTGAGGAAAAAAAGGAAGTCTTGATCGAAGCTCTGTGCCGGTGATCCCTTGGGTTCCGCTCGCCTCTTGCAAGCCCGCGCTCCCTACTTCTCTCTCCGCATGAATTCTGCGTAGCGCGCGGCAATCGCGCGCCATGAAAAATATTGCCGCTGGGCCAGCCAGCTTCGTTGTGCCAGCGAGGCGCGGTAGTGCTCGTCCTCCAATACGCGGAGCAGCACATCCCCCAGGTCCCCCTTCCTCTGCGGTGAAAAAAGCGCCAACCCCGCCTCGGTGATCGGCGCCGCCGTTTCCGGGCCCTCGAACGCGATCACGGGCAACCCGCAGGCAATCCCCGCGATGGCGCTGCCTCGCCGCGTGGATATATGTCCGCGCACAAAGAGCAAAACATCGGAAACGGAGAGACTGCGCACCACGTCTTCTGCCGGTAGAACTCCCAGCACGTGCAGCTCGACCGCGATATCGCGAAAACGTTTTCTCAGCTCCGCCTCGGCGCTTTGCGCATTGCGACCCAGAACAATCAGCCGCAGATTCCCGACGCGGGAAACAGCAAATCGAACGGCCTCGACGATTTGGTCGATTTCCTTTCGTCCCGATTCCCCGCCGGTAATGCCGAAGACGGCGACGCTCAATTTTCCGCCCGTCGAAATGCCCTTCCTCGAGTTGGCTTCCCCGGACGTGGGTAAATTTGCTCCGACGGGAATGAAGCATCCCTTGCCTGATTGGCGTTTGATCCAGGAAATATTTTCCATTGGAATTGTGAAAACGGCCGCGTCGCAAACGCGCAGCGCTTCGAGCATGGCGTGCAACTGGGCGCGGCGGCGCACTCCGTCAATCACACGCTTTCCGCTGTAGGGTTCAACGTCGTGAAAAATGACGCCCACGCGGACTCCGGCGGCTTTGAGAGTTTTAAGAACTCGGGGAAATCGCAGCGGGAAACCGCGCGCGGACCATGCCAGCGCCGTGTATTGCACCAAAACCCACGCACCACGCCACCCTTTTGCCCGCCGTCGCAGCGCGTTCGCCGCGCGGGTCCACCCGCTTTCGGGCCACGCAACCCGCTCGATGACCAATTCGAAGTCTTCCGCCAGCAGAGCTTCGCCGAGGTAGCGGCAATACTCTTCGACCGCGTCAGTGGGCGCGTCGGGCCGCCCAAGCAGTGCGATGACACGCTGCCCGCTCATTTCAAAATGCTCATTTTTCGACGAAGAAGCTTCCGATCACCAGCGCGTCCATGCCGGAGCTGAAATATGTCCGTATTGCATCGGTCGGCGTGTGCACGATTGCTTCGCCGCGCAGATTGAACGACGTGTTCATAATGACGGGCACCCCCGTGCGCTTTCCGAATTCGTCGATCAGCCGCCAGTAGAGCGGATTGACCTCTTTCTCGACGGTCTGCGGCCGCGCGCTGCCGTCCACGTGCGTGACGGACGGAATTACGCCGCGTTTTTCCAGGCGCACCTGCGCCGTCAGAATCATAAATGGTGAATCCGTTGCGCTCTCCAGGTATTCGCCCGCCGCTTCCTTCTTGAAGGAAGGCGCAAACGGCCGCCACCACTCCCGGAACTTCACCGCCTTGTTGACCTTGGCGTTCATTTCCGGATCGCGCGGATCGGCGAGAATCGACCGGCTGCCGAGAGCCCGCGGCCCAAATTCCATGCGTCCCTGAAACCAGCCGAGAATTTTCCCCTGCGAAAGCAGTTCCGCCGCTGTTAACGCGGGGTCCGGCAGCAGAATGTAGCGCAATTTATACGTGCGCAGCGCGCCTTCGATCGCCTCGTCGTCAAAGCACGGCCCCCAGTATCCGTGCCGCATCGGCTTGTTCGGCAATTTTCCGTTGTGGTCGAGATACGGAGCGAGCGCCGCACCAAGCGCCACTCCATCATCCGAGGCCGCGGGCTGCACGAACATTTTGTCGACGAGACCGGATGCGGCAATTTTCCCATTGGCTTTCGAATTCAGCGCCACGCCTCCGGCGAGGCAAACGTTCCGGCACCGCGTTTTCTCGATCGCCATCCGCACCACGTTCATCATCGCTGCTTCACAAGCCTCTTGGACGGCGTAAGCGATGTCTTTGTGCCGGTCGTCGATGTCGCTCTCTGGAAAGCGGGCCGGGCCGAGAAGCGCCTTCATGCCGGCGAACGGCGTCGCGCCGTTGGCGATCAGCCGCTTCGTGTGAATGCGATACGGCGCTGCCTTCAAGTCGATGAAAGCGGACAAATCCACGCCCGGCTTCCCATAGGGCGCCAGCCCCATCACTTTCCACTCGTCACTGTTGCGCTGAAAGCCGAGAAACTGAGTGAATTCGCTGTAGAAATATCCCACGGAATCTGGAAACGGAATCATCAGCACCGGGTCCAGCCTTCCGTTGTGCCCGCGCCAGATCGTCGTCGCTTCCCAGGCGCCGCGGCCATCCATGACCACAACGGCGGCATCGTCAAATCCCGAGTAAGCATACGCGCTGACGGCGTGCGCCAGGTGATGATCGACAAACCGCATTTTCGCTTTCGTTGGCCCGAATTGCTGCGCGAATTGCTTCGCTCCGCTTTCCTGATGCCACATGCTCAGGAAGTGCAGCGTCGAATTCAGCCCGTTGAGATACGTCAGCGGCATTTTCCCCGTGGCGTAGCACTTCAAATCGTGCCGGTTTTTCGGAAAGCCGGCATCGTGCTTCAGCCGGCTGATGCGCTCCTCCGCCACGGCAAACAACAGCTCGCCGTCGCGCACGATGCACGCCGACGAATCGTGCATCTGCGAATAATTAATCCCCAGCGTGATCATGCGCTACCGCGTCCCTTTCTGCGAACCAACAGCAATTCGGCGTGAATCGAATCGCTAGCGTGGTCATGGTGTTTCCGGACCTTGCTGGAGGATTGATGTATTGGTTCAAGACACGACTCGGACGTCTTCTGCGGTGGAAGTCTTTGGTTTCGCCAGCACCACGGTGTCGGTATTAAATCCCATCGCCCGCTTAAAAACCATTTCGTGACGGCGCGCCGACTCACTCCAAGTATAGCGTTTCATTTTTTCCTGGGCGGCGCTGCCGAGCCGCTCTCGCAGCTCTGGATCGCGGCAAAGCCTGACAATCGCCGCAGAAAGCGACTCCGTTTCTCCGGGAATGACAAAGAGCCCGTCGTGCGAATCCTCAACCAAGTCTGTCATACCGCTTGATTCCGTGGTGACCACGGGCATTCCGCTCGCCATGGCTTCCAGCACGACCAAAGGCATTCCCTCCATGAGAGAAGGCAGCACAAAGATTTCGTGCTCCGCGTACAAACTCGGGATCTCTGCGCGCGAAACGAACGGCCACACTTCCAATGCAGCCTGAGCGGCCGGCGCAAAGCAACGGCGCACCTTTTCTTCCGCCTCCAAGCAGCCTGCAATTGTCAACCTGGCCTCAGGAATGACTCGGAGAACTTTTTCGAAGGCCTCCGCCAGGTAATAAGTTCCTTTGTGGTCGATCCACGTTCCGACGAAGAGAAGCTTTGTCGCAATTCCGCCAGAGAAGGATCGCACGTGGAAGAACTCCGGTCCAACGCCGTTCGGTATGAACCAAACGCGGTCCGGAGGCAAATTGTAACGCAGCTGAAGAAAAAGCAAAGCTTCACGGTTCGTCACAATGCATTGATCGGCGGTCTCAAAGGACCAGCGATAGGTCGGCATATGATACAGGTGCTGCCACACGCGATTCTTCCACCGGAAATAGTCTGCACGCCCCTTCTTTGCTTCCCTGCCCATCGCGTAATTCCGGCGCTCCTCGAGGCCGTGCATGGTCATCACGTACGGAGGACCTGCCTGCGAGCCGCGCCGCCGCCTTTGCGACCCGTACCAGAAGCCGAAAGGCGCATGGATATTGATAACGTCGTATTCGGATCCTACCTCCCCCACATATTCGGAGATCCTTTTCGCGAACTCGATGGTACGAAAACGATTGGGCCACTTTTGCCGTGGAAGCAGGTCCTCGAAAAAAATGGGCTTCACGCTGTGTCCCAGTTCGCCCACCTCCTTCGCCAGATTGTAGACAATGCCCGCGACACCCGCTTCGGCCTTCCCCGGCACTCCCGATATCATCAGAATGCGCATCTAAGCGTGGCCTCGCTTTTCGTGAAACACCATCGGGCGCGATACAAAGTAAGGGCGAAATACCTCACAGCTTCGTGGTCCAGAATCGATCGACATGCGCGTGCTGCAAGAATGGCAGCCATTTTTCTCTCGCCTTGCGGTAAACGCGATTCTGGGAAAAACTCTGCCGCAGCGAGTAATAGTTTCGCGACGGCATCAGGCATGACGGAAGCAATGCCAGCCACTTGAAGAACCAGTGCGGAAGCGACGCGTCGGGATGCATGATTCGATAGTTGCGCACCTCCGTGCGGACTGTCTCCCACGGAAATCCCGCGTCCAGGGACAGCCGGATCAGCTCCGCTTCGGTTTCAATCGACTCGACGGCGATACGCGTGATGCGTTCCTTCGCCTTTTGCTCTTCAAGCTTTGCTGTGAGTGATCTAGCTAACGTTTCGAGTACCTTTTGTTTGCGCCGGAGCGCTTGCTTGTTTCCATCGGCAACCTGGAACGCATTCCCCGCGTGCAGGCGATAAAACGTCAGTGATTCTCTCAAGATCAGCACATCGGACAAAACTCCTGCGAGCGTGAACAGGTACTCATCCGCCTCAATCGTAAGCGGCTCTGGCACTCTGCCGATCTGGCGCAAAACAGCGGCCCGCATCGTCATGCGGCTTGTGCCCAAAAAACTTTTTCGCAGACGAAACGCTCGCGCTCCCGTCTCGCTATTAATTCGAAATCGGGGCACTTCCTTCAGCAATTGGACATGCTGGCTCCTATCCGGAAATACCTCGGTGATGCCGTGTCCTACCAGTCCAATCGATGTATCGCTCGCGAGTGCGACGGCGACGGCTTGCAGTTTCCCGGGAGCCCACCAGTCGTCGCCGTCCAAGAAAGCGATAACCTCACCCTTGCATTCCGGGATGCCCGTATTAAACGCCGAGGCTTGCCCGCCATTCTTTTTGCGCAGCAATCTCAAGTGCGGCTCGAATTTCTTCACGATTTCCGGCGTGCGATCCGTAGAGCCGTCATCGACCACAATGATTTCACGATCCGCCGCCGGAAAGTCCTGCTCCAGCGCGCTCACAATCGCCTGCTCGATGAAGCGCTCGTGGTTGTACGTATCAATCAGTACGCTGACAAAACTTCTTGCCAAATTACGGCTCCCCGAAATTCCTCAATTGCAATTCCGAGCCAGACAATACAGATACGTCCCCTTGAAACCGCGCATCCGAACGTACGGATATGCCGCCACCGCCAGGGGGAAGCATGCTGCATATTTGATCCGGCCCAATATCTCCATTGCGCGTCGCCGCGTCGTCGGCTTTGCCCGCAAAACCATCTCTGCTTGATCCGGTGTCATTTGCATCACGTCGCGAAAACTCGTCGATGCGTCTCCCATTGCAGCTTGCGACATCCCCGTGCGCAGCGCCATGTTTATCGTCTGGACCGTGTGCGCGAGTCCAGCCGGTTGCTCGCGAATAGATAAGACTTCGAAACCCCGCGCGCTCAAAAACTTCCTGAGTGCCGCCGCATTCCATCGCAGGAAATGATTCGGCGGATAGTCCAGAACGTCCGGCCCGGTCAGCCATCGTTCGCGATTCGGCACGCTCAGCGCGATCACACCGCCTGGCCGCACGCACGCTTTTACCTTCTGCAGGAATTCAACTGGCGCGGCCTGGTGCTCCAGCACTTCGAAAAATGTGACCACGTCGAACCGTTCTTCCGCGTGCTGCTCCGCAAATTCAGAAATCGTCAACGGAAGAACTCTTTGCAATCCCAGCCGCTCTTTTGCAAAGCGCGCCGCATTGCGGTCCAGCTCGATGCCGGTAACGTCGTAGCCTGCGTCGTGTGCCACCGCCAGAAAATTCCCGGTGCCACAGCCGATGTCCAATAGCTCCCCGTTGCGCGGCGCGGCCTCATCGGCAAGAAAATATCTGTGTCCGGGCTCCAGAGGCAGCAGTTTCTCATCCCGGCCGCCATACATTTGTTCGTACCACCGCGCGTCCGGCATTTCCCGCGGTTCCCAAAACTGCAATCCGCACGCCCCGCATCCAAAAAGTTCGTATCTCCCATACCGTTCGATGGCCGCCTCTCGCGGCGTTTCATTGCACGCAGGGCAGACGCGAACGGCCGCTGCTTCTGAAAGTCGGCCGCGTTCCGAAACTGGAACTGTCCCCGCGCCCATTGCGCTTTGTGATGCCATCGGTTCGTTTCAGCCCTTCGCCGCCAATGCTTTTTCTTTTTCCGCCGCCACGCTCTTCTCCGCGGAAGAAGTGAACAACCGCCTGCGCTTCATCCGGACGTCATCCAGAACATGCAGATGATGATAGCCCAGGAACAGCGCCGCAAACGCACGCAGATAGCTGTAAGCCCGGTGCCGCGGCGTCATGATCTCGCTGTACGTCCGCGGAAAATCAAGCAGGTGGCGGAAGTATTTCCACCGGCTCGGCGTTCTCAACGTAAATCCATCGCTCTCCTGGGCTTTTGCCCATTGCTCCAGGTAAGCGCGAATGTCCGGAGAGTCCGGTTCCTTGCCATGCTTTTTCAACCAGTTCTGTATCTCACCGAGAAGCGCCTGCCGCATGGCCATTCTGCGCTCGATCTGGCTGCGCGAGACTCGCTCTGCGTTCGTCTGAAACAGATTCGATCCATGCAGCCGGTATTTCCCCAGGAATTCCGGCACCGCCGCAACCGGCGCGACAAAAATAACCAGCGCAGTGAGATAGGCATCGGCCTGAAATCGCAGCGACTCCGGTACCGGCAACAATTTCTGGAGCGCTTCGCGTCGGAACGCCAGGCAGGACGTGCCCACCATCGGATACTGCAGCAGCGCGCGCCGGCTCTCCGGTACGCGCCCCGAAACAGGAATGAAATAAGTGTCCTCGGAAATGTCGTCCGTGCCATTCCACAAATGCACGCGGTGGTAAATCATCCCGGCGGCTGGATGCCTTTCGAATGCTTCATAGACTCGCCCTAATTTTTCCGGCAGCCAAACGTCGTCCGCATCCAGCAACGCGATCACTTCGCCGCGCGCATGCTCGAAGCCGAAATTGAACGCCGAGGCCTGCCCGCCATTCGGCTTTCGCAAATAGCGGATCGTCTCGCCGAATTTCCGCAACCGCTCTTGTGTGTCATCGGTCGAACCGTCGTCCACGACCAGAATCTCCCGCTGCTCAGCCGGAAAATCCTGCGCCAGCGCGCTCGCAACCGCTTCTTCAATATATTCCCCGTAATTGTAGGTATCGATCAGGACGGTGAAGAAGGGGACTTTCATTCTTGCCTTTTTCGGCTCAACTCGCCGTGGCCTGCGCCAACTGCGCGCGTTGCGAAGCAATGATCTCTCCGAGGATCGCGTCCAATCCGCGCGTAATTTTCCAATTCGGATAGTGGCTCTGGAATTTTCCAAGATTCGAGATATAACAGATGTGATCGCCCTTGCGCGCTTCGTCCACGTAGCGCCAATCCAGCTTGCGTCCGGTCATCTGCTCGATCCGCTCGATCGCCTCCAGCATCGAAATGCTGTTCGCGCGGCCCCCACCCAGGTTGTACACCTCGCCGGGCCGCGGATTTGCGGCAAACTCCTCGATCGCGCGCACCACGTCATGACTGTGAATATTGTCGCGCACCTGCTTGCCCTTATAGCCAAAAACGGAATACCTTCCGCCGCTGAGCGTCACCTTCACCAAATACGACAAAAAACCGTGCAGCTCCACCCCGGAGTGGGATGGCCCCGTCAGGCAGCCGCCTCGAAAGACTCCCACCTTCATGTTGAAGTAGCGCCCATACTCTTGAGCGACAAGATCAGCCGCCGCTTTCGACGCGCCGAATAGCGAATGCAGTGTTTGATCGATCCGGCAGCTCTCAGCGAGGCCCGCAAAATCCTCCGCCCGCGCGTAGTCATACCGCTTCTCCAACTCCGCAAGCGGAATTTCATTCGGCGCATCGCCATAAACCTTGTTCGTGCTCAG
>WNFI01672680.1_pt1 | contig 12896 bp, 13 predicted proteins | sample 5400471 | NCBI WGS metagenome assembly WNFI01 (sample SAMN13153348, study PRJNA577476) | soil metagenome | isolation source: 100 cm saprolite on Douglas fir-dominated hillslope | place: USA:California | collected 2013-09-17
AGAAATCACGCCATAGAGGCCGATGGCGGCGAGCAGCGCGGCGAGAACACCAAAGAATCCTGAGAGCTTGGCCATCAAGCGATCCCGCAACAATCCGTCTTCAATCATTTGATGAAAATTGGAGAAGGTGATGTCAGCGTCGGGATCAGCCTGGCTGGCCATGGTTTTTATTGCGGACAGAAGGCTTGCCAGTGGGGCACGGGAGCGGATCAGGATCTGCGCATCCGTCGCCGGATTCTCATTCTGCGCTCTTGGAGTATAAACGATGGGTCCAAGTTCCTCGCGAAGGTCGGTATATTTTGTGTCTTTGACGACGCCGACGATCTGGTACGGAGCCGAAGTCCGATTCATGCGGCGAACCCGAAAAGTCATCGCCAGCGGATTTTTTCCGAAGGCGAGTTTCTTGACGAATGCCTCGCTGACGATAGCGACGTTGGGCGCGCCGGTGCGGTCGTGCTCGTCAAAGTCGTGGCCGGCCAGAAAGGCCGTTTGCAGCGTCTCGAAAAAACCGGGGCTCACATAGTTGAACGCCGCCACGGGAGCTTCGCCCTCCGGCTCGCCCGTATCGCCCATCAGGACATCATGGCCAATGCCGTCGCCGCTTAACGGCACGATGGCCGCAGTGGCAGCGGCTTCCACGCCCGCGACGGCCCGCACGCGGCGCAAGAGTTCGTCAGAAAACGCCACCCGCCCCTCCTTCGGAAGATGCCGCGCAGTGAAGTCAATGTCCGCAACGAAAATGCCGTCCCGCTGGAAGCCAGGGTCGAGCTTCGCCAGATTATTCAGGCTTCTGGCAAACAGGATCGCTCCCACCAGCAGCGTCAGGGAAAGTGCAATCTGCGACACAACCAGGATGCGGCGCAAGCCGAAACGGGAGCGGCCCTGGGTCGCGCCCCTGCCGCTCTCCTTCAGAACCGCGCTGGGAGAAACGCTGGTGGCGCGCAGCGCCGGGGTCACGCCGAAAAGAATACAAGTTAGCACAGCCAGTGCTGTGGTGAAGCCAAGCACACGCCAATCCATCCCAATATCGACAAAAAGAGGATCGCGCTGGGTACTCAGCGAAGCCACCAGCACCTGGCTAACACTTCGCGCCAGCAAAGCGCCGAAGGCGGCGCCAATCGCCGCCAGCAGCAAGCTCTCCGCCAATAATTGCCGCATCAGCCTGGCCCGGCTCGCGCCCATTGCCATGCGCATGCCCATTTCCTTTTCGCGCGCGCTGGCCCGTGCCAGCAGCAGGTTAGCGAGGTTTGCCGAAGCAATGAGCAAAACGAGTCCCGCCAGCCCCAGGAGCAGCCATAGCGGATCTTCAAACTGCTGCCGCAAATCGGATATACCCGACCCGGCGGGAGAAGCTCCCAACTTGCATTCCAAGAAGTGCTTGGCATTCGAGGCATTGAACTCGGTCGGCATGGCCGCTCGGAAGATACCTGGAGAAATCGCCCGCAACTGCGCTGCCGCGCGCTCCACAGTCCAGCCATGCTTGAGCCGACCCATCGCCGCCAACCACCAGCCTATGCGGCTCTTCAATTGACTGTCGTCGCCTTCGATCACCGGTTCGGCGCACAACGGGACGGCCACGTCGAAAGAGCGGCCCACTTCGACCCCGTAGAAATCTTGTGCCGCAACACCTGTGATTGGAAAGGGACGCCGGCTGATGGTGAGCTTTCGGCCAATCACATCGCGCTGGCCGCCGTATTCCCGCTGCCAATATGAAAAGCTGAGGATCGCTCCGGCGGAAGCGCATTCCTGCCCTTGCACATCGTGAACTTCACCCGCGGGCGAAATGTTGAAGCGAGTGGGCCCCCAGGCAAAAATATTGGAAAAGCCCTGTTGCTGCGAGCGAATCTGCTCCCACATGGCGTAAGTCAGGTCAGAATAGCGACTGGTAAAGTGCCCGCTGGCACCCTTGCGGTGGTCGATGGCAACACTCGCAAGTTCTTGGGGATTTTTGACCGGCAGCGTGCGCATGCGGACTGCGTCTAGAAGCTGAAAAATGGCGGTGTTTGCCCCGATGCCCAGCGCGAGGGATAAAATCGCCGCGCCAGCAAAACTGGTGTTGAAACGAAGGAGACGAATGCCGAATTTCAGGTCCTGCCACAGCGTTTCGACTACTGATTCCCAGGTCGCTGCCCACACTTGTTCTTTCACGCTTTCGGCGCCACCCATCTCAATGCGGGCGGCGCGCACCGCTTCTTGGCGGCTCATCCCGCGGCGCATCTTCTCGTTCACGGCGGAGTCCAAATACCCGCGCAGTTCCTCATCCATTTCGCGCTCGACCTGTTCCTTGCGGAACAGTCCGCGCAAACCAGCTCCAAGATTTCGCAACAAGGACATTGCCGGCCTCCTACGACTCTGCCTCGAGAATTCGCGCGATGGCCGCCGCCTGCCTGGCCCATTCGCGAGTCTCACCTTTGAGTTGTTTCCGTCCCAGCGTCGTCAGCAGGTAATACTTCGCGCGCCGGTTGTTTTCCGTGTCCCGCCATTCGCTCTTGAGCCAGCCGGCCCGCTCCAGCCTGCGGAATGCCGGAAACAGCGATCCCGGATTCACTTGGAAGACGCCCTTGCTGATTTGCTCGATGCGCATGGCTATCCCATAGCCGTGCACGGGTTCCAGTTCCAGCGTTTTCAGGATCAGCATGTCCAACGTGCCTTGGACGAGACCGCTCGGTTTGTCCGCCATAAAGCGCGCTCCTCTCGACTGTCAAGAGGAAGATGGCAGCATTACCCTAGATTGTCAATAGGAGCGCTTCTTTTGGGAGTGAACATGCGATTCCATCCGTTCCGCGGTACGATCTGCCAATGCCAAACAGCGCGACAAGAATCGGGTTGATTTCAGATACGCATGGCTTGCTGCGGAATGAAGCACAGGAAACCCTGCGCGGGTCGGAGCTGATCATCCATGCCGGGGATGTGGGCGAGCGGGAGATTTTGGAGGAGCTTAGAAAGATCGCGCCCGTGGTAGCAGTACGCGGAAACGTTGATAAGGAGCCGTGGGCGAAGGTCTTACCAGAGACCGCCGTGGCCGAGGCAGGCGCGGTCCTGATCTATGTACTCCACGATGCCAATGCTCTGGATTTGAATCCGGCCGCAGCAGGCTTTCACATCGTCGTGAGTGGCCATTCTCACAAGCCGGGAAAGACGGAGCGTGATGGCGTGCTCTACATCAATCCGGGAAGCGCTGGACCGCCAAGATTCCAATTGCCAGTGACCGTGGCACGGTTGAATTTGGGCCGAATCCCCTATGAGGTGGAGTTCGTGAACCTCGAAGTCCGTAGTGCCAAGTAGGGTTTGCTAAATGACACGCGCCAATCGAGAGACTCCTTCCGTTGAACCTGTGGGGTGGAGCAGAGATGGCGTTCCCGTACACGATATTCAATGCGCAGCACTGACCCACGCCAAGCCGTCAACGCCCTGAGTGAGGTCGATGGGCGGCTGCAATTTCCAGGAGCGCAGATCGAGCACCGCAATTTTCCCGGCACCGGTTCCGCTTACGTAAGCGATTTCTCCGCCTGGGCGAATCAAGATTTCCGACGATCTCTCCGGAATATCGAGCGAGCGAACCACCTTTAATGTTTGCAAATCGACGACGTGAAGATGGTTCGCAACCGTGCTGGCCGCCAGCAGCCAACGGCCATCAGGAGTCGGCTCCGACGCGTAGACCACATCCGGCAACGCAATCCAGCTCGAGATTTTGCTCGTGGCCGCATCGATAACGGCGATGCGGGGAGCATCCTGATCATGAGTAAAGATCCGGCGGCCATCCGGCGAAATGGAAATGCGCTGGACACTGTGGGCCACGGGAATCGTGGCGATGAGTTTGCGCTTCGCCAGATCCAGGACGCTTACGCTGCCGGCGCTGACATTGGCGGTGTAACATCTCTGGCCGTTGGGCGACAGGACCAGCATGTGGGATTGCGGCTCGCCCGTAGAAATCTCGGCGAGGACTTTGCGCGTCCCGGGATCGACGACGTCGACGGCATTCGCGAGCTCGGCGGTGACGTACAGTAGGCCGTCGGCACCGATTTCGGCGCGGTGCGGGCGGAGCGGTTTCCCCAGGTCGATCGTGCCGGCGAGTTTGCGCTCCTGCAGATCAATGACATCAATCGTGCTGCCGTCGGTTCCGGGCCTGCCGACGCCGGAGTTTCCGTAGATCGGAACATAAGCGAAGCGACCGTCGTTCGATACGATGACTTCATGGCCGTTCACGCCTACAGAAATCTTTGCCAGTTCGCGGCGATTGTCTGGATCGACGACCAGAACTGTGTGCTCCTTCTGGTTCGCGACCACCAAGAGACCGCCCGCAGGCGGCGCCGGCTTTGCGACCCGGAGCAGGGCTGAAGTGAGAAGCATGGAGAAAACAAGAACGGCTGACAGGCGTGAGAACATGGACCTCCTCGACGAAACAGCACTCTCGCTCGAATCCGCGGAAACTCAGCGGAGTATATCTTTTCTCGAAGTCAGCGGCTACGCTTGGGTTTCTTTTTCACAGATTTCTTGCGTCGAGCACTGTACGCCGACGGCTTTGCGCTGGGCCGCTCGGTCAGCTCAACGAAATTTTCGGGCGACGCCTTGAAGGAGAGAAGTACCGGTGCCGGCTCAAGCGGTGTTACGGCGAACATCTTGCCGCCCACTTTGAACACCAGATCGTAGCCCCACTGGATCTGTTCCGTGGCGCCCGGAAAGGAAAGGCAAATCTCGCGCAACCAATCGACGTTCATGAGCAAGATTCTAGAATGAAGGTAGCGCCGGCTTCAACGGATTACGAAACCAGAAGATTCGCGATGGTGCGGAAGAAGACTCCGGAACGAAGATGAGAAGAAGGGCCCCGCCTGCAGAGCCGGGACACTTCCGTTCCCAGGTTAGTGCGTTACCTGCCGCCCCAGCGGTAGCTGATTCCCGCTTCGATTCTGGCGTCATTCTGCCTAGTACCTGCAAAGTGGGTATACAGATAATCGACTTCGATTAATCGAAGGGCGAGGTGCTCCGTCATCCTGTAGTCCGCACCACCACCTAGCGCCATAGCAAAGGAGTTCGCGGTGCCGCCGCCGCTGACTCCAAAGTGCTGCCCGCCGAAAAGCACATGAGCGAATGGAGTCAAGGAGCCATAGGAACGATACGTCACCCGGGGCCCAAACAGATAGTTGATCGCGTGGGCGCTCGTGCCGGATGGCAAGCCGGTCACTTTGCAATAGCCAAAGTCCCCGACTACGCCAAACCAGTCATTCAAGTTCCCTGCGGCCGATCCCCCAAAGCCTTGGCAGTTTGTCCCTCCTGGGTTGAGCCGGACGTACTGATAGCCCCCGAATACTTCGGCTTTGGGGTAATCTTGAGCCCAGACTGGGGCCCCCCAAATGGCTATAAATACTCCAAGAATCAGCAGTTTACGCATTTCTCCTCCTGTAATGAGGTTATGCTGGGCTTCCTTCAATCATCCCGGGATAGTTCTCCCGCTTCAACTACATCTTGTCCCCTGTGTCCCCCTGAACAACAAGGAAGATCGCTTGGGGTATCTTTCAGGCGTAGCCTTGCTTTGGGTATGGGAATTTGGGACTTGCATTTCGAAGGAACCTGCGGGGAGTTGGACGGAGCGCCAGCGGCGGTACCAAAGCAGGCCTTTTCCTCGAGCTAGGCCTACCCAAGCGCCCTGTCCCCTACCGGCGCAACCGTCCAATTAAAAAGGGCATTTTCACGACAAAAGAATATAGCCCGTATGTTTATCGCCAGAGCGTCAGGATGACGCCCATGACCAGATAGCAGACCAGCTGATAGCCAGTATTAATTCCGAACAGCTTCATGCTCTGCTTCGTGAAAAGCGCGCCGGTGAATTGCGCGGTGGCCACAAATCCGAGCCAGATATGGAATGAAACCATCAAGCCGAAATGAAGGTCTTCTGCGCGAAACCCATGGAGGATCAAGGCCAGGGTGAATGCCGAGATCAGGCTGGCAACCAAGGACCCGACATAGGCCGGGCCAGCGGTTTTTTTCATTTCCTCCATCTTGGCTTTGTCGTTGGGGTCGTAGCCCATTTCCTTCATCCAGGGTTTCGCGAAGAGCAGGGGCGAGTACCACAAAAAACCGACCACCATGGTGGATATCGCGGCCACCAAGATCGCGAGCCAATTCAAGCTATGCATGTGCATGAAAGATTTCCTCCGGTTCAGCGGTCAGGGGAACTGTGGGCGCTATCCTATGGCGCGCTTCGTTGGGATGCAAAGGAAAATAAGCAGGGTAAATTTTTCAAGGCTTGCTGCGTCCCGCGGCTCCACTTCTCTCCTCTTCGATCATTTCGGTCCAGAGTTTTAGAGTTAAGTCCTCACGTTCGGGATTGCCGAGCTGCCAGCGAAGTTCTTTTTCATAACGTTCCTTGAGGATTTTCAAGTCCAGCGGAACGAATTGCGCCAGGTGCTTCACATCGTCGCGATCGCGCTGGATGTTTCGTTCGAGCTTTGACGGCGCGAGGTCATAAGGATCGAGGGCAGATCCGCATGTGCTTGTAAGCCTCCGGGAACATTTCAGTAAGCCGTTCTTCGTAGTCCTCCGGCACCGTAGCCACTCCCACGTAATCCAGGAACACCTTGTACTTTCTATGAAGCGCGCCGCCCCGGATGCCAAGTTCCAGCAGCGGTTCGCGTTGCTCTCTTGGGGCGATGAGCAGCACATCGAGGTCCGAGGTCGCCCGCGGTAATCCGTAAAGGAGAGTGGCCGCAAATCCGCCCATGCAATCCATTGCAGAAGCCGAACCACGGCAGATAAGGCTAAAAAATGGCTGTTCCCTCATGGGTAGCGGGGAACGAGAATCTTCTGGTCATGGCGATGAAGATGGCCTAAAACAAGGGGATTGTCAGGTCGAAGGCAGTTCGGAAGTCTACTCGACGGCCTCTCTGGCGGTGCATGCCCATGGCACTCATCCACGGGGATCAAGCGCCAGGCATGCAGATGGGAATAGGAGGCACAAATTCGGCGGTCCGAGCCGTAATTCGGACGAGAGGAGTGCTTCATGAAAACAAGAATGGTAAGTCTGCTGGCTCTAGCATGTCTCATCCTTGCGTTTACGTTCATCGCCGCGGCGCCGGCTGCGCCGAACAAAGCTAGCCCTCCGGCAACACCGGCGGCCAGCGCGCTGCCTGCCACGCCTGCCGCAACTCCGGCGGAACGGCACCCGGAAATCCGCGAAGCGCTCGAATCCCTGCGCCGGGCGAAAGCACACATGGAACACGCCGCCCATGACTTCGGTGGCCACCGCGTGGAAGCCATCGAGGCCACCAATCAGGCGATTGCCGCAATTAGTGGGCCCTGCGGAACTCCACATAATCGCGCCCCGCATAGAGCCGGTAGCTTCCCGCCGTGGCTGAAGCCACCACTTGCAGCGGAACGGGACGCTTCATCTCCGCGTCGTGTTGCGAAGCAGCTTGCAAGACATCATTAGCTCCCACGTCCATCACCACGAACTTGCCGCCGTTGAGGAAACCGATACCATAAGCGCCGGGCTTCAAGGTTTGACCGGCGATTTCCAGCGTAACCTCGTTCAGCAGATAGGCTTGGTACTTCTCCTTGATTGCCGTCGAGTAGCCGGAGCTGTCCACCATTCCCGCGAGAACATAAAGATCGTCGGCGAAGTGGACGCCGGCGCTGTTGCGGAATTGCACCGGAGCACTCTGGCCGCGAAAGAAAACACGTTCCGGGAAAATTTTCGCAGTGACGTCCGCTGCCTTGAGGACAACTTCTTTCCCCTCGGCGGGAGGATTCCCGGCCATCGTCATTTGCGGATGCCGGATGCACAAAGTCAACAGCAACACAGACAGAAGAACAAAACATTTTCCAAAGCGCGCCATGGAGGTTCCTTTCAGGATGCGTGCATCGTATAACATTTGTTTCCATCTGGAAAAGGGAAACAGCTCATCGACGCTGTTCCGATTCTTGGCAGTTACGAGAACGGAAAAAGCCGCGACCGAGCTGGAGAGTGCTGTGATATCTTACGCGCGCGCCTGCGGGACTGCTCAAAGCGGAGGATAAGAATGCTGGATCGCCGGAATTTCATGAAGACTTGTTCGGGAATGGGCTTGGCGGGAACACTGTTTCCCGGAGTTTTATGGGCGCAAGCCCAAGCGCAGGCTCCGAAGAAGATTACCAAGGAAATGATCGAGAATGCGGCCGCCATCGCGGACGTCCCGATTTCCGAAGAATACAAAGAGATGATGCTCGAAAGCTTGAACGATCAGGCCAAGGGCTACGAAGAGATCTACAAGCTGCACATACCCAATTCCGTCGATCCGGCTCTGATTTTTGATCCCGTACTCCCCGGTATGAAGTTCGGAACCGAGCGAAAGCCGATGCGAATTTCCACGCCTGCGGATCCCGCCTCACCGAGTGCGCCGAAGAATCTCGAGGATTTGGCGTTCGCAAGCGCGCGCCAACTCGCTGAGCTCGTTCGGACGAAAAAAGTGTCTTCGCTGGCCCTGACGGAGATGTACCTTGGGCGTTTGAAAAAGTACGACCCCACCTTGAAGTTTGTCGTGACGCTGACGGAAGAACGCGCGCTCGCACAGGCCAGGAAAGCGGATGCCGAAATTGCTGCCGGAAAATACCGCGGCCCGCTGCATGGCTTGCCGTGGGGTGCGAAAGATTTGCTGGCCACCAAGGGCTATCGAACCACCTGGGGCGCAGGCGGATTCGAAAGCCAGATGATCGATGAAGATGCCACCGTCGTCAAACGGCTGGACGATGCGGGCGCGGTGCTCGTAGCGAAATTAACGCTTGGAGCTCTGGCGCTGGGCGACGTGTGGTTTGGAGGCGTAACGCGGAATCCCTGGAACATCAATCAGGGTTCGAGCGGTTCTTCGGCAGGTCCCGCCTCTGCTACCGCGGCGGGATGTGTAGCCTTCAGCATCGGGTCCGAAACGCTGGGTTCGATTTCTTCGCCATCTACGCGCTGCGGCTGCACGGGACTCCGGCCCTCGTTTGGCCTCGTGCCGCGAACCGGAGCGATGGCGCTCTCCTGGAGCATGGACAAGCTGGGACCGATTTGCAGAACGGTAGAGGATTGCGCTCTGGTCCTGAACGCGATCTACGGGCGAGATGGTAAGGATCGCACGGTGCAGCCAGCAGCATTCAATTGGGACGCCAATCTGGAGTGGCGAAAGCTGCGCGTCGGTTATTTGAAATCCGCATTGGAACGCAAACCGGACGAGCAGGAAGCCGCTGCGAAGGAAGAACCGCCCGCAACACCCGAAGAAGCGAAAAAACGGGAAGAACGAAAGAAACGGCGCGAGGTGGCGCGCGCACGAGCCGAGTACGACAGAAAATTCGACGATGCGGCCCTCACGAAACTCCGCGAGATGGGTGTCAAACTGGTGCCCGTCGAAATGCCCAAATTTCCCTACGATGCCATGGTCACGATGTTGACCGCGGAGTCGGCGGCCGCGTTTGATGACCTGACGCGTTCCGGCAAAGACAAGCTGCTGACTTCACAGAAAGACTTTGATTGGCCGAACACCTTTCGAACGGCGCGCTTCATCCCCGCCGTTGAGTACATTCAGGCCGCGCGCGCGCGCAGAATGGCGATGGATGCCATCGCAAAAGTCTTCGACGATTTCGACATAATCGTCGCGCCCACCAGCGGCGAACAGCTGGTGATTACGAACCTCACCGGGCATCCTGCCGTGATTTTGCCCAACGGGCTGCGCGGCAGCGATGCGCCGAAGCCGCCGACCGACGATGTCAGGGATTTCCAAAATGCTGGCGGTCCGGGAACTCCCGCCAGCTTGACGTTTCTCGGTAAACTGTACGGCGAAGCGGAACTGCTCACGTTTGCCCGTGCCTACCAGGAAGCCACGGGCTTCCATCTCCTGCATCCCGAGCTAGCCGCAGGCTAGTGCGTAGCATTGCGGCGTCTTGCATGCGCTAAAATGCAGCCGCCGCATTATTTCAATATTCCGAGCGTCTTTCGCGGCAGACGCGCAACTTCCTCTTTCGTGATCAGGAAATTGTCGGAAATCAGCGAGGCCGGATTCCCCGCGAGCCACTTCGATATGGAGATCTCTTCGAACACCGGGCTATTGAACAGCGCGAAGAATTCCGTGGGTTCGCTGCCTACTTGTTCAACGTAATGTCCGAAACCTTGCTGAATGAAAGCGACGTGACCGGGTCCAAATTCTTCGGTCTTGGCTCTCCCATGGGCACCAAAAACGGTGATCCGCGAACGGCCTTTGATGATGTACTGCCACTCGTCGGCATTGGGATGCCAGTGCAGTTCGCGCAGCGCGCCCGGCTCCAGGTGCTGGAGCACCGAACTCAACGTCGTGTTGATCGGAAATTCCTTCACCGTCGCGATGCGTTCCCAGCCCCCGGGAAATGTCAGCGGAGTCATCTTGGCCAGGCGGAACTTATGCGCCGACTGCGCGTTCTCAAGATCATCGGCAAGATTGGGCTCCAGGGGATTCTGCGGAATCTTGCCCGGCGAAATGTAAAGTTCCTTTTTTGGTAGATTGCTCACAGTGCTCAAGGGCAGATTCAGATTGCGCACTACCAGTTGCGCGGGAGTGCGCGCTATCCAATCCGTGATACTGAACGTGCCGAACTCGGAAAAATGACCGTCGTCAAACCCCAGCACGAAATGAGCTTCTTCATTGCTGATATTTTGCAGCCCACTCCGCGGCGATCGCATGCCAGTGCAACTCGCGGATGGCCCCCGGTTTCAACCTCATGGACACTCCCGCGATGTTTTGAGAGGCCGGAAATTCCGCAACGGTGGCTTCCTTCGCGGAACCCGCCTCCCCCACCCACCCGGTGGTGGATTCAATGTCATACTTGAAGTTGGCGAGTGGTTCGTGCTTGCCAGGGTCTTTGCCCACCTGATAGCTCTGCAGCTGTTCCTTGCCGGCCTGATAGTTCGGTGGCTGTTCCTTTTGTTGAGAAGCTGCCACCGCCGGCAGCAGCGCTGCTCCGAGTCCCGCGAGCGAAGCAGTCTCGAGTATCTCGCGCCGCGTGAACAAGTTCTTCAGATTGAATTTCATCGAACACCTCAGAAAGTAAGGTTCCTGCTTTGAGATTCCCGGTCTCTTGGCCCGCTCAGATGCGAACGGAAATCGGGTAGCGCGATGGAACGTTGGCCAGCGACATATTTAGGATAGTTGCAGTGAGGTTGTCAACGGGCGGGAGGAAACAAATCGCGAAGAACGAGGGTCCTGCACATTTCAACCTGCGCAGGGTTGCGCCGACGGCCGTCAATGTGTGATTGGCAACACTTTCCGCTTTACATCCCTTTTTTCAGGGGGAATCCCTTGTTGACCCAGTCCTCGACGAGACTCGTCGGCAGAACGAGCACGCGTAATTTTTTGAATCCTATGCTACTCAGGACCGTGAACGCTGGACGAACGTTGGGACACTTTCCGAACGGGCAGCACCCGCAATAAACAACCAGATTCGTCGTTCGCGGAAGACCGTCCGCCCACTTTTTCAAATTCGCTAAACCTTTCTCGGTGGATGCCGGGCCTTGGAACGCAGCTCCTGGAATATGGCCGCCGGCGAATAACGTGTGGAATCCAACGTAAACAATGGTCGGAGCCGCTCCGTTCTTATCCCCGAGTTCATTCGCAAGAGCATCCGCCTGAACGACCTGTGCGGAAGTCCACGGGTCGGGCGACTGCTTTTCGTCCCCTCGGATTGCCGGCACAGAGACGAGCGTCGCCGGCGCAGCCATCAAAATGGCAAGAGCTGAAATCAAGAATAGAGTTTGAAAACGGTTTGGCGCCGAAGCCACAGGAGTCCTCCGAGGAATACATCGATTCTAGACCGAACGGATTTATGGATACCAAGCAAAGTTCACTTACTCTTCAGTTCGGCGCGCGTGCGCTGGAGTTTGAAAGCCGTGGTGCGCAAAGTTTCGGGAACGTTCTTGTTGGTCGTGAGGCGCTTCAAGTCGACGGCGTTGAGCATCGGTAGCATGTGCAGGCTGACGTCGAGCGGCGTCTTGGGATTGTTGATGAGGTTGCGAACGACGCTGTAGTTCTTCCGAAATACGCGGTTGCCGGCGATGAGCCGAAGAATCTCATCGGTGAGGCTGGACATGGCCGCAAAGGCCTCGACTTCCTGATCCGTCAGGCGTGGCGACTGCAGCACCGCGCGTTGCACGACCTTGTTGGTGTCGCGAATCAGTGTGCGTCGCGCTTCCGATCCGCCCTTCATGGCGAACTGCACCCGCTGCGCTACCGTCATTTTCGCCAGTCGCTGAATCAAAGTCTGCCGTCTCGCGATGTCCGGCTCCACCGCCGCCGCGGCTTCGGCGAGAGCGGCTTCATCAATTGGATTGCCCGGACCGTGCAGTTCGTGGAGCTGTTTTTTTTGCTCGACGGTCACGGACGTGGAGTGTTCCAGCGCGGCGGCCAACGCCGGAGATTCACTGACGCGATCGAGTTCTTCCATCAACGACTGGATGCCGATGGTCGAGAGGTGTCGAACAACAGGAACGAGCTGTTCGGCAGGACAGTTTTTGTTTTGCACCATGGCATCGCCGACGCCCGGCTTATCGGCAAGGTTTTTTGCCGCATAAGAAAAGAGGGCGAGGAGCGCGTGCTCGCGTTTAAGAGCCTCGACAAAGGATTCCACAGGCTGCGAGAGCATCGCATCCTGCGCCCGGCTTGCCACCATTTCATCAGCGTCGTTGGCAAGAACCGTCAGAAGCTCCGCGCGATCCGCCGGAGCCAGGTGCGCGCCGCCCGTGCACACGGCGATTTTTCGTTCGCGCGTGGCGCGCCCGTTGCGCAGATCCTCGAGAACTTCCGGGCTGAGAGTTTCCACTGGGTTACGGCCTCAAGTCCTTCTCACTCAGGACTATTCTACCGGAGGCGCCCGGCGCTCCAAGGGGCGGCATAGCCCTCCCGTTCAATTCCAGCAACACC
>WNFI01083245.1_pt1 | contig 12895 bp, 13 predicted proteins | sample 5400471 | NCBI WGS metagenome assembly WNFI01 (sample SAMN13153348, study PRJNA577476) | soil metagenome | isolation source: 100 cm saprolite on Douglas fir-dominated hillslope | place: USA:California | collected 2013-09-17
GTTGGGTACGGTGACTGACCTTGCCAGAAGCAAGTCCGAGCTCGTGGCAGAAAACGCCCTCCTCCGGCAACAACTCATCATCCTCCGTCGGCAGGTCAAACGACCAACATGCGCAAAGACGGATCGTCTGATCTTGGTCCTTCTCGCTCGAGCGTCTCGTGCCTGGAAGCATGCGCTTTTCATTGTCCAACCAGAGACGCTCCTGCGGTGGCATCGCCAGGGATTTCGCCTGTTCTGGAAGTACAAGTCCAGAGCAGCATCTTCCAAACCAAAGATACCCGCAGAAACCGTGGCTTTGATCAAGGAAATGGCGGCGCAGAATCGGCTCTGGGGAGCGGAACGGATCCGTGGCGAAGTACTCAAGCTGGGCATCCGCGTCTGCAAACGCACCATTCAGAAGTACATGAGGCATGCTCGCTCACCAAGACGGCGAGGACAGAACTGGGCCACCTTCCTGCAGAATCATGCCAAAGACATCTGGGCGTGTGATTTCAGGAGAAGCAGCTGCATCGTGTCTTGCAGGCCTATGTTCAGTACTTCAATCGAGCCAGACCGCATCAAGGGATCCAGCAGCAGGTTCCGCAAGGGGAAGTGACCTCTGTTCCACCAGATCAGCGTGATGATCGAATCATCTCAGTTCCGGTCTTGGGCGGGTGACACCACGAGTACCAAAGAGTGGCCTGAGCGCTACAACATCCCTGTAGCAATACCTGGAGAGAGCGCGTTCCAAGCATGACCGTGTTTTTGCAGCGCTTGAAAGGAACATTTCCTCAGCCATCACCTCGCACTGAGAGAGGATGACCAGTGTATGCTTCTGCGGGATGCATATCGACGTGCAAATGCTGTTGCGTCCCTTCATAGGTGTTTGAGACAAATGAAAAAATCAAGAACAAACCATCCATTTTACGAACAGATGTGCCAAGTAGCCACCACAGGAAGGCGTTTTCCTGAGTGAAGACTCTTAATCCCCAATCCAGCATACAACGGTCTCCCCGGTAAGGAATTCTGATTGGGGTCCGGCGAGGAAGAGTATGATCTGGGCCATATCCTCAGGCTGTGCCACTCGCTGGAGACGGGATAGCCCCTCCTGGCTGCTCACGTTGCGGGTAGCCAGGAAGCGTCCTGTGTATGTTGGTGCGGGGGCGATGCAGTTCACGTTTACATCATAAGGCCGCAGCTGCTCAGCCAGGCAGCGTGTGTAATGGGTGATGGCTGTCTTGGCAGCCGCGTAAATTATCCCATCTGGTACAGGTATGTGCCCGGCTATTGATCCCACGTTAATGATCTTGCCAGATCGTCGCTCGCGCATGTGGATTCCCCCATATTTGCAGGTATACATGGTGGTGAGCAGGTTACGATCGATCACGGAACGGACGTCATCTGGATCGATATCCAGCGCATCGTTGGGGTCCGGGCGAGGGGTACGAGCACCAATATCTCCACCTGCGTTATTGACGAGTATGTCAATATGACCGAATACTTCCAGAGCCTGGCACACGAGTTTTTCAGCCTGCACAGGATCAGTCAGATCAGCGGAAAAAAAGGCGCATCTACGGCCAAGGGCACGAATCTCCTCTGCCACCGCTGGTCCTGAAGGTGCTTCTCCGAACTCTGCCGCAGCGCTCTCGTTCACGTCGTGAATGATCACATCGGCACCGGCCCTGGCAAGATGCAAAGCATAATGACGACCCAGGCCCCGGCTGGATCCGGTTACCAGTGCTATTTTTCCCCTCAAGTCTATCACTATCATGGCAGCGCACCTTTCCTTGTGTTTGGTAAGATGGGACTCCAATCAACTCCGGTTGGCCTGCGTGAACAGGGGCAGGATGTAAGCCAGGCTGGCGGCCAGTTGTTGATCCTCGTACGCGATGACCGCCTCTACTGGCTCGTTCCGTTCGAAAGGGGTGCGCCAATCTCCTGCTGGCCTGGCGTTATCCAGCACGAAACGTAATACGTGAGCGAGCTGAGCTGCCGAACGAGGTGGGTAATCAGGCCAGTAGTCGTCGGCCAGCAGCCTTACATGTCTGGCTTCCAAGGCTCCCAGCTCGATCGACATGGCTATGGACGGACAAGTTGCTGACAGGATTCCAAACAAGGCTGGGAAGTCAACGACCCCCTGGCCGAGCGGGCAGCGCACAAGACGATACCCTTCGGTGCTCATATAGACCTGGTAATCCTTTAAGTGGACATTTTTCACGTAGGGGGCTACTCGCCTGGCAAAGTTTACGGGTTCCTCAGCGGTAGCCAGGGGGTTGCCTGTGTCCAGAGTGACGCCGAACCTCTGCGACCCAATGGACTCGCACAGCCACAGCAGTTCCTCAGAGGTCAGGTCCTGATGATTCTCAACCGTAAGGTTCACACCAGCCCGTTCCGCGTTGAGAGTTGCCTGCCGCAGTCCCGCCAGAATCTCCTGCAGAAATGACTGCCAGCGCCCTGCCAGGGGCCGCCGATCACCTCCGAGCCTGGCTCCTCCAACCATCGTGCGAACAGTACCTGCACCCAATCGAACGCCCAGGTCGATGGCGCTTGTAAGTTTTCCCGGGTCATACCCCTCGGTCTCAAGCGTGATGAATAGTCCCCGCTCATGCGCATAATGCGCCACAGCAGTTGCGTCTTCACCCTGCATCAAGGAGGCGGGCAGTTCCACTCCCTCCAGCCCAACGACGATGGCCTTGTCCATTAATTGGCTTGGAGTGAATGTGGGACGCCCAGAATGTAGGTCAATTCCCATACCGAAAGTCGTGCCGTACACGGAAAGACCGATGCGCATGAGGTTTTCACTTTCTGAACAGATGATTTGAACCTGTCACCTAGAGCGATGACCATATGCTCTGCGAACGTTACTCGGCTGTCCAGCCCCTGTCGACGACCAGGGCCGCACCGGTCATGAAACTGGATGCGTCCGAAGCCAGGAAGACAATCACGCCCCAAGTTCCTCTGGTCGACTCCTGTGCCGGCTACTTGGGACATCCGTTCATAGAAAACGATGGATTATCCGAAAGGATGTCCCAAGTAGCCGGCACAACGGATCAATGCGCTCGATGCTATAGATGAAGCCATTCGCATCCAGGTACACGGTGCCACTGGCTGGCAGCGCTAGTGCTCCCACGCGTCTCGCTCCTCGCGTAGATAGGCATCCACTTCTTCAGCGTTCTGAAACAGTCGATGACCGGGTAAAGCTGTGAGCAGATCAATGACGTGTTGCTGCTCAACCGGCTCTTGGTCTTCCATCGTGACAACAACCGTCGCTCGTTTTCCTGGAATGAGTTCCGGCGTGCTGATCTCTATCTTGCCCCCAGGCAACACCACGACTTCATGGGGTTCAAACCTCGAGCCAAGAGTCATGTCCATCATGCGTGCTTCTCTTCTTATTTCAAGAACATGCGAGAGTAGTTGACCTTGCCACCGGCTTCTCACATCTCTTACATCACTTTTTGCCTTCGGCTGAAATCTCTTTCGCCTGGCCTCCCTGAGCTCCGGCATGCGTGTCGGCAGGTGATCTCCTGGGCTCTATTTGCGCCTTTGGGCCTGGATCGTCTCATCGTTCATGTGCATGTAGTTCTTGACCGTCGTCATGTCCTCATGCCCCAGCAATTCCTGGAGACTAAAGGGATCGTTGCCCAGCACCAGGTAGCGAACGGCAAACGAATGACGGAAGATGTGGGCGCTGATGCGTTTGTCTGTGATCCTTGCTCGTTAAACGCAGAAGAGCCGCCGGAGTGTGGTCATTGCGCCCTTTGCTCTTGAAGCGCTGAAACAGCACCGAATGCGTCAACCTGCAGCAAAGTTGAAAGCCGGCGCATTGTGGCAGGACCACGACTACGTCTTCTGTACTTCTCTTGGAACGCACCTCAATCCATCGAAAGATGTGCTTGATCAGTTGAAGGGGTTGCTCAAGAAAGCCGGTTTACCCGCTATCCGCTTTCACGATCTGCGCCACAGCGCAACGACCCTCTTATTGACGGAATAAGCGATCCGGTTCCTGTCAACTGGGGGTTTCCCCGCAAACAAAAACGCCTCAAGCCTCTTCTAGCCTTGCTTGAGTGTGATTATTCCCATTTCTTTGCAGTGCACTGGACTCATAAAATTGTAGTAAAGTACCTCTCTCACGCTCAAACCCCGAGCGTTTAAAGAAGAGCTTTTTGACAAATTGGACACCTATCATTACAGAAAGTCAAAAATGGACGCATAAACCTTCAGAAAGTTGTAGATGAGTCCAATGTAAAAATGTCGTTCTCTTCTCGTTTTTAAGAACTGATGTGCCAAGTAGCCAGCACAGGCGTCCTCGACCGCCTTGAAGGCGTCGGCGAAGTGCTTCTCCCCTCCGCCATACTGCACGGTCAGTGCTGAGAGTAGCACCACCCGCTGCGCGCCCTGCTCCGCCGCAAGCTTCAGCAGCTCGGCGGTGGCGGCCCCGGCGGTGGCGTCGCCGAGGGCGCGTGGGCTGATAAAGACCGCATCGACTCCGCGCAGCGCCGGCGTCAGCGTCTGCGGGCGGGAGGGGTCGCCGCCCACCACGTGAGCACCGTCGGGCAGCGCGGCCTTCGCTGGATGGCGGGTGACCGCCACCACCTGCTCGCCGCCAGCGAGCAGCAGGTTCACGACCTCACGCCCGACGTTTCCCGTCGCTCCGGTAACCAGGATCATAGCAAGCTCCTTTCATCTGTAGAGGGAACTCTACGATGGGTGAATGTCACTAGTTTGAATTTTCTTTCGTCTCCGTAGAGACAGTGTCGTGATGACCATCACATGATCGTCATACATAAAGAGGGGTGAACTGTCCTTTTTGGGACAGCTTTCCCGTCTGATTTTTCGCATATCAGACATAGTGTGTGTCCATTGAGAGAGAGGAGCGTGTGAACGGGTAGTGGTAAAAAGAGAATGATGTGGTAGAGTAGTGCATCATCATGTGGAGAAGTTGAGCATTTCATAATCATTATCACACGTCATTGCCCGCATTGCGAAAGCGACGCCCTGGTGCGCAACGGTCGAGCTCCCAACGGGAAGCAGAAATATCTCTGCCGCTCCTGTCAGCGGCAAAGCCGAGCAGATCCGACCCCGCATGCTTACTCTGACCAACGTCGGGAAGAGCTCCTGCGTGCCTATGAAGAGCGCAGCAGCCTACGTGGCTTGGAGCGCACCTTTGGCGTCTCGCGCATCACGATTCTAACTTGGGTAAAAAAAGCCGCTTGCCTGCCTCCCCTGAGCGATACCCTGATCGAGCCCGATCCCTGCGATGCAGCATCCAGCACGCTGGAGCTTGATGAGCTGTGGTCATTGTCGCCAAAAAGACGAACCAGGCCTGGGTCTGGTTTGCGCTCTGCCGCCGGACGCGCCAAGTCGTCGCCTATGCAATTGGCGATCGTAGTGAGCAAACCTGCCGCCGCTTGTGGGAGGCCATTCCATCAGTCTACTGTGCGGGTCACTGCTCCACTGACTTTTGGGCCACCTCTCAGGCGGTCATTCCTGAGGAGCAGCATACAGCCGTCGGCAAGGCAACTGGTGAAACGGCTCACGTCGAACGCTGGAATAATCCCCTTCGGCAACGGCTGGCTCGCTTTGTGCGCAAAACGCTCTCCTTCTCCAAATCGCTCGTGATGCATGAGGCATGTCTGCGTCTCTTTCTCCATCGCTACAATCTGGAGCGTGCTCGCATACTCATGTAAACCCCTACCTGGTTTTGAATGGTCTCCTTCATGACTGCCTGCAATGTCACCTGGCAGGTAGCGATCTTAGCGATGAGTACGCCTGCGCAAGATCGGCCAGGTCCCGGCGACCAGTGCGATTATCCCGAAGCATGCAAGCAAAATATAGTAGAGTGAGGAAACGGAGCCGCATGAAACGGTAGTTCCTGGAGGTGCACCCGCTGGGATAGTCAGTCCTTGCGATGGACAGGGAGGAGAGGATCTGATGATGTCATTCAGGAGAAAAAGCGCGGGGAGACTCCCAAAACCGAGGAATGCAGCCCAGAGGCGACCGGTTCCCCAGCGCATGATCCCAAAGATGACGAGGCTCACTCCCACGATCAAACACGGAATGAAGATGAAATAGATATCAAAGCCGATAAACCCCGTGCCAACAAGACCACCTGCGATGAACCAGTAGAGAACCTGCCATAGTTGTCTGTTCGCCATGTACCTTTTCCTCCTTCCTCCACCAAAGGTGAAAAGCTTTGTTTCTCCTGTTCCAGAGTATAACAGGCAAGGCTCTCCACATGCCAGTAGGTCTACAGCTACCGTTTTCAGTGTGTAGACCCACCTTTCTCGACTCACACGTACGCTCCATTTGTTAAATACAGGAGCACATAACAAGTAGCAAGGCGCTCTGAGCTGGCTTTACAAGACTGTTGGTCCTTTTTCCAGTTCGTCAGGCTGCCGACAGCAGGACGTCTCTCATAACACGTCGCTTCAGCCAGCACCCGATCTTGAATGGTCTCCAAGCTTCCCTGAAATGAACTCACTTTTGTGGGAGAGTTTACCAGATCATTCTCATCGTGACCACTACCGTGCCAATGATGCTGTCCGTTGAAGGATGAGAGCCACTGATGGAGCTTACACATCTCTCAGAGGATCATGGTTCCGCAAGAGGTTAGGGCAAAAATACGTACCGTCTGTGTCGAGTCGGTATGCTGCTGTTAGCCGTCTTCTGCCTCTGTCTCGAATTGCTCTATGATGACACCTGTACTGTGCGAGCGTCTCTCCCCTCACAGTATGAAGATGCTCCAGTTGCGCCAGCCAACTGCAGTGACGACTCTCCACGGCTAGAAGCCGGGAGCTTCTTGGGGTCGAGCACCCTGGCCTTGTCGTCCCAAGGCCGCATGCAAGATATTCAGAGAGGCATTCTGGTCCCGATCACGCACTACAGCACACTGCTCACAGCTGTAGACTCGTACTGACAAAGGCATGCTTTGCCTATGCCCACAGTCATGGCAAGTTTGCGTGGTGTGTGCAGGGGGAACTTTGATCACTGTTCGCTCAGCTTCTTCCGCTTTAGTGAGCAGTGCCTTGAAGAACGCAGACCATGCTGCATCCGCTATACTTTTGTTGACCATGCTGCATCCGCTATACTTTTGTTGAGCCCTGCCTTCTGGCTTGCCCCGTTGGGCAGATACGCGCCTGTTGCTTGCTCCTGTTTCGCCTTTGGGCGTTTCACCATGGTGCGCACTACCAGGGCTTCTACCGCAATCAACCCGAAACGGTTCACCAGTCTTCGCGACTCTTGCTGCACAAAGTTCTCTCTGCGCCAGCGCATACGCTCATGCACGCGGGCCACCACCTTGCGCCGCTTCGCCCGTTGCGGGGTGCCGATCTTTGCCCTGGAAAGCTGACGTTGCGCTTTCGCGAGGGCCTTCTCTTCCTCGCGAAAGAAGTGGGGGTTCTCAATGTGCTCACCTGTCGACAGGTAGGCAAAGGTTTTGAGGCCCACATCAATGCCGACCTGAGCCTGGCAGGAGGGCAGTTCCGCTGGGGCAACCTCATCGCAGGCAAAGCACACGAACCATTTGCCTGTCGCACTGCGGGTGATCGTGCACGTCTTGACGACGCCTTTGAAGGGCCGGTGCTGCACCATCTTGATATGCCCAATCTTGGCGAGGGAGAGCTTGCCCTGCTCATCAATGCCAAATCCCGCCTGCGGGTAGGTAAGGCTGTCATAGCGGAGCCGGGACTTGTAGCGGGGATGACCAGGCTTCTCACCTGCCTTGCACCTTCTGAAGAAGGCTTTGAACGCTTTGTCCACCCGATGCAACACATCTTGCAGCACTTGTGAGTAGACCGCTTCGTACTCAGGTCGCATCGCTTTGATCTCTGGCAATTGGGCGCTCTGCTGGGTGAAGCTGATCGTTTGGCCACACATGCGATAGGCATCGCGCCTTTCTTGGAGCGCAGCGTTATACAACTCGCAACAGAGGGCAAGCTGCGCGTTCAAGATGCGCTCTTGCTTTTTCGTTGGATAGATGCGATAGCGATAGGCTTTCTTCATAGGGAGCTATTCTTTGTGCTGATGAGAGAACCGGAAGGGGCAGGCCGTAGCCCGGTGCCCCTGTCCCGAAGAAGGAACGCCGCTTTCATCCCCACAGATGAATCAGAGGGGGCTTTCAGCGGCGGAATTCGGTAAATCAGCACCCTATCGCTTGTCTCTAGGGGAATCGTCACGCAGCGCATCCCATCTGGTGTGCTCATAGAAAAATCATCCTCTCCCAGAAGGTTAAGATGGGGAAATTAATACGCAATGCCCACGTGTTGGCGAGAGTCCCGCGGGTCAGCGAGGTGTCCCGCAATGTAATGAGCCACATCGGCTCTACTGATCGAAAAGCCATAGCGCACTGCAGCATTATGTGCGGTCCGATAGACACCTTTTCCAGGCTTCTTGGTGAGGTAAGACAGCCGCAGAATCGTCCAGTCGAGGTTGGAAGTTTCCAAGACACGCTCCATACGCAGCATATCCTCATAGAGGTAGTGATAAACTCTTTGCAGAAGTGGCTTAACAATGAGCCTGAAGAGCAGCGGATCGTTCTTCTCAATCGTCGCCCCTCCCGCCGAGAGCACGATTAAGCGCTTTGGTTGGGCGCCCTGCATAGCGCCTACGAGCGCTTGAGCAGCTGTTGAATAGAGACTGACGGGGTGTTTGTAATCGGAGGCTCCGATCGTAGAGATAACGACGTCAGCACCTGTAACGATGTCGGCAACGAAGGCAGCGTCCGTGATACTGCCCTCAACCATCTTCAGCCCTTGGCGCTGCGAACTTGCTACGACTGGCCCGCGTCCCACCCCAACTACTTCGTGGCCTGCCTGCAGCGCCAGTGTCACTACTTCTTTGCCTACTCCGCCGTTTGCGCCGAATACGATCAGTTTCATATCGCCCTCCTCAATGCGTTACGAGTGTTGCTCATTCATTCAACACTCCTCCATTCGCAGTGTTTCATGCGGACAGAAGCGTTCCTCATTGACGTTCAATTTGGCACCTCTCCCGCTTCCATCGTCTGGTTACTCAACCTCGTTGCGCATCACGTGGGAACAGCCACTCTTCAGCCAAATTACCACTGACCTCTCAAACGATCGAGGATGATTGGTATGAGCAGTGTTATTACTTCTATTTTCTTCTTCCCAATCAGCCCTTTTTTGGGCAGACGCCTCAAGTAGTCGCTACAGGCAGAAAACGGCAAACAGCAGCATGCCGACTCGACACACACGGTGCGTATTTTTGCCCTAACCTCTTGCGGGACCATGATCCTCTGAGAGATGTGTAACCTCCATCAGTGGCTCTCGTCCTTCAACGGACAGCATCAGTGGCTCATCCTCACAAGCAAGCGAGTGTACTTTTTATGAGGATGAGCCCATTTCTCCTCTGATCTTGTTTTTTCTCAGTTAGCCTGGAGGGAGGTATACCACTTGGCCACTGCCTCACCGATCTCGTCAGGCGAATCTTCCTGAATGAAGTGAAGACCGCGCACCGTTACCTCGGTCTGATTGGGAAAGCCTCGGCAGAACGCGCGCTCGTCCAGCGAAATGGTCCCCGGCTCCGCATTGACGAAAAGCTTGGAGACTGGACTGGCAGCAAGCCATGCGGCGTAGGAGCCCACGATCTCCACCACCTCGGCGGGCTCGCCTGCGATGGGCAACTGCCGCGGCCAGCTGAGGGTCGGACGCCGCCCTTCGCCCGGTTCCCGGTACGGACGGCGATACTCTTCCATCTCGGCGTCTGTGAGCTTGCGCAGAATCCTGCGCGGGAGAAGAGATTCGACGAAGAGATTCTCTTCCAAGATCATCTGCTCTCCTGCTGCCGAGCGCAATTGCTCAAAAAAGGATCGTGTCTGGGGAGACCATTGTTCCCATCTGACTGGCTGCACAATCGCCTCCATATAAGCGATGCCGCGCAGAGCGTCTCGGTGACGGTTTGCCCAGTCAAAGCCAAGAGCAGAGCCCCAATCGTGGATGACGAGCGTGACATTGCGCTCGACGCCCAGTGATGCGAGCAGGGCATCGAGATAGCGCCGGTGCTCAATGAAGGTATAGGACCCAGGCCCGCTTCCAGGCAACTTCTCGGAATCTCCCATGCCAATCAGATCAGGAGCGATACAGCGGCCTTCCCGTTGCAAGTACGGAAGGATATTGCGCCAGAGATAAGAGGAGGTCGGGTTCCCGTGGAGAAAGACGATAGGGTCTCCCTGCCCGGTATCTATGTACGCCATAGTGCGGTCAAACACGTTCAGAAACTGCTTCTCGTAGGGCATGACTTCACTGATCATAGCAATTTGCCCTCTCCTTCCTATGTAGAGGGAATAGTGACTCAGACAGGAGGTGAAAACTCCTCTGTAACCATCTAATTCAACTTAGATGGTTACAGAGGAGAGTATACCCGGTCCCGGTAGGATTTGTCAAGAGGTTCACATTATTGCACTGAGCGTGGCGAGTTTGTCCTCCTCACTCCCGGACGCAATACAGTTGATTGCTCCAAAACAACCTCATCCGTGTTACAAGGGCAACTACAGATGAACTATCATCCACCACAAAAGAGACTGTAGGAGGGCATTTCCAAACTCATAAGGCCTCCTAGGAGTAAGCCAAGACGCGTTTGGGAGAGCGGATCAACGCGGGACGCCCCGCGTGCTGAGCAGCGAGGCCAACGATGATGGAGGCGGTGTAGGTCAAGGCTACCTGCCGCGGGCTCATCCAAATTTATGGAGCCCCCCACGGGATGTGCAACGAGATGCACATTTCAAACGAAGCGGCTCTAGACGGTCCAACGTTGTATCCATGGCTTCTGCACAGAGGTGGAACTTCTACAACATGACCAGCAAGTAAGCGATGTGACCAAGCTTGCTTATGACCCACGGATTGCGCAACGAGAACGCGGATTTCTCTAACCCCATGAGGGAATGGAACGTAGAAACGATGGGCGTGTGTGAAGACGTTCTTCAACCTTGAGCAAGGAGCAATCTCATGGAGCAAGAGCAGCAGTCTCTGCCGGGTCAGCACTCTTTCCAGCGACAGCCTCGGACTTCCTCCCGCGGACAGCGAATGTTTTGGTCGGTGTTTTGGTCCAGCTTCTGGCTTCCTTTAGGACTTGTCTGGTTCCTCGCCTTTCTGTTTGATTCCTAGCGGCATATTCCCTTGAACCTCTCGCTCCCCCCCATCTTGTTTGCTGGGTACGTCTGGCTGGGCGTCGTGGCGGTACGACACTACCACCAGTTCCAGAGAGCCGACTCGCCATCATCACCACGACATGAGCCGAAGGAGTCCTGGGAAGAGCAAGCACACACGTCAGAGGTTTCCAGTTTCGACTTCGCTGATCCTCAGCCATTCCACTGGGAAAACGAGCACTTGCAGGTGCCGTATCCTGGGCAAGAGTGATCGGTTTCCTTTCTCCTGCAAACAGAGCGGGCGCGGAGATCTTTCTGATCGTTTGTCGGCACAAGGCTCCCGCATTGAACGGACCTGTGGGGCACTTCAGCTGAATGGACAGCTCGTTGCGCAACCCGTGGGCTATGCGAGCAGATAGCCACCATCAACAACCACGAGACTTCCTGTCATGTAGTCTGCTGCACCGCTCACCAGGAAGAGCACTACTTTGGCGATATCGTCTGGTTCTCCAATTCGTCCTAATAGAGCTTGCTTGGGGTTCTTAGCGCTGAACAACTCTTGAGCTTCCTTGCTACGAGCAATCGAGGCCCATAGCTCGCGCGCGCCAGGAGTGTTGGTCCCTCCAGGAGCAAGAGCATTCACGGTGATCTGGTGCTTTCCCAGTTCGAGGGCCAGCGATTTGGTGAGCGTGACCACTCCACCTTTGCTCGCGTCATAATGGGCGCGCATTCCAGAGGGGTGAAGAGCATTCACCGAAGCAATGTTGACGATCCGACCGCCTCGCTGTCCCTTGATCATCTCTCTGGCGGCTGCCTGGGCATAGAAAAAGACCCCTTTGAGGTCGGTATTGATGACCCGCTCCCACTGAGCCTCGGAGAGGTCCATGATGGGCGCAATGGAACGAGCGGCTGCATTGTTCACCAGGATATCAACGGTTCCAAAAGTTGCAACGGTCATCTCAACGACCTTTGTGGCGTCGCTCACCGAGCTCGCATCTGCCTGGAGAACTGCTGCCTTGCCTCCTGTGGACACAATCTGTTCAACTGTTTGCTGAGCTGCCTGCAGATTGATATCTGCAATCATCACAGCCGCTCCCGCCTCAGCGAGTCGAAGAGCACTTGCCTGACCAATTCCCATTGCCCCACCTGTGACGATAGCGGCCTTGCCTGTGAGATCAAAGAGTTGTGCAAGTGAGCGTTTTTCCATCTTGAAAACCTCCATGAGAAGAATGAAGAACGGCACACAGTGTTCTCGATAAAAAAGTTGGCCTCCATACTCTGTAAAACCCAACTTTATCGGCCTCTTGACCAACTTTGGTGAAAAGGCGAGTCGGGGGAAGTAAGCGGTAATTCGCAAACTGCTCGTGAAGCCCACGAATTGCGCAACGAGGTTGTAGCAAGTAACAAGCGTGAAACATTCCTAAACACTTCTTAGAAATCTGATCATATGCAGCCAGTTCCTTCGTGGAAAGATATTGCCTGCTCATTTCTTTCCAACAGTGGCAAGCCATCCGCGCCATGCGACCTTTTGTTGCGTCTGGACCTGCAATCCTGCCTGAGTGAAGAGCGCTTGCAAGCGAGCGCGGCTGTGAACACGCTTCAGACGAAACACGCGTACCAGCCAGTCCGGGAAGGACATATCCACAAGAAGAAAGTATCCCCCAGGACGAAGCACACGTGCTATCTCGTGGATGCCTGCTGCCTGATCCTGCCAGTGGTGGAAAGAGATGGTGGAGAGAGCCAGGTCTACCGAGGCGTCCTGAAGCGGCAACGCTTCCGCCATGCTTGGAAAGAATGTGGCGTGAGGCGTCAGGC
>WNFI01192297.1_pt1 | contig 12895 bp, 16 predicted proteins | sample 5400471 | NCBI WGS metagenome assembly WNFI01 (sample SAMN13153348, study PRJNA577476) | soil metagenome | isolation source: 100 cm saprolite on Douglas fir-dominated hillslope | place: USA:California | collected 2013-09-17
GGCATGAACCTTTATAGCCATATGCTGACCTGCGATCTTTCATGCAAAATATAATGACAAAAAGAAGAGAGAAGTAGCCTGTAAAGGCGAATGTGGAAGTCTTGAGAGGCGTTGAATTTGCGCCATATGCACCAGGGCGGCACAGCCAAACTCTACTTGACAAGGGGCACGGTGATAGTATATGTTTTGTACCACCGTGGTACACGCGGTGAACCCGCAGTGAACTTGTAGTGAGAGCGCTGTGTGTTAACCCTGTGAATGGATTTATCTTGACCTGGGTGGGCGGTTGCTGTATGATTGTGCAAGAACTACTTGACATAATCATACATTTTGCGCCCGACGAAGGAGGCGCGTTTAATTCCATAAACACCTCTTTTTTTTGATAGCTCGTTTAGGTTTGGCGGCCAAGGACGGGCTATCATTCGTTTTGGTGAGCCGTAGTTCACCTATTAAAAAAAGCCGAACACACTCCTGCGCGGAGTACGCCCGACTGCTACTCGTAATGTATAAAACAGTCTCGTGTCTTCGCGCGGCCAACTAAACCAGTTTCCTGAGAAACTGATTTAAAGTACTCCCTATAGATCGCAAGAAGCACCGCGCCCACTGAGTGCTGCATCACGCTCCATAATAATCTCTTCTGCCTCATAGCACAAGTCCCTTTTCGTAGGAAGTATGGCTTTTAGTTCAGATTGTCATGAATGATGCGCCATCCTCAGATCGCTTGCGCTTGTCCTGGATGTTGATTCCAGTCACGTTTCGTAGTGTGAAAACACGACCATAGTACTGTGAGAAAAAGTTGAGCAATTTATTGACAGTCGGCCTCCTCGCTGGTTTGCCATCTCTGATACGAGCTAAGGTCGTCTCGTTGATTTTGCTTTCATCTGCCATTCCCGACAACGTGATGGCGAGTGAATCGAATAAATCTTGAATGTGGTATGTCTCTTTGTCTTCTAACACGCTGCTTTCTCCTGAGTGAACTTGTTGTATCTCTGTCTACACCTATCATAAACGAGTTTTCCAGAACAGTCAAGAAAGCAGCCAATTTAGAACGCAATATCAATGAATTATCATGAATTATCTGGTATAATATATGTATAGACAAGAAGAAAGCCGCCTCTCGCGAGACGGCCATTCACCGGACAAACGGCTTTCAGAATTGGTCCTCCGGGAGCCGCCAGTCACAAAGGAAATTATAGCATGCATGGTAACAACATCGCCCGCCGCAGCCTCTCCAAAGGCGCTGCCCAGGCTATCCGCCTCAACGCGCAGCGCGTGATCTCTCCCTCAGTTATCAATGCCACCACCAAGCTCGTCGCCGACCAGGCCGCCCGCGGTTCCGTACAAGCTCGCCACGCGGCGATTGACTTCCAGCGCGGTCAGCTCATCATTCGCGCCGGTGAAGAGTTCTACCTGGTCGAGAGCGCGAAATTCGCCGGTCGCTTCTACTTCCTCATCGAGCGCAATGGCCGTTGGGTGTCGAGCTCAGATGATAGCCGTGTGACCGCTCAACTGCTTGAGCGCGTCCAGTCCTCCTTCCAGCAGGAGCTGGTTGCATAGAAAGGAGCTGGAGGCCTCGACTATCACCGGCGAGGCCTCCAGGAAAGGACAATCCCATGCAGATCAAAGTATGGACAAAGCAACCGAACCACTTTATCCGCGCAACCGGCCAGGTGCTCCAGGAGCGAGAATGTAGTCAAGCAGCGATTGACGCACTGCTGAACGGACATTTTGATGGGGATATGGTCATGTTTACCGATCTCTCCGTTGCCCAGTTCACTGCACTCGAAGATACTGCTGTACGCATGGGCCTTGCGTACGACGGCCTCCAGGCATAGCAGATAGTGGGGCCTCGGCCATCACTGCCGAGCCCCGCAGAAAGGACTCGATACCTACTATGTGGACTATGACTATTCCCACCAGCTCACTGCTCCACGTCGCCGCCAATAACTTCACCTGCAGTGATAGCGCATGCCCTTGCCAGGACGGCCACGAGCCGTCCACGATCGCGCCGACTTCCCTCTGGCCGCTGCGCCCTGGCAGTAGTGATTGTGCCTGGTGCGCAGATGAGCAGGGCGTCCAGCTGTCCGAGCGCCGCGGCTCCCATGGCATCTGTGCCAGGCACGCAGAGCAGTTGATAGCCGAGGCAAAGGCCCGCCGGCAGAAAAGGACACGCTCATGATTATTGCGGTTGGACATGCCTCACCACAAGCTCTTAACTGGCTTGTAGCCCACGGCGCAACGGTTAAAGAGTACAACGACCTCGACATGATTGAACTGCCGAAAGAGGCCCAGGTGGATCGCGCACCTGAAAACAGCACATACACCATTTCATTCAACGATGTGGACGGCCAGCTTGACGACACCTATGTGGTGTATGAATTGAGCACCGATGCCTACGAAACCCGCTTGACGCTGAGCAGGCCCCAAGCTACGCCACTGGGGTATTACCAGAAGAGTGCCAACCACTTGCCCGAGCCGCTTGCTGATACATCGTACTGGGTTGAGAACGAGCTGGAGGGCGGTCATGACTAGAACTGGTGCACAGCGCGTTGTCGATCTGGCCCGCGAAACTTTCGGCGAGCAGGTAGAGGGCGAAGTCACGAGTCGTGGTGGACGGAACGACACGAGGTGTTACGCGGCTCGCCTGACGCACACAGGGCTCGGCCGGCACGTCTCGCTCTCAGATGTTGACGATTGGCCGCATCTCAAAGCCGCCTGGCTGGCAGCCACGACTGAGGAGGTTCGTTCATGAGCATGCGCGTGCGCACCTCGCAGCGGCCAGATCTGTATCGTAACTGGCAGAAGAAGACAGATAGCCCGACGAAGCAGGCCAAGGTCCGTGATGGCCTCGTGTGTGTGGATTGTGGGGTTGCAGACCGGACGCTGATCACCGACGAGCTGGGGCAGCCGCTCTATATCCTGTATCTCCATGGAGCCCATGTTCACCCGTTGGACCCTGACTTTTACTGTGTCGAGCCGATTGATGGTCAGCGTCTTCGCGCCCGCTGTCCGAAATGCCATCGGCACTATGACCTGAAGTGGGAGGCTCGCGCGGTCGAGTCCGAGCATCAAGCGAGCCTCCATCGCATTCTTATAGCCAGATGGTTACCGTCGCCCTGGTTGGCCAGGCGCTTCCTGGAGGTGGTGTGACGTCGTCGATTAATCGTAACCGCAGCGGGCCGGCGCCAGGCCGTTACAAAAGCGCAAAAAAGAGAGAGAGTCGAGGTAACTTGACTCTCTCTCTTTTCAATCCGAACACTGGCCAGCTCGCCGTCGGCAATTACGATTGGGGGAACGAATTTTACTGCTTGTCCATCAGGCCCGTCATAGTGTTCCCGTAACGGTCCAGTTTGCAGGCTCGACCGAGCCGTCAGCCCACACGCGACCATTGAACGTGATAGGGCCGCTCCCCGCCACGTTAAAGCGCAAATGATAATAGGTGTTGATCGAGATCGTCATGGGCACACTGGCAATCGTGAATGCCAACCCACTGTTTTTGCCAACAATCGAAACAGTGGTCGTGCTCACTTGCAGGCGGTAGTAGTTATTCGCGTCCACATAACGCAAGTTTATGCCAGCAGTCATCGTACTGGAGGAGATCGCCAGGCGAACCGTTGCTTCTAGATCGGTTCCACTGCCAGGCAAGCTCATAACCACATCGCCAGTGGTGTTGCTGATCTGAAGCTCATTGCTATTCACATCAGTGGCGCCAGTGCCGTTTTGCGTGTAGCTCTGGCCATTGCTGGCTACGCCCCACCCTGAAGCCACGTTGAGGCGTGTCGCGCTGTCCCAGGCCAGTGGAGCGGTTGATCTCTGGCCTGAGCTGCTGTACTGACCAAGCACCCAAACAGAAAGGCCATAGAGCGTTGGTATAATCGTTGCGCTCTGAGCCGTGAGTGATACCTTGAGCAAAAGTGTCTTGCCGGTTAGTGATTGTCCAATGGTTAGTCCAGAAATAGCACCTCCATTGCTCACACTTTGCCAGGTAGAACCGTTGTCAATGCTTGTTTGTACCGTGATTGATGTGCTTGGATCGGCAGGAGTCCCATATGGTTGTGTGTTGGGGTCCCATTCTACCAGCGAGCCGCCATAGTGCCCAGGACTAGCAATGTTGATGCTTGGCGATTGCCACGTCCCAGAGAGAGCCGAGCACACGCCAAAGTTATCAAAGATCCCTGTAACCGTACCTGAATTGGCAAATGTGCGTAAGCCCAGGTAGCCGGTAGCGGGATAGGTTGCGTCCGTTGCGTTGATAACCAGCACACCATCAAGATAGGCTTGATGCGTATTGCCATTCACAACAAGTTTTAGCCGATGTGTTGAGTTTGTAGCAAGAGATAAAGCTACCGTTTGGATGTTGGTAAATGCTCCTGCTCCACTGCCTGTATTGGTTCCATGACCAAATTGCACACCAGAGGTTGACACCATCACCATGTATGCATAGGTATCATTCGCATTTTGCCAGTTGCCAGCGCCACATCGGTATACCATGCCGACAGGATAGATGCCCGCTGGTACGGTTACATCAACCTCTGCTGTGAAGTTTTGCCACTGGCCTGCAAAATCGAGGCGTGAGCGTGCATCAGCAGTAGAGTTTGATGAAAGAATAAATTGCTTCTTGGAGGCGCTTTGATTGGGCGAACTGCTTCCGTATAGTGGCTGGTCGGCAAAAAATGAGTCGTCCCAATTGCGTTGAAAACCAAGCAACTCTAACGCGTTTGAGTTGCTATCTTGTTGCGTATTGGTGAACACGGCTCCCGCAATATTGAACTGATTTGCAGTGATGCCGAAACTACCAGCGAAGCCACTTGCATAGGACGTAAATACATCAGATTTTGTTGCCTGGTACGCTGGTTGGATCGTGATGTTAAGCGAGGATAATCCGGCTTGTACTTGCGTGGGGTCCACTCCCATTTGTACAATAGTTCGCACTGAAAAAACGAGAAGACTTGCTTGCATACCTGGAAGCAGATTCGGAATGGCATTACCTGATGTAGCTGTTTGCCAAGTGCCTTGACCGTCTATAGATGTATCAACTCTGACTGATACCCCAGATGGCAAATTTCCTACCCAGAAAATATCAGAGTTCGCTACCAGCGTGGGACCTGTGATAGAAACGCCGCCAAAGCTTGTGCCTACAACAAATATTTCATTGATGTTTGAAACGGCAGTTGATACCTGTGTGAGATGAACATTGGTGTATCCACTCACAGCAAGGTTTACATCATGTGTCAGGTTTGATGCTGGCCCAAAGATATTGGTTGTCGTGGAGGTCGCGTTTACTGTGTAGGAAATATTGGAGAAGTAGGCGTTATAGGTTCCAACGCTCGTGCCTGCCAGATTGACATTAACACTTACCAGCGTTTTGCCTGCCAGCGGTGTAAGAGCATAGTTGCGTATCAGCCATTGATCGTTAGCCAGTCCAGAAAGATCATTGGCTGCTACATTGCTGATCCCTTGACCATCTACGATCCCTGATCCGCTCAGGGTTGTACCATCACTACAAACAAAGTCACACGAAGCGACAATTGCCGGTGATGTTGACGAAACCCATACGGAATAGGTAAAGGCGTCAAAATTGGCGATAAGTTGACTGCCTGTCCAAATCTCTTTTTTGGCGATTGCCGAGCTGTAGCCAGCGCTAGCATAGCCGGTGAGGTAAAGCGCATTTTGCGTTTGTCCAGGAATATTTGCTAACGTGAAAGACCCGTTGAATGTATAAGGCGTCCCATTAGGCGCTAGCTCCAAGTCACCCGCGCCAACATTGCCAGTGCTTGTATTCGTAGCTGCCACAACGCCACTCTGCGTGCCGGTTTGCCAATCGGCTTGCAGCTCCGACCAGTTTAGGCCGAAATTGCCGCTGATTCCATCAGGCTCCAGATACTGCTGGATCTGGTTCGCTACAATCGCGCCAGAGTGCTGCTTTACGTGCTTGCCCCCGCGTTTCGGTTTGGCTTTCGTGGTTGTGGTCGCCTTCTTGGCGGCCACATAGAATTGACTGACGCAATCGATGCTCCACAGGTTTGTCGCCTGTGGGTAGAGGTTGGTGCATGTGGGCTTATTAATGAAACCCACGAAACGATTGCCCAGCACGGAATCATCGGCGGTAACGGGTTGGCCTTTGTTGTAGGCCGCTGTGCCGCTCGGATCGACCACAGTAAAGGTACACGTGTTTTTGTCATCGACCCGCTTTTTGACCTGAAATGTCGCTTCACGGATCTGCACAACGGTGCCTGAGATTTTGACTTGGAGGGTGCTCATTTTTCGCTCCAGCGGCACGCCCAGCTAGCTCGCTGCGAAAGCGCGTACCGCTTGTCACTCTTACCAAAAACAAAAAAAGGCCACTCAGTCGCAATGACTGAATGACCTGATGCGCTTACGCGCTAATAGTCTGAGATGTTCTGCTACCAGCAAGTATACCAGAAAGCCCGGCTATGTGGCAGAAGGTTGCTCAGGCTTCGGCCAGGGCGATGCCAGTTTGTCGCTCTGCCATGGAAGCACCTCCTTATGGTAACTCGGGATCTGAGCCCAGGAAAAGACCAGGATCCTCGCCACTTTCATGGAGCAGCTGGCCGGTGAATCGCTGTTCAGGATAGTGGTACTCGTCCTGGCCGATTGCTTCATATCCCGGTATCAATTCGCTGATAAGCCCGGCGAGCGCCTGGTTAAACGACTCTGCGTAGCCATCGAGGTCCAGGGTATTCACTCGCCATCGGTAGTAGGTTGCGATCACCTCGTTGCCCTCATGGCGCTTTATCTCGGCTCCGACGATCGCGAGTGAGGCGATCAGCGAGCTTTCAAGCTGTACTGCTGACAGAAAGCTGTTGGTATAGTGGTTGCGGATCTGGTGCGCGATCGCGCGGTACCGTTTTTTGAACTCAGGCTGCAAGGCTTCCCAGGTTGAGCGCATCGGGTCGCCTTGTGCCTGGCAATCTGCGATATAGGCTTCATAGGCAAGCTGGTCGAGTTCGGCCACGCTGCCCGAGGCCCGTTTGCCGAACTCCGTTTCGAGAAACGTGCTGACGCGGTGCAAACGGTACTCATCGACGCCGATCCCGATCGCTTCTGCAATGAGTTTGCGGGCCAGCTCGTCATAGGGTCGTGGTGCTGCCATTGGTTTAGCCCTCTTTTTCTATGGTAGGTCAAGAAATGGGTCAAAGTCGTCGGCCTGGCTCGCGATCTCCAGGCGCGCTTGCCACGCTTTGAGATAGGGGCCGTGTTCAGCTCGCCCGATGAAATCACTGTCAGCATACCAGCCATGATTCCCCGTGACCTGAAACTGCCAGTATGGCTCGTGCCATTCGTTCGCCTCGTCGTCTTGCCAGCCCGCTTGCAGGGCAATGCCGATCACATGACAGCTCTCGCGTGGATCTGCTCGCCACCAGATCATCTCACCCAGGGCGAACGTCGGGATCTGCAAGCCCTGATTGTAACCAGTCTCAGGGATCGTCCACCAGGTTCGTTTATTCTGGTAGTGGTGGTCAATCGTAGTCCCAACGCCTGGTGCTGGGTCTTCTGCCTCAACCGAATACGACTGCCATAAGTCGTACCGGCTTATCCAACGGCGCTCAAAGCCTGGCTCAACCGGGTCCAGGCACTCAACTTGAGCTGCAGTTGATCCTTGCAGTGGATCAACACCGATCACCTTGAAACGCATGTTCCCGCTCTTGAGAATGTTCCCTACCATGATGAGTTTCCCGTTTCTGTCCTTTGGCTGATCGCTCATTGCCTATTCCTCACTCTCCGCGGCCTGGCTAACTTGCTCATCGGTTGCCTCGTCGATCACTGCTGTACCGTCCTGCTTCCACGTCACGGTTACATCGGTCTCGACTGGATAGGGATAGTCGTGCCCTGAATCGGCGCTGCCCTCGACGTGTACGGCCCAGGTCGGCGTGCCATACTCTGAATCGGGCAAGCGCCCTATGATCATGGTGGTATCGACTACTGCCCACTCTGCCCCTTGTGCGATGCCTGCCGCCTGGTGTGCATCGTCTTCTGTGTACTGATACTCGCTCATGCTTGCCTTGCTCTCAAATTCGCCACTATAGTCGCCTGACTGCTCAAATTGTGGTGTGATATGAGAGTCTTCGTCGTCAAATGGTGTCTCGCTCATGCCTGCCTCTCTTTCTCGCCGCTTACACCACGGGGTGACGCTTTCCAGGCTTCGATAGATGCCTGATGGCCTGCGCGGTCGCGGTGGTTCTCTGGCCACGCATCCATAAGGCGTGGCCGTCGCGGATCTGCCGTGTCTCGAAGCCACACATAGCGCACCTGGAGCGCAGACGGTGGCGCGTTCTTATACTGCTCATACAGCGCCTCGGCTACCATAGAGCCGTATTGCCTATTGGGCACTTCGGCCAGCAGCAGATGATTGCCCTCGACGGTTTCAACGATGATATCGAATTCCATGCTTGCCTCGCTTTCAATCATAGATTCCATCAATCACGCCAACTGGTAGCCCCGGCTGCCGTTCGCGCTCGGCAACATAGCGTGTAGTGCGCTCTATCGCCTCTTGCCCGCGTGCTTCCTTGAAAAGCAGCGTATGCGTGGGCAGCAGCACCAGGTGATAGGTGCTCGCGGTCACATCGTAGGCCAGCTCGTGGGATGAGATGTAGCCCTTTGGCAACTTCGCGAGCAATTCGTTAATGGCTTGCGAAACTACCTCGTGCGGTATCTCTTCCACGCTGGTTATGGTCTTGCTCTGCCTGGACAACTCTTCGCCGATCTTGACCGTCTCAGCGGCGATCGTCTCTATCAACTCCTCGTGTGCCGTGTAAAGATCGCCGCCCTCTTTCCTAACTTCCTCGTCGATGTCCTCCAGCAGCATGTTGATAATGTCGCGCTCTGAGCCTTGCAAGTAGATGCCGGCGGCGTGTAACGCGTTCTTGCGAATGTGGTCCTTGTTCTTCGCCAGGTTGTTCAATCGCTCGATCTCTGCTTTGTCTTCTGCCATATGTGTTATTCTTTCCTTGGTGTTGAGAATGCGGCCAGCTCTGCTTACCCGGTGGAGCTGGCCCGCATGGTTTTCTATCTCACCCAATCGTAACATGTGTAGCTCCGGATCGGGCCGGCCCTGTTACGTTCGGATTGCCTTGCAGGAGCGCAAGCGCCTGGCGCAAGGTTGGCACATCCGATTTATTGCAGAACGCGAACCAATCTGCCAGGTTGCCCCAGATCAGTGTTCTGCCAGTCTTGTTATCGGTGACCGCCGGATAGCTTTTTTTCTGCCCTTGCACAAACAGATCGGCAGCCAAAAGCGCGCGCTCGCCAGGTCGCTCATTCTCGCGTACCAGCGCTGCGCCGATTACCGAAACCAGGTGCAGGCCGCCATACTGATACTGCTTTTTGAGATTGTACAGGAGATCTATCGATTCTTCAGCAAGCATTGGGTAACGGTTGCGGAGCTCCTGGCGCTCTCGTTGCTCTTTGGCCTCGACCTCGGCCTTGAGGCGCGCCTGTTCGACTCTATAGGCCCGCTGCCTGCTGGCCGCCATGCGACACCGATCAGAGCAGTACGCTCGCTGCCGGTGACCGCCAGGCGCCTGCTCAATTTCAGTGGTGCAGTCTGGTCCCTGACATTGCATCCTTGAAACTCCTTTCGTAACGCCACGGACCAGCTGGCCAGGTGTTCGGAAAGAAAGCCCAGTCAGCTGGTGCTGGCGACCAGTTAGACCAGGACTACCGTCTCTCTCTCTTCGTCAAGGATTTCTGTTTCAGTTTCATCCGGCGGAAGGTCTTGAGATACATCGTTCGTAGGCTTCTCGTGCGGCTTCCCATGTAGAACATGACTCAGGTGGATGTCTGGACTGAAGAGAACTGGAGGTGGAATCTGTTCTGCCGGCGACGCGTCGACCAGGTCAGCATCCTGGCGGAGAAAGCGATAGATGAGTCCGCAGATCTGGCCTGAAATATGGCCGATCGCTCTCATCTTGCCTTTGTATGTTTCGGTCCTGGCATCCCAATGGCACATACGCTTCACCAGGCGGGTGTAGATCAGCTCGAACGACTCCGACTGGTGAACGGCATTGATCGTGATCAAAAAAAGCGTTTGGCGCAGTTGCCGCTGGCCGGTGTCTGACAATTTGCTTGTATCGCGGCTGATTCCTGTCTGAATTGCCTGCGGCGACCATCCGCAGAAGGTTCGTAGGTGCGACGCTTTCTCAAAATTGCGGATATTGCCAATAGCGGCGACAATGGTGGCTGCCTGGATAGGGCCGATTGACATCGATGCCAGGATCTTATATTCCCGGCTGGGTTCCATCAGCTCACTGATTTCCTTGTCGATGATCTCCAGATGTTTTCCAGAGGTGGCTAGCTCTTCGATGAGCTGCTTTTGTTCTAAGAGCAGCGTTTTGCGCCGCGGTGAATCTTTAACGCCAATACTGGCTGCCGCCAGCTCCTGTAGACATCGCAGGTGCGCGTCGGTGGGTTTTCCTTTTTGCTGGCGAATGGAGCGTAGCTGCTCCAGGCTGGCTGCCGCGACGGCTGCCGGCGTCTCAAACGTCGCGCGCAGGGAAAGCGCAGTCATAAGGTTTGGATCTTTAAAGATCAGCGTGAGCTCTGGGAAGATCTCATCGCAGATCGCCGTTAGTCGATTTTTCAAAGTAGTCCGGGCGTGAACCAGTTCATGGTGTCGTTGCACAAGACCGCGCAACTGGGCCGCGAGTTTCGTCGGAGGAAATCGATGTTTGATCTGAGCGCGTTTCTCTTCTGGCTGCACGCCGAGCACTAACTGGTTATACAGCTGATTCGCCAGGCGCAGCGCGTCGATACGATCAGTTTTCTCCTGCGATCGTTTGCGACTGAGAACCGGCATGATGTAGACCTGGAGGCCTGCATCCCGCAGGTGTTCCTCCACAATGCGGTGATAGTGGCCGGTGTGTTCGATCAGGACCGCGCACTGGGCGCGATCGCCGTAGGAGTCGATCTTTTGCAGCAGGCTTTCAATGCCCTCTCTCGATTGTTCAAAAGCTAGCGTTGGGCAACGCTCAAACCGGCGAGCTGCCCGCAGGAGGTCCAGAGAAACAAAGGCAGCGACGTGTTTCATCTTCCCAATATCAATACCGATACACAAAACGGGAGGAAGCGTTTTCTTGGTCAATGTGTTATCCTTCCACTGTCTCAGTGAGCTTGCTCGCTGAGCAACACGAGAGGTCAGCCCGGACTGTCACCCTGGGTGCTGACCTCTCAGCAGGTCACAGATTAGATCGTGTCATCGGCCCGTGGCCGCAGCTAGGTTCTGATCGCGACATGGTCCCTTGCCCTGGCCGGGGAATTCATCCCAAGTTCGTCCATCGAGCAAGCGGCCGCCAGCTTTGGGAGTATGGCCACCCCACTGCTTGTGGAAATAAGCAGTACCAGTCGCCTGGCACTGGTCGCGAATCGCGCGCACCCAATCGGGATCGCAGAGCCGCGCACGGGGTCCGCTCTCGCCGCCGGTGATCACCCAGTCGATGTTGGTGAGATCCAGAGAGGGTAACGGGCCGAGCAGCGGCTCCAGACTTAAGAAGCGGAAACCTGCCGGGAGCGGGCGCAAGGCATCAGCTCGCGGTGTCAGATTGTCTCGCTCGATCGAGACGCCTATACCGATGTTGCTCGACCAGGTGAGAGCCGGTCCCAGCCGGCGCAGGCGACCAGGTCGTTTGGTCAGGATCTGGAACGTGTGCCAGTGTGCCTGGCGCATCACTTCGAATGCTGCGAAGATGTCCTCGTCGGCGATCTGGCTGTGAAAGAGGTCGGACATCGAGTTCACAAAGATGCGCAGCGGCTTTTTCTGGCGCAGCGGCCAGGGCAAGCGCTCTGGTAACACCTGGATCTCCGAGAACGGGCGCGCATATTGCGCAGGCATCACCGGGCCATCTGGTGACCAGCGGCCAGCGTTGGCCTGGGAGATCGCGTGGCGACGGTCGTGGAGCGCAAACGCATAACAGGCGTCACAGCCAGCTGTCACGCGTGTGCAACCAACGGTGAAGTTCCAAGTGGCGTCCGTCCACTCGATCGAAGATTTACCGCTCATAGAACATCCTTCCTATCGTCCGAATAGCCAGCCAAAGAACCCCCCACTACCATTGTCAGCCTCGTCTCTTTCCCCATCGTTCTTCCCACTCACTACCCACTCGGCATAGCTGCGCCCGCTAGCACGCACGTCGTTGCGCTCGTCATAATAGGCTTGCTGCGCGGCCTGATCTTCGGGGTAGTCTTCGGGCGAGATATAGCCGGGCATGTTGTACTCTGCTATCGGCCCACAGCCGTATCCGTTGCGCAATTTTTGCACAATGCGCACTGTCTGCTCATCGCTCAGCTTGATACCTGCGCGCCATTCAATGTCATCAGTGACCTCTTCAATTGCGTAGTGACGTACCAGAGCTGTGATGTGCTGCTCGTCGGGTGTCTGCTCACGCAGATACGCCTCGGCCTGCTGCTCATCGTCGTCTTGTTCGTCGAAATGTTTTCCAGTGATCAAAGAAAGAATACCCATTGTTTGTCTCGCTTTCTAACCTGTTGGCCACAGATTGTTACTCGTCACCATAGAACAGATTTCCCTGTTGTTGGCGCTTGCGCAGGGCACTCTCTTGTCGTTTGAGCGCAGCCTGGTTCTTTGTGATGTGCTCCTGCATCTCGCCATTGAAAACGGCTTTCACCTTGCCAAAGAATCCGCGCTGGTTGACCGGGACAAACTTACCCTGGTTGTCGCGGGTCTGCGCTTTTGCCTGTCGGCTCAGCGATGCGTGTGTACGCAGTGGTGGCAAACTCTTCTTGGGAGTAGCAGCCGTTTGCCGGGCGACGGTCGCTTTTTTCTTCGGAGCAGCCTTCTTCTTTGCTGGCTTCGGTGCCTGGTAGTTTGGATTCTTGGCGAGCTTTGGCATCCCCGATTTTGCTCGGCCCTTGATCAAAC